>Ga0134126_10003637_pt1 | contig 19312 bp, 18 predicted proteins | sample KB31752_FD_96881 | JGI IMG/M metagenome (GOLD analysis project Ga0134126, IMG submission 96881) | Terrestrial soil microbial communities with excess Nitrogen fertilizer from Kellogg Biological Station, Michigan, USA - KB3-175-2 | ecosystem: Environmental > Terrestrial > Soil > Unclassified ...
CGGTCGCGGCCTGGCCGGTCGCGGCCTGGCCGGTCGCGGTCCGCGCTGGCGCGGCCTGGCTGGTCGCGGCCTGGACGGTCGCGGTCCGCGCTGGCGCGGCGACGGCAGCGGCGGTCTGGTGGGCCGAGGGGCTGCTGACCTGGGCCACCGCCACGCTGCCGCCGGACGCGAGCACCAGCGCCGACAGCCCGGCCAGTGTGATCGTGAGGCCTCGGATCCGCAGCTGACTTTTCACCAGACCTCCCGGACGCCGTTAATTCTTTTCAGGCTGAAACGAAGTGGCCTGTCCGGACTCTAACTTTTGCGGTAGACGAGGGCAATAGGCGTGAATGGATTCCCCGATGACCTGATAGCGGCGTGTCACGCCGGGCCTGTGTGACGGAACGGGCCGACTGGGCGGGAGGCCAGCCGACTGGCGCACGGCCGGCGCACGGCCAGCCGACTGGCGCACAGCCAGTGGCGCGCCGGGCCGACGCGGAGCGCGGTGCCAACGACGTGGTTGTTGCTCTCACGTCGCTAGCACGACGTGAGAGCAACAACCACGTCGTCAGGTCGAGCCGGGTCGCCTCAGGCGGGCTGCACGTCAGCCACTGGAATCACACCCGTCACTTTGAGTGGGTCGTTCACGTCGCTGGGGGGCGGCCATTGGCTGGCGGCTGGTGATTGGCGGGCCCGTGGGGCTGGAAGGGGTTAGGGGCTGAGTGAGAGTGCCGGGGGCGCTGGGACGGGCGCGCGCTAGGGGCGGCTCGGGGACGCTGGGGAGCTAGAGGCGGTGAGCGGGGCGCCGGGGAGCCGGCGGTGGGCGCGGACCGCCCGGGAGCTAGGGCGGGGGCGGGAACACCAGGGGCTAGGGGCGGTGGGCGCGGACGCCGGGGCTAGGGGCGGTGGGCGCGGACCGCCCGGGAGCTAGGGGCGGTGGGCGGGGACGCCGGGGCGGCGGATGACGTGGCGGGTGAGCTGGGCGGGCTCGTCCAGCTCGGACACCAGGGCGAGGGCGCGGGCGATGGCGCCGGTGACGGCGGCATCCTGGCCGAGGCCGGACACGACGATGTCCGGGGGGCGGAAGACACAGGCGGCCACGGCGTCGCGGAGGGCGGGCAACCAGGGTTCGAGGGCCCGGCCGATGGCACCGTCCAGGATGACGCGCTCGGGGTCGACGAGGGCGGTGATGCCGGTGATGGCGGCGGCCACGTGGGCGGTCAGCTCGGCCACGACCTGGCCGCCGAGGGCATCGCCGCGCGCGGCGGCGGCGAACACATCGGCGACGTCGAAGGCGTCACCGAGCGTGACCCGTGGTCCGGCCTGGCCGCCCGGGTGGTAGGCCTGGGCCAGCAGTTCGGCGGCCCTGGCGCGCAGCGCGGGACCCGAGGCAACGTCCTCGAAGCCCGGCCGGTCCTGGCCGGCGGCTCGACCCGCGGCCTGGGCGGGGGCGGCCGGCGCGGAGGCCGCCGGCGCGGAGGCTGCCGGCGCGGAGGAGGGTTGCACCGAGGCGGGCCGCGCGGGAGCGGGGGCGGGCGGGGGCGGGTAGCGCCAGAAGGGGAAGTAGCCGACCTCGCCGGCGGCGTTGTGGGAGCCGCGGACCAGGTGGCCGTCGATGACCACGGCGCCGCCGATGCCGGTGCCGAGTGACACGGTCACGAACGACTGGATGCCGCGACCCTGGCCGCGCCATGCTTCGCCCAGGGCGGCCAGGTTGACGTCGTTGTCCACCTCGAACGGCTCGGACAGCCGCTCGCGGAGGATGCCGAGCAGGTCAAAGCCCTGCCAGTGGACGTTCGGGCCGGCCACGGCGAGCTGGCTGACGGGGTCGATGAGGGCCGGGATGCCGACTACGACGGCCCGTACGGGGATGCCGAGGTCGCCGGCGGCAGCCTTGAGTGCCTCGATGCAGGCCAGCAGCGTCCCCGCCGCGTCCCCACCTGACTCACCGCCGCCGGGCTCGGCGCTGGGCTCGCGGAAGTCGGTGGCCAGCGTGCCCCCGGCCAGGTCGGCCAGCGTGCCGTGGCAGCGGGTGCCGCCCAGGTCCACCGCGATCACGCCGCCCGCCGGGCCGACGAAGCGCAGGATCGACGGCGTGCGGCCGCGCACGGCGCCCTCCCCCGGCAGCTCCTCGATGGTCCCGGCCGCCAGCAGCCGCTTGACGATGCGGCTGACGGAGGCGTCCGACAGCCCCAGCTCCCGGCCGAGCTGGCGCCGGGTGGCCTCGCCGCGGGACCGGATGGCATCGAGGAGGAGGAAGGTGTTCAGCTCAGCGATGTTGCCGACGTCCATGCCCCATCTTCGGCCATCCCGGCCCCCGGTCGGGCCGGGTGCGCCCGGCTAGGGGTAGCTGATCACGTCGGTGGGACCCGGGTTGGCCGAGTCGACGGCCGCGCCGGTGCCGTTCACGACGTTCTCGATCCCGCCCGATCCGTTGAGGAACCTGGTCAGCAGATCGTGCAGCTGGACGCCGGGGGTGTCGGGTACCTCGAACGCGGTGCTGGACTCGATGGCACGCCCAGGTCGAAGAAGCTGTAGCTGCCCATGCCGTAGCCCTGGAAGCTGGCCACCCGCGGGGTGATCAGGAACGCGGGGTAGCCGTCCTGGTCGGGCCGGGCCATCCAGGCGGCCTGGCTGGGCGGGTCGTAGGGCATCTCGTTCTGGAAGAAGATGTCGGTGCCGTGCTGGCCGTTCCAGATGACCTGGTACTTCTGGTAGTGCTCGACGAACAGGCCGTAGGCGGTCACGTCGTCGCCGTTGACCCGGACGCCGGTGTCGCCGGTGTTGCTGGTCCAGCCGACCCCGGCACCGTGGTCGGCCCGCCAGGCCCAGATGTCATCCAGGATCACGTGCGAGCTGTTGACGACCAGGCTGTCGGTGGCCTGGCCGGCGGTCGCGCCGCCGATGCGGAAGAACACGTCCTGGACCAGCGTGGGGTCGTCGCCGCGGCCGCCGAACGACCCGCCGCGGCCGCCGAGCGGCGCGCCGTGGCCGCCATGGTCGCCCACCTGGAGCAACACCCGCGAGTTCACCGGGCCGGCGTCGATGATCATCCCGGACAGCTTCACGCCGGGCACGCTGGCCACCCGCATGGCGGCGGTGCCGTTCTGCGGGACGAGCGTGGGGAAACCCAGGCCGAGCACGATGGTGCCGGGCCGGGTGACCTCGATCGGGCGGGGCAGGTTGTAGACGCCGGGGCCCAGGATCAGGTTCTGGCCGCTGGCCAGGGCCAGGTTGATGGCCCCGACCGGGGTGCTGGGCGAGGCGATGAAGAACCGGCCGATGGGGACGGCCCGGCCCGGCGTGCTGGCGGTGGCCGACCAGGTGGTGCCGGAGGAGTTGTCCTGCACGGCGGGCACGAACACGCTGTAGTTCCCGGCCGCGTCGGTCTGCAGGAACGGCTCTTCCTCGGTCACCGGGCTGGTGGCCAGCGTGGTGTAGGGCCCGGCCCCGCCGGTCACCCCGAAGGCCTGGGCCGGCGCGCCGATGTCACCGGAGAAGACCTGGTTCCAGACGCCGTTGCTCCAGCCGTCAAGGTCGCTGTTGCGGACCACGAACTGCTGCTGGGATCCGCTGATCACGGTGCCGCCGGAGAAGGCCGAGTCGGCGATGAACCCGCCGCTGGCGAAGTCGGGCCCGCCGTTGCAGTAGTCCATCAGCGACAGGTTGCCTCCCCTAACGGCGACCCGGCGCATCGGCGCGGCCTGGCTCACGGCCCAGAAGTCGGTCGAGGACTGGCAGCCCGACTGGCCGGTGACGTTGATGGTCAGGTTGGACAGCGAGCGCCAGAAGTTGTCCAGGGCGATGCAGTTGGTGCCGAAGCACTGGTTGTAGACGTCGATGGTGCCGTTGATGGTGACGTCGCCCGGCGACTGCCCCAGCCCGGCCACCTCGGTGTAGTAGCCGACCTGGAAGGTGAGCGGGTTGGCGGCGCTGCCGTAGGTGCCGGGCTCGAACAGCAGGGCGTAGCGCTGGGTGCCGAACTGATTGGAGAGCTGCTGGCTGGCGATGGCGTCGACGGTGGCCTGGATCTGGCTCTGCGGCATGCTCGGCGTGAACACGTAGACATCCGGCCCGAAGTTGGGCTCGCCCGCGCGCCGGGTCGCGGGCCTGATCACGACCCGGTGCGACGCGGCCGCGCCGGCCGCCGCCCTGGCCAGCAGAGGCGCGGCCGAGGCGGCGCCGCCGGCGGCCGCGGACCAGGCCACGGTGAGCAGCGCCGCGGCGAGGATCAGGCTGGATCGGATCAGGATCTGGGGCAGCGCGCGTCGAGGCATCAGTCGCCGGCCTTCGCAACTCGGGGGACTGGGAAAGGCTCCTGCCCAGACAGCATTGACCGGCCGCTCGGCGTTTCAAAGGGATGGCCGGGATTTTTCCGGAATGTTAATGGTGCCGCTAACCGGCCGCTAGCCGACCGCTAGCCGGCCGCTAGCCCGGCAGCCATTCCAGGTAGAAGATGCCCAGGCCGAGGGCCACAAATAGTCCGGCGATGAGCCAGAACCGGACCACGATTGTCGTCTCGGCCCAGCCGATCAGCTCGAAATGGTGCTGCAGCGGGGCCATGCGGAATACTCGCCTGCCGGTCATCTTGAACGAGCCGACCTGGATTATCACCGACAGCGTGATGACCACGAACAGCCCGCCCAGGATGACCAGCAACAGCTGGGTCTCGGTGCACACGGCCAGGCCGGCCAGCACCCCGCCCAGGGCCAGCGACCCGGTGTCCCCCATGAAGATCCGGGCCGGCGGCGCGTTCCACCACAGGAACCCGATACAGGCGCCGGCCACCGCCGCCGCCACCACGGCCAGGTCCAGCGGGTTGTCCACCGGGTAGCACTGCGGGCTCAGCTTCACCCCCGAGCAGGGGTGGCGCACCTGCCAGTTGGCGATCAGCACGTAGGCGGCCAGCACCAGGATGGCCGAGCCGGTGGCCAGCCCATCCAGCCCGTCGGTCAGGTTCACCGCGTTGGACCAGCCCGCGATGAGCAGCACCACCCATACCGCGAACGGCACCACGCCGAGGGCGGGCCCGACGTCACGCAGGAAGGAGACGTAGTCGGCGGCCGGGGTCAGGTCCACGGAGTTGGGGAAATGCACCACGGCCACGGCGAACCCCGCGCCGACCAGGGCCTGGCCGGCCAGCTTGGCCCCGCCGCCCAGGCCAAGGCTGCGGCGCCGGAAGATCTTGATGAAGTCGTCCGCGAACCCGACCAGACCGAGCCCGACCATCAGCCCCAGGACCATCAGCCCTGACGGGGTGGCCGAGTAGCCGGTGGTGGCGTGAGCGACGAAGTACCCGGCCACGGTGGCGATGACGATCACCGTGCCGCCCATGGTCGGCGTGCCGCGCTTGTTGGCGTGCGCGGCCGGGCCTTCCGCCCGGATCTCCTGGCCGTAACCGCGCCGGGTGAACAGCTTGATGGCCACCGGGGTGCCGAAGAGCGTCAGCACCACCGCTACCCCCGCCGCGACCAGGATGGTCCGCACTGCGCTGTTCCCTCAGGCCGCCGGCCCCGGTCAGCCGGCCGCCATGGCCGTGCCGACCCGCTCCGCCGAGGGCTGCCGGCGGGCCGGGGCGAAGTCGAGGCGAACGAAGCTCAGCGCGCGGCCGACCACTGTCTGCTGAGGCATGGCGTCTGGCTCCGGCCTGCGGGGGGCGGGGTAGATGACCGAACTATAGCGGCGTCGGGGTGCCGCACCGGACGGCCCGTGCCTGGTCACGGGCCGCCCGGCGGGCTCCGGGACGGTCCGGTGCAGGCCGTGACTAATGCCCGGATTCGACGACATCATCCGGATTAGCCTGCCAAGCTGGGCAAATGACGATGCCAGTGAGCGAGGGATACGCGGACTTCGAGGACCACCAGACCTGGTACCTGGTGGCCGGCGACCTGGCCGCGGCCCGGGCCGGAACCGGCCCCGCGCCGCTGGTCACGCTGCACGGCGGCCCGGGGGCGACCCACGACTACCTGCTGTCCATGGCCGACCTGGCCGACGACGGCCGCGCGGTGATCTTCTACGACCAGACGGGCAACGGGAACTCCACGCACTTCCCCGACCGCGGCGCCGACTACTACACCGTCGACCTGTTCGCGCGCGAGCTGGACAGCCTGATCAAGCGCCTGGGCATCGGCGAGCGCTACCACGTGCTCGGCCAGTCCTGGGGCGGCATGCTGGCCCAGGAGCACGCCATTACCCAGCCCGCCGGGCTGCGCTCGGTGGTGCTGTCCAACACCGCGGCCGCGTTCGGTCACTTCGCCGTGGAGGCAAACAAGCTCCGGGCCGACCTGCCGCCCGAGGTCGAGGCCACGCTGTGCCGGCACGAGGAGGCCGGGACGACCAGCAACCCGGAGTACGCCGAGGCCTGCAACGTCTTCTACGGCCGGCATGTCTGCCGGCTCGACGAGTGGCCGCCCGAGGTGCTGCGCTCTTTCGAGCTGATGGACACTCACCCGACCGTTTACCACACCACTAACGGGCCCTCGGAGTTCCACGTGATCGGGTCGTTCTCGGACTGGTCGGCGGTGGACCGGCTGGACCGGATCAGCGTGCCCGCCCTGGTGATCTCCGGCCGGTACGACGAAGCCACTCCGCGCGTCCAGCAGGCCCTTGTCTCGGGCCTTCCACGGGCCGAGCAGGTCATCATGGAGGAGAGCTCACACATGCCATTCTGGGAAGAGCGGAATGGATATATGTCACACGTTCGTAAGTTTCTCAGCCAGCACGACTGATGCTTCCTGAGAGGAGCCGGTGAGCGTCCTGGCAAACGGCGCGCCCGAGCGCTAAATCGCAACCCCAAACCCACCCCTGACCTGGGCGAACACGACAATATTGCCGATACTATGCGGATTCGCTGCGGACCTGTGATGGGCGGCGATACGATGCGAACACAGCTGGGGGATCTTGAGATTTGCGACATGGCAGGAGAAGCGGAGTGGCTGGGCAGATGACTACGGCCCGGCCGCTTCCCTTACTTCCCCCAGGAGGCGTGAATGACAACCCGGACCACCGGGTACCGACCGCCGAACCCAGTGCCCGGCCAGCGGTCTCCGCGACGCTGGCTGATCGTGGTGCTGGTGCTCACGGTGGTAGTGATTGCGGGCGTGATCGCGGCTGAGCACACCAGTCACGGCCGGTCCATCGTCGGCGGGGTGCACGACTTTCTGCTCAAGTTCATGGGGGTCTTCGCGCTCATCGGGCTGACCACGGCGGTGGGCGTGGGGCTGGTGGCCACCGACCGGATCGTGATGCGGCCGGCCAGCCGGGTCGTGGCCCAGGCGCTGCACCGCGGGGTCTCGCTGGCCGCGCTGACCGCGCTGGTGGCCCACATCGTGCTGGAGATCACCGCGCACAACGTGGACATCGTCGACGCCGTCGTTCCGTTCCACGCGCAATTCCGCACGCTGTACACGGGCCTGGGGACCATCGCCTTTGACCTGACCGTGCTGATCATCATCACCGGCTACCTGCGCGGCAAGTTCGCCGGCAAGCTGCCCTGGGCCTGGCGGGCCATCCACGCCGTCGCCTACCTGGCCTGGCCGCTGTCGATCATCCACGGCCTGCTGGGCGGCCGGACCGCCCACCCCTACGTCGACTGGAGCTACGGGGCCTGCGTGGCCCTGGTGCTCCTGGCGCTGGCGGTCCGGTTCGCCGCCACCATCCGCAGCGAGGAGGAGAAGATCTCCCACCCGGTGTCCGACCGGCTCAGCGCGCCCGCCGAGGGCGTGATACCCGGTTCGCGCGTCAGCATGGCCCCGGCGGTCAGCCCGGCCATGTCACAGCCCATCGCCGCCCTGCCGGTCGGCTCGTCGGGCCGGGCGGGCCAGGCCAGCCCGGCCCAGATCATGGCCGAGGTGCCCGTGGCCGCTCCGGTCAGCGAGCCGGTGGTCGCCAGCTGGCGGGAGCCGGCCGACGTGCCGCAGGCGGGCTGGATGGCGTCGACGCCGTCGCCGTGGGCCGGCCAGGCCGACGACGACGGACCGCACACCGTGCCGGGCTGGGCCGCTCCGTCCTACGACGCCCCGCCGCCGCCCGCGGCCGCGGCAGAGGCCTGGCCGGGCGGTCCGGGCCGGCAGGTCGGCTACGACTCCCCCGGCTGGGCCGGGTCCTACGACCCGTCCGCCTCGCCCTACGACCCGTCCGCCTCGCCCTACGACCCGTCCGCCTCGCCCTACGACGCGCAGTCCGTGCCGCAGTCCGTGCCGCAGGCCCAGCCGCAGTTCCCGCCGCAGGCCGCGGCCGCCTACGAGCCGCCGCCCGCGCCGGGCTGGGCCGCGTCGCCCGGCCTCGGCATGCCCCGTGACAGCATCCCCCGCGAGGCCATGCCGCCCCGTGACTGGTCGACCCCGCCTGGCAGCCCGTTCCCGTCGGCCGATCGTGCCGTGCCCGGCGGACCCCTGCCCGGCGGCGGCATCCCCGGCACCGGCATTAACGGGGCTGGCTTCCCCGGCAGCGGCCCCGCCAGCGGCTTCCCCGCCAGCGGCTTCCCCGGCAACGGCTTCCCAGGCAGCGGCTTCCCGGCGGCGAACGTGCCTCCCGCCGGACCCCCAGCCGGACCCTCGTCCGGACCGCGCGACTGGCCCGGCCTTCAGGGGCAGGGCGGCGCCCCTGGCCACCGGACCGTGCCCCGCGACTGGGCCGCCTCTCCCGCCGGATCCGGCCTGGGCGGGCAGCAACCACCATCCGACTGGTCGGCACCCCGACAGCGAACCACGCCCGGTGACTGGGCCACACCGGGCGAAACCACCACCCCGCGCGGCTGGACCGCGCCAAGTGACTGGTCCACCCCGCCAGAGGGCTGGACCACGCCGGACGAGAGCGCCGCCAATCCTGGTGACTGGTCAGCGCCAGGCGAGTGGACGCCACCCGGCGAGTGGATGCCATCACGTGGCGGGGCCCAGTGACCCCCGCGCCGCCAGCGCCGCAGACCCTGTCCATCGGGCAGGCGCGGCTGTTCGCTGGCCTCGATCGAGTGCAGCACATCGATCTCAACGCCTATCAGGCAATCTTCGGCAAGCTGCCCCGGCTCACGGCCGACCAGCTCATCGCCATGGCCCAGCAGGTGGACCTGCGCGGCCGCGGCGGCGCCGCCTTCCCGGTCGCCCGCAAGCTCCAGGCCACCGTGGCCGCGGCGCGGGCCCGCAAGCGGCAGTGCGTGGTCGTCATCAACGCCACCGAGGGCGAGCCCGGCAGCCTGAAGGACAAGACCCTTCTGCGCAAGTCCCCGTACCTGGTGCTGGGCGGCGCCCTGGTCGTGGCCTGGGCACTGCGGTCCAAGGAGATCGTCATCGGCGTCTCCGACCACGAGATGGCCCAGTGGGTCACCTCGCTGGTCAACACCGAGCCCGACCTGCGCAAGATGCTGATCGTCGTGCAGGTGCCCGAGCGATTCGTCTCGGGCGAGAGCAGCTCGCTGGTCAACGCCATCAACGGCCGGACCGCGCTGCCCAGCGGCCGCAAGACCCGGGCCGCCGAGAGCGGCGTCGACAACCGCCCCACGCTGCTGTCCAACGCCGAGACGTTCGCGCAGATCGCGCTGCTGGCCACGCTCGGCCCCGAGGCGTTCGCCTCCACCGGCACCCAGGACGAGCCCGGCACCGTGCTGCTGTCGGTGGGCGGCTCGGTGTCCCGGCCCGCCGTGGTCGAGGTGCCCACCGGCCTGCCGCTGGGCGAGGTGCTCGACCTGTGCGGCGCCACCCCCGAGGACGGCGTGCTGGTCGGTGGCTACCACGGCATGTGGCTGCCCACCGAGACGGCCTACGACGTGCCGGTCAGCCGGGCCGGGATGACCGCGGCCGGCGGCACGCTGGGCGCCGGGATCATCCTGCCGCTCGGCTCGGGCACCTGCGCCATGGGCGAGGTGGCCAAGGTGGCCAGCTACCTGGCCGGCGAGTCGTCCGGTCAGTGCGGCCCGTGCAAGCTCGGCCTGCCCGGCATCGCCCGGTCGCTGGCCGCGGTGGCCGACGGCTCCGGCGGCCTTGACGCACTGGACACCGCGCGGCGGGCCGCCGCCGCGGTCCGCGGCCGAGGCGCGTGCTCGCACCCCGACGGCGTGTTCCGGTTCGTGCTGTCGGCGCTGGACGTGCTGACCGAGGACCTGACCGCGCACCTGTTCCGCGGCACCTGCGGCCGGCCCGTCCGGGGCGTGCTGCCCATGCCGGCCGGACCGACCGAGCACCGGCTGGACATCGACTGGACCCGCTGCCGCGGCCACGGCCTGTGCGCGCACCTGGTGCCCGAGCTGGTGCAGCTCGACCGCCAGGGCTACCCGGTGCCGCTGGACATGCCGGTGCCGCCGTGGCTGGAGCGCGAGGCCCGCCAGGCGGTGGACATGTGCCCGGCCCTGGCCCTGCGGCTGACCGCGGGCGAGACGTCGCGCGGGGTGGCCATCAAGGGCAAGGACCGCCGCGAGCTGGTCGCCGAGACGCGCACCGACCTCAAGGTCACCGAGTCCTGGATCGCCGACCTGTCCAGCACCAACGACCGCCGCCTGATCGGCTAGGGCATACCGCCCCTGGCCATGGCCTCGCACGCGGCCTTGGCCTCTTTCAGGCTCACCCCGGTGTACTCGCGGTAGATCTTGATGGCCTCGATCATCCGGGCGAGCCGAACGTCGAGGGGCCCGACGTTCCGGCCGCCACCTCCGGGTCGATGCCGAGGTGCTGGGGCCTCGGCCCGGCTTGTCGGGGTGATGTGGGCCTGATGTCGGGGCTATGTCGCTGGGACGGGCGGCGGCGGTCCCGCAGGATCGTGGTGACCGTTCAGTTCGGTACGGATACCGGTCCTGCTCGGCCGGACTCCGCAGCCATCGCAAGGGAGCCACCCATGTTCAGCAAATCCGCCGGCCTGCAGGCGGGCCAGCCCTCTAAGTCCCGCAGGTTCGGCGCTGGCGCCATCATCGTCTCCGGCGCCGTCGCGGCCGTGCTGGGCACAGCCGGGATCGCCACGGCCAGCAGCTCTCCGGCCGCAGGCCAGGCAGGCGCGGCAGCCACGGGCACGATCAAGGCCTGCTACCAGACGACCACCTCGCCGGCCACGATCAAGCACATTCCAGCCTCCTCCACCTGCGCCAAGGGCAACTCGACCCTGACCTGGAATCAGGTCGGTCCCCGCGGCGCGCAGGGACCGGCCGGGGCACAGGGACCGGCCGGGGCGCAGGGACCGGCCGGGCCGCAGGGACCCGCCGGGATCTCGGTCGGGACCTCCGGGACCAGCGGCACATCAGTGCCCCTGAACCAGGCTCAGACGCTGAAGACCGTGCTGTCGGGCGCTGCAGCGCCGGCCAGCGGCACCTACTACGTCAACGCCAGTGTGATGCTCGTCGTCGCCCAGGGCGACACGGTGGCCTGCATCCTCGCCGACAACGGCAGCGCGGTCGGCGCGTTCTCCACGGTGGGCCCAGTCGCGAACCAGACCTACGAGACGCTGCCGCTGAGCGGAGCGATCAGCATGTCACCTGGGGACACTCCCCAGGTGCAGTGCAGCGACTACACCTCCAACAACAGCACCTCCTTCTACGACGGCGGCATCACCTCGGTGCTGATCAACAGCCCGACCGGTAACGCGACCGCCCACGGGGTCAAGCAGCGGCCCCTCCACCAGTCACTGCCGCCGCACCTGTAGCACTCAGCCTCCGGCGGCAGCCAGCCGCCCGACAGCGCCTCGCCGACCGGCGGGCCCGCGGCCATGCGGGCCCGGGCCCGCCGCCCGTCATGCCGGCGACCAGCAGACATCGCTGCGATCGGACCGACAATCGTTGCTCATCGGCCGATGGGCTACCGTCTGCCTCATGCGCATTCTGATCATGGGCGGCACGGCCTTCGTCGGCCGGCACATCGCCCGGGCCGCCATCGACGCCGGCCACCAGGTGACCCTGTTCCACCGCGGCCAGACCGGGGCCGACCTGTTCCCCGAGGCCGCGCACCTGACCGGCGACCGCAACGACAGCCTGGCCGTGCTCGGCCAGGGCGAGTGGGACGCCACCGTGGACGTCAGCGCGTACGTGCCGCGCCAGGTCCGGTCGCTGGCGGCCGAGCTGGACGGGCTCGGCGGGCAGTACCTGTTCATCTCCTCCTGCTCGGTCTACCGGACCCCCGTGGCGCCCGGCTTCAGCGAGGACGCCCCGCTGGCGGTGCTGGCCGACCCCGACACCGAGGAGGTCACCCTCGAGACCTACGGCGGGCTCAAGGTGGCCTGCGAGCGGACGGCGACCGAGCTGTTCGGGCCCGGCACCACGATCGTCCGGCCCACCTACGTCGTTGGCCCGCATGACAAGACCTACCGCTTCACGTACTGGGTGGAGCGCATCGCCCGCGGCGGCAACGTGCTGACCCCCGGCGACCCGGCCGACCCGATCCAGGTCATCGACGCCCGCGACCTGGGCACCTTCACCGTCCACCTCCTGGAGCAGCACACCGCCGGCGCGTTCCACACCGTCAGCCCGTCGCCCCCGTTCGGGTTCGGCCAGCTCCTGGAGTCCATCGCCGCCCGGGTCGCCCCGCCAGGGACCACGCTGACCTGGGTCGACAGCGACTTCCTTAAGGAAGCGGGCCAGGATGACAACACCCTGCCGCTCTGGCCCGCCGCCGATACCGAGAGCGACATCAACGCCGCCAGCCCGGCCCGGGCCCACGCCGCCGGGCTGACCCCCCGCCCGCTGGCCGACACCGTCGCCGAGACCCACGCCGCCGAGCAGGCCGACCCCACGCCCAGGCCCGACGGCGTCGGCCTCACCGCGGACCAGGAGGCCGACCTGCTGGCCCGCTGGGCAGCCACCCGGCACTGACCGGCGGCCGCTCGCCGGCCAGCAGCAGGAGCATCTCGTCCCAGGCGAGCCGGCCGAGCCTGCGGTCGGCCGCCTCGGTTCCGCCGCGCCGCATGCGCGCCCCGCCGGACACAACCTGCTCACCGGGCAGGACCGTGCGATGACCGGCCTCGTCGTCAGTGACGGCGGTCGTCGCCAGCTCGCGCGCAGCCCGGCGTGAGCGGATGTTCTCGGCGTGCAGGTCACTCGGCCAGACCTGGTCGTCCTGGCCGGCCACGGTGATCACGCGGGGAATGCGCTCAACCGCGATCGTGGCCGCGGCCAGCCTCACGGGATCAGCCTCACGCGAGCGCAGATACAGGGACCGGAAGCTCGGGGGATCGCCGTCGGGCTGCCACGACTCATCGAAGGCGACGAACGGGAGCGGCTGCCCGTCCAGGGTCCAGTGGGAGGCCTGGCGCCCGGCCGGATCGATCCCGGCCCACACGACGTCCGACGGCGCGAAGGCCACGACCCCGTCGATCCCCGGGGTCAGGCTGGCGGTGACCAGAGCCGCCTCGGCCCCGAACGACGTGCCGACGATGTACACGCTGGCGCAATCGCGGCCCAGGTCCTCGACCCGCCGCTGAAAGGTCTCCAGCGCGATCTCCCACGGGCCGCTGTTCTGGCCGGGTCCGCCGAACCACTGGATGGACTCGGCCAGGCAGCCCTGCTCGGCCAGGACGCGCGCTCTCGATTCATCGACCCGGCCGCTCGACCCGGCTAGTACCAGCACCCCGGCGCCGCGATGCTCACCGGGAACCCAGCGGACACCCGCTGGCCTCGACAGCTCGACGCGCCGCAAGGACGGTCAGCCGGTGAAGGCGGTCAGCCGGATGGAGACCAGGATGCCGGGCAGGTCGACGCCGAGCTTGGCCACGTAACGGGCCGGCGGGTCGGCCGGGAACCACCGCGCGTATTCCTCGTTCAGGCCGGCGAAGTCGGCCGGGCTGGTGAGCAGCACCCCGACCTCGGTGACGTCGTCCAGGCTGGCGCCGCCGGCCGCGAGGATGGCCTCGCAGTTGGCCAGGGCCTGGCGCGTCTGCTCCTGGATGGTGTCCCCGGCCAGGCGGCCGGTGCCGGGGTCGATGCCGACCATGCCCGAGACGAACACGTGCGGGCCCGCCTTGACTCCCTGGCTGTACAGCGACGAACTCGGCGCGTTCGCGGTCGTGATGATCTGCCGTGGCATGGCGGACACTCTAGCCGGGTGGTTCAGCCGGGACGGTTCAGCCGTGGGTGGTGTCAGTGGGCGGCGCACAGCGGCTGGTAGTGGGCATCGTTGGTCGAGTAAGGCCGGCCGGTGTGCGGGTCGTGCCGCTCGTCCGGGTCGAGCCCGTCGTAGCCCAGGTGGGTGGCGGGTGCGCGGCACACGGCGCACGGCGTGATCGTCGCGGTCCCGCCCGCGGGGCCGCGGGCCTCGTCGCGCCGGAGCCGGATCATGATCATGACCGCGAACGCCGCCACGTGCAGCAGCGTCACCAGCATGATCAAGGTGGTCAGATTGCCGGTCACGCTGCCGCCTCCTCGCCCGGTACAACCCGGGCCAGGGGCCGTTTCGTCCGGCGGCACGACGCGATCTAGGTCACAGGGAGGATGGCGGAACCCGGCGGGGTTCGGGCCCGGTGGGCCACTCGCCAGCGAGGCACAGCTGCTGGCGGGCCCCTTTCTTCGTGATAAAGGGGTGGTACGTCAGCCTAGACAACCAGCAGCCGGACAGCGACGAGCACCAGCACAATGCCGAGAGCGATCAGCGCCTTGACCGCGAGCCCGCGCTCGTAACGGACCGCCTGGCGCACTTCGGTGTCGAGCTGCTCCTGGGGCGTTGGCGTCGGGGTCATGCGGAGATGGCCACCTTCCCGGTCTTCTCGGTCTTGTCCCAGGTCACGTCGGCGCCGCGGAGCTGCTTGACGAACGCCGCGAACGTGACCGCGCACAGCAGCGCGCCGTAGCCGGCCAGGTAGATGAGCAGCGGGCTGGTGAACCGGCCGCCGAACCGGGTCTCCAGCAGCTTGGCCAGGTAGGCCACGAGCATGGAGCCGCCCAGCCACACGTAGGTGAACAGCTCCACTCCCCCGGCCAGGCCGCCCGCGCCGTAGGCGCCGACGTGGCTGAGGCCGTGGTAGGCCAGGAAGCGCAGCGGCACCGGGGCGATGGCGGCCAGCATGATGATCAGGCTGATGGCGCCGGGGAACAGCAGGGCCTCGCGCCAGACCCGCCGCCCGGTGGGCGGATCGATGAGCAGCGCGAAGCTGGTGATGAATGCGTAGGTGAGCAGGTTGGTGATCCACAGGGCGTGGAAGGCCTGCCAGGCCAGCGACTTGTCGATGAAGAACAGCGTGATCAGCGAGGCCGAGGCCATGATCATGAAGATCGGCTGGAGCAGCAGGGAGAACCAGAACAGCCCGAAGCTGATGCTGCCCAACCGATGGCCGCCGGTGTTTGGATATGGCGCATCCGGCCGCGCGCCGCCCGCGGGGCGCGGCCGGATGCGCGGGTGGAACCAGATGCGCCAGAAGCGCAGCGACACCTGGACGTTGCCGCGGGCCCAGCGCAGCCGCTGCTTCCACAGGCCGCCGATGGAGTCGGGCTCCTCGGCCCAGACGACGGCGTGCGGCTCGAAGACGACCCTGGCCCCGCGCAGCTGGGTCTTGATCGTGGTGATGGTGTCCTCGGCCAGCGTCCCGGTGTCGATCTGGCCGCCGATGGCCTCCAGGTTGGCCCGCGAGTGCAGCTGCGCCCCGCCGGCCAGGCAGGCGATGGCGCCGAGCACGTTCTGGCTGCGGCGGGCGGCGGCCTGCGCGGTGATGTACTCGTAGCCGATGAACCGGGTCAGGTAGTTGCCTCCACGGGCCTTGCGGGGGGCTCCGGGGGGTCGTCCCCCCAGGCCAGCGCTGCCCTCCTTGATGTAGGCGGTGACAGAACCGACCTCCGGGTCGGCCAGGTGCCGGGTCATCAGCCGCAGCGAGGGCGGCTCGTAGATGACGTCGGAGTCCATGATCAGCACGGCCTGCATCCAGTCACTGGCCAGGATCTGGGTCAGGCCGTGGTTGAGGGTGTGGGCCTTGCCCTGGCCGCCGACCTCGCGGCGCAGGTGCACGATGCAGCCGGGGTACTGCGCCGCCTTGGCCGCGACGACCTGCGGCGTCTGGTCGGTGCTGGCGTCGTCGATGACATACACCCGCAGGCTTTCCCTGGGGTACTCCAGGCCCATCAGCCGGTCGATGGAGGCGCCCAGGACGGCGGCCTCGTTCCAGGCCGGGATGAGGATCGCGGTGCGCGGGAAGTACGGCGCGCAACTGGCGTAGTGCAGCCGCCGGAAGTGCCAGCCGATGAGCAGGAACTGGTAGCTGGCCACGACCAGCGGAATGACGCCCGCCATCACCGCCGCGACGAGTATCCACTTCTCGACGATCACGCCGCGGTCGCCGAGATCTCGGACAGGTCGAGGAAGCGCTCGTCGAGGAAGCGGACCATGGCCTTCTCGCAGAACTCGGCGTGCTCGGGCAGTCGCCGGCCGCGCAGCGCGTCCAGGGCCATCCGGGGCATGTCCACCCCGCTGGCCACGGTCAGCGGCAGTGACCCCGGCGCCCGCGGGTTCACCTCGAGCAAGGCGGGCTGGCCGTGCTGATCGCGGCGGACCTGCACGTTGGAGATGAACGTGAGGCCGACCCGCCGGGCCACCTCGGCGCCGAACCACTCCAGTTCGCGGTCGTGCAGCGTCCGGCCGGCCACCGACACGCCGGAGTCGACCCTGGCCCGGACCCTGGGCACCCCGGCGACGACCCGGCCGTCGGTGTCGGCCAGCACGTCGATCGAGTACTCCTCGCCGGGCAGGTACTCCTGGATGATGAAGTCGGCCGCGGGCTCCCTGGCCTCGACCTCGGCCTTGAGCTCGGCGGCGGACACGATCACGCTGATGTCCAGCGAGCCGCTGCCGGTGCGCGGCTTGACGATCACCGGGTAGCTCCACGAGTCGGGGTCGGTGTCGGCGTCCAGCCGCTCGGTCCGCGGCACCCGCACCACCCCGGCGCAGGCCCTGGCCAGGGTCAGCTTGTCCAGCGTGAGGTCCAGGGCGGCGGCGGGCGGCAGCATGAGCCGCACCCCGGCCTGCTCGAACGCGGGCCGGGCGGCGGCCAGCGGCCGCAGCTCGGCGTCCACGGTCGGGATAACCACGTCGGCGCCCAGCGCCAGGCAGCGGGCCAGCAGCAGCTCGCAGAATTCGGGCGCCAGGCCGGCCGGGATCACGGCCCTGGACGCCTGCGGGACCAGGTACAGGCCGGCGGCCCAGCAGTCCATGTCCGCGGCCAGCAAGGCGACGCTGGGGTCGTGGCGCAGGGACTTGAGCACCGCGATGGCGGCCGGTACGCCGGCGCCGGTAACCAGGACGCTGATCTCGTCGCGGTGAGCCTCGTGTCGCACCTCAGGTGATGGCATGGCCTGCCTCCAGGATCTGCCGGGCGGCGCGCTCATCGGCCGCGTTCTCCCTGATGGTGGCCTCAAGGGCCGTTGCCTCCTGCTCTGCTTCCTCCTCGGCCGTCCAGCCCATGGCCGGGCCGGTCGCGTGGTCGCGGACGACCTCGAACGCCTCGGCGTGGCGGCCGCCGCCGAACCGGGACCAGTACCGGGCCGTGGCCTCGATCAGGTCAGGCTCCAGGTACTCGCGCACCGCCACCTGGGAGCCGAAGGCCCCGATGGCGGCGAGCTTGGCCGTGATGTGCTCGTCGATGGCGATGAACCGGGCGGGCCGGAAGTCGACCGTGGCCGACGGCGACTGGTAGCAGAACACCGACCCGATGCCGCGGGTCGCGACCATGACCGCCCGGTGGGTGTTGCGGTGGTCCTGGTGCACGTCGTGAATCGAGTGGGTGTAGACGGTGGTGGGCTGCACGGCCTCCACGACGGCCCGGATGGCGCTGATCGTGGGGTCGGACTCGCTGATCCTGGTGTCCTCCAGGTCCTCCAGGTAGAGCTCGGCGCCGAGGATGGCAGCGGCCTGCCTGGCCTCGCCGGCCCGCGCGTCGTCGGGCCCGCCGCGGGCGCCCCGGCTCATGGTCAGGATGGCCACGTCGTGGCCGGCCGCCCGGTGCGCGAGCAGCGTCCCGGCCGCCCCGATCTCGACGTCGTCGGGGTGCGCGCCGACGGCCAGCACGGACTCCCGGCCGCCGCGGCCGCGCTCGATGAGCCGGCTGACGGCCGCGATCAGGGCGTCGGGGTGCAGCGGCTTCTGCATGAACTCGTCGGCCCGGCCGCGCAGGGCGCCGACCGCGTTGTCCACCGTGACGTGGGCGGTGATGACCGCCACCGGCAGCGCGGGAGCCTTGCGGCGCAGCGTCTCCAGCAGTTCGATGCCGGTCATGTCGGGCATCTCGATATCGGTGATGACCAGGTCCCAGCGCTCGGTGCCGAGCCTGGGCAGGGCCTGCGGGGGGCTGGAGGCGTGCTCGACGTCGTAGCCGCCGCGCTTGGTGAGGACCCGCGTGATGAAGCGCGCGGTGTCCGGGTCGTCCTCAACCAGGAGGATCCGGCCGCGCGGTGAGGGGTGGTGTTCCCTGGCCATGCCTCGATCCTGGGCAGCCGGAGTAGCAGGCGAGCTGGCGGGCGGGTAGCAGCCGCGTTGCAGGGTCAGCGGGGCGGGAGGTAGCGGTAGCCGAAGCCGCGCACGGCCTCGATGGGCGGGCCGGCGCCGCCGTGCTGGCCGAGCTTGCGCCGCAGCCGCATGACGGTGAACTTGACCCGGTCCGGGCCGATGCCGGCCGGGTCCTGCCAGACCTGGTCAAGCAACTGCTCCGGCGACAGCACCTGGCCTCGGTGGCGCACCAGCACGGCCAGCAGCCGGAACTCGGTCGGGGTGAGTCTGACCGGGCGGCCGCCCACGCTGACCTCGCCGGCGTCCGGGATGAGCCGGATGGCGCCGTCATCGTAGACCTCCGCGGCCGGGTCGGCGGACTGGGCGCCGGGGGGCTGGGCTGGGGGCGTGCCGGGCGCGGCGGCGGGCCTGGCGCGGCGCAGCAGTGCCTCGGCCCTGGCCAGCAGCTCGGCGTTGCTGAACGGCTTGGTGACGTAGTCGTCGGCGCCCGCGCGCAGGCCGCGCACCTTGTCGGCCTCCTGGTCGTGCGAGGTCAGCATCAGCACCGGCACGTCGCTCAGGTCGCGGATGCGGTCGAGCACGGCCCAGCCGTCCAGTACCGGCAGCCCGACGTCCAGCACGACCAGCTCCGGCCTGGCCGCGTGGAAGGCGCGCAGCCCGGCCCGGCCATCGGCCGCGACCAGCGGATCCAGCCCGCCGCCGCGCAGCACGGCGGCGATGGCGCGGGAGATGTCCGCCTCGTCCTCGATCACCAGTACCCGGCCAGGGACCCGGCCCGGCACCAGCCGGGGCACCAGGCCGTGCGGGGCCGGCGGACCGGTCATGACCCGATGGGCAGGTACACGCTGAAGGTGGTGCCGCTGCCTACCCTGCTGGCCACCTCGATCCGGCCTCCGTGCAGCTCGGCGATGGCCTTGGCCGTGGGCAGGCCGAGGCCGGTGCCC
>Ga0134126_10003638_pt1 | contig 19309 bp, 17 predicted proteins | sample KB31752_FD_96881 | JGI IMG/M metagenome (GOLD analysis project Ga0134126, IMG submission 96881) | Terrestrial soil microbial communities with excess Nitrogen fertilizer from Kellogg Biological Station, Michigan, USA - KB3-175-2 | ecosystem: Environmental > Terrestrial > Soil > Unclassified ...
CCCCTCAAAGCAGACACCGGCGGCCTTTCCCTGCGTCGGAGATCCCGTGAGCATCAACGTGGCCGACGCGTTCCGGTATTCGCTGCTGTCCACAGGCGCCGCGTGATCCTTCAATCGAACGTAATAAACGTGCTCGTTGCCATCCGGCCCTTCCGCCCACAGCCGCAAGTACGGCCACTCCACGGAAGGATAAACATCCGATTCGATAGGCAGGCAATTCGTGCGCTGCTCGATATAACTCAGCGTGAGTCCGCTCAAATCGCCATCAGGCAGGCAGCGCAATGCCGGATGCTCGAACACATTGTCGCGATTCCACTCGACGACGGCCCAATCGAACTGCTGCCGCCAGGTTCCGGACAGAGTAAAGCCGCTCTCGGTTGCGCCGCTCAACGCCGCAATTGCCGAAGGTTGATAAAAGTAGGACTGCAGATCCCGGTGAGGACTCAGTTTGAATAGTTGTTCTGCCATGGTTTAAAGCCGAATTGTGACGGTCAGGTCGCGCCCCGGCGAATTCTGTTGCGCTTGGCCAACTTGCACGATGTCCAGGCTTATGGCGTCACCTTCCTTCAGCGGCGGCAGCGCGACGCCGTTGACCACGTTCGAGACAGTCTGGCCAGCGGGAATCGCAAGCTGACAGTACACCGTTCCGCTTAGCAATATATTCAAAAGAACTGCGGTTCCCGCTGGCGGCTCGCTAACGCTGGCACGCAAATCGCGCACCGAGTGCGTTGCCTCTACAAACAACGGCGGAGCGGCATCTTGTTGGACCGCAAGATAGCCGCCGACCTGGATTGCAAACTGCCCACCGGAACACGTTCGCAATCCTCCATCGGGAGATGACGTGTAGCATTGAACACTGGCCGTGCTATCGCCCCGCGAGTTCGTCACATAAAGCTGCGACGCTGCCACGCGAACGTCCGGCAATGTGACCGTGTGAGCGAAATTTTGCGATGCCGGGTTCTCGAAGAAGTCCCGCGCGAACGGAAGGACAAACGTCACCTTCGATAACAGCAACACCGGATCGTTCGCATTATGATCCGACGCCGTGGAGCCGAGCGCCCCGCGAGTAACGGTGTACATATTGGACGTGGAATCAAACGACTGCACGGCCATCAGTTCCGCTCCGACCTGCAGCACGGCGGGGTTCCCGGCGAAAGTGGATGTCATCGCGACAATCGATGTGACCGCATCGGCAGCGCTTGCGAGTCTATAGGGCGTCGGCGTTTGCAGTTCGTCAAAGTAGACAAGTTGCAAAGTTCCGGCCATCACAGACCGCGTATTCGTCAAACTCGTGAATCCGACCTGCGATAACGTCAGGTTGCCCTGCCCCACTACGGCCAATGCATAAGTTGGCAGGCCCGGAACATCGAGATCCAGTTCGCTCCCGGCTCCGCCGCCCACAACCCAGCGGCTTACAGGACAAAGCTCTGGCGAGCCTTCGATGTCGTTGACATTGGCGCCCCTGCCGGAAATTTGCACCACGGCGCCTTTCTGGTTGGGAACCTCAAATTGCACGGGGCTCGTTGCTGTGACGGCGCCAAATTGCCAGGTTGATTCTACAACCACAAAATTGCTGGTTGCGTCGGGCGTAGTCGACCACGCGGGCGAGACCGTCAGAGTGGATTCGTCGTTGAAGCTGATCCTACGTTCCTGCCCCCCGCCGGAGCCCGCAATGATTCTCACCAACTTGCCCGCATAAGCCGAACTGGTGGCGTCCATATCGGAACTGCCAATCGTGGTTGGAGAAAACACATTCGCCACTATCGGCCCCGCGATCTCCAGCCGGTAGTAGAAATTGGCGTGATCGAAGCTGGCGTCGGGTGGGCCCAATGGTTGCGGCGAAAGCCCGCCGTCCGTGAACGCGGTTGCAATCGGCTGGTTAGAAGCAATTCGAAAAAGAAGCTGTGGACTAGTTCCACGGTAGACATTGAACGACGCAGCCATGGATGGCAGGCTCACGCCCGTTAAATCGACGGAATTTGTATCGCTTCCCTGAGGGGTCGCCGCTCGAACCGTGAACGACAGCGAGCCTTCATTGCCGGCTCCATCATTGGCAGTAAGCGCGTAATAGTAATTCATTCCGCCCTTAAGGCTTCCTGCCGAAGACGAAACCTGCGGAGCGAGGCTAAGCAGCGGAACAATGGGCGCGCCCGCCAACGGTTGAACCGGCTTAACAAAGTCGACCGTCAGTATTGTCGCCGCGCCGCCGTCCGTTCGGGCTATCGTGCTCTCGGCAATGTTAAATTGTGTGCTGCCGTCGGCGCTGAATGCCGGGCCAAGCAGCGGTCGCGGAAGCGCCACGCCTGCTCCCGGCTGACGCCCTCCTCCGCTCACGTTTGCCGGGTCGTCGCTGTACCAACTGTCGTCGTGTAGCTGCGCAAGAATGGCAACGTTCCTGTAATTAATCGACGGCGCCAGCTTCACGACGCGGAACGGCGTCCGCGTTAGTCCTTCTTTCAAGTAAGTCAAGGCGATGATATCGCCCGGCCTGACTTTCAGGGCCCGAAAGCTGGTCCCAAATTCGATAAATCGATTCCCTTTTGTCGCCTTCCCGATTTGCCGGCTCAAGATCCGCAATGCCTGGTTGAAATTCGGCAGCCCCAGCGCGGTCGATGTGCCGCCCACCTCATACCCGATGAGTACCTGATCGTCGTCGCTGACGACCGAAAGCGTGTCCTGCTGATATTCGTTCGCCTCATCCTGGAATTCCGCCGTCATCCGGTTCGAACTCTCCGAGATACTTTTCGAGACCAGCCGCACAGTCGAGCTTCCATCGGGGTTTCGGGCAATCCCCGAGGCTGCCGCCGAGCCGTCGCTGAATTCGTAAACGGGCCACCCGCCGTTTATGCTCTCCACAACGTTACTTCCATCGGGCAGTGTCGGATGCTGTAGCGCGAGCGATGTTTCAGGCAACAGTTCCAGAAGCCCGTTTGCGCCATAACGCAGCATCAAGCCGCAGGCCACTCGCACGCTCCGAATTACGTCCGCGGCGCTTTTACGCTTCGTCAGAATCAGGTTGCATCCGTATCGGGCGATATGGATGGCATTGCCATTTGTATCGGTTGTTGAGATCAGCTCGTCGCAATACGCAGCCGCTTTCGCAAAACTTGTTAAGTCGATGTCGGTGGGAGACCACCCCGCGCGCCGCAGAATGTCCAGAATGACCCAGGCGGGATTATTTGTAAATACGGTGTCTCGAAAACTCGCATCTAAGTTGTAGCGATCCAGATGGAGCCCTTGCATCAAAACGTCTACGTGAGGCAGGGTTCCGCCCGCACTGATCCGGTTCGGCACAACCACTGAAAGCACGGCGATGCTCCCGTACGGATCGCCTACCGGTTGATTGTTGGAGTCGGCAAAATCCGGATTGAACGACCCCTGAGCGGCGCCCAGAGTCACGATGTTGTACCAGCCGGTTCCGGTCATGTCCGTGCCCGCAACCGCCAGCGGTATCTCTATATCGTTGACGACCACTTTCAACGCGCTGTCGATTGGTCCGGATCCGAGCAGCAGTTCCATGTGCGTCAGGTTGCCGTCATTGCGCGCTAGAACAACCGGCGCCGCCAGCCAGCCTGTGCCGTATACCATCGGCACATAGTCGTTATACTTCGCTGTGTTGTCGAGGACGGCCGCCGGTTGTGCCGTTTTCTGGCCGTACCCACGCACCAGCGTGCTCGACGGAACGAATTCGAAACCGCCGTATCGCGCCGTCGCGTTGCCGCTGCTGTCTTTGCTGAACATCCCTCTCTGCTCACAACTCGCCCGCGTATGGTCACAGCCGGCGAATGGTTGGCCGCCGTTCATATTTCCGATGCCGCCCGAAACGCTAGCCGAATAGCCGCATCGGAAATATCGCGAATATTTATCGCTGGTGACTGCTTCGCCGCGCTGCCCGGGCGTCGTCGGAAAATTCCAGGGGCACAAGCGCTGAATCCGAATCTCTGGCAGACCCACTCGAAGCAGGCTGAGTTTATTCGCGAAGCTGATCTTCATGCTGCCTTCGGCGATTTCGTCGGGATCGCCGGCAATCCCGCGAAATAGAATTGTGCTTTCGGTCGTTACGGTCCCCGTCACGAGATCGGCGAATACGAAATACACCGTGAGTTGTGTACCCTTCCAGCCTGCCGCCGATTGAATCTGCGAAAGCGCCGAATCCGCATTCGCCAGCGTGAGCGAAAGCTGCGCCATGCCGTCCATCGCATCATCGGCGGAGAGCTGAAAACTAAACAAATTGTGCTTCAGCACTCGAGCCGAGTACAGGTTGCCGCCGAACACAATTGTTTGGGTGCTGAACCGCTGGTAAGCTCCGTTTGGTAACAGGCATTCGAAGAGCAATAGCGGACTGTCGGCCTCCGCCATTTCCTTCACTACGTTGATAGTCGACATTTGAAATCCTATGTGTATGTCTCGATCGTGAAGCGCGTGCTGAACGAATCGGGCGCCTCAGCCTGAAGCAGCAGCTCATTGACAGCCCAATGTGCCTTTGGATAAATCCCGCTCGTGTTTGAAGCGGGCCGGAACGCCGATGGCGCCACCTGCGCTTCGAGTTGGGCTTGCTCGAAATCGAAGGTTTGGCCCGGCTGCAGTTCTATCGCTATTGTGAAGCTTGACCCGCCGTCGGCGAGCGCTCCGCTGCTGACCATCTGACGTTGCGCGAGTGAGAAGAAATCGCGCTGCTGAGAATTCGGCCCTCGCCGGATTAACGCAAGCGATCCGGCTGTACCGTTCGCCGCGCTGCTCACGACCGAAAAGCAATATTGATATCCGGCTGGAATGGCAAACGTTTGGCTTATTTCCAGAACGGAGTTTGACCGATTGGTGTACGCCGATCCCTGCACCGTAATCAGCGGAGAGTGCTGCCAGATCGGAGAGAGCAGATTGGCGGTCGGATCGATGAAGGTAAACGCCCGGAGCGGCCCATAACACGCATCAAACAACGACTGCATCTCGTTTACCTCCGCCTGAGTCAATCCCGTATACGTCAAATCCCAAATCAGCACCGAACCGTCGGGATCGAAATACGAAATTCGCGATCCGTCCTCCGTATCGTTCACAACCGTGTGCACGGACTTGGTCCGTTTGATCGGATATTGCGCGAGCGCTCCGGTCGAAAGCTGTGGAAAGAACAGATTAGACACTCGATTCCTCCACCATCAGCGCAACGCTCCCGCTTCCTGTCGCGGCATACTCTGTCAGCAGGTAGGGATTGGCGACCCGGCAGTTCGGGATATTCGCCCCGCTGAAAGGGTCGGGGAATTCAAACGATCCGAAGTTGCCCTGTGCGCTCTCGAAAAACTGTTCTAGTTGTCCGAGTTCTGCTTCGGTCAATTCATCTAGTTTGATCAGCCAGCGTCGCAGCGGTTTACCCCGTGTCAGGTATCGCTGATCGGAGCCGTCCATGAACCGGATGACTTCCACGTTGTAGCTCACGCCTTTTGCCATCGGATACTGTCCAACGACTCCGGTTGACAAAACAGGAAAGGATGCCATCTAGACCTCCGAGATCACGTCATTCAGCGAATGCGAATTCAACATTGCGATCTTAACTGCGTTGGCAATCTCGTTCGAGCGGTCCACGAGTGACTGCGAATCCATGGCTTGTACATGAACATGGACAACGTTGCTTGGCCTGCTTGCGCTCGCGCTGCCGGCTCCTAAATGCACGGTCTGATTACTTGCGGTCGGCAGATTGAAGGGCTGAAGGGCTGGTGGGCTTTTTTGTTTGTTCCCAAAAAGTCCCAGAATTCCGGAAACGATCGGGCCAAGTCCGAATCCTCCGAAGGCGCCGGTTCCATAGCTGCCTGTCAAAATACTCGCTGCTCCGCCGGAGACCAGTTGCGAGGCATACTGCTGCCATCCGCCGCTTGCGCCGGAACTCGGTACCAAAGTTGCGCTGCTAGGCGCTTTTCCGAAGTTGATGCCCTGCGATAACTTCGTGGCCTTCGACAAGCCACTTACCTTCGTCCCGGTAAATCCGGAACCCGTTAGTTTTGCCAATGAGGTCTTAAATGACCTCGAACTCGTTGTCTTCTTCATAACGTCCTCCTCAAGCTTCTTGCCCGCTATCCACTGGCGCTCCGCTCCAATTCCCGTCTCCATTCGTCTTCGAGCAGCGCAATGGCGTCAGCCACTCGAGCATTCATCCGTCGCGCATCGCCGCAGCCGAATCGCTTCCAAACGTTGAATTCTTCTAGAAACGTAAGGCTTTCGGCGGAAATTATCGATTTAGGGCATTGGCTCGTCGACACGTTATGCCGCGCCCACACCGGCGCGTTCCGCTCCTTCGTAGTTCCGCGCCGAAATCCGCAGTTTCGTAATTCGACCAAGCCGCGTCGCCTGCAGTCGTCGCAATCCCATGCGGCCCGGCCTGAACGCTGGAAATGGAATGCGACTAAAAGTTTTTTCGGTCGTCCTCGGTCAATCCGCACTCGCGAACGACACAGAATGCGACTTCCACTGCAAGCTCTTCGGGACCTCTGTCGATCAGCGCCGCCGGTGTCGCCGGCTCGCCGTCGATTTCGAGTCCCTCAATTGCCTTGAGCCCCCACTCGATATACAGTTGCTGAACCATCAGTTCGCCGAGGGCGCCTTCCAGTTTCTCGGCTTCGCTGCCGGCCTTCAGAAACTCGTGCCGCAACGTTAGTTCGTGAGCGCGGCGCGTTAGCTCGATCCGCTGCGCAAGCGACGGCCTTCTTACCGCGAAACGAACGCCCGCCATCGTTTCGCTGTCAACCCAGCGCAAACTCTCGAATCGAACGGGCCTATGCAAACGCGACAAAGATTTCATCATCGGCTTGCCCCTGCGCCTGGCAATTTTGGAAATCCCACTGCAGCTCCGGTTGTCCATCGTTGAATCGTGGAAGCTCTGGCGTGACGCTCGGCATGTAAATGCCCATCAATTGACCTTGCTGTTGTCCGAGTTGCAACATTGCCGGAAGCGTTGTTCGAGATCGGGCCGCCTGAAAAAGCCCCGTCGTCTGCGCGTCATCCTGCGCCAGCACGCTGAGAAGAGTTAAAACCTGGCGTGCTCCCGGCGAGATCGCTCGAGGAATCGCGGTTCCGAATTCCCGGTTTCTCGCGCTGACATTGTTATTGAGACGAATGCTCGCGGAGATGAGAGTAAAGAACTCATTTGCCGGGGCGCCAATCCACGCTTGCCCCAGATGACCGGGAACTAGCGAGTAATCGAACTGGCCGAGAGGCGGCTCTGCCGGAAACTGGCTTAGGCCCGCCGTGCCCGCCGCAAATGTTTGTGAGTCCAGAACGTCGGCTGCCGGCCCCCGAAACGTAAACTCGTGAAAATCGCCGTTCACCGAAACATCGAGGGTATCGACGGCAGCGCCAACTACCGCCCGCTGCACGGCCGTGATCGGGTCCCAATAGTCGTACAAGGTCATGCTCGGCAGATCTGTCGATAGCCGGTATGTAATTGCCGGAGTTAAGCCGTAACCGGCAGCGGGCGTTGTACTGAACCCCGCATTCAGAACAACCGTCTGCGCGTCCCTCACGCTTGCGACAAATCGAATTTCGTTGTTAAACGATACGGCGGATCCGGCCGTTAAGCCGTGTGGGATTGTTGTTTGGAGTGCTCCGGCTTGCGGAACGCTTTGGATTGTCAACCCGCTGTTCAACAATGGCTGCGCGCCGAACGCGGCCTGAAACAGTGGTCCGTAGGCGGGCGATCCCGTTCCGCTCCAGGAGGTGAGATATGTTTGCGTTTCAAAGGCTGTGACACGGCGAGCTGTCTTTGGAATCCCTCGAAATGTTCGTGAACCGGTCTTGTCGTGCCGGCGGCTTTGCTCCAGATTTTGCTGTATCGACATGCGTACCGCGGGAAACCGGTTCGCGGCGGATACAAGCGCGGCTTGTCCATACGATGGCTCAATCGCCGCGTAGAACCTGTTCGCATTTGACGAAATATAGTTTGCCATTCTGCTTGCTCCTAATTGCGGCTCACGCCCAGTTCGCACGTCACCTGCGCCAATTGCAAAAAGCCGCTGCCGCCAGCCTGCGCGAGCTGAACGTCCACTTGGTAGGTGCCCGGAAAGAAGACGCCGTCTCCCAGATCGCCCGCGCTCTTCCGGAGGATGTTGCTTACTGCCTCGACGTAGTAATGCATCCAGTTCTCGACAAGATCGACCAAATCGGCCGTTACCGCAATTTCCACCGTGATCGCCAGCGTTCCGGACAGTGACCGGAATTTCTCGCGATGCTGATTGACGAAGCGGCTGCAGAACACGCTGAGTCGTGGATAACCCAGTTGCTGTTGCATGTCCGCCATATTCACGGGTGTTGAACTCAGATACACCTGCGATACCGGAATTACCGGCACTATGTACGAACTCCCCGTCGCGATCGAGTTGACTTCGACTTCGATAGCGGAATTATTCGTGAACAAAGTGGCTATCTTTTTCGCCGCCTCTAGTGTGATGGGCGTCATCCGCTATCCTCTCCTCAGCTTCTGTGGATCGATGATGTAAAACTCCGGCTCCTGTCCGTTAATTGGCGCGGGGCCGGAGACAAAGCCTGTCCCGGGCACGGACCAGGTTGCGCCCGTCGCGAGAGGCGCCAAATTTTGCCGCGACGGGTCCGCGCCGTCCCACCCGATGTAGACGTTCCAACCAGTAGCCGCGGGAGGCGCCTGGCTCACATTGCCGGCCATCGCCACCGTAATCGAGGACAAATCGGATAAGGTAACCGGAACTAGCGGACTCAGCGTCCCTTCATTTCCTTGAGCGTTTACCCACGCAGCCTGCACCACGACGATCCCGGCGGAAATCGATCCCGCGGCCACCGTCACCTGCGCTTCCGCGGGCCGCGCAAGCGGATTGTGAACAACGCCGATCCCCAACTGAGAAACGCTACGTTCCGCATCGGTTGACCGCGCTGTATATTCGGTCCACTTGCCTTTGAACCGGTCGTTTAGCTGGGTATTGTACGCTTCCGCGAAAACCTGGGAGAGCACCTCGAAGCAGATCCAGCGGTGCAGCGGCCCTGTCACGACGACGTTGCTGAGTGTGAACAGCCAGCGCTGCTGCGGTGGCATGGAATAGATAGCGGTCGCTCCGGTTAACCAGGGATCGATGTACTGCGAATCCGCTGTTCCCGCCCGCACGAGTCTTTGCAGAAGGCGGTCGCCGACCTGGTCCAGCGCCATCGCTGTTTTTGTGTCTATATTGATGCCGTGCGTCGAAGCGACCTTACTTAGGTTAGTTTCATAAGCCTCGAGATCTGCAATCCCGATCAAACCCGAATCGTTGAAGAGAGCCATGGCAGATCGTTCCTATTTCTTCGAATGGCGTTGTGGCGTGAACGCCGGTCGCCCTTCGAGCCCTGCAAACAGGCTGAAGTGCAGGCGCCGGGCCGCTTCTACTTCTTCGGCCATTTTTTTAGCCACGGCGCATTGTTCTAGAAAGACCTGTTTCTCCTCTTCGGATGCAAGTCTCACGCGGCCTTCGACGATCATTCGGGCAGCCTGGTATCTGGGCGCCTCAGTGATCACGCCCGGCTTTCCGCCATCTGAAGTCTCCAGGCTGACTACGAACGGGAACTGCTCTGGAATCGTCGCTTCCACATCGCGTATCTTCTTGTAAAACTGTCTTAAGTCCATAGCTTCCTCTTCTGTTACGCTTGTGCCGGGCATGCTCGGCATGTAGGGGCGAGGCATGCCTCGCCTCAAAGGGCGGGACAAACCCGCCCCTATCTGCTATTAGCTGTTCACCTGAACGCCAAACGTATTCCGCAACACACCGCAGCCGTACAGCACATCCACCGTAAACTGTTGCGACAAGGTGTTCGGCTGGTAGCTCATCACCACGCGAATTCCGAAATTCCCCATCTCGGCGTATTCCGCGATCGCGCCGGTCCCAGGCAGTGGCTGAGGCAGCCGGCGAACAACCAGTCCGATGGCATCGCGGCTGAAAGCTAGGTTGTGAACGTTGACGGTGCTCATGCCGGTCTTCGCGACGAGCTGTGAACGGAAGATAAAGAAATCTTTCATCTTTCCGACGTTGCCCTCGACAAGAGCGCGCAGCCCCGCGTCGCCGGCCGAATAATACTCGCTGAATCGCGGAATCTGCCGAATCTGCGAATACGTTGACGAATCGACCACCAGATACTTCGGCTCGCTTGCGGGAACCTTTGCTTGGAACAGTGCCGTCTCCGCCGCGTCGATTGTCGCTTCCGTCACCGCCGTGCCGGCCGTGCCGACCGGAGTGTTCGCCGAGAAACTGCTGTACAGATTCAGCAAGTCGCTCTCGATCTTTTCCGCAATCGCAACGACAGCCGGCTGCATGTAGACCTTCATCAGGTCGGGAACAGCGAGGCATTTCGTCACGTCCGGAATCTGGAAAGTCGCCTCGGCATGCGTATTGAGGACAATTTGCGCATTCCCCAGGCTCGGAGTCTGCGGCGTAACCGAACCGCCCTCGGCAATGTTGTTGGCTACCAGGGTCGGCGGAATCGGTACGTTGACCGTGTCACCGGCGTTGGCAAGCACGGGCTCGTAATCCCGGTTTACCAAATTTCCCATGATGAGGTTGCTTACCAGTGCCGGCAATGCGTCCGCGGCCACCAGCTTGACGATCGCATTTGCCAGATTGGCAGATGTAATGGTTGACATATAGCTCCTAAATAGAAATGGGCAGCCGAAGCTGCCCGTGTACTGCACCGCGCTTTTGCGCGGCTTTCCAGGTTCCTGTATTTCGAGTACCCTGGAAGCTGTTGCCGCTCGTTCTAACGAATGCGGCTCAGCTCTTCATACGCCCCTTCGGGCGTTCTCGTGAGGTCGCCGATTTAGCTCTAGGCTCCCCGCAAACTCTGCGCCGCGAAGCGCGCTACTTCCTGGCGAATCCGCTCCAATTCGTCCTTGCCCATGCCCGGCTTAATCTTGTCGATATCTACCGTGGCGGGGGCGTTCGCAACGGCATTGCGCGTCGTGGAATGCACCCCGCTTCCGCCCGCGATGCGCGCCGGCAGCAGCTCGGGATTTTCTTCGACAAACTTTCGCAGATATTCACTCACCGGTTTCTGATCCTGAGCATCGCGACTTATCAGTCGCCCGTCTTCGCCCCGGATAATGTCGTCCTTCACGGCTCGAAACGCCAGGTCGACCTTGGACACGCCCATCCGCTGCAGTTCTGCCCGGATCTGCGAGTGACGATCGGCTTCTTCGACGGCGGCTTGAGCCCGCCTGTTTTCTTCCACAAGATGATTCAGGCGTGTCTCCAATGCCTCCCGTTTTCGGCGCTCTTCGAGCAGTTCGGTCTTGTAAGCCGGCTCGGCTTTGCTCTGCTCCGCCCTGACAAATTCCTCGATTACGTCTCGCACGACGTCGCGAATCCCGGGCGCCGATGCTGTCTCTTCGTTTTCAATCTGTTCGGACATACACTCCTCACTCTTTCCGTAAGCGCAGTATTGGTAAACGGGGAGGCGTGCCTCGCGCCTACTCAATTGGCTTCCCCACCGCTTGCTCGATTTCGCTCGCGATCTGCTCCTTTACTTCTTGGCGAACGTCGCACAGATATTTCAGGGCCAGTTTCTGATAGATCTGTTGCTTTAACGTTGGTGAATCGATCCCGAGCTGCAGCAGTGTCTGGGCGTCTTTCAGCTCCGTTCCGAAATCGCCGACATCGAATTCGTCGAGTCCCGAAACCGAAACCGTGATACCGTCTTCGCGCGCAGCGCTAATCGCCTCCAGCACCTTCCGGATCGTATCCTTCACTCCGTCGCCGTATGAACGCAGCACTTCATTTGTTATCGCGAAATCACGCATCTTGCTGAGCGCCGATTGCGCATGACCGCCCGATATCTCACCGGATGCTTGCGACAGATAGCACACGCGATAGATCTCGTCCCGCAGCCGCGATAAGTTATCGACGGCGATCTGGTAGACCTTTCCTTCCGGTTCCGTCCATCCGAAGCGGTCCTGTGCTCCAAGCTGGATGTAGTACGACTCTCCGACAATCTGATTCCACGCCCGGTCGGAATAGATCACCGGCATCGCGAACAATCCCATCGTGATGGCCCATCCCAACGCATTCGACTTGTTGAAATGCTCCAACTGTAGTAGCGCCGATTTGTTCATCAACCAGAGCCCTTCGCTCGTTCGCATCGTAAAGAGTGGCACACGACCTAATTTCGCCAGACCGTGCAGTCCTTCAGCCAATAGTTCCGCCTGGCCTTGTTCATTGCGCCGCTCGCGCCTGTAAACACGAAAGCTCTGCTTGTCGAAGTAATACCAGTAGGTCTCTTCTACAATCTCGGCGTTCTCGATGTGATGCTGCCGTTTTTGCGTCCTGCGCAGCACCACCCACTCATACTGCCCCTGTTCGTCGTTGCTCCAGTTGATCAATTCTTCGGCTCTATGCCGCGACAGGTAGGCGCGCGACAACCCCGCTGCTTCTTCCTCGGCGCGGTTTACGGGCTGCCGGTCTAATCGGGGAAAATCCACCAGGATATGGCTCGTCCCGCCGACCAGCGTGTCGATAAAGCATTGCCGGAAGAAATCGGTAAGCCCGGTTCCTTTCAAATCGCAGTTGTCGCAGAAACTCGAAAAAAATGCGCGGCCGAATTCGCTTTCGCCCTCAAAAGCGATCTGCGGTTCACGGCGAAACAGAGTAGCTGCATACCAGTCGACAATCGATCCAATGTGGTTCTCATAGAACACGCGCAGCAGCCGCTCACCATAAACGTCCAGCGGCTCCCTTTGGCGGCGGGTCAGATATTCGGCCGCGTTGTCCTTCATCTGTTGACCACCGGCATACAAATCGCGATACCAGCGCCACATCTGCTTTCGCTGTTTGTATTCGGGATGCTCCCTGTCGATATCGAACATATTCATTTCCCTTCTACTCGTCTGCCGCAACTCTAAACGCCTTAAAACAGCCTCTTGTTCATTTCGCCCACCGTCTGTTTCTCTCCGAATAGCTCCCAAACCAAATAGCCCAGCGCATCTGAGATGTGCGTTCTCGCTGGGTCTCTGGCCTTGTCGATCACGCCTTCGTTCGGCTTGAACAGGACCTCCTCGAGATCCTTCACCAACTCCCGGCAGCGTGGATCCACAAACAAACTAGTGCCACCGCACGAATCCAGCATCTTGGCGTTCACGAGTTTTACTCGCTGCAGCACCGCCGGGTTATGCGAAGCAACCCGCATCGTGTGATTCCTGAATCCGGCTTTGTTGAGGTAATGCCTCAACTCGCTGTAGGTGTCGCCGGCGCTGGTTACCGATCGCTGTCGTCCGCTCGCGTCCCCGGTGATCACGATCGGCGCCTCGAGATCGGCTATCTTGTTTCTTAAGGCATCCACTGCATCGCTCACCGTTGCGTTCTGAAGTGAAATCTCATCCATCACATACAGCGCCTCGTCGCGTTTCTGCGCAAGCACTGAGCAGAGCGGCGTCACGTTGAAGTCCAGGCTCCAGTACAGAGTCTGCCTCGCGTCGTAAGCGGCTGCAGCGATATTCCGCTCCCGATCTAAGCACTCGTATACTCGTCCCTGCAAAATGTTCAGGTATTCACCAAGCACTTCCTGCCGGTAAAACCGGGGATCGTAGCTATGCTCCAGACGTTGATAGAAATCCGGATTAGCTTCGAGGATGAACTTGTTCTCCTGTGGTTTCGCCCGGATGCACTCATATCCCGGGATCGCCGACTTGATGAAGCGCCGGTACACCCAGTCGTGGCCGTTCGGCGTCCAAACGCCAAACCCGCACAGCCGCCGCGCTCTCGGTTCCCGAAGCCTTGCCTCCAGACGCGTCCACGCGTCTTCCGTTGTAAACGTTAATTCGTCGATTCCAAACCACGCCAGGTTCGTTCCGCGCAAACGCTCCGGTTCATCAAGCGACCGAAGTAGGATCTCGGAATCGATCTCCTCAATCCGAATAATGTTCTCCGATTTGTGAAACTCATAGGGAACCCCGCTTTCGTCCAGCAGGCGCAAAAACGCCACCTGTGTCACGTCTCTCATCATTCGATACGTCGGAGCGCCCAGCAGCCCCTGGCAGCCCGGATTCTCTGTCGCCAACCGGAATGCCGCAAAACACAGCGCCATGCTTTTACCCGCGCCCACCGGACCCGAGAAGCCTTTGAATCGCGCCGCACAGTTGACGAAAGCTCGTTGCGAAGGGAGCGGATCGAACCGGACGCGCCAGGTCGTTAGCCTTTCGCGTCTTCGTGAACCCATAACACCCGCACCTCTTTCGGCCGCTTCTGTACGGATCGTTTTGCCGTCTCACGTTCCGCGTCCATCATCTTCAAGTAGTCGGCCACGCCTTGTTTCTCCGCCCGGTTCCACAGGAATCCTTGTATTCGCCGGCGGAATTTCTTTACGAAGCTGGGCGCCTGCATTCGCGCCGCCGGCGCGTAATAGTCGCCGTCGCCGCACTGGTGCTCGCCGTCTATCCCGACTCCCACCTCCGCGCGGATTTCACGGTCTCCCGCAGATTTACGCTTGGCGATACTCCCGCCACGCCATCCGCCCCTGCCTGGGTCTCGCTTCTCGTCTTTCAACCTGATCATTCTTCCCATGTGCTTTGTAATCTCTGCGCAACCTAAGCCGGTACGCACACAAAACTAGCAGCCACGGACCACCGAGAATAGCTGGCGATCCAGATAAGTAATTGAAAATAAGCTGGATAAAAGATTAGAAAATTCGTGATCCAATTGCTTCGAAGGTCGTGGTGGCCCTATCTGCGTTCGCCGCGCATTGATCAAAAGCCGACCGACACGAAAATGTGTCGGTAATATAACATACTGTGATCAGATTGGTTTCATGCTTATTTATAGTCCTGGTCAGCCTGCCCCGGTACTTTCAAGCTGGATTCGAGCCATAAATCTGCTACAATCCCCCTATGCGTTTTGGTTATAGCCGCTGCCCTTCATAGCCCGGCAGGCTCCAACCCGACCGCGTCCTCAGCTTTTTTCAATCCTTCCCCGCCTGAGTTCGCGAGCTGTACATTTCAGAACTAAGGAGTATCGAAGCGAGTGAAACTTTCTGTATCGAAGAATCTTTTGGTGATGGCCGGAATTTTGGCCGCGCCAGTGACAACGGTACGAATAGATCAGGCCGCACCCGCAAGACCCGCGCCGCCTCGCCACGACGTCGTCAAACCGGCTGACCCCCGCACCATCCGGTTACAGCGGTTCTTTAGCAAACTGCATTGTCCGATCAAAAATCTGGCGGAAGACTTCATCCGTGTGGCGGACGACAACAATCTTGATTGGCGTCTGCTTCCTAGCATTTCTATCATCGAATCCAGCGGCGGCAAGGCGTTCAAGAACAACAACATTCTGGGTTGGGCCAATGGCGAGCGCAGTTTTCCGACCATCCGCGCAGGCATCGCGGAGGTCGCGTTTAAACTCGGAAAGTCGTCCCTCTACCGTCACCGCGATACGAATGCGAAGCTCCGTATCTATAATCCGAACGAGGATTACCCGGGCCGGGTCGAAGAAGTGATGCAGCGCATTTGTCCCGTCAGAGACCTGAAGCTGATCGCGAGCGAACGTCGACTCGCTTATGCGGGCACACTTTCGAACGACTGAGGTCCTGCTAGACACGCGCCGCCGCGGCCGGAAGTCCCCTCCAGGCGCTGGTCGAGAACACTCCCGGTTGACGGTTCGAGCTCCCCTCTAGTGGTTTTGCTGGGTAAGTTCGCTCGCCCTGGGCAGGTAAGAATGGTTGTATGGCAAAAGAGCAGCCCTTCCTCACAGACGTCGAGACATTGCGGGCGCAGGCGCGCGCGAATATCAACCAAGGCCCGGTAACATCCAACTATGAAGGAGACGTTAAACAAACGATTGACGTCCTGCAAACCGTGTTGGCCACTGAGATCGTTTGCGTTCTTCGCTATACGATGAATGCGGTGGCCGCCTCGGGCGTGTCGAGCGCATCCGTCAGACAGGAGTTCGAAGAACACGCCAAAGAAGAGCAGGAACATATGAGGGCGGTCGCCGAGCGCATCAACCAACTTGGTGGAACGCCCAACTTCAATCCGGAAGGATTGGCGACACGATCTGCCTCGCAATATGTCGAGGGGAGTAATCTCATCGACATGATCAAAGAAAACCTTGTCGCCGAACGAATCGCATGCGATCACTATCGAGAGCTAATTCGTTTCTTCGGCGAAAAAGATCCCACTACCCGTGTGATGATGGAGAGCATTCTGACAAACGAAGAAGAGCACGCGAATGATATGCTCGACCTTCTCGCCGCTCAACAAGGTTCACCCAAATCCTTAAAAGCTGATAGCGGCAGGGCAAGTTAGAAGTCAGGGCGCGCCTATATTTGCATTTCGCAATGCCAGCTCGCCGGACACACAGTCCCGCAACGCAGAACTTCAGAAGATCGGGATATTGTATGGTCAGCGCGTTCTTTGCGGATCGGCCGCGCTGACCAGCTTCACTTCGTAAGGTTTTAGGCGGATTGCACGATTGTCCGCCAGATGAATTGCGGCCGCGTTGTCGTCGAAATTGAACAGCGCAAGCTTTCCGTTCGCGAGCACGCTCCAGTACACGCTGGCGGGGCGCTCCATCTCCAATGCCTGACGAACGCGCGGCCTCAGCGGCAGTTTTCGCAATTCCGCGGCGAGAAACTCCATGTACCCGGGGATGCTCGGGTGCCCCTCGTAAAAAATCACCCGGCCCTTACCGGTATCTCCTTTCCGCCAGCGTTCGGAAATTGAGCGGTCACCTTCCACCGTTCCGAGCAATCCTTCGCGAAGTTGCTGGCGAAGAGGATAGATGACAATCCCGCCGGCTCGTACCCATGCGTCGATCTTTTCGAGAACCGGCCGCTCAGTTTCATTGCCCCACAGAAAAACAAGCACGCGAAACCTTGAAAGCGCGCCGTCGAGAATCATCTGTTCGCTGGCGTAATCGTAATCGCTAACGGCGCGGAGAGCTTCCGCGCGAGGGATCCAGGCGGATGCGCGAAGGTAGCGAAGCAACTCGCCGTGCAACCGAATCGATGTATCGGGATAGAATACGGCGATGTCGATTACCGGCGGTGCGCGCTGGTCCAGCGCCGAAGCGTTTTCGATCCAAGCCTCGGTTGTGCCGTCGTGGCTCAGAAGGTGATTGTAGTAGTAAAACAGGTGGTCAGCGCCATTGCTCACCGCGTTGAACAACCTGCCCATCACGCCGCGAAGCGTGCCGACGCTCGCAGGTTCCAGGCCGAGACTCGCCCCATAGAAGCGCGCCGCCGAAGCAGCCATGCGAGTGTTCGCAAAATTCAATGGATACTCATCGGTCTCGTTGGTGAGCCGGATTCCTTCTTTCATCTTTCCCATGGTGCGCGCTTGCGCCGTATAGTCGGTGCCTATTCTCACGGCGCCCCATCCTCCCGACGATTGGTAAATCGGCGTATCGGGAATCGACGCGTGCGCCCACTCGGCCCAACGGGCGCACCAGGCGCTCATCGAATCCATGTACCAGTTTGTGAAATCGAGCCGCATGCGCGCATCGCGGGCGGAAACGGGTAGAAACGTGGTCACATCGACGAATGAATTGTATTCAGTGGTCCATGCGCGGTTGAGCGCCGTGATATCCGAGTATCTTTCTTCCATTGCCTTCCGGAATGCGCTTACCGCGGATGGATCGGCAGCCCAGAAGCCCAAATGTGTGTGCAGTGGCTTGCCGTGATAACCCCAGTTGCCGGTGGCAGGATACTGCGCCTCGCCGTAGTTGCCGCTCGGGCCGAGACGCACGCCAAGCAATATACCGCGCTGGGCGTAGTGCTTTCCAAACTCCTTGAGAAAACGCTGAACATATTTGTCCTGATTGCTGTTGAAGATGGTCGGGATATCGTTGCCGATATGATGTTCCAGGCACTCGTATCCGGTGTGTTCGGGCGAATGATAAAACCAGTCCGGGAGCGCATAGGCGGAGCCCACGATCAACAGCGGAAACCACTTCAACCCATGCTTTTGCACCTCGTCGACAACGGCATCATAGTAGCGCCAGTCGAATACTCCGGGTGAGCGCTCGACGAAACCCCACTTCACGTAACTTTCGATCCCGTTGAAGCCGAGGGCGCGGGCAAGCGGGAGCAGATTGCGCAGGCTCGCCAAAGCGTCGTCGAGTCCGGCTGGGGAATTGGCGTCCGCGCCGGCGCTCATCACACGCTGGCCCGGCACGCGAAAGTCAATGGCCGGCGGCACATCGCCAACCGGCGTGTGCGGCGGTTCCTTCTCCGTCAGCGTCAGGGACACGAGCCAAGGTAGACCTTCGATCCGGAAGGCGACATCCGTCGCTGCGCCGGGCGAATGACGTAGCATCGCGGGATCAATTTCGAAGTCGGCCTCACGGATCTTCCCGGTGTTCAGGCGCGCAACGCCCCACTGCTTAGGCTGCGGAACCCCTCGCACTCCTTCCGCGCCGTAACTGATGGCGATGAGGCCATAGCCGCGGTCGAGATATTGCACACGAAGCCACGAACGCGCTGCTATGGGATGGTCAACGTGTACCAGGAAAGCCGCTTGCGCGTAATAATCCCGCACAGGGTCGAGCCGCGCGACCGGTGTGCCGGAAATTACTTCAAAGCGCCAGTGCGAATTGGAACCAGGCGCGAGGCTCAGGCCGCTTGAAGTCCCAGGAGACGCCGCGCTCCATTGCATGGAAGGCGCCGCACACCAGCCGGCCACCGCCGCGAACATCAAAGACACACATCCGCGCGCAAGAATTCCCGTCTTCCAAATTTTCATGATCGGAAGTAGCGGATTGTACCATCGAAGATTTTCTGGTAAATCTTCTCGATGCGCCGGCGCCGAATTACACGCCTGAAGCTTGCGCCGCCGAAGCCGAAAGGAGGTTCCGGAAATAGTCGTTCAAGAGCCGGTTTCCCGGATCGTACTGCTCGCGCGCATTTGAGAATTCCACGAGACGGCTGCCAAATGCTTTTTGCACGATCACCGGCGTGAGGCCGAACGTCTGATTGAACAGCGGAATTCCGCCGCGATCCGTGCAGAACTGGTTATACACTTCCAGAAATTCTTTCCATCCGGGATTCGCCGTCGAAACCGGATCGATCGTCATCACCGTTCCGTCGTAGGAATAGGAAAGCAGCGCTTGCTGATCCTTCGCGATTCGGTATCCCACGTAAATCAGATTGGACCGGTAGCCCTGTTTTTGGTAATAGTCGCGGCAGAACTGGTAAAAGTCGGTCAGTGCTTGGGGATATCCTTCTTCCGGAAACGCGAACAGGCTAAATGTATATCTGCTATCGTTCGATTTCGGTGGATAACTGACGATCTGGTCCGGTGGAATCGTGTAATCGGAGCGCACGATATTCTCCAACTTGAATCGCCACATAG
>Ga0134126_10003639_pt1 | contig 19308 bp, 15 predicted proteins | sample KB31752_FD_96881 | JGI IMG/M metagenome (GOLD analysis project Ga0134126, IMG submission 96881) | Terrestrial soil microbial communities with excess Nitrogen fertilizer from Kellogg Biological Station, Michigan, USA - KB3-175-2 | ecosystem: Environmental > Terrestrial > Soil > Unclassified ...
CTGCAAATCCTGAAGGATGATCCAATGTATACGAACACCCTTTATCTGGGTCGGGAATGGAACGTCGACCACAACCAACGGGTGAAGGTCAGCAACGCCGAGCTACGGTACGCGGTGCTCGGCGGCGGCGAGCCGATCCTCTGTATACACGGTACCAATATCGCGGACAGCCTGATCACTCCGCTGCGGTTCTATCCTCGGCTGCTGGAGGAATATCAGCTCATCAGTTATTACCGGGCCGGCTACAACGGCAGCACGCTGGAGAAGAGCAGCCTCAGCATCGAAGAGAGCGCCGAGCACGCCAAGCAACTCCTGGACCACCTAGGCATCCAGAAGGCGCACATCATGGCATTCTCGTTCGGTGGTGTCATCGGTTTCCAGTTCCTGCTCTCCTATCCGGAACGAGCGCATTCGGCGATCCTGCTGGAGCCATACCTGAACCGCGAGTCGCCGGAGGCCGTGGAAGCCAACGTCAGCGCCTTCAACCGCGCCATGGCGCTTTACAATTCCGGTGACAAGTTCGGGGCCGCACGGAGCTACATGATGGACGTAGCCGGGCCGAGCTTTCTCGGTTCTGTCGAGATGACCGGCCCACTTGACGTATGGCAGCGGGTCGAAGGATGCGTCGATACGGCCTTCACGGTTGACCTTCCTGCGGTCGTGTCATGGAAATTCCAGATGTCGCAAGCGGATAACCTGGTGGAGCACAAGCCGGACATGCCGGTGCTGGCGGTGATGGGCCTCGACAGCGAATCGGTCATGCCCGGTTTCCGGGAGGTCCAGCGCTTTCTCATAACCTGGCTTCCGCAGGCCGAACGGTGCGGCATTCCGAATGCCACGCACGGGTTGCAGAGCATGAACCCGGTCGCGGTGGGCGAAGGCGCGTACGTATTTCTGAAAAAACATCCGATGCGCTGAGGCGGACTGAGCAGGACAAGGAGGCGTCGATGTCCGACACCCACGTCGATTACGTAGTGGTGGGAGCGGGGACGGCCGGCTGTGTCCTGGCCGCCCGGCTGAGCGTGGACCCGCAGTGCAGTGTTGCGTTGCTCGAGCTGGGTGGCATGGACACCAATCCGGCCATATATACCCCGGGCCTGGACGCGATGTACAGCTTGTGGAATCCCAAGGGTGCAGAGAACTGGGGCTACGCCACCGTGCCGCAGCCGGGGCTGGGTGGGCGTTCCATCGACATTGCCCGAGGTAAGGTTCTCGGCGGCTGCAGTGCGATCAACGCGATGGTATACATCCGGGGAAATCGTCGAAACTTCGACGCTTGGTCTCGGCTTGGCAACCACGGGTGGGCTTATGCGGAGGTCCTTCCGTACTTCAAGAAGTCGGAGACATATCACGGACCCGCATCGCAGTACCGCGGCGACAACGGGCCGGTATCGGTCATTGATCTACAGAAGCCGTCCATCGTATCGCATGCTTTTGTTGAGTCGGCTGCCGAATTGGGAGCCACCGAAAAGTACAACGACTTCAACGGAGCTTCGCAGGAAGCGGGCGCCGGCTTCTACCAATCTACCCGGACCGTCGATGGCATTCGAGCCACCGCAGCGTCCGCGTTCGTCAAACCAATCCTGGGCCGTAAGAGCCTTCAGCTGCTGTCCGGGGTACGGGCGACGCGTCTGATTATCGAGCAGGGCCAGGTCCGGGGCGTCGAGTATGCAGGCCCCAATGGGGTGGCGACCATCCGGGCGCAGCGCGAAGTCATCCTGTGCTGCGGGACCTTCGAGACACCGAAGCTGTTGATGCTTTCCGGGCTGGGACCGGCAGAGCAGCTGGCACGGCATGACATTCATGTGGTGTGCGATCTACCCGGGGTCGGTCAAAACTTGGCGGATCACCTGCTGCTCGGCGTCGCGTTCGAAAGCCTGGTTTCGCTGGACCCTCCAGAGCTGCTGGCCGAAGGCGGCCTTTTCTTGTGGAGCGGAAGCCGGAATGATCAGGTGGCCCCGGACCTGCAGTATTTCTTCGGACCCGTGCAGTTCGTCGCGCCGGAGTACCTGACCAACGGTCCAGGCTTCACCTTTGCGCCTATCCTGACGCAGCCACGCAGCAGGGGAACGGTGACGCTGGCATCCAACGACCCGACGGCTCTCGTTCGGCTCGATGCGCAGTACCTGAGCCGGGATGCAGATCTCGCGGTGCTGGAATATGGGATCCGGTACGCGCGCGAGCTGGCCCATACCAGTGCGTTCGACAAACTGCGGGGTCGGGAGCTGGCTCCCGGACAATCCGTTACCAGCACCCGTGACCTTCATGACTACATCCGTAAAGTCTCTGGGACGGTGTGGCATCCGGTTGGTACCTGTCGGATGGGCCCCGACCGCGAGGCGGTGGTCGACGACCAGCTGCGGGTCCACGGAATCGAGGGACTGCGTATCGCCGATGCGTCGGTGATGCCCGAACTGGTCAATGGCAACGTGAACGCCGCGGTGATGATGATCGCTGAGAAGGGGGCTGATTTGATCCGCGGTGAACACCCGCCGAATTTGTCTGAGCGAACTTCCACTCAGACCGTGGCGGCGGCGCGACGGTCATGATTCATCAGTTCATCTTCGCGTATCCGCGCCCGGGGATGACCGAGGCGGAGTTCCAACGTTATTGGGTTGAGGTGCATGCGGTGCGGTACGCCAGCAAGATTCCGCAGGCCCTCCGGTACCTTGTCAACACCCGCATTGCGCTACCCGGAGAAAGCGGCGACCCACTGTGGTGTGGCGTCGGCGAGTTCTGGTTTGAGAGCGAAAAGGAGCGGATCGAGTCATTGCGGTCAAAGGAGTATCTACAGGGCGCGGTGCCCGACGAGCCAAACTGGTCGGCCTCCTGGCGAGGCCTAACGCTGAACACCACGGACCACACCATCCGTGGAGGACCCGAGGAGACGCGCGATAACGGTATGGCCAAACTGCTAGTCCTCTCTACGCGCAGGGAGGGCCTGCCGCTAGACCGCTTCTGCTCCTACTGTCTCGATACCCACGCGGTCAAGGTGCTGGAACTGCCGGGATTGCGTCGCTACCGCCAGGGCCATGTCCAAGATGGCGCCTATGCGGTCGCGGAGGCAGCGCTCGACTGCGTCGAGCAGCTGTGGTTCGACAGTGTGGACGCGGCACTGGCTGCGCAGAATTCGGTACAGCAGGACATGGTGCGCGCTGATTATCGGCTCTTTGCCGAGGGACGGTACGTCCACACAATGCTCCTCCGGGAGCATTGGATTATCGGCCCACAGCCTCGCGCATACGACGATCAGCGAAACCGTATACGTATAAACCGGGAGGAATCGGTGTCCCAGGAAAGCTTTCTAGAGTTCCTCTCCGCGGCGCACGCAAGCGACGCAGTGCTTGCCCGCTATAACCACCGGAATCTCGGTGAAGTGCTGTTTCGCGCCAAGAACGAGGGTTTCGACTTCACCGCCGACGAGGCGGCGGATGTGATCGGCAAATTGGAGGCCAACGTCATCCTCACCAAGGATCGGGACCCCATCGACGGGTCCAGCCGGCTGTGGCGACAGATGTTTGGTAGGCGTTATCTCGAGTACCTCGTCACCCGCGTGGTAGATCGGCACACAGACGAGGAGCTGAGGTCGCTCATAGCACCTCGCGGGCAGGAGGTCGGATAAGCAGCCGCGCTCGCATACGATGATTGACGATCTCGGATTAGAAGAGGCACACAGGATGGAGATCTTTGAGCTGGGAAACTTCCAGACAACAACCGGATTCACGCTCCCCAACGCCAAACTGGCGTATGACACGTTCGGCACGCTTAACACGGCGAAAGACAACGCGGTTCTTTTCCCGAACTTTTTGGGTGGTACGCCCGAGGCCCTGGCGATGTGGATCGGTGCGGACCGCCCGCTCGATCCGCGCAAGTACTTCATCATCCTGCCCGGATTGTTCGGTGGCGGCTTCTCGTCCTCACCCAGCAACACACCACCGCCCTTTGATGGGGGCGCCTTCCCGCCGCTCAACATCGCCGACGACGTCATCGCCCAGCACCGGCTGATCAGCGAGAGGCTGAGTATCGACGAGCTGCAGCTGGCCCTGGGCTGGTCCGTGGGCGCAATCCAGGCCTACGAATGGGCGATCCGCTTCCCCAACATGGTCAAGCGGCTCGCTTCTATCGCGGGAGCGCCACGGCCGTCGACCTGGACCAAGCTCTGGTTGCATACGGTTTTCGAGGAGCCGATCACCTCCGATCCAGCATGGAACGACGGCTTCTGCGCGGATCCAAAGGCGGTACAGGCTCCACTGCGCCATGCGGCGCATGAGATGGCAATGACGTTGGTGCCGCACCGGTTGTACCGTGACGAGCTCTGGCGCTCCGCCGGCTTTGCCTCCGTCGACGACTTCATCAGTGGTATCTTCGAAAGTTTCACTCGCCCGCAGGACCCGGGCAACCTGGTCAGCGTGGCGCGAAAGGCCCGCGCCGCCGACCCGAGCGCCGGAGGCGATCTGGCTGCGGCATTAAGCCGGATCACAGCGAAGACGTTCGTGTTCGCGTTCACGGGCGACCCGATGTTCCCGGCGGAGGAGTGCAAAATGGATGCCGATCGCATTTCTCACGCAAAGTACCGAGAAATCAACAGTATCGGTGGCCATCTGGCCACATTCGCAGTGTTCGACGAGGATAAACGCGCGGTAGACGACGCCATCCACGAAGCTCTCGCATCCTGATGAACATTTGGGGAGGTCGAAATGGTTAACACCCCGGCGACGGCTTCGTACGTAACCGGCGAGCGGCCGCTCAAGGGGAAGGTGGCGATTGTCACCGGCTCGACTCGTAACCTGGGCCGCGCCATCGCCGAGCGACTCGCCGGCATGGGCGCCGACATCGTCATCAACCACCGCGACGAAGCCCGCCGTGAAGAGGCTGAACAGGCTGCGGAGGCGATTCGCGGGTACGACGGTCAAGTGCTCATCGAGAAGGCAGACGTCACCCAGCCCGGCGATGTCAAGCGGCTCTTCGACCGCACGATAGAGCGTCTAGGGCGGGTTGACATGCTCATCAACAACGCTGGCCTGATCGTCAAGAAACCCTTGGCCGAAACAACCGAGGGGGATTTCGACCGATGCTTCGCGGTGAACACGAAAGCAAAGTTCCTGACCATGCGTGAGGCCGCCCGACGCATGGAGGACGACGGACGTATCATCAACATCATCACCACGCTCATCGCCGCGACGATTCCCCACTATTCGGTGTATGCCGGAAGCAAGGGTGCGGTCGAGCATTTCACCAAGGGGCTGGCGAAAGAAGTCGGTGGACGCGGCATCACGGTGAACTGTGTCGCGCCCGGCCCGCTGAACACGTCATTTTACTACCCGGTCGAGGATGAGGCATCGATCGCCATTGCCAAGAGGTTGTCAGTGGCCAACCGGCTGGGCGAAATCGATGAGGTGGTACCGCTGATCGCATTCCTGTGCCGTCCTGAGGCTTGCTGGATCACTGCCCAGACGATTCGCGTCAACGGGGGCATGGCGTGAACCGGAGCGCGGGATCAGAAAGGGAATGTAATGTACACTAACACCCTTTACTTCGGTCGAGAATGGAATGTCGACCACAACCAACGGGTAAAGGTCAGCAACGCTGAGCTGCGGTATGCGGTGCTGGGAAGCGGCGAGCCGATACTTTGCATACACGGCACCAATGTCGCGGACAGCCTGATCACCCCACTGCAGTTCTATCCTCCGCTGTTCGAGGAGTATCAGCTCATCAGTTACTACCGGGCCGGCTATAACGGCAGTACGCTGGAGAAAAGCGTCCTGACGATCGAGGAAGGCGCCGAGCACGCTAAGCAACTCCTGGACCACTTAGGTATCCAGAAGGCGCACATCATGGCATTCTCGTTCGGTGGTATCATCGGTTTCCAATTCCTGCTCTCGTACCCGGAGCGAGCGCATTCGGCGATGCTGCTGGAGCCGTGGCTGCCTCGCGAGTCACCGGATGGCATGGAAGCTGACGCCAATATCGTTAACCGCGCCATGGCGCTTTACCATTCCGGTGACAAGTGGGGAGCCGCGCGGAGCTACATGGTGGACGCAGCCGGGCCGAGCTTCCTCGGTTCTGTCGAGATGACCGGTCCACTTGACGTATGGCGGCGGGTCGAAGCTTGCGTCGATACCGTGTTCACGGTTGACCTTCCCGCGGGGGGATCCTGGAAGTTTCGGATGTCGGAAGCGGACAACCTGGTGGAGCACAAGCCGGACATGCCGGTGCTGACGGTGATGGGCCTTGAGAGCGAGTCGGTCATGCCCGGTTTCCGGGAGGTCCAGCGGTTTCTCATGACCTGGCTTCCGCAGGCCGAGCGGTGCGGCATCCCAAACGCCACGCATGGGTTGCAGAGCATGAACCCGATCGCGGTGGGCGAAGGCGTCTACGCCTTTTTGAAAAAACATCCGATGAGCTGAGGAACTGGGCAGTCATGATCCATCAATTCATCTTCGCGTATCCGCGCCCGGGGATGACCGAGGCAGAATTCCAACGTTACTGGGTTGAGGTCCACGCGGTGCGGTACGCGAGCAAGATCCCGCAGATCCGCCGGTACCTCGTCGACACCCGTATCGCGTTACCCGACGACAGTGGCGAGCCACTGTGGTGTGGCGTCGCTGAGGTGTGGCTAGAGAACGAAAAGGAGCAGATAGAGTCGTTGCAGTCCAAGGAGTTCGTGGACGGCGCGCGTCGCGACGAGCCGAACTGGGCGGCCTTCTGGCAGACCGTGACGCTGGACACCACAGCCCATCCAATTCTTAGCGGGCCCGAGGAGAGCCGCGATAGCGGCATGGTCAAACTGCTGATCCTCTCCAAGCGTCGGGAGGGGCTGCCTCTGGAGCGTTTCCGCTCCTACTGTCTCGATACCCACGCGACCAAAGTGCTGGAGCTGCCGGGATTGCGCCGCTATCTGCAAGGCCATGTTCGAAACGGCGCTTATGCGGTCGGAGAAGCAGTGCTCGATTGTGTCGAGCAGTTTTGGTACGACTCGGTGGACGCCGCGCTCGTGGCGCAGCGCTCAGTACAGCATGACATCGTGTGCGCCGACTACCGGCTCTTCGCCGAGGAGCGATATATCCACACAATGCTCGTCCAGGAACACTGGATTATCGGCCCCCACCCCCGTGCGTATGACCGTCAGCAGACCGTGTCCACATAATCCATGGAGAAACCAGTGTCCCAGGAAAGCGTGCAGAGCTCTGCTCTCAGCAGGGCAGGAGGCCGGATGACTAGCAGAAATATAATAGAATTTCTACGTACGGTGGGTGCGCAGGCCGATCTCCTCGAGTACCTGAAGGTGAGGAGCAAAGACGAGGTCATCGCCACTGCCACGGCGCTCGGATACCCGTTCACCGAGCCGGAGTGGAACTCACTGATCTGGGACCTTGAGGTCTACCTGACCGAAAAGCGTGGCGAAAAGTTCGACACGCGCTTTTTCTCGACGATGTGGGGCAAGTACTACCTTGAGTTTCTGGTCGGCGACCTGATGCCCAGTTTCACAGCAGAAGATTTCGACGCGGTAACGGCAGGAGGTATGTGAGGTCCATGAGTAAAGTTTGCTGCTCACGTCTGATGCGCCTCGTCGCGCGGGCTCCCTTAAACAGCTGCAACGGTCTGGAACTAAAGGAGTGCACAATATGGAAATCTTCGAGCTGGGAGATTTTCCCCTGTCCACCGGAGTCACACTTCCGAACGCTAAACTAGCGTACAATACGCATGGCAACTTAAATGCAAACAAGGACAATGTAATTATCTTCGAAAGCTTCCTGGGTGCCGCACCGGACGCGCTGGAGATCTGGATGGGAAGCGGCCGCCCGCTCGACCCGGACAAGCATTTCATCATCCTGCCTGCGGTGTTCGGAGGTGGTTTCTCGTCCTCACCCAGCAACACGGCGCCGCCATTCGACCGCGGTGCATTCCCGCCAATCAATATCATTGACGAGGTAGTAGCCCAGCGACGATTGGTAACCGAGAAGTTTGGTATTGAGGAGCTGCAGCTGGTCGTCGGCTGGTCCACCGGCGGGCTGCGGAGCTATGAATGGGCGATCCGCTTCCCCGACATGGTCAAGCGAATGGCGTCTATCGCCGGCGCCCCTCGGCCTCCGTCGTGGACGAGACTCTGGTTGCGCACAGTCGTCGAGGAACCGATCACCTCCGATCCGGCGTGGAATAACGGCTTTTACCTGGATCGGCAAGCGGTGCAGGCCGGCGCGCGTCTTCAGGGCCTCGGTACGGCGCTGACGGCACCGCCGCGGCACCTATTCAGCGAAGAGCTCTGGCGCGCTGCCGGCTTCGTGTCTCTCGATGACTTCGTCGCCCGCTTCTGGCAAGCTTTCTGGCTCGCCACGGATCCCAACGACGTGGTGTGCCAGGCACGGCAGGCCCGCGCCGCCGACCCGAGTGGTGGTGGTGACCTGGCCGCAGCGCTGGGCCAGATCAAGGCGAAGACGTTCGTGGCCGCCTTCACCGGTGACAATCTATTTCCGCCTGAGGAATGCAAGCTGGATGCGGAGAAGATCACAAACGCGCAATTCCGGGAAATCAGTAGCGCCTGGGGTCACATGGCGACATACGCGCTGTCCGAACAAGACAGGCAGGCGGTCGACAATGTTCTCCAGGAGGTTCTTTCAGATTAGCGCGGCCATCAGCGTTTCACCAGCGTCACGGCATTAAGGAAGAGATCTACAGTGGACAACTTCGATTTTGTCATCGTCGGCTCGGGAGCGGCCGGCTCGACGCTTGCGTACCGGCTCGGTGAGCTGCCCGAGGCCAGGATCCTGGTCCTGGAGGCTGGCGGGCGCGACCTGCCCGAGGCGGTCGAAATCCCGTACCGTTGGAACGAGCTACTGCTCACCGACCTGGACTGGGCCTACAATAGCGAGCCCCAGCCAAACCTGGCCAACCAGCGGATCTACTCCGCTGCGGGCAGAGCCACCGGCGGTGGCTCGGTCGTATACCACATGATGCACGTACGGGCGCGCCCAGAGGACCTCGACAACTGGGCGTACAACGGTTGCCCGGGGTGGTCATTCCACGACGCGCTGCCTTTCTACCAGAAGTTGGAAAACCAGCTCGACGACACCGACCCGACCGCCGGAAAAGGCGGACCCATTACGGTCGTCAACGCCAAGGATACCGGGAACCCCACCTCGCAGGTTTTCATCGACGCCTGCGTGGAACTCGGGTATCCATTTGTCGAGGACTTCAACGCCTCGCATTTCGGTGTTGGGTGGCACCATGTCGACATCCGGGATGGCAAACGCGGCGGTGTCCTGACGTCCTACCTCCAACCGGCGCTGAGCCGTGGCAACGTCACGCTCGAGACCCGGGCGCTCGCGACGAAGCTGATAGTGGAAAAGAACCGCTGCGTCGGTGTCGAATACGTCGTCGACGGGCAGCGCCGCACGGCCCGCGCCGACCGGGAGGTCATCGTCTGCTGCGGCGCCATCGAGTCACCGAAACTGCTGATGCTGTCCGGGATCGGCAACGCGGAGCACTTGAACCAGCTGGGTATCCCGGTGACCGTGGACCTGCCGGGGGTCGGTGAGAACTTCCATGATCATCCACTAGTGATCGGTCCGGTCGGGAAGATGGCCGAGCCGGGAGCGGATCCACGAGGCAACATGACGGAGGTCGGTCTCTTCTGGGCATCGAGTCCCGGTATGCCGGTCCCTGATCTCGAAATCTGCCTGGTACATCGCGCCCCATACGGAGAAGCGTTTTTCACCAATGTTGTCAGGCGGCTGCAGACTGGACAGCCCATTCAACCCGTGCAACAGCTCGTAGATCCCACGCTCATCCTGAGCCTGCCCGGACTGATCCAGCCGCGCTCCCGGGGCTGGATCCGCCTGCACAGCAGTGATCCGACCGTGGCTCCGGAGATCAACGCGAACTACGGCGCGGAGCCGACCGACACCGACCGGATTGTGACCATGGTGACGATCGCGCGTGACATCTATGGCACCAAGGCGTTCGCTGAGTTGGGGCTGCAAGAGGTCAGCCCGGGTCCGGCGGTGAACGACGATACTCAGCTCCGGGAGTGGGTAATCAACAACATCGGCTCCTACTACCACTTCGCCGGCTCGTGCAAGATGGGCGTCGATCGCCTTGCGGTGGTCGATCCCCAGCTCAAGGTGCACGGCGTGGACTGCCTGCGCGTCGTGGACGGCTCGGTAATACCCACCATCCCGTCCGCCAACCCGCACACCACCATCGTGATGATTGGCGAGCGAGCCGCAGACTTCATCAAGGCGGAGTAATAGTCAGGCGACGGACTGGAAGAGTCATGCATGCAGCGGTGCTTACGAAGGCAAACACGCCGTGGGAAATCAAAGACGTCGATGAGCCGAAACCCGGCCCCGGGCAAGTCGTCATCCGTGTCCACGCGTCGGGAATGTGCTGGAGCGATGTGCTCGCGCACCGCGGGCAGTGGCCGGTTCAATTGCCGATCGTACCGGGACACGAGCCGGCCGGTGAGATCGTCGAAATCGGTGTCGGTGTAACGGCGCTACACGTCGGTGATCGCGTAGGCGTCTCGTGGAATCAGAAGGGCTGTGGTATCTGCGTATGGTGCCAGCGCCGAAGGCCGATTTACTGTCCGGCATACGAGAGTTGGATGACCATGGGTGGTGGTCACTCCGAGCTGATGGTCGCATATGAGTCAGGCTGTACGCTGCTGCCGGACGGAATCTCGTGGGAAGCTGCAGCACCCGTGTTTTGCGCTGGGTTCACAGTGATGAGCGGCCTGCGCAATGCGAATCCGAAGCCGGGCGCCCGCATCGCGGTGCTCGGCATTGGCGGACTGGGCCATATGGCAGTGCAGTATGCCGCGGCGCTTGGCTTTGAGACGATTGTCCTCACCAGCACGGCAGAGAAGACCAAGTTCGCCAAGGAACTTGGGGCTGCGGAGGTGGTCGTCACCGACGGCGATCCAGGCAAGGCACTCGCTGATGTCGGCGGCGCGGACATCGTGCTGAGCACGACGAGCTCGGCCGCGCAGGCTTCAAAGGTCCTCTCCGGACTTCGCCCCGAGGGTTGCCTCGTGACCATGGGTGTCACAGACGGCCCGCTGGTAATTGAAGATCTGACCAAGCTATTGTTCCAGCAGTGCTCGATCAAGGGAAGCACGCACAACAACCGCGCAGATCTGGTAGAAGCACTCGATCTTGTCGCTCAAGGCAAGGTGACACCGATCGTCGAGACGTACCCGCTTTCCCAAATAAATGCTGCGCTTGAGCGCGTTGAGAGTGGCAAAGTACGTTTCCGCGCCGTGGTTGAGGCGCAGCAGTCGTGACGCCCAAATTAGCCGCTCGCGGTCACCGCGCGCCGTCCAACGGAGGTTCCGAGCAGCCAGTGACTGTGCTGGTGACCCGAAGGGTCAAGGAAGGTCGAGAGGGGGAATTCGAGGCCTTTCTTGAGCGGTTGCGGGAGGAAGCCGCGAAGTATGCTGGATACCAAGGTGTAACAATCATTCCGCCCCCGGCGCCCAGCCGCGAGTATGTCGTCGTGTATCGATTCGATAGCGCAGATCACCTGCGTGCCTGGCAAACGTCACAGGCTCGACGATCGCTCATCGCGGAGTCGACGGAGCTCGCTGAGGCGGCGCCCGAACAACGAGAACTGTTCGGTACAGACGGCTGGTTTGCTGTGCCAGGAGGCCGGGTTGTCCGCCCGCCAGCGCGATGGAAGACGTACCTGCTGTCGCTGTGTGCTATCTACCCGATCCTTACCGTTATGGTCATCGTCGCGCAGCCGTTGCTGGCATACCTTCCCTTGGCGGCAAGATTTGCTGTCATCACTCCCGTGCTCACTGCCCTGATGACCTGGATCGCGATGCCGGTGCTGAGCCGACTATTCGCACGATGGCTGTATCGGTGATCCGACTCTAGGCTAAGAAATGTGGAAGGTAATGTTTACTACCGTTCCCACGCTTGCGCCCGGGGGCGCCTCGACCAACACTTCTCCCCTCGTGTCCCGGTAAATACCGGTGCCGCCGTTGATGGATTGCATGTATCTCCCGCCCACGCCGTCGACGGCTGCTTGCGTAGCGATACTGCCCTGGGGGAACCTAAATGTTACCAGGCACTGAATTGTAAAGTCATTGTCGTTGACGAATCTGGTGCGCGTGCAGACCGAATTACCCGTGCCAAAAGGTCTACCGTCTCGCGCAATGGTGGTAGAGAAAACAAATTCGTCACCCTGACTGTTACCGGGTGGACCAAGGTCGACGATCGCAAGCTGGGCGGTCGTCGCTTGGACTGTGAAGTCGTTGTTCGCCGGCGCAGCACTCGAGCAGCTGACCGAGAATACGCTCAGCACGCCGATGATCGCGGCTGTGCAGATACCAAGCTTGCGTGTACGATGCACCGTATCCCCCTTGTTCTGTGATGTGGTTTTGACGCCGGGTGCGTTTTCCCCGATCGATGAATGCACCCATGTCCCAACCCTGGCATCAGGATTTGACAAAAGCTCGATGAGCTTGTGCGCGAAGAATTTAGTGACAGCTGCACGGTAGATGCCGGGAGGGACCCCGAACATCGGGAATCTCCCTAGGGTTTAGGCCGACGTTGCGTGGCTGATGGCCGCTGAAACCCGTGCTGATCAAAAAATCTAGTCACGTCTGGTGCCGGCCTTCCCGAGCGCGCTGGCCCCGCCACCGGTCTGCAGCGCCTACCCGGCGGCATCCGACAAGGGCGCACCACTGTCAGCGCGCACGCGCCGCTCCCGGCGCCACCGTGCGCACGAGTGTGATGTGAGCCCACGGCGGTTGGGCAGAGATCCATGTATCAACCCCGGTGACTTGACGCTCCTACCTATCGAAGTCACGCGAGAGAAAGCCCTGTGTGCAGCTGCTGCTACCTACCGTCGCCAGAGAGTAACGCTGCGTGTCTGGCCGCCGTTGCAGCTGCCCATGGGTGAGGCGAGGAGGCGTAGATCGACAGCTGGCAGAAATTAGGTTCCCATAAATAAATGGTGCCTAACACGAAATTTGTCCGAGCGAAAGAGGATGTAGCCGCCATGGGTGCAGGTTGGCGAAGAACGCCACCCTGCAAGTCTCCCACCTACTTCTGAAATGGTGCACGGCAAGTCCCAGGAGAATATTCTCCGGGGTCTATGGTAGGTAGGAGCGCCTATGAAATACAAGGCCGCTGTTGGAGGCTGGTACATCGTGGGTGTCGGGGCCACACTGGAACGCGAGGCGGCGCTCGCCGCTGTGACGAATTTGATATCCGGGGTGCGGGCTGGACGGGGGGACGCGTTATTCGTCGTAGGTGCGGCAGGTCTGGGCAAAACAACGATCCTGGACGAGGCGAGGAGGTTGGCTTGTCCAGACCTGCGGATCGGATGTGCCCGCGGTGACGTCATGGAGGCATCGCTGCCTTTTGGATTATTTGCCGCGCTGCTCGATGCCGTAGACGGGCCGCGCGACCTGCTAGACCATCTAGTAACGGATTCAAGCAGCTGTGACGCGCAGGCGACCCGGTTCAGTGGTGTGCTGCGGTGGCTGAAGGCAACCGATAACCAACCCATTCTGTTCCTTCTCGATGACCTGCACTGGGCAGATCCAAATTCTCTCGCGGTTGTGTCATTCTTGGTTCGCCGGATTAGAAGGCTGCCAGTAGCGGTATTGGCGACACTGCGGCCCTGGCCGCCTCCTGCTCACGAGCTCGCCGCCGCGCTGACCTATGACGGCTATGCCACAGTGGAGCGGTTGGCGCCGTTGAGCAGAAACGCCGCAGCGGAGTTTCTAGCGCGCCGAGTCCGTGGCCCGGTCAGCGGCGCGGTATCGCGGCGAGCCCTTGAGTCGTGCGGTGGTAACCCACTGTTGCTGGAACAGGTGGCGGCGGATCTCGGCCTAGAGCAGACCGGAAGAGAAGTCGGTCCGGCGGAGATCGTATTGACTCGCTTCGCGGGAGTGCCAGAGGTGGCAATCCGTTGCGCGCAGGCTGCCTGCGTACTGGGCACCCGGTTTCGTCCCGAGCTGGCCACCGCGGTGGCCCAGCTGAATGATCAAGAGACCGACATCGCGCTTAATGCACTGTGCCGCAGTGGACTCGTGCGATCGGAGACGGAAATGGCGGCAGAGTTCGTATACCCGTTGTTCCGGCAGGCTCTGTATGACGACATGGCGGTACCAGTACGGACCCGTCTGCACGCCCGAGCGTTCAACGTCCTGACTGCACAGGGCCTCCATGGTGAGGCCGTCGACCACGCGATCCACGCCGATCTCACAGGTGATGACGTAGCAATCACGGCGATGACGCGCGCTGGGATGGCCGCGTTGCGATCCGGTGCGCCCGCGCTGGCGATGCGCCATCTGCAGGCCGCCGTGGACGCCGCCGGCAGCCGGGCCGACGCTGACTTGCTACTGGCGCTGGCTGGGTCGCTGCTGTTGGCCGGCCATCCGGGGGAAGCGATCCACATCTGTCACCGGCTGCGCGGTGAGCAGCAGCTCACAGTTGCTAAGCGAATACAGGCGTTGCGAATGCTGGGGCGTGCTTTCTCGGCCACCGGGGCATACAACGATTCAGCAACGTGCTTTACGCGAGCCACAGAGTTAGCTGAGATTCACAACCCAACAGTGACGATCGAAGTGTTGGTGGATGCTTCTTTGGCGTCCTTGATGTCGACCGGACCCGTCAAGTCGCTGCCACTCGCAGAGCGCGCCTACACGTTGGCCGCCAATGCCGAGACTCCGCTTTCGAACCGAACTGCTTCTGTGTGGGGCTACCTCGCGTTCCTCGCTGGGGATCCGCAGGGGCTGACTGAAAGTGAGATGAGCGCTAGGACCGTCATGGCAGAAGGTCCGGCGACTCTGACCGACCTGCGCTGGTCGCGGGACGCGTTAAGCACATTCAGCATTGCCGCCACTTTTGCCGAGCGCTTCGATGATGCCCAGATCGCTTTGGGTATGCTGGTAGCTGCTGCAGGACGCGTGGACGCCGCTGAAGTGACTAGTGGATTAGCCATAACGCAGGCGATGGTCGCCGCGCGGCAGGGTCGCCTGGCCGAGGCGCTCAGTTTCACCGAACGGGTCGGCGCTGCAGCTGACCCATTACCGGTGCACGTATCGCAGGCGGGTGCCCTTCGAGCCGATGTGCTCCATCAGATGGGGCGAGGCGCCGAGGCCATGGAGTGGTGTAACCGGATTGAGCCAGATGCCACTGCTCGCGGCGAGTCGCTCACGCTGCTTCGGCTCTGGAACGTCCGCGGTCAGCACCTGCTTCCTGGTGGGATGCCGGAGGCGGCTAGCGAGCTGTACGTGCAGCTCGAGGAGCTGAGCCGCCGGATGGGGATTGGTGAACCCTGCTGGATTCCGTGGGCGCGGCACGCTATCGCCGCGCATCTGAGCGCCTGTCGCATTCCAGACGCGCGCCGCGTTCTTGGGTGGCTGGATCGAAGTGCCGCTCGACTGCCCTGCCGATATCCGCGAATCGCCGCCGCGACCGGGCGAGCGAGCCTGGCGGAAGCCGAAGGCGATTACGAGGCTGCTGAAGCGCATTTCAGTACCGCTCTCGCCCATCACGACCAGGTGGCTCTGCCACTGGAGCAGGTCGAGACACTGTTGGGCTACGGGGCGTTTTTGCGGCGGCGTGGGCGTCCCTGCCGGGCACGTCCGTTGCTTGCGCACGCTGCGGTGATTGCCGAAGCGAATCAGGCCGGTTGGCTTTACGCGCAGGTCCGCGAGGAACTCGCGGTGGCTGGTGGCCGGCGCCGCCGCAACCGCAGCCGCGAGGAGCCGACCAGGTTGACCATTCAAGAACAACGGGTCGCACGGCTGGCCGCCGCTGGGCACAGCAACAAGGCCATCGCCGCCAGGCTCACCTTGTCAGTCAAAACCATCGAATATCATCTCCAGCAGGTCTACATGAAGCTGGGAATCAGTTCCCGCCGTCAGCTGATGACGGGACACCACGAAGGAGAAAGGTCGTTGGTCGCCAGCGCCTCCTGAGCGTTCTCCGGCTCCGCCGAGGCGATAAAACCTAGGGAAATTCCTGATGTTAGGTTCCCTGCCGACGTTTACCGTGCAGAGGTATCTACCACAGGAGGACCGTAGATGTCGAGTCCGCTTCCATTGGCCGGTAAGAAAATCGCCGTTCTCGTCGAAAGTCAGTATATCCCCGGCGAGATCAAGATTTATCAAGAACGCTTCGCCGGTTACGGCGCCACCGTCCATTTTGTATCGCGACTGTGGGGACAGCCGAAGCTGAGATTCTACAGCACAGTCGAACCCAAGGGTGAGAACGTGCCGCCGATAGAGTGGCTCGAGGTGTCACTCGATGTCGATGACATCGACCCAGACGGCTACGCCGCGGTGATCATGACCGCGAATTATACTAGTGTCCGGCTTCGCTCCACCGAAGCGCCCAGTAACAACAGCACTGCTGTCGAAGTCGCCCGGCGGGCGCCCGCAGTGCACTTCTTCCGCCGCGTTATGCAAAACCCGAGAATCATCAAAGGGGCGCCATGCCATGCGCTCTGGTTGCTGACACCGTCACCCGATATCCTCGCTTCCCGCAAAGTTATCTGCAACACGGTGGTGCTAGCGGATGTCGTTAATGCTGGTGCGGTCTATACTCCGTGCCCCGCCGGTACTCCCGAAGAGAAGCAGGTAATAGTCGATCGCGACTTGGTGACAAACCCTTCGTGGAAGGCCAGCGAGGCGTTGGTGGATGCGATCAAGGATTTGATCGTAGCGCTGCCGCCTCAATCTCAACCGGAGCCGTCGCACGCAACGGCTGCCACCTCCGGCAAACGACACATTCTGACCGTTGTCTCGGAATGGGGATATTGGGGTGAGGAACTCGTCGGCCCGATTGATGAGTTCGACCGGGCTGGCTACACCGTCGATTTTTGCACCCCAACGGGTAAGCGACCGAACGCAATACCGGTCAGCATGGACCCTGATTTCTTCGATCCACCATTGCAAAGGCCGGTAACTACTCCAGAAATGGCGGCCCGGGTCCGTGAAATTGACGATCCAACAACAGTGCAGGGCAAGCGCCTGGAAAGCCCTATCAGCCTCGCCGACTGGTTTCCGGAGCGACCATACTTCGCTACTCCCGCCTTCGTGCGCCACCTCGAGGCCTACAACCGAGCCCTTGATCAAGCGGTACAAGGGGTCGAGAAGTATGATGCGATTCTGATTGTCGGCGGCTCTGGGGCGATCGTCGACCTCGTCAATAATCAGCGCGTGCACGACTTGATCCTAGCCTTCTTGCGCGCCGGAAAACCGGTCGGCGCGGAATGCTACGCCGTCGGCTGTTTAGCTTTCGCTCGCGATATGAACGAGCGGATAAGTATCATCCGAGGCAAGAATGTCACCGGCCATTGCTTGGAGTACGATTATAAAAGTGGCACAGAATTTGTTGAGGAACGCGGCCGTTTCCTTGATTTCGATATGGGGCCTCCGCCCTATGCGTTGGAATTCATCCTTCGGGATGCCACCAGGCCAGATGGCGCATACCACGGCAACTTCGGCCACCCGACAAGCGTCATCGTCGATTACCCGTTTATCACCGGACGGTCGACGCCGGACAGCGTCCTGACTGGTCAAAAGATAATCGAAGTTCTAGACGGGAATCCGCCGCTGCGCCGTTGGGGCTGGTAACGCAGTTGGCCGGTGGCCGGGAACGCGACGCGGCAGGTAGGGGAGAGTAATGACGATCGATTCCACCAGCCTGGGAATTGCCTATGTCGCCGTGGAGGCGTTGACGCCGTTGGCGGTGGTTGGGCTCGGATTCTTTTTGGCTCGGCTATCGCGTCGGGTCGAGGCGGTGCAGTGGGCGAACCAGACCGTGGTGACCCGCCGGGTGGAGCTGTTCACGCAGGTCGCGCCGAAGTTGAATCAGCTCTTGTGTTTCGCCACCTTTGTGGGCCGGTGGAAGGAAATCACCCCTGAAAAAGTGACCGCGCTCAAGCGCGACCTAGACGAGATAATGTTCGCGAACCGGATGCTGTTCTCCGACGAGCTGTTCGTTGCCTACCAGTCGTTTATGGCGTCCCTTTTCGACATGTACGCGAGCACCGACGCTGACGCCCTGCTGCGCGCTCAAATCACCACCGCGCTGGGAGATCGGCGCAACCTCGCCTGGTGGGAGGACGCCATGACTAGCCGTTTCAGCGTCGCCAACTCCTCCACGATCGGCGAGGTGCAGGCCACCTACGACACCCTGGGGCAGCAGTTCCGTGCTGACCTGTACGTGGCCCACCTCGGGCAACCGGTCCTGCTCACCCCGCCGGTCGACCGATCGGCAAGCCGGCCGGTTGGGCGGGCAACCCTGGCACATGAGTCAGGGCGGCCTCTGCACTGGTCAGGCGCGCGAATTTCACCCGATCGAGCCGAATGACGACGTACTTATCCGCCGTTGCTCGTCCTCATCCTTCTGAGGTTGCCGGATTGGTTACGGAGTGTGCACGATGTCCAACGAGCAGGTTTACGACCTGATTGCCCGGCGTCTCTTGCGAGGCAAGGTCGTTCCGGTGCTCGGCGCTGGGGCCAACCTGTGGCAGCGACCTCCACCTGGCTTCGTGCGAGGCGAGTATCTGCCGAGTGGGCAAGAACTGGCTGACGAGCTGGCCCAATACTTGGGTGACGTGGAGATCGACGGCCGTGATCTGGCCCGGGTGTCCCAATACTTCGCGGCATTGGTGGGGGAAGGCCCGCTCGAAGAGGAACTCCACGATGTCTTTGCTGCGGACTATCCACCTACTGATCTGCACCGTTTCTTAGCTCGACTGTCTCGCCGCGTACGTGAGGACGAAGTCCGGGAGCGCATGCTCATCGTGACGACCAACTACGACGACTCCCTGGAACGCGCATTCACAGCGGAGGGCGAACCGTATGAACTCATCACCTACATCGCTGGAGGCGCGGACCGTGGACGGTTCCGCCACATCACCGCCGATGGCGAACCGACCGTGATCCAAGTACCGAACGAGTACGTCGACCCTCGGCTGAACCAACGGAGCGTCATCGCGAAAATTCACGGTTCAGTGGACCGCTCAGAGGAGCGGATCCACGGAGACAGTTTCGTGGTCACCGAGGATCACTACATCGACTACATCGCCCGGGCAGATATTGCACGTCTGTTTCCGGTGACGCTCGCGGCGAAGCTGCGGACCAGTCACTTCCTGTTCCTCGGCTACAGCCTGCGGGACTGGAATTTCCGGGTAATGCTTTACCGATTGTGGGGAGAGCAGGCGGGCAGGAACTTCAAGTCGTGGGCGATCCAGAAAAACCCGGACCGCATCGACCGCGTCGCGTGGGAGGAGCGCGGCGTCGACATCCTTGACGTCAAAGTGGAGGACTTCGTCGCA
>Ga0134126_10003640_pt1 | contig 19307 bp, 12 predicted proteins | sample KB31752_FD_96881 | JGI IMG/M metagenome (GOLD analysis project Ga0134126, IMG submission 96881) | Terrestrial soil microbial communities with excess Nitrogen fertilizer from Kellogg Biological Station, Michigan, USA - KB3-175-2 | ecosystem: Environmental > Terrestrial > Soil > Unclassified ...
GGCGCGATGTCCAGGTTCACCCCGTCGACGGCGGTCGCGGTCGCGCGGCGACCCCGGCCGGGAAAGACGACCCGAACGTCGTCAGCGGACAGGATCGGTTCGGTCATCCGAGCACGCCTTCACCAGTTGCCTTTTCTTCATTCGCAACGAATGGTCTCCCCGACTCGCCCTCCGCAGCCTCGAGTACCCGCACGCAAGCCGCGAGACGTCGCTCGCCGGCCGGCCACAGTTCCATATCGCGAGTCGAGCACTGGTCTTCTGCCACCGCGCACCGGTTGTGGAAGCTGCAGCCGGAGGGGACATCCGCCGGATCAGGCGGGTCGCCTGGAAGGCCTCGCGGGCTCAGCCGGGTGCGCGGATCGCCGATAACGGGGAACGCCCACGCCAGCGCCTCCGCGTACGGATGCCTCGCGTCGGTGAACACCTGGTGTGCCGGGCCTTCTTCGACGATCTTGCCCGCGTACATGACGGCGAGCCGGTCGCAGGTGTCGGCGAGTACCGACAGGTCGTGGCTGATCATGATCAGCCCGATGCCGTGGTCCCTGACCAGAGCGCTGATCAGGTCGAGTACCTGAGCCTGGATCATGACGTCGAGCGCGGTCGTCGGCTCGTCGGCGATGATCAGGTTAGGTCGGCAGGCCAGCGCCATCGCGATCATGACGCGCTGCTTCTGCCCGCCAGACAGCTCGTGCGGGTAGGAGTCGGCGCGGCTTACCGGCAAGCCGACCTGGCCAAGCAATTCGGCGACTCGCTTGCTTGCCTGGGTCGGCGTGGTATCAGGGGAGTGGAGCAAGATCGGCTCGGCAATCTGCTTGCTGATCTTCTGCACCGGGTTCAGCGAGTGCATGGCGCCCTGGAAGATGATCGACGCCCCCGCCCACCTGACCGCTCGCAGCTTGCCCCAGCTCATCTTCAGCACGTCATCGCCGTCGATCAGGATCTCGCCGGTCACCTTGGCCGAGGTTGGCAGCAGCCGGAGTATGGACGCGGCGATCGTGGACTTGCCGCAGCCGGACTCTCCGGCCAGGCCGAGCGTCTGCCCGGTGTCGACGGTGAGATTGACGCCGCGTACGGCGGGGACCGGCCCGCCCTCTGTCCTGTACGTGACCGTGAGGTCGCGCAGCTCAAGAAGGGCCATCAGCGCTCCCGGAGCTTGGGATTGAGAGCGGCCTCGAGCGTGTGCCCGACCAGCGTGAACGCCATCACTACCAAGATGATCGCGACACCGGGAGCGACCAGCCACAGCGCGTTGCCGGTGCCGACGCCACTGTTGAAAGCGGCGTTCAGGATCTCGCCCCACGACGCCCGCGTCGGGTCGCCGAGGCCGAGGAACGACAGCGTGGTCTCCGACAAGATCGTGCCTGCCACCGTCAGGATCGTGTTGGCGAGCAGCAGCGGCATCACGTTAGGCAGCACATGCTTGGACATCTGGTGCCAGTGTCCGGCACCGAGCGCACGCGATCTTTCTAGATACGGGCGGGTTTCCACGGCTAGGGCCTGCGCCCTGATGATCCTCGCGGTGCCTGGCCAGCTCGTGATGCCGATCACGAAGATGATCACATGCAGTGACGGCCCGAGCGTCCTTGCCAGCACGATCGCGAGCGGCAGGAACGGTATGACGAGGAACCAGTCGGTGATCCGCATCAGCACGTTGTCGGTCTGCGGGCCGAACCAGTTCCGCAGCGTGCCGAAGTGCCCGGCCACGATGCCGATGATCGCGCCGATCACCATTGAAAGGAACGTGGCCGCGAAACCTATCAGCAGCGAGATCCGCGACCCCCAGATCAGCTCAGTCAGGACCGAACGACCGTCCGAGTCGGTGCCCAGCGGGTACCGCAACGCGGGCACGGCGTTCGCCGGGTAGGTGGCGAGGCCAGGGTTGAGCCCGCGTGAGCTGGCGAGCAGCGGCGCGGCGAGCGCGACCAGGATCATCACGACCAGGATCACGAGCCCGATCATGCCGCTGCGATCTTTCCGGTACCGGCGCCAGAACGCGGCGAGCGCGCGCCGCCGCCGGTCCCACGCGATCTGGCGGCCGCCGATCACCGATGTCGCGGTGGTCATGCCTGCCTCACCCTTGGATCGAAGACGGTCAGCAACAGGTCAGCGACCAGGTTCGCGGCGATCACGGCGGCGGAGAACAGGAGGAACGCGCCTTCGAGCACTGGGTAGTCCGGGTAGTTCAGCGCGTTGTAGGAGGCCAGCCCGAGGCCTGGCCAGCTGAACACCGTCTCGGTGGTGATCGCGCCGGAGATCACAAAGCCCAGGTTCAGCATGATCAACGTGATCGACGGCAGCAGCGCGTTCGGCACGGCGTGCCGCCGCCTCACCATCGCGTCGCGCAGCCCCTTGGCCCTGGCGGTGAGCAGGTAGTCAGACCCGAGCTCGTCGATCAGCGACGAGCGCATCACTAGCGAGTACTCGGCCAGGTACACCAGTGTCAGGACGACGGCCGGCAGCGTCAGGTGCCAGAGCAGGTCGCTGACGCTGGCGAAGCCGGTGCTGCCGCCGCCGAAGCTGTGCATGCCGCCGGCGGGGAAGATCGCCCACTTCGACGCGAACACGATCAGCAGCACCATGCCAAGCCAGAAGTCGGGCATCGCGTACAGGGTGTTGCAGATCGCCGTTGACGTCCGGTCGAAGGTGCTGCCGCGATCCCAGCCGGCCCTGATGCCGATCCACACCCCGATGATCGTGGACAGCACCGTCGAACTGCCGACGAGCAGGATCGTGGGCCACAGCGCGGCGCCGATCACGGACGCCACGGGAATGTGGAACTGGAACGAGATCCCGAGGTGACCCTGGAAGGTCTGCGCCAGGTAGTTCCAGAACTGCCTGGGCAGCGGCAGCCCGACGCCGAACGTCCTGTTGATCACCGCCATCTGGCTGGCGGTCAGCGTGGAGCCCCTGACCAGGTTGCGTGCCGGATCGGCGGGCAGCACCCGGAACAGGAAGAAATTGAACACGATCACGAAGAACAGCGTGATTAGCGCGCTGACGACCTTGACACTGAGCAAGCGGACCAGGCCAAGGCCGGTACCGCCGTTGGCGGCGCCGGCCTCCTCTTCGCGTAGCTCCTGCGCGGCGGCAAGCGCGCCGTCGAGCATGGCGCTTGACAACGAGCTACTCCCGCTCGTCCGCCGTCGCCGCCGACCGCCGCCTAGCCAGGAACAGGCCGCCGGCGACCAGCACGACCACAGCGGCCGCGATGCCGCCGATCATGCCGCCGCTTACGCCCGAGCTTGCCGCCGCGGCCGCCTGCGCCGGAGCGCCGATCTCATGCTGGCAGCCGATGTTGTGGTCGGTCAGCGACGGGCTCGTGCCGACCGGGCGCAGGCACCGGTAGCTCCACCAGGAAACCTCCTGGAACAGCATCAGCCCGTTCTTGGCGTCCGGCTGAGGCGCGAACCCGGTGAACAGGTCGCTGCGGAACGCCTGGGTGTCGTTGTAGTAGTAGAGCAGCGCGTAAGGCTCGTCGGCGTACAAGATCTGCTGCATCTGCTTGACGATCTTCTGCCTGGCGACGCCGCCGACGAGCTTCTGCGCAGCGTAAAGGCTGTCGTATTGATTGTCGCAGAAGAAGCTGTCTGACCAGCCCGGCGTGTAGTTCGGCGGCGATCCGGCCGACCGCTGGCCACAAGTGAAGACGGAGAGCTGGAAGTCGGGGTTAGGCTCGACGCCCCAGCCCCAGATGAACATGTCGTAGTCGCCGTTGCCGATGTCTTGGGTCTCGGTGCTCTCGTTCATCCCGGTCACCGTGACGCCGATGCCGATCGCGGTGAGCCAGCTTTTAACGTAAGGCGCGTCCTGTGTGTACGTCGGCGAGTCAGATCCGAAGTACAGCCTGAGCTTGAGTTGCTTGCCGTCCTTGACCCTGATCCCGCCAGGACCCATCTTCCAGCCATCGGCGGTGAGCATGGCCTCGGCCTTCTTCGGGTCGTAGTTGTAGATCTCATTGGCCGGCGGGTTGTAGTGATACTGCGGGTAAATCGGCGGGATGGGTGAGGTGGCTGGCTCGGCATAGTTCAGGAAAACATGCTTGACCAACTGCTCGCGGTTGAGCGCGTAGCTGATCGCGCGCCTGACGTTGACATCCTTCAGCACCGGGTTGCCGTTGCCGATCGGCTTGCCTGACACGGTGGCCGCTCCGGTGTTGAACGCGAGTTCATCCCAGTTGCCTGACGGCGCGTTGTCGAGCGTGATCCCCGGCTGTCCCCGCAGAGAGTTGAACAGCGATGCGGTCAGGCCCTCGGCGAAGTCGATGCTGCCATTCTTGAGCGCGATCGCCTCAGCACTGGGGTTGGTGAAGTCGTTGAAGATCAGTTTCGAGATCCCTGGCTTGCCGCCCCAGTAGTTCGGGTTGGCCTTCAGCGTGACCGACTGGTTGATCTTGAAGTTCGTCACGATGAACGGGCCCGAGCCGACCGGGTTGTTGTTAGGGAAGTTCGACACCTGCTTCTCGGAGACGTGCTCCCAGATGTGCTTGGGCAGGATCGGCACGATCAGCAGGTCCATGTTCGGCGTCGGCTTGGTGACCGCCATCTGCACGGTGTACTTGCCGATCGCCTTGACGCTGCTGTGCACGATGTTCGCGACGTAGGAGGAGTTGTCAGACTCCTCGGTCGAGCCTGGGATGGTGTCACGCGAGAACGTGTAGGCGACGTCGGCCGCCGTCAGCGGCACCCCGTCGGACCACTTCACGCCGTGCCTGATGTGGTAGGTCCAGACGAGCTTGTTCTTCGATACCGACCACGAGGTGGCCAGCCTGGGCGATGGGGCGTAGTTGGTCTGGCCGTAGTCCATCAGGTTGTCATAGACCAGCCCGTAAACCTCGAAGTCGGCATTCGTCAGCCCGACATAGGGGTTCATCCCGTCGACCGCCGCCGTGTTGCCGACGACGAACGTCGACGGGCCGCGCACCTTGGCCGCCTGGGCGGGTTGCCCGCCCAGCATGGCAGCAGGCGCGGCGGCGGCCCCAAAGAGAACGGCTGCCGCCAGCAGGCGAGTCAGCAGCGACCCCGGTGTGGAGTGTGATCGGATCATGGGGTTCTCCTCTGTCAGGCGGCCGTGTCGCCGGGTGAACCAAGTGGCTGTATGCAGTATGCGGGCTATCGACGCCATTGCCACTGCCGCGATAAACCGTAATGCTTCTGAGATTTATAACGGATATTTCGGACTCACGCCTGATCATCGGAGTTGGCTGGCTCGATAGGGTCCTGCCATGTCCAGCGCGCCAGACCAGCCGCCGTCCGAATATCCAGTCTCCGAATGTCCAGTCTCCGAATATCCGGTCTCGGAATATCGCATCCCCGAATATTGCATCGCGGAAAACCCGGTTTCGTTGGCGGCCCCGGTCGCGCCGCGCAAGCCCTCGGTCAGGGAGTTGCACGGCCAGATCGACACCGACGACTACGCCTGGATGCGCGACGTTGAGCATCCCGATCTGCGCGAATACCTGGCTGCCGAGCGGAGCTACTACGACTCCCGCACGTCGCCGTTCGCCGACCTGACCAGTCGGCTCGTCGCTGAGTCGACCGCCCGCATCCCAGCCCGGGCCGAGATCGGGGTCGGCTGGCCTCTATCTGGATTTATCTACCGCACCAGGACACCAGGGGGGAGAGAGAATCTTCAGTTCCTTAGGTCACAATCCGGAGAATCTTCCGAAGTGGTGCTTCTGGACGACAACGTCATCGGCGCGGCGACGGGCTACGTCGACGTCGAGGATCGCCTGCCAAGCCCGGATGGCAACCTGCTGGCCTGGACGTCGGACACCAGCGGCGCGGAGGTCTATCAGCTTCGGGTCAGGGATCTGCGGACGGGCCAGGACAGGCCTGACCTGATCGAGCGCAGCTATCCCGGCGTCGCCTGGTCGGCCGATTCGAGGTACCTCTTCTATTTGGTGCCTGATGAGGTGAACCGGCCGTTCCAGGTGTGGCGGCACCGGCTCGGCGCGGACTCGGCCGATGACGTGCTTATTTTCGCCGAGGATGACGCCAGGTTCGAGATCACGTTGCGCGGGTCGCGGAGCGGGGAGTTCGCGGTGATCGAGTCGGCGTCCCGCGATACCACCGAAGTCAGGCTGGTACCGCTCGCCGACCCGCTCGCCGCGCCGACCGTGGTCAGGCCGCGGCAGCGCGGCCTCGAGTACCACGTTGATCACTCGCGCTCTGGCTGGCTGTACATCGTGACCGACGATGGCGAGCCGGAGTTCACATTGCATCGGGCGCCAGCGGGCGGGTCCGGCATCGGGCGCTGGGAGCTGCTCGACTGCCCGGCCGTGGCGCCGGCCAGGCGCGATACTCGTCTGCTCGGCTGCGACGTGGTCGGTGAGCGCCTGCTGCTTACGCTGCGGAGAGGTGGGACTCCGCTGCTCGCTATTACCGACCTAGACGGGCAGGACGTCATCGAGGTGCCGCCCAGCCTCGAAGCCGGTTCGATGCGGGTCGAGCACGCCCAGGACTACGACGCCGGATCGGTGATCATCGCCGAGGAATCACTGATCGAGCCGCTGGCCTGGTACAAGCTCGACCTGGCGACTGGTGGGCGGGACCTGATCAAGCGGCGCGAGGTGCCGGGTCACGATCCGGCCAGCTATCGGACCGGACGGGTCACGACGCCAGCCCGTGACGGGACACCGATCCCCGTGACGCTGGCCTGCCACGCGACGACGCCGCTTGACGGCACCGCGCCGTGCTTGCTTTACGGCTATGGCGCGTACGAGGCGTGTTGCGACCCGGAATTCTCCATCGGCCTGCCGTCCCTGCTCGACCGAGGTGTCGTGTATGCGATCGCTCACGTCAGAGGCGGGGGTGAAGGCGGCAGGAACTGGTGGTTCCAAGGCAGGCTGCGTGCCAAGCCGACCACGTTCACCGACTACATCGACGTGGCCGACTGGCTGGCCGGTGACGGTGGCGCCCCGGCGCTGGTCGACGGACGCCGGATCGTGTCGCGCGGGCTGTCGGCCGGCGGGCTGCTGCAGGGCGCGGTCTACTCAATGCGCCCAGATCGCTGGCGCGCGGTCGTCGCCGAGGTACCGTTCGTCGACTGCGTGACCACAATGCTGGACCCCAGCATCCCGCTGACGATCAACGAGTGGGATGAGTGGGGAGACCCGCGCGATCCCCAGGACTACGCGTGCATCAGGTCCTACTCTCCGTACGACAACCCGCCGAAAGGGCGTCGGCCCGCGCTGCTTGTCACCGGTGCGGTACACGACCCGCGGGTATCAGTGCACGAGCCAGCCAAGTGGGTCGCCAGGCTTCGCGCGACCGAGGGCTCTGATGAGGCGGACGGGCCGCTGCTGTTCCGGGTCGAGCAGGGTGTCGGCGCTCACACCGGCCCATCCGGCCGATACGCCCAGGCGCGCTATGAAGCCGAGGTGCACGCGTTCGTACTCGATGCCATGGATTTCGGCTGACGCCCGCGACGGCCTCGATTTCGCCTGATGGATTCCCGAATTCATCAGGGCTAAGCCGGCCGCGGGCCGCGATGGGTTCCCGAATTCACACCCGATTTCCGCGATGGATTGCCGTATCCATCGCGGGGGCGGGGTGGACGATGCGACGGGTTGCCACATCCATCGCGGGCCGGCGTGCTGGGGGCAGGTCGGGGTGCGGGGGCGGGTCGGGGTGGGACAGGTCGGGGTGGCTGCTGGGTGAACGGCACAATGGGTGACGTGGGTGCGGATGACGAGCTCGCGGCGCTGCGGGCTGGCTGCACGAGGTTCCTGACCGGGCATGGCCAGGTGAGCGCGGCTGAGATGCTCGCCACGATCCCTCCTGACACCGAGGTCGACCGGTATGGCGAAGGCGGCATTGTCGCCGAGCTGGAAAACGAGATCGCCACCTTGCTCGGTAAGGCCGCGGCACTGTTCTTGCCGAGCGGCACGATGGCTCAGCAGTCCGTGCTGCGAGTGCACGCTGACCAGCGGCACCGGCGCACGGTCATTTTCCATCCGATGTGTCACCTTGAGCGGCACGAAGAGCAGGGATACCAACGGCTGCACGGCCTGATCGGCCGTCCGGTGGGTGACCGGGACCGGCTGATCGAGTTGGCTGACCTCACTGCCGTAGCCGAGCCGGCCGCCGCGTTGCTTGTCGAGTTGCCCCAGCGCGATATCGGCGGGCAGCAGCCGCCGTGGGATGACCTGGTCGCGCACTGCGACTGGGCCGCCGGGGCGGGCGCGGCCGTTCACCTCGATGGCGCGAGGCTGTGGGAGTCCGCCGCTGGCTACGGCCGTCCGCCCGGCGAGATCGCCGCGCTGTTCGACAGCGTGTACGTCTCCTTCTACAAGGGCATCGGAGCGCTGCCCGGCTGCTGCGTCGCCGGGCAGGTCGACGTGATCGCGCAGGTGCGGGACTGGCGCCAGCGGATGGGCGGCACGCTCTTTGGCCTGTGGCCGAACGCGGCGTCGGCGCGTGCCTGCCTCGCCGCGCGGTTGCCGAAGATGGCGGCCTACCTTGAGCACGCCAAGGCGATCGCCGCCGAGCTGGCCAAGTTCGACACCGTGCGGGTGGTACCCGACCCGCCGCAGACGCCAATGATGCACCTGCTGCTGCGAACGACTCCTGACCGTTTCGTCGCGGGAGTGCGCGCGCTCGCGGTCGATCAGGGCATGTGGGCGTGGCCGTCGGCGATGGCAACCGGCGACCCTGACGTTCAGCGCCTTGAACTGTCCGTTGGCGACGCCACGTGCGCGATCAGCGCGGCCGATGTCGCCGCCATCATCGCGAGCTTTACTTGATGTGGGTTCTGCCGCCAGTCGTCGGCCTGCTGGCTTGCTCGAAGTCACGCAAAATGCCTATCTAGTCATCTTCTGCAACAGTGCATGAGTGGCCGTCGATAATATTCTTCCTTTCGGCCAGTTTGTCCATGAATAACGGGGTCCGGTCATGGCCGTCTACGCTACGGTATCTTCGCGGCTTCTACCCGGTGAGCTGGCCTCGCTGGGTGAGTAGCCGACCGCGACACAGGAGAGGTTTCATGGTTGCACCACCCGTAAATGAGATGGGCTCGCGTGAGACTGGCAAGCTGACTCCGAGGATCGGCCTGGCTGGGGACTGGGTGATCGGCGCCGCGAACTCCGGCCCAGCCCTTTCGCTATCGGTGACCTTGGCCGCGATCGTCGCGGCGACGGCTTATGGCAGCGGTCCGGTCATTTTGCTGTGCGCCGTGCCGATGCTGATCATCGCGAACGCCTACCGGCGGCTGAATTCGTGGAACGCGAACTGCGGTGCCGCGTTCACTTGGGTCGGCCGGACAATGAGTCCTTACCTCGGGTGGCTAACCGGCTGGCTGATGATCATGGCCAATCTGATCGGGAACGTGGCCGCCGTCACCGTACTAGCCCCGTCGGTCCTGGCCGTGGCCGGGCAGAACCAGAACGCCCGGTGGCCCAACATCATCATCGATACCATTGTCGGCGTGCTGATGATCGCCATCGCGGTCATCGGCATCAAGCTGTCAGTGCGCACTCAGATCGTGCTGGCCGTGGTCGAATACGGCATCGTGATCGCCCTGGCTATCGCCGCCACCGTGTTCTGGGCCGGGCATTCCGCTGGAAGCTACCAGCCCTCGGCCGGGTGGCTGTCGCTGAGCGGGATCGGAGGCAAGGGCAGCCTGTCCGCCGGGCTGCTGTTCGCGGTGTTCATGTTCGTCGGCTGGGACGGATCGGCGAACGTGAACGAGGAGACTCACCGGCCGAGCGTTAACCCAGGAAAGGCCGTGCTCCTGGCGGTGCTGTTCCTCGCCATCTTCTACGCGCTGTGCACCATGGGGCTGCAAGGAGCGGTGTCCCCGCACGCGTTGCAAGCCAACGCCGCCGCGCCGCTGGTCTACATCGGGCAGATACTCGGCGGGACGTGGTTCGGCCGGGCGGCGGGGCTCGCCGTTGCCTTGTCGGTAATCGCCGGGACAGGAACCGGTTTCGTGGTGCTCGGCCGGATCGGGTTCGGTATGTCGTCGTCCGGCGCGCTGCCCGGCTCGCTGGGCAACCTTTCCCCCCGATTCGGCACGCCCGTACTCGCGACCATCATCCCCGGCGCGGTATTCGTAGTCGTGACCTGGGTGTACCTGCTGGTCGGGTCGGTCGCGTCGGCGTTCACCGCACTGGTTGCCGGCACTGGCATCTTGTTCACCTCCTACTACATCCTGACCGGGCTGGCGCTGATCGCTTACTACCGGCGGCGGGTGTTTTCCAGTCCGGTCAGCGCTGTGATGCTCGGGCTGCTGCCGGTGGCCGCGGTGGTGTTCCTCGGCTGGATCATCTGGAAGACGATGGCTGCCAATGCCGCCAACGTGAACTGGACCATCGCCGGGATAGTCGTCCTCGGGATCGTCATTATGGTCGCGGTCAGGATGACCAGCAGCGGTGCGCGCTACTTCTCGACTAAGCGCGAAGCGCTGCAAACCGCGAGAGGACGCAAGCACTGACTAGTGCTCGCCGGACGGGTGCCCGGCTATGAACCGCTGCGGATCATGTCAGCGGCCCGTTCGGCGATGGCCAATACGGTCGCGTTCGGGTTGGCGTTGGGGATTGTCGGTATCACCGACGCGTCGGCCACCCGCAGTCCAGTGACTCCGCGCACCCGCAGCTGAAGATCAACGACGGCATCGGGGTCCGGTCCCAGTCGGCAGGTGCCGACCGGGTGGTAGTAGCTTTCAACGTTGCGGCGAATGTAGTCCCGCAGCCCGGTGCCCGAGTCGACGTCGGGGCCCGGCCAGATCTCGGCCTTGCGGAAGGCGGCGAACGCATCGCCGGCGGCAGCGCGCCTGACGATGCCGATGCCAGCCTCAAGCCGATCGGTGTCCCGTCCTTCGGTCAGGAAGCCCTGATCGATGACTGGCGCGGCCAGCGGATCGGCGGCAGCGAGCCGGACCGAGCCCGCGCTGTCGGGCGCCATCAACCCCGCGACGAGGGCGAAACCGGTCTCCGGCGCTTGCAGGGCAGCCGGAGCCAGCGGCAGCAGGATCGGGAACAGGTGCAGGTCGGGAATCGAGCCCGCGAACTCGCTACGAAGCGCCGCGTACATCTCGCCATTGTTGTAGTCGCTGACCGGAAGCTGCTCGAGCGAGGCGTACGACGTCAGTACTATCGGATGATCCTGCAGGTTCGATCCCACCCCAGGAATGTCGGCAAGCACGTCGATACCGAGAGCGCGCAGCGGGCTCGCCGGACCGATGCCAGACAGCATCAGCAGCTGCGGCGAGCCGATAGACCCGGCGCACAAGATCACCTCGCCGGAGGCCAGAGCCTCGGTCGTCTTGCCATCCCGCAGATAGCTGACGCCCGTGCAGCGGCCGTCCCGCACCGACAACCTGGTCGCTAGGCTGTCGGTCTCGACGATGAGGTTCTGACGGTCAAGGACTGGCCGCAGGTAGCCGTCGACGGCACTGACCCGCTCCCCGTTGGCGATGGCTAGGTCGACCCAGCACGCGCCCTCTTGATGCTGGCCGCTGAGGTCGTCCGTGCGCGGGTAACCGGCGGCGACTAGCTCGCGTGCGAGCGCCTCGGCCACCGGATGCCGGTCAAGCGCCGGGCCAACCCGGATCGGACCGTCAGTGCCCCGCAACGCGGAGTCGCGGCCCTCGGTTCGCTCGCTCCGCTTGAAGTACGGCAACAGGTCAGAAAATCCCCAGCCGGTCGCGCCCGACGCGGCCCAGCCGTCGTAGACAGCGCTGTGGCCGCGTATATGCGCCATGGCGTTGATGGCGCTCGACCCGCCCAATGCCTTGCCCCTCGGAATGATCACTGGCCCGGCGTCGGCCTGTGGCGCGGTGCGGTTGCCCCATTCGGCGGCCGATCCGAGATTCTGGGGCCACGCGTTCGGTACCGTCATCGCGCGGGTCCGCTCGGCGCTTCCCGCCTCGAGCAGCAGCACTCGTGCGTCAGGTTGCTCGCTGAGCCTGGCCGCGATCACGCAGCCTGCCGTGCCGCCGCCTACCACGATGTAGTGGTAATCCACCACCGCGTCACTTCCCTTCCGCGCCGTTAACCCGATATCCGATAATCCAACATCCGATAATCCGACCGATAGTCCGAGATCCGAAAATCCGATATTTGAAAATCCGACCTCCGAAGTCTGGGCAGCGGAGCGGAATCCCGACCGGGGCGGCTGCCGCCGGCGGCCGGGAATCCGCTGAACCGCGCTGCCAGCCGCGGGCGAGTCAGCTGCTGATGCCAGGCGCGGCGGCGGTCGCCAGCGCCGCGTCCCTGCTTTCCTGCAGCCGGACGAGCAGCAGGTAGACCCCGGCCGCCATGACCCAGCCGACCAGCCAGGAGATGTCGGCGCCGCCCAGCTTGTTCACCAGCGGGCCGATGTAGTCGGGCTGCGAGACGAATGGCCACTCGGCCGCCAGGCCGATCGCGTACGCGAGCAGGCCGCGCCACATGAACCGGCCGTAGGTTCCGCTCGGCAGGAAGAAAGACGCCACGTTGTACTCGCCGCGCCTGATGATGAAGTAGTCGGTCAGATTCACCGCGGACCACGGGATGAAGATCACCAGCAGCACGTCGAGGAAGTTGGTCAGGTTGTTGACGAAGTGCTGGTATCCGACGAACGCCACGGCGACGCCGGCCGCCATGACGAGGATGAACGGCACCACGCGCAGCGAGACCGAGATCGCCTTGAGGCGGGTCCACATGTTCGCGAACGACAGTACCTGGAACGCGCCGGTGTAGGCGTTGAACGTACAGGCGTTGATCAGGCTCGCGGCCATGATGATCAGCGCCCACTTGCCCGAGACCTTCCCGATCGCCGCCACCGGGCCTGCTGTTGCCACCAGTGACGGCAGCAGGGCGGCGAGGTAGGCGCCGACCGCGCATGAGCCGATCGTCGCGATCACGTTGCCCGCGTAGATGGCCCAGAACAGCCGCTTGCCGCTGGTCTGCGCGGGCAGGTAGCGGGTGTAGTCGGACACGAACGGCCCGAATGACAGCATGTCGATGACCAGCAGCGCGACGCCCGCCAGGAACAGCCCAATGCTCGGCGTCGATAGCGATGATTCGTGCGCAGAAAGCCCGCCATAATTCAGGCCCTGGATGAACATGATGACCAGCGAAATGCCGACCACGACCGCGGTGGCCTGCATCACCCGGTGGATCCAGCGGTATCCGAAGATGCCGATCACGACCGCGGGGATGGCCAGTATCACGATCCATTCAGCCAGCGTCACCGAGCCGATGACGCCCTGCATGCTCTGCCCTTCGATAACGAGTTGGGCGGCTATGAAGCCGACGTTGAGCACGAGCACGGCCGGGAACATGAACGCGGCGCCGTAAAAGCCGAACTGGCCCCTGCTCTGGATTGTCTGCGGTACGCCCAGTTTGGGTCCCTGGGTCGCGTGCAGCGCGATCAGCAGCGCGCCGATGATCGTTCCGACCGAGATCGCGATGAGCGCCCACCAGAACGTGAGGCCGATGGACACGGTGACCGCGCCGAGCACCACGTTGAACACGTTGACGTTGCCGCCAAACCAGAACGCGAACTGGTGCCACGGCTTGCCGTGCCTGGCCTGTTCAGGTATTCGCTCGATGTGGTGCGACTCGATGAACCGCCTGAACTCTTGCTTATCGACAATTTGGATGTCCTGCATTGGAGGACTGTCCGTCCTTTCATGGGGAAGTGAATTCGCCGCGATACCTCATGCGGCATGCGAAGAACAGCTCGCGGAAGAACAGCTCGCGATGGAAGGCGAAAATGCTCACGCCGAGTAAGGGGCAGGTGACCATAAGATGCGTGCCGAGAGCAGCCAGAAGGGCGAGGCGACGTTGGGCCTTGTCACGGTCCATCGATCGGTTCCGCTGTCCTCGCCGGGTTAACGCTTGATCTACCAAGGGGAGCTTATCGGGCTATTAGCCCGATCCGGGAGCGTCCCGGTTAAGTCGCCAATCTTTCGATTACCCGTCGGCGATGTTGCCCAGGCTCTCTCGCGCGGTCTTGGTCAGCGGGTCGCCCGGCGGCAGGATTCGCTCGCAGAGTTCTACGGTGTCCCGCAGCATCGCCGCGGCGTCGCCAATGCTGCCGACCGCGTACAGCGCTTGCGCCAGATGCACCCGCCTGACGAGGGTGTCCGGATGATCGACGCCGAGTATCCGCTCCGAGTCCGCGCACGACTCCTCGTAAAGGCGAAGGGCCGTGGCCATCTTGCCGGCCGAGTGGTAGGCGCCAGCCAGCCGGTCTCTGGCCTCGATGGTGGCCGGATGCACTGGCCCGAGCGCTTTCTCGCGACCATCTACGACGCGTTTGTAGCTCGCCAGTGCCTCTTTGAACTTTTGCGCGGTCAGGTACATGTCGCCGAGCTTCTGGCAGCTATCCAGGGTGCGCGGGTGCGCCGGACCCTGGACGTGTTCGCGTTCGCCGAGCACTCGCCGGTAGAGGCGGATGGCGTCGGTCGACTCGCCCGCGGCCCGGCAGGCGTCGGCGAGCGCGTCGAGCGCGTCCAAAGTGCCGAGGTCGTCCGCGCCACGCAGTTTCTCGCTCGACCGGTAAGCCCGGTCAAGCACGGTCGCGGCTTCCCTCGGGCGGCCCGCCACGATCAGCGCCCGGCCAAATTGCATTTCGAACGCGATCGTCGACGGGTGCTCTGATCCGAGCTGGGCGGTTCGATCGGCCAGGACTCGCTGGAACCAAGGCAGCGCCTCGGCCGCGCGCCCGGCGGCGAGGAAGGCGTCGGCCAGGTGATCGCTGGCAGCGAGTGACTCGGGATGGCCGGGTCCGAGGAACCGGTCGCTGGCTGCCGCCACCTGGCTCCAGTGTGACGCGGTCAGCGCGGCCAGGTGCGCGTTCTCCAAGCTCTCGCCTAGCCGGAACGCCAGCCGGTAGCTTCCGCCCGTCCAGAGCCGGTCACCGGCAAGCTGGGTCAGGCTGATCGCGCATGATCGGAAGGCCTCGGGCAGCCAGTACGGAGGCTCGTCGCGCGGCCAGGCTTCGACCAGCGCCCTGGCCGCCACGTTCACGGCCTGATCGATGATGTCGTGCGGCGTCGCTGACCTGGCGGCGACCGCGATCGCCGAATTCATCATCACCGTCGGTGGTGTCGGCGCCGGGTCGATGGTCAGCAGTCCGGTTCGCTCAAGCGTGACCACCGCAGCCCACGCCTGCTCGGCGCTCGTCTGACTGCCGGACAGATAGGCCCGCGCTGACGGCGCGGTGAAGACGGTGCCAGGTATCCGGTTGCCGTCTAGCCACGATGCGAGTATCAGCATCGGCTGCACCGGTCCTATCTGGGACAGCCGATCAGCGTGCTCGACGGACAAGATCCAGCTGATCGCGGCGGTCGACGGCTGGCCGGTCCTGGCGACCTGATCGAGCTTGCGCACGAACATGTCCTGGTAGTCGCGGCAGGACAGGGCTGAATTGCCGATCACCGAGCTTGCCTGGACCAGCGCGAGCGGCTCACCACCCAGGTGATCGACTAGATCGATGGCGCCGCTTCGCTGGCCGCGGTCCTCCGTCAGCCGATCCATCACGTAGCTGAGCGCTTCCCGGCGGGAAAAACCCTGGATGCCCATGACCCGCACCCGGTCAGTTTCCAGGCCAGCGGCATCGGCCGCGGTAATGAGCGTGCGGCCGGCCGGGCCGGCCGGCCAGACTCCGTCTAGATCCCACGGGCTTGCCAGCCCGTCGAGCACCACCATCCAGGGCCGGCTGGTCTCGGCCAGCCAGGTGACGAACCTCGCGGCCAGCAACTCGGCGTCACCGGCCGGATCGACGCCCATGGCGCAGACCGCCGCATTGGCGTAGCCAGTCAAGATCGCGGCGCGGCTGGTCGCGGTGATCCAGACCAGCAAGTCGAGTTCGCGCGCCTTCCATAGCGACTCGGCGAGATAGACGGCGAGCTGCGTCTTGCCACACGAGCCGAACCAGTCAGGTGCCGGGCCGCTCGCGCTCCTGGCCGGCGTGAGCGCCACCGTGGCGCCTGGCGCCGCCGCCTGCCCTAGGCCCGGTGCCGACTCCGGTCGGCTGATAAAGCCCTCGGCCAAGGGAGGCACCAGGCCGGACCGCACCGGCCATGTGACTCCGCCGTGTGACCCCGCTGACTCCGGAGCCAAGACCTGGTTGTTCACTTATGCCGCTACCTTTTGCCGGGACGAATACGCGAACGGCGATGCCGCCATCTCCTACGTCGCAAAGCATAACGATACGTCGGTGAAACTGATTGCACGCCGGTTCGGGACAATATCCCGCGTCCGCGCCGAGCCGCCGATGATCGAGAGCGGCGGGTTACACAATGGTCATTTGAGCTGGCTTATCCCCGCTGGCCGGCTAGTCGGGTTTGCTCGGAGAAAACAATCGTTTGCGCCAGAGCCTATAGGCGATCTCGACCGGCCCCGCCGACGTGGCCGCGGCTCGCGATATCGGCGATAACGTCGCCCACGCCGAGTACAACCCCGTGCTTGCGCCTGATCAGGTCGGCGACCAGGCCGGTCCATCCGGTCTGGTGGCTGGCGCCGAGCCCGGCGCCGTCGTCGCCTTGGAAGTACTCATTGAACAGCAGGTTGTCCCGCCAGGCAGGATCTGAGCGGAGCGGCTCTGTCCCGCCGAAGCACGGCCGGTGCCCGGCCGCGTTAAGCCGGAAGATTGAGATCAGCCGGTCAGCGAGATCGGCCGCGATGACGTCGAGCGTCAGCTTCCGGCCAGATCCGGTTGGATACTCAACGGTGAGCTCCTCGCCAAAGAACCGGTGATAGCGGCCGAGCGCGCTGATGATCAGGTAGTTCACCGGGAACCAGATCGGCCCGCGCCAGTTGGAATTGCCGCCGAATAGAGCCGTTGTTGACTCGGCTGGCTCGTAGTCGATCGACGCCTGATAGCCCTCGATGTTGATCGTGTAGGGATGGTCCCTGTGCCAGGCCGATAGCGCTCTGATCCCGTGCGGCGACAGGAATTCAGATTCATCGAACAATTTTTCGAGCAACCTCGCGAGTCGGTCAGGGCCGGACAGGCTGAGCAGCAGCCGCTTGTGCCCTGGCTCGCCGCGGACGAGTCCCTTCTCGCGGCGGCCCATGGACATCGCGGCTTGGGCGCTGGCCTCACCCTGGGAATCGGTGACGTCATGTCCGGCGAGGAAGCTGGCGAAACGCTTGCCGACGGCCATCGAGCTTTCGATCGAGCCCTCGTCGATCACGCCGAGCGCTAGCGCCGGGATCATCCCGGCAACCGAGCGCACCCGCATCGATACGGCCTGCCCGTCCGGGGTAATCAGCCGGTCGTAGTACATGCCGTCGGACTCGTCCCACAGGCCGAGGTCGTCGAGTGCGTCCCTGATCGCGGCGAAGTGCTCGAGGAACTTCATCACCAGGTCGGTGCCTGGCCGCTGGCCCGACCAGTGCAGCGTCAGCGCGATCGAGGCCATCGCCATCGCGTAGAAGCCCATCCAGCCGGTCGCGTCAGACTGTTCGAGCAGCCCGCCGACCGGCAGGTGCGACCGGTCGATGGCGCCTATGTTGTCCAGGCCAAGGAAGCCCCCTTCGAACAGGTTGTTGCCTTCGGCATCCTCGCGGTTGATCCACCAGGTGAAGTTGACGAGCAGCTTGTCGAAGATCCGGGACAGGAAGTCGATGTCGTGCCCGCCGTCGACCGCGAACACTTCGAGCGCCGCCCAGGCCTGCACCGGCGGGTTCACGTCGGAGAAGTCCCACTCGTAGGCGGGAAGTGCCCCGTTAGGGTGCTGGAACCACTCCCGGCACAGCAGAATCAGCTGGTACTTGGCGAACGCCGGATCCACGTGCGCGAGCGCCACGCAGTGGAACGCCAGGTCCCAGGCGGCGAACCAGGGGTATTCCCACTTGTCCGGCATCGACATGATGTCGAACGCGTCGAAGCTGCGCCAGGTGCTGTTGCGGCCGCCCTTGCGCTCGGCGGGCGGCGGAGGCTGTGCCGGATCGCCGTCGAGCCAGCGTCCGACGTCGTAGTAGAACAACTGCTTGGACCAGAGCATCCCGGCGAAAGCCTGGCGCATGATCATCGCCTCGTCGGCGCTGGCGCCTTGCGGGGTGAGTTCGGCGTAGAACTCATCGGCCTGCGCCAGGCGCCTGGCCATGACGCTGTCGAAGTCGGTGGTGAGAGCCTCGTCGCGGTGCGGTGTCGTGCCTGCCGGGCGGAGGCGGAGCCGGACTTCGGCTGACTGGCCAGGGGCGACAGTCAGCTTGTACCAGGCGGAGCACTTGGTGCCAGTTCCGGCTGGATTCACGCTGGCCGCTTCGCCGACGACATGGGCGCCGATTCCGTCCTTGGGGTACGGGGTGATCGGCTGGGCTTTGAACAACAGTCGCGTGTTGGTTTCGTTCTCGCAAAAGAGAATTTCAGGCGACCGGCCGTCAGGGCCCGAGCCGACTATCCATTCGAGAGTTCCCGCGAGCGGGTGTTCGACGGTAACCGTCGCCTGGTCCTTCGCGAACAGGCGGGGCTTGGGAGAGTTCTCCTCCCATGACCAAGTGTTGCGGAACCAGGCCGTTGGCAGCACGTCGATGGTGGCCTGGTCGGGACCTGCGTTGGTCACCTGAATCCGCATCAGGATGTCGGCAGGGCCGGCCTTGGCGTAGTGCACCTCGACGATCCAGTACCTGTCGTCGTCGAACACGCCGGTGTCGAGCAGTTCGTACTCGGGCTCATCGCGGTCGCGGGCTGAGTTCTCCGCGAGCAGTTCGGCGTAGGGGAACGCGGCCTGCGGGTAGTGGTAGCGCCACCGGTTCCAGGTATGGCTCGGCGTCGCGTCCAGGTACCACCAGTACTCCTTGACGTCCTCGCCGTGATTGCCCTGCCCGCTGGTCAGGCCGAACAGCCGCTCCTTGAGTATCGGGTCGTTGCCATTCCACAGGGCCAGGCCAAGGCAGAGGCGCTGCTCGATGTCGCAGAAGCCGGCCAACCCGTCCTCGCCCCACCGGTAGGCGCGTGATCGAGCCTGGTCGTGCGAGGTGTAGTTCCAGGCATCGCCGTCGGCGCTGTAGTCCTCGCGCACCGTGCCCCACTGCCGCTCGCTGACGTACGGACCCCAGCGGTACCAGTCGCCCGCCTTGGTCAGGCCGTACTCAAGCCGGCCGAAACTGGCTACCCGATCGCGTTCCGCGCCCAACGTTGAGCCCCCTGTCTGATGCGATTGCCCGCGGCGATGACCGCCTTGGCTGCGGGCATGCTATAGGAGTAATGACGAGGCATTAAGCAGGAAGGCGGACTCGATGGGCGGACTGAGCCCTGAGGTTGACCCGGCCGACGTGGGGCTTGATCCCGCTCGCCTGATGCGGATCGACCGGCATTTCGCCAAGTACGTCGACGACGGCAGGCTAGCGGGCTGGCTGGTCACGGTGA
>Ga0134126_10003641_pt1 | contig 19307 bp, 18 predicted proteins | sample KB31752_FD_96881 | JGI IMG/M metagenome (GOLD analysis project Ga0134126, IMG submission 96881) | Terrestrial soil microbial communities with excess Nitrogen fertilizer from Kellogg Biological Station, Michigan, USA - KB3-175-2 | ecosystem: Environmental > Terrestrial > Soil > Unclassified ...
AGGCATGAACGTGACCATCAACGGCAACGACCTCAACGTCGAGGTGCTCGGGGCCGACGACGCCCCGGTGCTGATCGCCCACCACGGCGGCGGCGGGATCGGCTCGCTGGCCGAGCCCAGGGCCACCTTCGGCCCGCTGGCCGACGAGGTGCGCGTGGTCGTCTTCGATGCGCGCGGCTGCGGCCGCAGCCAGGGCACGCCGCCGTTCTCGCACGCCCAGTGGGCGGCCGACGTGGACGGCCTGCGCGAGTGGCTCGGCGTCGAGCAGGTCGTGGTGGCCGGCGGCTCCTACGGCGGCTTCATCGCCATGGAGTACGCCATCGCCTACCCCGACCGGGTCCGGGCGATGATCCTGCGCGACACCTCGCCGGACAACTCCAACCTGGAGCGGGCCTACGAGAACGCCCGCAACCAGGACCGGGTCAAGATCAACTGGGACAACTTCAACCGGTACTGGGGCGGCCAGATCCGCGACGACGAGGACCTCAAGGCCCGGTGGGCGGAGATCATCCCGCTGTACGACTTCGAGTACGACGCCGAGCGCTCGGCGGCCCGGGTCGAGGCCGGCATCTACCGCTACGAGGCCCACAACTGGTGCTTCCAGCACAACATGCCCGCCTTCGACCTCAAGCCGCAGCTGCCGGGGGTGCGCTGCCCGACGCTGGTGACGGTGGGCCGGACGGACTGGATCACGCCGGTGTCCTCGGCGGAGACGATCGCGTCGCTGATCCCGGACTCGCGGCTGGTGATCTTCGAGCGGTCCGGGCATTCCCCGCAGTTCGAGGAGGCGGCCCGGTTCCAGGAGGTCCTGCGCGAGTTCGTGCACGAGGTGCTGGCACGCCCCGCCGGCTGACACAGGCGGGCCCGGCGGCCCGCACGAAAGCCCGGCCCGTGGGAGAATCCAGGCGTGACGCCTGCCCGGCGAGGGACGATATCGGCAGAATGTCGGTACCGAGCGCTAGCGTGGCGGCATGAGTCTGGAGACCCGAGTTGACACCCTCGAGCAAGATGTTGCCTTACTCCGGGCAGAGACCCGCGGGTGGGCCACGTTCGCCACTCAGGCGGACCGGAAGTCCAACATGAACGCGGAGCTGCTCAACCTCATCTACCGGGATGTCTCGGAGATGAAGGCCACGCTGCTGCCAGACGTGACCACCCTCAAGATCGATGTCAGCGAGCTCAAGACCGAGGTGGCCGGGCACGGGGAGATCCTGCGCGAGCACAGCGCGACGCTGCAGGAGCACGGGGAGATCCTGCGCGAGCACAGCGCGACGCTGCAGGAGCACGGGGAGATGCTACGGGAGATTCTGGCCCGGCTGGCCTAGCCTGTCCTGGACGGGGCGCAGCGTCGACTGACGGGGGGCGGCAGTGCCGGAACGACGCGTGGAGATGAACGACGGGCTGGCCGAGCGCGTAGTGCGCCGGGCCATTGCCGGCCTGGCCAATTCGTACGGAGCGGCCCCGGCGCGGGCGACCGCGGCCAAGGAGCTGCTGGTGCACGCGCTGGAGGGTGACTCCGAGGAGGCCGACGCGGTCGACGGCTACGCGGCCGCCGCGGCGCTGGCCGCCCTGACCCGCGGGATCGAGGCCGAGGCGGGCCGGGGCCTGGATTGGCTGGCCGTGGCCGCGCTGCAGGAATGGGACTTCCACCATCCCGAGAACCCGCTCTAGGGCTCAGGCGGCGGGCAGGCCGAGCAGGCGGGCCGCGTTGCCGCCCAGGATGAGCTGCTCCTGGTCCTTGTCCAGGCCCAGGGCGCGGACCTCGCCGGCCGGGTCGTCGGTGCCCATGTCGAAGGGGCGGTCCGAGCCGAGCAGCACGTGCTCGGCCCCGGCGTAGCCGACCAGGCCGGCCAGCAGGGCCTGGTCGTGGGTCAGCGAGTCGTAGTAGAACCGCCGCAGCGCGTTGTCCGGGCCGACCGGGGCCCTGGCCGCGGCCTCGGGCCGGACCTGGTGGGCCCGGCGCAGCCGGCCGCGGACGGCGTGCAGCCCGCCGCCGCCGTGGGCGAGCAGGATCCGCAGCCGCGGGAAGCGCTCCATCACCCCGGCCGTGGCCAGGTGCGCGGCGGTGATCGTGGTCTCCAGCGGGTTGCCGACCGAGTTCCACAGGTAGCGGGAGTCCAGCGCGGGCTGACCGGGCAGGCCGCGGGTGGTGGGATGCACGAAGATCAGTGCCCGGGTGGCCTCGGCCGCCTCCCAGAACGGCAGGAACCGGTCGTCGCCCAGGCACGTGCCGGCCACGCTGGCCGGCACCTCGGCCCCGCACATCCCTGGCACCTGCATCAGCGCGGCCAGCTCGCGGGCGGCGACCGCCGCGTCCTGCAGCGGCACCGCCCCGAGCGCGCTCACGCTGCCGTCGGCAGCGGCCCGTGCCAGCCCGTCGTTCTGGATCCCGCAGATCCTCAGCGCCTCGTCCAGCCCGGCCTCGACCGGGCAGAGCATGATCCATGGCGACAGCAGCAGGTGATCGACGCCGACCGCGGCGGCCTGGCCGAGCATGACCTGAACGTCGGTGAACTCACCGGTGACCGACGTCAGCCGGCGGCCGCGGAACAGCACCACCTGGCGGCCGTCCTCGCGCACGATCGCGGGACGCCAGTCGTCGGGCACGGTGCTGGCCAGCATCTCGGGCACGACGATGTGGCAGTGGGTGTCGACAACCGGCGCGCCGGCCGCCGACGGACCTGCGGTCGGCACGGGGCCGGCCGTCAACGCGTCTTCCCCGGCTCCGTCCTCGCCGCCGGGCCGGCCGGGCCCTGGGGTTCGGCCGATCCGGTCTCATCGACGGTCGGCCGCACGGCGCCGCCCAGGTACAGGGCGCCGATCTCGGGGTGCTCCAGCACCTCGCGCCCGGTGCCGGCCAGCCGGACCCGGCCGTTCTCCAGCACCACGCCGTGGGTGGACAGCCGCAGGCCGGCGCGGGCGTTCTGCTCGACGAGCAGGATCGACTTGCCGGCGGCGTTGAGCATGCGGACGGCGTCGAAGACGGTCTTGAGCACCTTGGGCGACAGGCCCATGGAAGGCTCGTCCAGGATGACCAGCGCCGGGTCGAGCATCAGGCCGCGGGCGATCTCGACCAGCCGCTGCTGGCCGCCGGACAGGCTGCCCGCCTTGTGGCCGCTCCAGGACGCGACCTGCGGGAACAGCTCTTCGACGTGCGCACGCCTGCGCGCGACCATCGGCCGGGACAGAGTGTAGCCGCCCAGGTCCAGGTTCTCCCTGACGGTCATGTCCTTGAACAGGCTGTGGTTCTGCGGCACGTGGACCAGGCCCATCTGGAGGATCTGGCGCGGGCTCTTGCCCGCGACCGGCTCCCCGAGCAGGGTGACCTGGCCGCGCCGGGGGCGCAGCAGGCCGCTGATCGTGGCCAGCAGCGTGGACTTACCGGCGCCATTGGGCCCGACCACGCAGGTGATCCCCCGCTCGACCACGGTCAGGGACACGTCATGCAGGATGTCGGCGCCGCCGTAGCCGGAGACGACTCCCTCAACGGCGAGGACCGGGGTGCTAGCTGGCGACATCTTCGTCTTCCTCCGCCGTGCCGAGGTAGGCGTCGAGCACTCGCGGGTCATCGCGGATGAGCTCGGGCGGGCCGGTGGCGATGACGGTGCCGTAGTCAAGCACGGTGACACGGTCGCACAGGCCCATCACGAAGTCCATGTTGTGCTCCACGATCAGGAAGGTCTTGCCTTCCCGGTTCAGGTCCTGGATCCGGGCCGCGATGTGGTTGATCAGCGAGGGGTTGACCCCGCCGGCCGGCTCGTCGAGCAGCACCAGATCCGGATCGGTGACCAGCACGTAGGCCAGCTCGAGCAGCTTGCGCTGGCCGTAGGACAGGGTCTCGGCCAGCGCGCTGGCGTGTCCGGCGATGCCAGTGAACTCCAGCAGGTCCATGGCGTGCCGCCGGTCGGCGGGCCCGCCCGCCCGGGCCAGCGGGTTGCGCACGCCGCGCCGGTGCTGGCCGGCCACCAGCATGTTCTCCATCACGGTCAGCCGCGGGAAGATCCGGCTGAGCTGGAAGGTCCGGCCGATGCCGAGACCGAAGACCTTCTGCGGCGAGGCGTTGGTGATCTTCGCGTCGCGGGAGTAGACCTGGCCCGAGTCCAGCCGCTCGTAGCCGGTCATCACGTTGAACAGGGTGGTCTTGCCGGATCCGTTCGGGCCGATCAGTCCGGTGATGCTGCCCTCCGTCACCTCCAGCGTGGCGTCGGTGAGCGCCTGCACGCCGCCGAAGGCCTTGGCCACGTGCTCGGTCCGCAGCAGCGTGGTGCTCATGAGCGTGCCTCCTTCCGGTCGGCCGCGGGCTGCGGCACAGCCTGCGTCCCGGCGGGCGGTGCGATGGTCGTGGGGCGGCCGACCCGGCGGCTGCGTCGCTGCGAGATCTTCTCGCTGATGGTGGGGATAACGCCGCGTGGCAGCAGGAGGATTACGGCCAGGAACACGGCTCCAAGCAGGATCTCGCTCAGGTAGTCGTTATTCAGCTGCACCGTCAGCCACTGCTGGGCGGGCTCGAGGATGATCGCGCCCAGCGCCGGCCCGGCCACGGTGCCGAGGCCGCCGAAGAAGGCCATCAGCGCCACGGCCAGGTCAAACAGCGGGTCGAAGATGAACTGCGGCACGGCCTGGCCGATGAAGTAGAAGTACAGCCCGCCAACCATCCCGGTGATGAACGCCGAGATCACCAGCGCGGACAGCTTGACCCGCAGGGTCTTCACGCCCAGGCCCCTGGCCCGGTCCTCGTCGTCGCGGATGGCCCGCAGCTGGAGCCCGAACCGCGACCCGCGGATCAGCCAGCCCAGGCCGATGGTGAAGACCGCGATGATGAGCGCGATGTAGTAGAAGGGATTGTTGTAGCTGGCCGCGTCCCAGGTCAGGATCGGCGCGATGATCCCCGATGTCCCGCCGGTGAAGCCGAAGTTGAAGGCCATCAGCTGGAAGATGAAGAAGATCGCGATCGTGATCACGACGAACGTGTGCCGCCGCGCCTGCAGGGCCACCAGGCCGAACGGAACGGCGACGATCGCGCCCGCCACGGCGCCCAGCGGCATGAGCCAGAAGACTCCCTCCCCGGTCATGTGCCAGTCCCTGGCCAAAATGGCGACGGTGTACGCGCCAGTGCCGAAGAACACCGCGTGCCCCAGTGAGATGTAGCCGGTGAACCCGGAGAAGATGTTCCACGCGGCGGCCGCCGCCACGAAGATCATCGTTATCACGCCGATCTGGGTCGCCAGGCCGTTCGTGATGGCCAGCGGGAAGATGGCCGCCAGGGCCAGGGCGACGACGGCGGTGAGGCCCTGCCAGGCCGAGTCGCGCTTCACTGGGCACGCACCGGCGCGCGGCCGAACATCCCGGTCGGGCGGATCATGAGCACGAGGACCAGGGCGACGTAGAAGACCACGATGGCCCAGTTCGGCGACCAGATGTCCACCAGCGACTCCAGCGTGATCATGAAGACCGACGCGACGAGCGCGCCGCCGATACTGCCCAGGCCGCCGAGGATGACGATCGCCAGCAGCCGAGATATGAGGTCATACCCGCTGTTGGGGGTAAAGCCACCGCTGGTGGCGCCGAATACCATGCCGCCCGCCGCGGTCACCGCGACGCCGATGGCGAAGGTCAGCCCGGCCACCCGGTTGACCTGAATTCCGATCAGGCGGGCGGCTGTCTCGTCCTGCATGGTGGCTCGGACGCTGCGGCCGAACGTGGTCCGGTACAGCAGCCAGTAAAGGCCCACCACCAGGCCGACGGCCATGATGAAGCCGTAGACGTAGATGTCGGACAGGTAGAAGCCGAAGAGCTTGAAGCTCGAGGTGATGTAGGAGGCGTGCAGCGTCTCCTGGTTGGCTCCGAAGATGTAGTAGAGCACGCCCTCGATGATGATCGCGACCGCGTAGCAGGCCAGCAGTGACATCGAGGTGCGCTCCCGGCCGCGCAGCGGCCGGATGAAGGCCCAGTAGATGCCGAGCCCGAGTATGAACATGGCCGGGACCGTGATCAGCAGGCCGAGGAACAGGTCGATGTGGAGATGCACGGCGAGCACGTAGCTGAGATAGGCGCCGGTCACCACGAGGATGCCCTGCGCGATATTAATGATGTCGAGGACGCCGAATATCAGCGTCAGCCCGACGGCCATCAGTGCGTAGACCCCGCCTTCGAGAATACCGTCGGCGATGGCCGCGTAGATCTGGCGACCCATGTTGGTTTCCTGTGCCCTCCGTGCATCCCGCTCTTGCTGGCCGGCTGGCCACGGCGCTCGGGGTCGCCGTGGCCAGCCGGCCGTGGTCTAGCTAGCCCAGTGCGGCTTGGGGTACTCGATCTTCACCGAGCCCGGGTCGCTGGTCGGCAGGACCTGGACAAAGTTGCCGTTCTGCCACTGGAAGATGAACGCCGTGGCCGACAGGTTCTCGCCCAGGCTGTTGAACTTCACCGGCCCCAGCACGCTTTGCAGCGTCACGCCGCTGTGCAGGTAGCTGATGATCTTAGAGTTCATCGTGGCTGGGCTGGCCCCCGCGGTCTTGGTTGCCACCAGCGAATTCGCGACGGTCTGGCCGACCGCGTACGCCTCGGCGACGTCGGCGTTGATGCCCGACGCGGTGCCGCCGTACTGGGCCAGGTAGGCCTTGACCATGGCCTGGCTGAGCGGGTTCTTCGAGCCGCCGTACCAGGCGTTCGGGACCATCACGCCGCTGGCGTTGGCCTTGCCGACCGCACTGAGGAACGCGGCGCCCTGGTCCGGGCCGGCCGCGGCGATGAAGATCTTCGGGTTGAAGTGCTGCTGCTCGAACGCGGTCATGAACGACTGGGTGGTCGGCACGTCGGTCCCGCCGAGCACCACCATGTCCGGCTTGAGCGAGGCCACGTCGTCGGCCGGCGCCTTATAGTCCGCGACCTCCTCCGGGAAGATCTTCTCGTAGGACTTCTTGATCCCCAGTGGGGTCAGCAGCGAGGCGGTGCGCTGAACGGGCGGGGTCGCGAACGGGTCGTTGGCCATCGGGTAGGCCGCCGTCTTCGGCCGCTGGCTGGCGGGCAGCGACTTGATCCAGGCAGCGAACGGGTCCATCTCATTGGCGATCGGCAGAGCCACATCGAACACGTTGTTGAGCTTCTGCGCGAACACCGCTGGCGCGCCCCCCGCGCCCTCGACGAACGCGTACCCGTACCGGTGCGCGATGGCCGAGGCGGGCGCGGTCAGCAGCGAGGAGAACGGCCCGAAGGTCAGGTCCACGTGGTTGACGCTGATCAGCTTCTGGTAGTTGGTGACGACCTGATTCTGGGAGCTGGCGTCATTGAGGATCGTCAGCACCACCTTGTGGCCGTCGATGCCGCCGGCCTTGTTGACCTGGCTGACCCACAGCTTGTAACCCTTCTCGAAGGCCTGGCCGTCGACGGAGAAGTCGCCGGTCAGCGAGAGGGACGTGCCGATGGTGATCGGGGTGTTGGACTTGCCGCCACCACCGCCACCACCGGTTGTGCCCGTGGTACCACTGCTACTGCATCCGGCCGCTGCAGCCGCCGTCAAGGCGGCCGCCGCGGTCACCGTCAAGAACCGGGCGCGGTTTGATCTCATCCCCGGTCCTCCTTCCTGAATTCCTGCCTGGCCCAGTAAGTGGCCTGCCGCGAATCCGGTGGCACCAATGGCCGCAGGACCCTGACGGAGGCTCGGGAACGGCCGGCTGATTAAGCCCGACCGCCGGTGACTTTACCGTGGTTCTAGGGTGACTTGCTCGAGTCCGTCGGATATGTCGGCATCCTCGCTGACGAGATCCAGCCCGGCAGATTGAGCCTGCATCCGGATCAGCGCAGCGAAGTCCTCCTCCCCGGCCCCGTGGCCAACAAGGGTCTGCACCAACTGGTGCACCAGCGCCGCCACCGGCATCGGCACCTCGCGCTCCCGCGCGGCGGCCAGGCCAAGATCGAAATCCTTGCGCAACAGCCTGGCGGTGAATGTCGCGTGAAAGTCGAGGTTGACGAAGGCGGGCGTCTTGTACCTGGTGAACGTCGAGCCCATGACGCTGTTGTTCAGGCAGGCCAGCAATGCCTCACGGCTGATGCCGCTCTTTTCAGCCAGGATGGTGACCTCGGCCAGCGATTGTGTGACGACGCCGAGCAGAAGATTGTGACAAAGCTTTACCGTCCGGGCCAGCTCGCCGTCGCCCACATAGGTCGCGCCCGCGCCGAGCACGTCCAGGTAGGGCTCGGCCGCGTCGAACACCTCGGGCGGCCCGGACACCGCCAGCGTCAGCTTGCCCGCCCCGGCCACTCGCGGGTTGCCCATCACCGGCGCCGCCAGCAGGGCCGTGCCCCGCTCGGCCAGGCGCTCGCGGACGTGCTGGGACGCCTCGACCGAGATCGTCGAGCAGTCCACCACCATCTGCGGGGCCGCCGTACCGGACATCAGCCCCGCCGGGCCGAGCAGCGCGCCGATCAGGTCCTCGGAGGTGCCAACGGTGACGAAGACGATGTCGCAGGCGGCCAGCTCGAAAGCCGAGTCGACGACCGTCGCCCCGGCCGCGGCCAGCGGCTCGGCCTTAGCCCGGGTCCGGTTATAGACGGCCACGTCGCAGCCCGCGGCGAGCAGCCGGCGAACCAGCATGGCTCCCATCCGGCCGGTACCCAGCCAGCCGACCTTGCCGTTGGTCCCGTGATCGGTCATCCACCCACCTCTGATCGCCATCTTCGCAGCTCGCAAACGTGCCCTGCCGAATTACGGCCGACCGCCGCGAGGGTCAGGGCACGGACACGGTCAGCGGCGGAAGACAGTGCCAATCGCTGCAACAATCGTTTGCAGTGCATGAGCCTGTCCCACCGGTCTGGTGCTTGTCAACAGGCTTCGGCCAGCCTTTGCGCGAAAGTTGCCCGCTCCGGTCGGCTTGTCCGACATTTCCGGCGCACGGCCGGACCCAACAGCCACCTTCTGGTCACAGGCAGCAACATAGCGGGTCCCCGCGCAGGCCGTGACGGCGTCCCCGCCCGGTCCCCGCCCCAGCTGCGTCAACCCTCTGCAATCGTGTGCAATACTGCCGCTGTGCACGAGCGAGCCATGGACGAGCGGGTCACCACCGCGATCAGCAACTGGTCCCCGCGCTTCATCGCCAACGGCATCGACCACAGCGACTTCGCACGGGTAACCGCGACCATCAAGCGCTGGGACCAGTGGTGCGCGGCCTGGTGCGCGGCCGGCGGCGAGCACGAGGAACTCGGCCGGACCGCCCTGGCCGAGGGCCGGGGCCGGTCGGCCGGCACCCACCTGGCCCAGGCCGCCGCCTACTACCACTTCGCCAAGTTCGTGTTCGTGCAGGACCCGGACCAGATGCGCGCTGCCCACGAGAAGGCCGTCCGGTGCCTGACCGACGCCCTGCCACACCTGGACCCGCCCGGCGAGCGGGTGGTCATCCCGTTCGACGGCGCCGAACTGGTCGGCAACCTGCGCCGCCCGATCAGGCCGCCCGGCCCGCACCCAGTGGTGATCCTCATCCCCGGCCTCGACTCCACCAAGGAGGAGTTCGGCGCCACCGAGCAGCTCTTCCTGGACCGCGGGCTGGCCACCTTCTCCGTCGACGGCCCCGGCCAGGGCGAGGCCGAGTACGACCTGCCGATCCGGCCCGACTGGGAGGTGCCAGGGGCCGCCATCATCGACGCCGTCACCGCGCTGCGCGGCATCGACGCCGACCGCGTCGGCATCTGGGGCGTTAGCCTCGGCGGCTACTACGCACCGCGGGTGGCCTCGGGCGATGACCGGGTCCGCGCCTGCATCGCGCTCGCCGGGCCGTACGACTTCGGCGAGTCCTGGGACGGCCTGCCCGGGCTCACCCGCGAGGCCTTCCAGTTCCGGTCCAAGTCGGCCAGCCCCGATGAGGCCGGCCGACGGGCCCGCGAGCTGACCATGGCCGGGCGGGGCGCCACGCTGCGGGCCCCGCTGCTGGTCGTCATGGGCCAGCGCGACCGGCTGTTCCCCTGGCAGCAGGCCGAGCGCCTGATCGCCGCTGCGGCCGGCCCGGCCGAGCTGATGCTACTCGAGCGGGGCAACCACGGCTGCGCCAACGTGGCCTACCAGCACCGGCCCTACAGCGCCGACTGGATGGCCCGCCATCTCGGCAGTCCCGGCGCGCCGGGCGCCGCATAAAGCCGCCCGCCCCGTCCGGGCCCGGACGGGGCGGGCTTCCACTCTTATATATAGGTGCCGCTATATAGGTGCCGCCGCGCCTGTGGCCGGGACGTGGATGTGCTGCGGGGCGTGGATGTGCTGCCGGGCGGTCAGGCGCCCGTGGTGCCGTCGATGCGCTCGCGCAGCAGGTCGGCGTGACCGTTGTGCCGCGCGTACTCCTCGATCATGTGGATCATGACCCAGCGCAGGGAGAACCTGGCCCCGCCCCGCATGCCGGTCACCTCCAGCGACACCGCCCCGTCGGCCAGCTCCCTGGCCCGGTCGCACTCGGTCCGCCAGGCCGCGAACGAGGCGGCCACATCGGCCGTCGCCACCTCGTCGAAGGCCACCTCCGGGTCCAGCTCAGGGCCGGACGCCCACAGCCCGCCCATTTCCTCCCCGGCCAGGACCGGCCGGAACCAGTTACGCTCCACCTCGGCCATGTGCCGGACCAGGCCGAGCAGCGACATGCTCGACGGCGGGACGGCCCGCTCGCGCAGCTGCTCGTCGGTCAGGCTGTCGCACTTCATCGCCAGCGTGGCCCGCTCCAGATCGAGCCAGGCCGACAGCATCTGGCGCTCCCCCGCCTCCAGGGGCGGGATCTCCCGCTTGACCGCCATGCCGCCGACGCTAGCACGCCGATAGCTCCTGACTGGCGCCGTTTAGCATGCAGCCGAGCCTAATGGCATTGCCACAACCCGACTCCAGGTGTCAATGTGATTCAGGAGACAGGCACTTTCTCTTGCCAAAGAGTAAGCGTGAGCCTGATTCATATTCTAATGCAACTTGCACGCTGACGTGCAGATAGACGGCTTAGCAGCGGTTAGCCGAGCGCTGGCGTAATTATCAGAAATAAGCCAGTCCAGGTATTTGCGTAACCTCAATCCGGAGTTATCCTCAGGGCGTGGCGCTGATTCCCAAGGGTGCACTGCAGAGCAAGCGAACGGCAACATTCGCCGTCGTTGCCTCGGGAGTGGGCCTATTGCTGATCCCCGTTCTGACTATTCCCGCCATGCTCGTGGCGGGCTTCGGCTGGCAGAGTGCCCCGCGGTGGACCCGGGTGACCCTGGTGATCGGGGCGGTGCTGTTCGCCGCCTACCTGGTCGCGGTCAAGCCTCCCGCTCCGCATATCCAGCACGGCTGAGCCGCCCCGTACCGCGGGGCACACATGACCCCGGAGGATCCGGGTCGCCGGAGGCCCCTGATCCTCCGGGATCATGAATTCCGGCCACTCCGATCGCTTTGCATCAGCGCGGAAACCCGTCAGCGCATAGCGCGGACGGGTTTCCGTGATCATGATCGGCCGGGTCGGGGGGGTCCATGATCGGCCGGGTTCGGGGGCGCTGCGTCGCTGAGTCATCGTGTTGCTGCTGGTCAGGGCTTCGCTTGACATACTGAGCGTTTTGCTTGATATAGTTTGCAACAGATGCAAGGAGGAGTACCCATGATCGACACCCGAGCCGTCGGGCAGGAAATACAGGAGCAGCTCGTCGGGGTCGCTCGCCGGGGCCAGGCCCGGGCGCGCCAGGCCCAGGAGCAGGCGCGCAAGGCGCAGGCCCAGGTCCGCAAGGGCCAGGAGGCCGTCACCGAGCTGGTCCGGAACCTGACCCCGCGCGCCGAGGCCCTGCGCTCGCAGCTGCCCGCGATCAAGCTGCCGACCCCGGATCTCTCGAAGCTGCCGACGCCAAAGCTGCCCACCATCAAGGTGCAGACCCCCGACCTGTCGAAGCTGCCGACCCCCAAGCTGCCCACCCCGAAGCTGCCCGAGCACATGCTGAGCAGGCTGCCGAGCCGCAGCGAGCTCGTGTCCGGCGCGGAGGAATTCGCGGGCCAGGTGCTCGCGACCCAGCGCAAGATCTCTGAGCAGGTGACCCAGGCGGCCGGCCCGCTGCTGGTTCAGGGTGCGGCCCGGGTGACGCACGCGGCGCAGACGCTGAGGACTGTCATCCCGTCCATCCCGCCGGCCCGCAGCACCACCCCGGCGGAGGGCACCACTCGCGCCGAGCCCGCGCCCGCCCCCGCCGCCAGCACGGACACGGTCACCCAGCCGAAGCCCGACACGGACACGACCGAGGAGCCGGCGGCCAGCACGGACCCGGCCGCTGCGCCGAAGGCCGACGCGCAGGCGGCCGAGGCGGGGAGGCCCGCGCCCAGGGCTCGGATCACTAAGTCCAGCCCGTCCAAGCCCGCCAGCCCCAAGGCCAGCTCCGCGAAGACCAGCCCGCCGAAGGCCAGCTCACCCAAGACGAGCGCGTCCAAGACGAGCGCACCTAAGACGAGCGCGCCGAAGGCCAGCTCACCCAAGACCAGCTCGGCCAAGGCCGACGACGGCAAGGCCGACGACGCCAAGGCCGACGACGCCAAGCCGAGCTCGCCCAAGGCCAGCCGCCCCGCAGCCGACCCGGAGAACTAGCCCCACCCCCGGCCAGCCCGGCACCCGATGTGGAGTTCGTCACGTCGGCGGGCTGGCCAGAGGCGTGAATGTCCCATAGGTAACCCCCCCCGTGTTACCTATGGGACACCCACATGCGGGCCGTGAGCCGATGGGGCGGAGCAGGAGGTAGTCATGACGGAGTCGCGGGACAGTCAGATGGAGGCGCTGGGCGCCTTCATCCGCAGCAAGCGCAAGCTCGCGAACCTCTCCCTGCGCCAGCTGGCCGAGCGGACCAGGCTGTCCAACCCCTACCTGAGCCAGATCGAGCGCGGCCTGCACCAGCCGTCGGTCCGGGTCATCCGGCTGATCTCGGACGCGCTCAACGTCTCCACGGAGACACTGCTGGCGCAGGCGGGATTGCTCCGCCACGACCGGACGGGCGATACTGACGCTCAGCGCACCTCGACAGTGGAGGGAGCGATCGAGGCAGAGGATAGGCTCAGCGCTGAACAGAAGAGCGCGCTTGTCGCCGTATACCGGAGCATGCTGCGAACTGAGTAGCACGACGCGAAACGACGACAGTCGCATTTAAGGTGCGAAGATCGCAGAAGGCCAACAATACATGCCACCAGCGATTACGATACGTCAGCGTGACTGAGCAGAGCCCGGACACGGAGCGGCCGACCTGGCGGGAGCCATCGGCGCCTCAGGCGCTGCCCCAGCGCAAGCCTCCGGCGCCCGGTGACTCCGCGCCTGGTTCCGGTGGAGGCAGTCTGTTTGAGCCAGCGCCGCGCGCTACGCCGCCGGCCGACGACCTGAGCGAGCCAGGACCCCCGCCGCTGGGCGACTCGCTGCCCCGGCGCGGGGGGGCCGAGCCCCTGCCGCAGCGCGGGGCCGAGTCGCTGCCCCAGCGCGGCGCGCCACTCCCCGAGCCCGGTGCCCAGCCGCTGTCCCAGCGCAGCCCGGACGCACTCCCCCAGCGCGGTCCCGGCGCGCTGCCGCAGCGCGGCCTTGACCCGATCCCCCAGCGCAGCCCGGACGGCCTTCCCCAGCGCAGCCCGGAGGGCCTTCCCCAGCGCGGCGCGGAGCCACTCCCCCAGCGCGGGGCCGAGCCACTCCCCCAGCGTGGCGGTGACCTCCCCCAGCGTGGCGGTGACCTCCCCCAGCGCGGCGGTGACCTGCCCCAGCGCGGCGGCAACGGGGCCCTGCCCCGGCGGACCGGCCGGACCCGGCCGGCCGGGCGGCACCGCAGCCCGCACCGGCTGAGCGTGGCGTCCGACGCCCCGGCCCTGGTCATCGCGGTCCCCGGCGCGGCCTCGGACCAGGCGATCCGGGTCGCCGAGGAGATCGCGTCCACGGCGGAGACCTCCTGCCCGGGCATCGAGATCCGGCTGGGCTTCCTGGAGGGCGCGGAGCATCGGCTGGACGAGAACCTGATCTTTGACGGCGAGCCCGTGCGCGAGCACCCGCTCGACGGCGTGCTGGTGCCGCTGCTGGCGGGCCCGCACCCGGCGTCAGACGCGGCCCTGGCCAGGGCCGCCGACGCCGCCACCGGTGAGGTGATGGTCGGGGCGCACCTGGGGCCGCATCCGCTGATCGCCGAGGCGCTGCACGCCCGGCTGGCCGAGGTCGGCCTGGCCCGCGGCGCCCGCAGTCGCGGGCTGTCCATCTCCAGCTCGACCTACGGTGTGCTGGTGCTGGCCGACCGGGGCGAGGACGCGGTCAAGACGGCGGGCGTGGCCGCGGTGCTGCTGGCGTCCCGGCTGGCCATGCCGGCCGCGCCGGCGTCCATCGACGACCCGGCCGGCATCGACGCCGCGCTGGCCCGGCTGCGCGAGGCGGGTGCCCAGCACCCGGTCATCGCGCCGTGCGTGATCGGCCCGGAGACTTCGATGGCGGAGATCGAGGCGGTCAGCACCGCGATCGGCGCGCCGTGCGCGCCGCCGCTCGGCTCGTACTCGACCGTCGGCCAGCTGGTCGCCATCCGCTACGGCGCCGCCCTGACCCGGCTGAGCCGGGTCGGCTAGCGCGTGTCCTGTAGATCTCCGGCCAGGGCCAGCAATCGGGCGGACGCCGTGTCCTGCCGTACCGGGCCTCGCATGCCTCTCGACCGCCCCTGACACCCCAGGTACCACAGATGCCCCGGGATGCGGCCGGTCAGATTCGGGGTTGTGACCTGGCCGGAAAGCAGGCCAACGACGTGGCTGTTGCTCTCACGTCGCTAGTACGACGTGAGAGCAACAGCCACGTCGTCCGGCGGACCCACATCAAGATCGGAAACGACCGCGCGGACAGCATGATCTGCGGGACACGCTCTGGCGCCGCGCCTCCCCCAACCCACCTGACGCCACCGCATCAGCCACCCGAGCGCATGGTCTCGCGCAGCCGCGCGGCCTCGGGCGCGCCGAGCTCGGCGTAGCTGCGCAGGGCCCGCTCCCAGGCCTGCATGGCCTCGGCGGCCAGCCCGGACTGGCTCAGGCTCAGGCCCAGGACATGCAGGGCACGGGCCTCGCCGATGGTGTGGCCGACGCGGGCCGCCACGGCGGCGGCGGTCCGGGCCTGCCGGGCCGCGGCGGTGGCGTCGCCTGCGGCCAGCAGCACCCGCGCCCCGGTGACCAGCGCCCGCCCTTCCAGCAGCGGGAAGCCGCCCGCCCTGGCCAGCTCGAGCGCCTGGCCGACGCTCTCCGCGGCGGCCGCGCAGCGGCCCAGCCCGAGCAGGACGTCGGCCAGGCCAGTGCGGGCGATGGCCTCGGGGTACCGGCCGATGTCGGCGGCGAGCGCCACCGCCTGCCGGTACAGGGCAAGGGCCTCGTGCCACTGCCCGCGCAGCGCGCCGCAGGCGCCCAGGCCGTTGAGTGAGTCGGCCTCAACGGTCCGGTCCCCCGTGCGCCGGGCCACCGCGAGCGCCCCGGTCGCCTCGTCGCGGGCCTTGTCGAGCCAGCCGATGTCGCAGTAGAGGGCGCACAGGGTGTTCCTGGTGTGCGCCGCACCGACGTCGTCGCCGGCCTGAAGGTGCAGCGGCAGCGCCCGCAGCAGCAGGTCCTCGGCCGGGCCCCAGCGGCCGAGCTCGTGGTAGGCCATGGCCAGGTTGTCCATGGTTCGGGCCATCCGGACGGCGGAGCCGGACTCGGTGTGCATGGCCAGCGCCCGCTCCTGGTATTCGGCGGCCCGCTCGAGCTGGCCCAGCTCCAGGTAGGCGATGCCCAGGTTGCTGAGGTTGCCGGCCACGCTGCCCGGCCGCCGGGCCAGGGCCAGGGACTGGGCGTAGGTGTCCACGGCGGCGGCCAGCTGGCCCTGCTCGCGGTACACCATGCCGAGGTTGCCCAGCACCGAGACGCGGGCGTCGAGCCAGCCGACCCGCTCGGCGAGCTCGGCGGCCTCGGTGTAGGCGAGCTCGGCGGCCTCGTGCCGGCCCTGGCTGAACTGGGCGTCGGCCAGTGACCACAGCGCGCTGGCCTGGGCGTGCTGATGGCCGGCGGCGCGCGCGGCGGACAGGCCGGCCTCGGCCACGGCGGTCCAGTCGCTGCCGTGGCGCCGCAGCCAGAAGTAGCCGCGCAGCACGTGGGCCAGCCGCCAGGCGGCGGGGCCCGCGCCAGGGCCGGCCGCGGCGGCGACCGCGGCGGCTACCAGGTTGCCGCGCTCGACGTCGAGCCAGGCCAGCGCCTGGTCGGGGCCGCCGAACCGGGCGGGCTGCGCGGCCGTAGCGGCCGTAGCGGACGCGGCGGACGCGGCGGCCGCCGTGTCCGGGACCGGGAACGGCAGCAGCACCGGGCTGATCAGCGTGCACGCCTCCTCGGCGACGGCCAGGTAGTAGCGCAGCAGGCGGCCCCGCGCCGCGGCGGCGCCCTCGGCGCCGTCCCGGCTGCGGCCAAGCTCATCGGCGTAGGAGCGCAGCAGGTCATGCATGGCGAACCGGCCGGGCTGGGGCTGCGTGACCAGGCTGGCCGTCTCCAGCCGGGCCAGGTCGTCGGCCGCGTCGGGCTCAGGGCGCTCGGCCAGCGCGGCCGCGGCGGTGACGGCGAGGTCGTCGCCGGGCAGCGCGCCGAACAGCCGGAACATGCGCCGGGCGGCGGGGTCGAGCCGGGCGTAGGACACCGAGAACGCGGCCCGGACGCCCTCCTGCTCGTCCCCGGACACCTCCAGGACGCCCATCCGGTCCCCGGCCCGCATCTGGGTGACCTGCTCCTCGATGCGACTGGCGGGCCGGTCGGCCAGCTTGGCCGCGGCGATCCGCAGCGCCAGCGGGAGGTGCGCGCACGCGGTCGCCAGGTCGGCGGCGGCGGCCGGCTCGGCGGCCACCCTGGCCGGGCCGAGCAGCCGGGTCAGCAGGGCCTGCGACTCGTCGGCGCGCAGCACGTCGAGCGGCAGCCTGGTGATGCCGTGGCTGGCGGCCAGGCCGGTGAGCCGGTCGCGGCTGGTGATGACGACCACGCAGTCCGGGCTGCCGGGCAGCAGCCAGCGGACCTGCTGCGAGCTGGCCGCGTTGTCCAGCACGATCACCATGCGACGGCCGTCGATCAGGGACCGGTACCGGCTCGACGCCTCGTCCGGCTCGGCCGGCACCTCTTCCGGGGCCAGGCCGAGGCCGCGCAGCAGCTGGCCCAGCGCGTCGGCCGGCCGGACCGGCGCGGCCGGCGAGCTGCCGCGCAGGTTCAGGTACAGCTGGCCGTCGGCATGCCGGCCCGCGATGTGCCGGGCCCAGCGGACGGCCAGCGCGGTCTTGCCCACGCCGGCCGACCCGGTAATGGCGACGGCCAGCGCGTCCCGGCCGGACCCGGTGCTCAGCGAGTCGAGCCGGGCCAGCTCGGCCCGGCGGCCGGTGAAGTCCGGGATGCCGGCCGGCAGCTGCATGGGCCGGGCCCCGCCGCGCGGGCCGCCGCGGCGCTGGGCCGGCCGGGCGGCGGCCAGCGCGGTGAGCACCCCGCTGGTGCCCAGCGCGTCGTCGCAGCGGCGGGCCAGGTCGACGGTGGGCGGCTTGCTGCCGCTCTCGACCTTGCACAGGTAGGCCTTGCTGTAGTGCACCGCACGGGCCAGCGCGGCCTGCGACGTGCCCTGCCGCAGCCGCAGCCGCCGCAGCTCGGGCCCGAACGCGGCCGGCTCAGCGTGGGCCGCCAGAGCGTCGGCCGCCAGAGCGTCGTCCGGCTCAGCGTCGACCGGCTCAGCTGCCCCCGGTTCCATCCGCCCTCTCCCGTTGACCTCGCGTTGACCGTTCAGTGGTCAACGCGCACCTTCTCGACGCCCCCCAGCGCCAGACCTGATGCTGGCAACCGCGACCACTGGACGCGGAAGGGATCAGCGACATGTCCGGTAAACCGCCAGCGGCGGGCCGGAAAGGCGGCGGCAGCCATTCTGATGCCATTTTGGCCGTCTTTACCGGGAAAGGCCACACTCAGGGGGCGGCCCGCGTCACGGCCAGGACAGCGGCGGCCGCGGTCGCCGCGGCGCTGCTGGCGGCCCTGATCGCCTGGCTGGCGATCCCGTCCCGCTCCCTGCCGCCCGGCGCCGGCCGCGTCCGGCAGTACCTGGACGTCCGGGCCTGCCTGCTGACCGGCGCGGGCGGCGTGGCCCGCGGCTCGGCGTCGCTGGCCTGGGCCAGCATGGAGTCCGCCTCGACCCGTTCGCGCGCGATGGTGTCCTACCTGCCGGCCGCCGGGACGACGGCCGGGCCGTTCCTGGCCAGCCTGGCCCAGCGCCAGTGCCGCGTGATCGTCACCGTGGGCGCGCCCCAGGCCAGGGCCGTGGCCGCGGACGCGGCCCGGTTCCGCCAGATCCACTTCGTCGTGATCGCCGGACCGGCCGCGGGACCCAGCAGCCGGGCTTCTGGACGCAACGTGACCGAGGTCGAGCCGGCGTCCGCGACCGCCATCAAGTCAGCCATCAACGAGGCCATTGGCACCGCCGTCGCCGACGGCCCGGCCGCATGAGCACGGCCCAGCCCGGCCGACCTTTTCTTATTCATCCAGAAGAAGTGAGCTCCCGCGATGTTGACTGGTCGTAGTAGTCGCTGCCGGACCAGGCAGGCCCGCGCGGCGGCCCGGGGCATCCGGCTGGCCGCCGTGGTCGGGACCGTGCTGGCCGCGTCCCTGATGATCGCCGTGCCGCCGGCCATGGCCGCCAGCGCCAGGCCCGCGACGATCTCCTGGTCGGGAGTGTGGCACTGGCTGACGCACCGCACGCACCGGCTGTCGCTGCCGGTGCAGCAGGCGGGCACGGCGCGCGGCCGGCCGCATCACGTGCCGGCCGCGGCGACGGTGCCGCCCGACGCGGGGGGCCGGTCGGCCGGTCGCAGGCCAGGAAGGGGAGCGGGGCAGCTGCCGCCCTTCCGCCTGCACCGGCCGGCCGCGCACCGCACGGTCACCGGCCCGGCCATCGGGACCGGATCGCACAGCTTCAGCCCGGCCACGAGCAAGCCGGTGATGGCGAAGTCCACGGTCAACTCGACGTTGTACCGCAACGCCGACGGCAGCTACACCCGCCTGGTTTCCACCGGCCCGGTCAACTTCCGGTCCGCGAGCGGATCGTGGCAGCCGATCCGGACGACGCTGACCCGGCAGCCGGGCGGGCGCCTGGCGGAGCAGGCCAACGCGATGAGCGTCAGCCTGGCCGTCTCCGCCGCGGCCAGGGCCTCGGGCTCCGGCACCGGCCTGGTCTCGGTCGGCTTCCCCCCGGCCACCCCGGCCTCCCCGGCCACCCCGGCCTCCCCGGCCACCCCGGCCGCCTCGGCCGCCTCGATCGCGTACGGCCTCGCGGGCGCCGCCGCCGTGCCGCCCACCGTGAGGGGCTCCACCGCCA
>Ga0134126_10003642_pt1 | contig 19304 bp, 14 predicted proteins | sample KB31752_FD_96881 | JGI IMG/M metagenome (GOLD analysis project Ga0134126, IMG submission 96881) | Terrestrial soil microbial communities with excess Nitrogen fertilizer from Kellogg Biological Station, Michigan, USA - KB3-175-2 | ecosystem: Environmental > Terrestrial > Soil > Unclassified ...
GGGGTGCATGCGGAAATCAGAAACGCCCCCCCGCGATTCAGCGATTCGGCTACCGGTGTCGTCGCCATCCGTTCCCTCCAAGCCCGAGGTGATGGGCCTGCCCATTCTCGCCTGCCCAGGCCAGCGGGCACAATGCCCCGGGGCGCCGGGCGACCTGCAACATAATTCCGGAAAGTGCTGTGTACCGTATATTAGAACGAAGCCGGAGCTTTGTTTTCAGTGACTTAGGGGGATTTCTAATCCCCGTACCGTAGATTAGAAAGGGGCAGTGGTTGGTGTCCAGTGGTAAGTAACTAGCGTTTCGGCCGCTTGGCTGCGCTCCCAGGAACATCTGCCGCCCTCGCTCTCTGGCGAGAAAACCGCCATCGTAGTTTGTAGCATGGATTAACGAGAAAGTCAACAAAAATCGGCGGGTTGCAGGGCGCGTCCGAGCACGAATGCTTCAGCCCATACTGGATAAGGGCTTCGAGGCGCTCTTTGCGATTATCGTCGTTTGCGGCGTTGGCTGCGCGGCGGAGAGCTGCAAAGCCATGCGGTCGCTTGTCAGTTCTTCGGTATATCTCGATCCACCCCTCAACCGCATTCCTTGGCGCGCCCGGCGATGCTGCTGGCACCTCCATTGCGGCCGAAAGAGCAGGAAGAGACGGCTGGCCCGGATTGCGTCCCGTGCGGGCGCTCGGAGTAGACCTAGCGTGGCCGAGCGACAGGATTGTGGGGCTGAGGCATACGACTCAAGGCTTGTTGCCACGGGGGGCTGGCGGTGGGAGAATGGGGTGATTCCAGTGCAGGAGGGCGAAGATGAAAGCGAGAATAGGAATGCTGGGCGCGCTGGCGGGCGCGATGCTGTTTGCGATCCCTTCGATGACGCTGGCGGCACAGCCTGCGACGATCCTGGCGGCCGGGGCCGCGACGCTTGCGACGCAGCCTGCGACGACGCCGGCGACAGCCGTGGCGACGCAGCCTGCTGCCAGCAATTCGGCAGTATCGGGCAATTCCGCAATATCAAGTAATTCCGAAGCGTCGGGCAATTCCGCGATATCGGGCGATTACGCCGAATTTCGGAATGCGGACGTCTATACCGGGCCGTGCTTCGCGAATTCGGAGGCGAACCTGACCGGGGAAGAGGCGGTGATGGCCTGGCACGTGCGCCAAGGCACATGGGCGGGCGTGCCGCTGGAGAATTTGAGCGTAGTGGCCGTGGTGCGTGCCAGCGCGACACTGGGCGACCCCTACACGAATCCGCTGCCGGCCAAGGCGGTGCTGATCGTGGACCAGCGCGCGAACGCCGCGCAACGGGCCGCGCTGGCGCAATTCGCGCAAGCGCAGGCCGCGGGGCTGCTGAACGACGTGGTGGCCACGCAGGCGCAGCCGATTTCCTTCGCGATAGCAAGCCACGGCTGGACGACGGTGCAAGCGGGCAGCCTGGTGCGGCTTTCCACGCGGACGCTGAATGGCGGCGACATGATCTGCCACAATGAAGAAGTCTATTATCCGCCGCTTGCGAAGCATCTGGTGCATTCGATGCCGGTGGTGGAGACAACGAGCAGCTATAGCGGCCATTACCTGGGCGTCACATGGAATGACTCCGGGCGGCGCAGCTCGTTCGTCGGCATGTTTGCGGATTAAGGCTGGAAGGCCGGGGCGCGCGGCAACCGCGCCCCCCGGCCTTCATCCCTGCCGGTTTAACCTGCCTTACAGCGGACCTGATCCCAATTCCTGGAGCCAAAATGATCGCCAAATTCTTTTCGCTTCGCGCACTCGTGATCGCCTTCGGCGCGCTCTCGCTTGCAGGCGTTGCCGCGGCGCAATCCTATAAGGTTGCCGCGAGCACGGCGGCTGTACCCTCCGAACTTGCCGCGCCGGTGCGCGCCGCGCTATCCGGCAGCGCGCTGGAAGTGAGCGGCGGGAGCGGGCCTCTGTGCGAGATCTGGCTGGCGAAATCGGCCCAGGCCGCGGCCACGCCGGATACGAGCCTGGGCGTCTCCTTCGGGCAAATCGCGCAGGGCAGCCTGGTGGGCGCGATCAAATTCGATGCGAATGCGAGCGACTATCGCGGACAAGCGATCAAGCCGGGTGTCTACACGCTGCGCTATATGCTGCAGCCGGTGGATGGGAATCACCAGGGCGTCTCGCCCTATCGCGATTACCTGCTGGCCGTGCCGGCGGCCGCGGACACGTCCGCCGCAACGATGGCGACCAAGGACCTGCTGGACGCCAGCCGGAAGGCGTCGGGAACGGGGCATCCCTCCGTGTGGAGCCTGGAGCCGCCGGATTCGCCGCCCGCTTCCCTGCCGGCAATCGTTCACCAGGATAGCGACGATTCGTGGGTCGTGTTCTTTCCAGCGCCGGTGGCGAAGCCGGTACCGATGGGGCTGATCGTGGTGGGGCACTCGCCGGAATCGTAGGACGAAATTGCTGATGCTATACTAGCCGGGCAGACGGCGGCAGCCGCGTCCGAATCGGCGCTCGATTTCACAGCGGAGAGGTGCTGGAGTGGCCGAACAGGGCTGCCTGCTAAGCAGTTACACCCCAAAAGGGTGTCGGGGGTTCGAATCCCCCCCTCTCCGCCATCTCACAGCACAATTTGCGTTCAGCGGCTGACGAAAGCCCTTCTCGCCTACCGGGGATTTGCGGTTACGGAAGCGCGGCGACCGGTGGCGATGGGGAAGAATTTCAGCCATTGCGCGCGGATGCCGGTGACTTCCTGGATGAGCTTCGGCGTAGGCTTCTTGCCGTGTTGCACGACGAGCACCATGCCGGTGTTGAACTTGCGCTGCGAGTGGTCCACGTCCGGCGTGCGCGGGCCTTCGGCGGCGATCACGTCCTGAATAGTTACCTTGGTACGCTCCGCCTTGACGATGAGGTGGCCATTGGCGTCGCGGCCCTGCGGGACGATATTGCGAAGGATGAAGAAATCCGGGACCTCCTTCGGCGAAATCAGCCCCATCAGGTAAAGATCGAGATACGAGTAGCCGGTGGCGGGGACGTAATAATCATCGTCGAGCTGGGTGAACGTGCCGTCGAAATTATCCTGCCAGACACCGCCTCCCATGATAGACGCCTCACTGGGCCGCACATACGGGAACGGCACGACAGCTTGCAAGCCGCGCGCCCAGTGCGTGGGGCCGAGGGGAATCGTCTCATTGCCGACTTTCGCGGAAACGAATGCCGACCAGCGATGGCCCAATTCATGGCCGATCTGGGACATCGCGTACATGTAGGGAGGCATCTTGCCATCCTGCGAAATTTCGGCGAGCTGCTTCTGGTAGAAAGTGATGTCGTGAGTATCGCCCATGGGCGCATCCGGGGGCGGATATTCCTGCATCTGAATCGCGCCGGCGTAGACGGGCTGGATGAATCCCCACTGGAACCTGCCTGCGGAACAATAAGAAGCGAGCGAGGGCTGGCGATCGCCCATACCGGTGACGGGAAGTCCATTGGAGCTGCCGCGCGGGCCTTCGCTGGGCGTGCCAGCTTCCTGGTTATCCACGCGAAAATCCGAGTAATAGACGAGGAAATCGAATTTGTCGCCGAGGCTCTTGATGACGGTGCAGGCGAGGTCGCGCGAGTCCGGAAGATTGTAATAGTGGAAGGACTCGTAGACGACTGGATACGGGCCGGCATTCGGCTTGAGCGAGGAGAAGTGCACGGCGGGGCTGTGAATCCCCTCGAGCGCCACCGGCTGCGACGGCACTTGCGAAACGGGCGCCTCCGATCCGGCGGCGGAAGAATCGGCCGAGACGGAAATGTGCGTGGCGCCATGAAGATCCGGAGGCAGAATGCCCTGGACCGAGATCGTGCTGCCGCTCACCTTCACGGCGGTGCGCGACAAACCGGGGCCGGAGGCGACGTAACGCGCGCCGCCGCCGAAATTGCGATTGCGAGGCGCGAAGCCGCGAATGGTCCACACGGCTTCGGCCGGAGAGGCCACGGCAGCCGCTGAGCGGGACGGCGACTGGAGCGAGGGCTTGCTCGCGTTGAAATGGACGCGGTAAGTGACTCCGGCAATCGCCTGATCGCCTTCCGCGGCAACGGGACCGGCGGTTTCAAAGGTCGCCTTCAGGAAAATGCCATCCACTACGGAGAGCTTCACGTCTTTAATATCCAGGTTTGGCGCGGCGGACGAGCCGGGCTTCGCCTGGAGCGTGGCGACGTCCTTCTCCGCACCGCCGGAGAGCAGCGGATAGACGCCGACGATCGCGTCTTTCGCGGCGAGCTGATCGTAGGACATTTCGATGACGCCGTCCTTATGCAACACGAGCTGGAATTTATTGACCGTCTTCTTCCAGGTGAAATCCTGAATGTTGCCCCAGGGTTCGGTGACGTCCCAGGTGACCACCTCGCGGTCGTTCAACTCCTTCGCGTAGCGCGCACCAGACATACGCGGCTTGAAAAACACGCAGATTGCCGGGACCGTGTTGACAAGGTTGCCGGCCGCTTCGCCGAGCGCGTCAAAGCGCGCGATGGAGACTCCTCCCTGCTGAAAGCCGCCCGGGCCGCGACGGCCATTTCGGGCCGCACCCTGCCCCTGGCCTGGAGCGGGCGCCGCGGGCTCCTCGCCGGAGACGAAGCGAATCGAACCGGTGACGCCGACGGTGAAGGCGTCCCACGTCTTGCCGGAGAACGGAAATTGAAAATTGTGCATCGCCACGCGGGAGCCGCTCAGTTCGGGGCCGAAATCCGCGTCCCATTGGAGCGGAAGATTCGAGACGCGATATCCATCGCCATCCGGCGTGAAGCGGAGCGTACGGTGGCCCAGATCGAAGAGATTTTGCCGGCCCAGCGCCCCCTGGTTCAAATCCATGACGATCAGATTGCCCATCACTGACACCTTGCCGATGGACTTGCCCTGCTGCTGGCGTCCCTGGGCGTGGACAAGCGTGGCGGGCAGCAGAGCGGCACAAATAATCAGAACTGCTTGAATGAAAAGGCGATGCGGTTTCATCAGGCGCTCTCCTTCAGAAGGAAAGCGGCATTGTACGTATACAGTATCCAAGACGGAAGGATTTTATTTCGGAAAGCGCGGGGCCGGCATTCTCAGAGCGAGGGCCAGAGGGATTCCCAAACCTTGAATTCGGTGTGAAATCCGGCTTGCTCCGCGCGAACGCGCTTCCGGCCGGATGCCACGGCGAGCGTTTCCTCGAATATTGCGCGGCCGACTTCGTCGACCGATTGGGTGCGGTCGAGAATGGTGCCGGCGTTGACGTCTATATCCTCGTTGGCGGACCACAGTGGCGTGTTCGAACCGATTTTGACCACTGGGCCGAGCGCGCAGCCGATGCCCGTGCCGCGGCCCGTGGTGAAAAGCGCCACCTGCGCGCCGCTGAGGAAGAGCGCGGGCGTGGAAATCTGGTCGTAGCCCGGCGTGTAGAGGACGTAAAGGCCCTTGCGGTCCGCGAGCCATTCGCCGTACTCGATCAGGTCTTCCACCACCGAGGCGCCGCCCTTGGCCTTCACGCCGAGGGACTTCAGATAGACGTTGTAAAGCCCGCCTTTTTTGTTGCCTGGGCTCGGATTATCGCGGAAATCTTCGCCGAACATCGCGACGTATTTTTCGTAGCGCTTCAGCGCGCCCACCAGCTTGCGCCCCAAGGCGCGCGAGCGGGCGCGCCGCGCAAGATCGGCCATCGCCGCACCCTGCAGCTCAGGGATTTCGGGCAGCAGCACGGCGGCGCCCGCCTTCACGAACATATCCGCGGCAACGCCCACGGCGGGATTTGCCGTCAGCCCCGACCACCGGTCCGAGCCTCCGCATTTTGTGCCGACGATCAGGCGCGCGACGGGCACAGGCTGGCGCTCGAATTTGTTCGCGGTGTTCAGCAGTTGCTCGGCGACTTCGAGCCCCTTAGCCACCGTCTTGCGGCTGCCGCCGAGATGCTGAATCGTCAAATTGACGACGCGCTGGTTGTAATCGGGCACCGAGGAGCGAAAGGCGGGCGCGGAGCATTCCACGCACGTCTTGCCGCATCCGAGATCAAGATACATCGCGGCGCCCACGTTGGGATGACGAAGCGTGTTCGCAAGAAGCTGATTCAGCAGCGTGACAGCGCGCCCGTCCGGCATTCCGCAGCCGGATTCCTGCACGATAGCGACTACGCCATCCACATTGGGATATTTTTCGGGCGAATAGATTTCCCGCATCGCACGCCAGGCGATTTCGCGCGCCTCCGTGGAAGAGCACATGCCGGAGGTGACGATTGCCACGTAATTGCGCGTGCCGAAGGCTCCCTCGGGCCGCACGAAGCCATCGAACGTGCGCGCGGCAAGCGCGGGATCGAGCGGGGCGCGCCGCGGGTGATTGCCGTAAACGACACGCAGCTTCGGCAGGCGGCGATCCATAGTGGCCTCGGAAATCGCGTCGCCGAGTTTTACGTCTCGCGAGGCAAGGCCGAAGGGATCACCGAGCGAAATGAAGGCGCCGCCGCGCTTCACGGGGCGAATTGCGAAGCTCTGTCCGCGCAAGATGCGCGAGCGAAGCGAGAACGTCTGGCCCGCGTAGCGCAAAGGCGTGCCGATCTCAAGCAGTTCGGAGGTGACGACGGCTACGTTGTCCTTGCCGGGACAGGGGATCAGGGCGAGTTCTTCGACGTTTTTTGGCGCCGGCGGCACTTATGCCTCTCTTAGGGGCGCGGCCGCTCGTGCGGGCTCGCGTGCTTCGCGGATGGCGGCGACAAACTCGCGCGCCGCCTGCGTGATCTCCGCCGTATCGCCGGACTGCAGCGCCCGTTGCGAAATGATCTCTCCGCCGACGCCGAGGGCCTCCGCGCCCGCGCGGATAAAGTCCGCGGCCGTCTTCAGATTTACGCCGCCCGTGGGGATCATCCTGATCCCCGGCAATGGCGCCTTCAGCGCCTTGATGTATGCCGGGCCGCCCACAGCACCGCATGGAAAGATTTTTACGAATGAGCTGCCCGCTTGCCATGCGGCGATTACTTCGGTAGGCGTCAGCGCGCCGGCGACCATCAACTTTCCCGCGGAGTTCGTCAGGCTGACGGTGGCAGAATCGAATCCGGGGCTCACGATGAATTCGGCGCCGGCTTCGATGCATCGCCGCGCCGTATCAGCATCAAGCACGGTGCCGGCCCCGATGAGCACATCGTCGCCCATGTTCGAGACGAGCCGGGCAATCGCGCCCATCGCGCCGGGCACCGTCATCGTCACCTCGACGATAGGGATTCCGCCGGCCGCAACGGCTTCGGCGGCACGGAGCGCCTGGTCCGCGGACGCGGCGCGCACCACGGGCACTATGCCCACCTGCACGATTTTTTTGCCCGCTCGATCCGCCGTCATCGCCATACGTTCACTGCGCTGCGCGTTCCGCCACGGGCGCTAGCGAGAAATCCGCGCCCCGGCGCCCTTCATAAATTGCAGCACTTCGTTCAAGTTCGCCATCGAGGTGTCGCCCGGGGTCGTCATGGCGAGCGCCCCATGGGCCGCGCCGCAATCTGCAGCCCACTGAGGCCCCTGGCCCGATAGCAAACCATAAATCATTCCCGAGGCGAAGGAGTCGCCCCCGCCGACGCGGTCGAAAATCTCGAGGTTCTCGACGTACTTCGATTGATAAAACTCGCCATCGGCATAGCAGACCGCGCCCCAACCGTTGAGCGTCGCCGTGAGCGCCTTTCGCAGCGTGGCCGCTACCACCGGAGTGCGAAACTCCTTCGTGAGCGCCTCCATCGCCTTGCGGAACGACTCGACGCTGAGACGCGAGAACTGCTCGTCGAGACCGGCGATTTCGAGGCCCAGCGCGGCGGAAAAATCCTCCTCGTTTCCGAAGACCACGTCCGCGCAGGGGACGATGCGCCGGTTCACTTCCTGGGCGCGCTGCTTGCCGCCAATTGCCTTCCAAAGAGAAGGGCGGTAATTCAGGTCGTACGAAACAATGGTGCCGTGCTTCCGGGCGGCGCGAATCGCTTCCAGCGTGACCTCCGGCGTGGCAGCGGAAAGGGCGCAGAAGATGCCGCCGGAGTGGAACCAGCGCGCGCCATGCTTGCCGAAAATCTCGTCCCAATCTACATCGCCGGGCTTCAATTGCGAGACGGCCGTGTGCCCGCGATCGGAGCAGCCGAGCGCCGGGCGGGCGCCAAAGCCGCGCTCCGTGAAGTTCAAGCCGTTGCGGCATTCGCGGCCGACGCCGTCATATTCCACCCAGCGAACGAGCGACTGGTCCACGCCGCCCTGAAAGATCAGATCCTGCAGCAGCCGGCCCATGGGATTATCGGCGATGGCCGTCACAATCGCGGTATCCAGGCCGAAGCAGCGCTTCAGGCCGCGCGCGACGTTGTATTCCCCGCCGCCTTCGCTGACTTCAAAGGAGCGAGCCGTCACGATGCGCCGGTCGCCGGGATCGAAGCGCAGCATCACCTCGCCGAGCGCAACTACGTCCCAGCGGCAGCCCTGCTTCGGTTTTATGGCTAAGGCCATTGCTACACTTTCTATCGCGTCATCGCGCCGGTGCGGTTGAGCACATCTCGCGGCGCGCTGCAGCCGCGAAAATTACGCGATTGCATCCGCCAAATCGGCGGGCTCGAGTCGCGGCGCAAGCAGATGAATCAAAAAAAGCGAAAGCAAATATACGGAGCCCGCAATCACGAATATTGGCACGTAGCTTCCGGTCCAGTGCAGCAGCAGGCCCGTGAGCGAGGCGATGCCCATCCCGCCGATTGCGCCGCCAAACCCGCCGATACCGACCACGGAAGCCACGGCGCGCCCCGGAAACATATCCGAAGCGAGCGTGAAAAGATTCGCGGACCAGCCCTGATGCGAGGCCGTCGCCAGGCTGATCAGCGCCACGGCGCCCCATAGCGTGTGCACGCTGGAGATCGTCACGATGGGAACCACTCCCGCGGCGCATACCAGCATCGCCGTCTTGCGCGCGCGATTCACTCCCCATCCCGCCTTAAGCAGCGCGGCGGCGAGCCACCCGCCGAAGATGCTGCCCGCGGATGCCGCATTGTAAATAATCACGAGCGGCAATCCGAGGCCCGTGAGCGAGACGCCGTGCTTATCCGTCAGATAGGTCGGCAGCCAGTATAGATAAAACCACCAGATCGGGTCGGTGAGAAATTTCGCAAGGATAAAAGCCCAGGTCTGGCGGTGCGGCAGCAGCGTGGACCAGGCGATTTTCGCCGGGGGTTCCACGGGATCGCTGCGAATGTAAGCCAACTCGGCGGCGGAAACGCGCGGATGGTCTTCCGGCCGGCGATAGATGCGCAACCACCAGATCACCCAGATGGCGCTGAAGACGCCCGTGAAAAGAAACCCGAACTGCCAGCCCAGATGGATCGCGATCCACGGCACGACGAGCGGGGCGATGGTGGCGCCGACGTTGGTGCCGCAGTTGAAAATGCCCGTGGCGAGCGCGCGCTCCTTGCGCGGGAACCATTCGGCCACGCTTTTAATGCCCGCGGGGAAATTTCCCGCCTCGCCGATGCCGAGCGCGAATCGCGCCGCGCCGAAGCCTAGCGCGGTCCGCACAAGCGCATGCGACATCGCCGCGACGCTCCAGATCGCGATGGAGACGGCATAGCCGATGCGCGTGCCTATGCGATCAATGAGTCGCCCCATCAGCAGCAGCCCGATTGCGTAGGCGGCCATGAAGGCGTCCACAATGTAGCTGTACTGAAGCGCGTTCCATCCGATCTTCGTCTGCAGCAGAGGATTCAGCAGGCCGAGGACCTGGCGGTCCATGTAGTTGATGGTGGTGGCGAAAAATATGAGCGCGCAGATCGTCCAACGATAATGACCCGCTTTGGGCGTGGCGCCGGGGCCCGCGAGCGCCGCCGCATCGCCTGCGGCGAGCCGCCCGGCTGCCGCGGTGGCGCCGATGCTTACGCTCTCGCTCATGGCTTCATTCGAATCGCGCGGCGCGGATCACTTGCGGCTGGCCTCAAGACCCGATCCACCGCCGCCCTGAAATTCCGGCTGCACGTTGACCACGCCGAATTGGCGGTCTTCGGTCTCGCGGTGCGCAGCCATCGCCCACAAAAACGCGATTCGATGCCCCGGCACGGCCACGTTGGGATGGTAGCCGCTGGGAATCAGCACGGCATCGCCTTCGCGCACCGGCACTGCAAGCTCGGGAATCGCCGTATCGTTATATACCAACTGCAAGGCGAAAGCCGGGGCCGGCATATCAATATAGACGTACATTTCCTCGAGCATCTTCGCGTGCTCGTGCGGCGGCCAGCTCGTCCAATTGCCCGGCTCGGAGATGGTGATGCCGGCGAGCAAGCGGCCGGCGCGGACGTTGTTCCCCAGGCAGATCGTGATGTGGCGCGCGCAACTGGGCTGGCCCGTGCTGAACTTCAGCTTCGGATTTGGGGCAATTTCAGCATAGGAGACGAACTGGAGCGGATATTCGCCCTCGACGCCGGAGGAAAACTCCGCGAAATCGGCTTGCGACGATGTGCGCACCTCGATGTGCGAGCCCTTCGGAATGTAAATGGAATCGAGCGGGCCGAATTCGAAGTTGCGGTCCGCGACGCGCACGGTGGCGCGTCCTGAAAGGCAGATCGGGCCGGTTTCCTCGCCGCCATTTTCAAATGAGACCATGGGCACCGACTGATTCAGAATGATTCGTCCGTAGGAGAGATACTTATTCGTGCTATTGCGCGGATGAACGGAAATGCGCCGACCCGCATGTTCATCCGTGCCGCGAAAAATCATCTGCTGCAAAGCGGGTGAGCCTGGTGTGGCCTGTGTGCTGGTCATCGTTCGCTCCTCAAATCATGGTCCGTGCGACCGCCGCACCGCGCACCGGGTTGCGACGGGCAATCGCCGCGGCTATTGATTTACGCCGCTGGCAAGGAATCCGCCATCCACGGCCAGGACGTGGCCCGCCACGAAACTTGCGGAATCCGAGGCCAGGAAAATGCACGCCCCGACGAGTTCATCGAGATTCCCGAAGCGCCGCATCGGGGTGCGCAGCAGGAATTCCTGGCCGCGCGCCGTGCCGTCGAGCAAACCCGCGTTCAGCTCCGTGCGGAACACGCCCGGCGCAATCGCGTTCACGCACACGCCGCGGCCCGACCATTCGATCGCGAGCGACTTCGTCAGCGAAGCGACCGCCGCCTTGCTGGCGGAATAGGCAGCCACCTCGCGCAGCGACACGAACGAAGAAAGCGAGGCGATATTGATGATTCGTCCCCAGCCTTGCTCGATCATGTGGCGCCCGAACACCTGGCACGCCAGCAGCGCGCCCGTCAGATTCGTTTGCAGGATTTCGCCCCATTCGCTTTCGGAAACATCCAGGGTCGGCGTGCGCTTGGTTCGGCCGGCGCAGTTGACCAGAATTTGCACGGAGCGGAATTCGGTGCATGCGGCGCGCAGAAGCCCCTCGATGCTCTCCCGCTGGGTGACGTCGCAGGGATGCGCGAGTGTGCCGCGGCCGATCCGCTTGATTTCCGCAGCGGCCGATTTCACAAGCTCGGCGCGGCGGCCCGTGGGAATCACGTTCGCGCCCGCTTCGGCCAAGCCCTTCGCAAGCGCCAGCCCGATGCCGGAGGTTCCGCCGATCACCACCGCCGTCTTCGAGGTCAAATCCAATCCGGCATACGCCATTCGCCCCCCGTCATCTTGAACGTTCCGGATTCCCGCGAGAATCCGCGGCGGCGATTCCCGCGCCGCATGGCCGCACTAACTGGTCCGCTCGCCGGCGGGCGCAGTTTCCTCGCGCGCCGCCGCCTTCGCCGCATCCATCTGCTCGGGAAACGAGAAATACTCCTTCGCATTGCGATAGCAGATTCCTTCCACCAGGCCGCCCAGCAGCGAATCGTCCGGCGGCAGCTCGCCGCGCTCGAGTTCGCCGCCGAGCAGGTTGCAGAGCACGCGTCGGAAATATTCGTGCCGAGTGTAGGAGAGAAACGATCTCGAGTCCGTGATCATGCCCACAAAGCGCGAGAGCAGGCCCGTGTTCGAGAGGGCGTTGAGCTGCCATTCGATGCCCTCTTTCTGATCGAGAAACCACCAGCCGCTTCCGAGCTGGATTTTGCCTGGCAGCTCGCCCTCCTGAAAATTGCCGGCCATCGTGGCGAACACATAATTGTCAGCAGGGTTCACGTTGAAGAGAATCATCTTCGGCAGCGCATTTTCCGCGCGGAGCCGGCCCAAAAACCTTCCGAGCGCCGCCGCATGGCGCCAGTCTCCAATCGAATCGAACCCGCTATCGCGCCCGAGTTTGCCGCTCATGGCCGCGTTCACGTTGCGCATCGCGCCCAGATGCAGTTGCTTCACCCATCCCTTCTCCGCGTCCAAATGCCCTGTGAAAAGCAGCAGGAAAGACGCGAGCTTCGCCGAATCCTCCGCCGAGGCGGGGCGGCCGGCGCGCACGCCGCCGAAAATCCGCGCAGCCTCTGCCTCGCTGCACGGTTCGGAAAGGCACGTCTCGATCCCGTGGTCCGAAGCGCGGCAGCCGTGCTCGTGGAAAAAATCGTGCCGCTTCCGCAACGCGTCGAGCATGTCCGCCAACCGAACGATTTCGATTCCCGCGCAGGCCTGCAAACGCTCGATCCAGGCGTTGAACTCCGCCGGATTCGACGTCTCGAGCGCGCGATCCGGCCGAAACGTGGGATATACGCGCGTGGAAATCCCCTGCCGCGCGATCGAGCGATGAAATTCCAGCGAATCGGCGGGATCATCGGTGGTGCACACCACGCGCACTCCGAATTTCTCGAGGATGCCCTGCGCGGTGAGCGCGCCTTCTGCAAGCTGCCGGTTCGCCTGCTTCCAAATGGCGGGGGCACTCGATTCATCGAGCAGTTCGTTGATCCCGAAATACCGCGCCAGCTCGAGGTGCGTCCAGTGATAGAGCGGATTGCGCAGGGTGAAGGGGACGGTCTTCGCCCAAGCCAGGAATTTCTCGTAAGGCTCCGCGTTGCCGCTGCAATAGCCTTCGGGCACGCCATTCGCGCGCATCGCGCGCCATTTATAGTGATCGCCTTCGAGCCAGACCTCGGCCAGGTTGCTGAAGCGGCGATTTTCGGCGATATCGCGCGCGGGCAGATGCGAATGAAAATCGAGGATCGGCTGGCGCTCGGCGTGGTGGTTGTAAAGCCTCGCGGCCGCGTCAGTGTGGAGAAGAAATTTGTCGTTGATGAAAGGCATCTTGACTGTTGCATTCCGTCGAGCCGCGGATCAGCCGCGCCCCGAACAGGCAAGATGATGCGCACATTTTTCGAGAACTACAAGCGTGAAGGGCGACGGGCGGTGGCATACGTATATAGATTATTGCTAACAATCGGTAAATACAGCTACTCTAGATGGTTTATTACCGCAGACGTGGGCTGTCGCTGTAGACACGAAATGACCCATCGCACCGCAACCTACTCTCTCTAGTTCGCAATTGGTAGTTCCCCGTATTCCGCTCTCTACTGCCTTGCGCTTTCCTGCTTGTGAACGGTCCGCGAGCATCGAGATTCAACGTCTACAGGAGGGCGCCGATGCACTGCGCAACAAGCATGTCCGCAGTCCCCACCCTAAGGGAGCACGGCTTCGACACGAACCCCTACATTCGGTGGCTGAAGGCAACGGAGAGTCCGCTCTTCCAAGGTGGAGGGTATTGGTGGAGGCCATACCACGGGGCTTTGCTCCCGGCGAATCCAAATCCGACTCCCGTCCATATTCTAGCGCGTGACGCGCAAAACGTCCTCCGGGCGTCCGGCTGCTTCCTGTTGCGTCACTTTACACGCACGTTCAAGGCGCCAACGGAGTTCTGGTATGTCGCGTGCCAGGAATACGATTTCGAACGGCTGTCGTCAAATACGCGGAGTAAGGTGAGGCGGGCCCGGAAGCAATGTGCGGTTCGTCGCGTTTCACTGGAATGGCTCATTGCCGAAGGTTATCCGTGCTATGCGGCAGCCCACACCCGCTACGAGCGTTCGCCCGCTCTCCGGCGGGCCTCGTTCGAGGCCAATGAGCGGAAGTGCATCGGCGGACCCTTCGAGTGCTGGGGTGTGTTCGTGGACGAGAAGTTGGTCGGGTACGCGAGGTGTGCTGTAGGGCCAAACTACGCAGCCACGCTCGTTCTGAAGTTTCACCCGGACTACCTGAGGCTGTACTCCGCCTACGCGCTATTCGACGCGCTTCTCAGCCAATATGTCAGCCACGAACGGAAATTGGTAAATAACGGATTCCGTTCGCTTGCGCACGACACAAACATGCAACAGTTCCTTGAGCAGTTTTCCTTTCAAAAGGTCTATTGCGACCTTCGCATCGTCTATTCTCCGGTGGCCGGGCTCGGGATCAGAGGGCTTTCCCCTTTTCGAAAGCTCACGTGCCAACTGAGGTCGTTCGCTAGGATTCAAAATCTTCTCGACCAGGAGCAAATTCAGCGCTCATTTTCGGCACCGCCCGCAACTTTGTGAGACCCGACTCAGGCGCTACTCCGTTTTCCAAATCTCAGGTATTTCCGGTATGTTCAGGAAACAAAGCTCATGGTTCATTGGTTCCATGAGTTCTGCTGCTGCCCATGCTGCTGCTACACCGAGATCGTCGGGTGAGGTTTACGCCGGGCCTGAATTTTCGCGGTGGGCGCATGCGCAAGGGCTGATCGCGGCCGAGCGCTTCCTGATCAAAAAATACCTGAACCCGGCCGAGCCTACGCTTGAGGCCGGGACGGGCGGAGGACGCATACTGCGCGCGCTTGCCGAGCGCGGCTTTCAGACGCTCGCGGGCTTCGACTCAGTTCCCTCGCTAATCGAAGAGGCTCGCGTGCAGGACCCCGCGCACAAAATCCAATTCAGCGTGCAGCGGGCGGAACGCGCGCTTTCCTATGCGGACGGTTCCTTCGGGCAGGCGATCTATCTGCAGCAGATCACGTCCTTCATCAGAAACGCCGAAGGGCGGGAAAAGGCCGTGGCTGAGGCGCAACGCGTGCTGAAGCCGGGCGGCACCGCCATCTTTTCCTTTCTTCTTTTTGAATCGCGCCTCCAATCGCTGCCGCATTTGGCGGTGATCGGGTATCTCGCTGCGTTCCGATTCTTCGCCGGACACCACACGCCGCTGCAAGCGATGCCGTGGTTTTCACACCAGGGGAAATTCAATCGCGAGGCGCTGCTCGACCGCCCTCCGCACGTCTATTGGTTCCGCTGCCTCGAAGCGGGGCGCCTGCTCACCTCGCACGGCTTCAATATCACCGGGATTGGCACGCTCGCCCAGATTCGCGAAGGCAGGCTTTGCTCATCCGTGCAGGAGCTGCTCATCGCGCCGATGGAAGGAACGCTGTACGTTGTGTGTACCAAGCCGCGCCGCGCGAAGGCGGCTTCGGAATTCCCCTCATCGAAAGACCCCTTCGCCGCCTGACCGACCGTAGGACAGCTACCCTCCTGCCTCCCCCCGTTTTACGGGGTTTGCTCGATTGCCGGGCGCTTTCAATCACGCCATGCTCGTCTTAATTTCCGTCCCTCTTATGGCTCGTGGAGGATCCCTGTGGAGAGTCGAATGAAAATCGCCGGTCATCCCCTGCACCCTATGCTGATCGTTTTTCCTCTCGGACTGCTCTCTACCGGCGTGGCGTTCGACATCGCCGCGTTGGTTTCGGGCGACGCGGGATGGTTCAACATTTCGTTTTGGCTGATCGGCGCCGGGATCCTTGGAGGCCTTCTGGCGGCTTTGCCAGGGCTCGTGGACTGGCTCGCGATTCCGCGCAATACACGCGCGAAATCCATTGGCTTATTGCACGCCGGCGGCAATGTGGTGGTGCTGATTCTTTTTGCGATCAGCTGGTTCATGCGCCGGGCGGGCGATACCGTGCCGTCAGCCGGGGCGCTGGTTCTATCGTTTATCGCGATATTGCTGGCCGTTCTGACGGGCTGGCTGGGCGGCGAATTGGTGGATCGGCTTGGGGTCGGGGTTGACGAAGGCGCACATCTCGATGCGCCGAGTTCGCTTTCCGGCCGACCGGCGAGCGAAAATCCGCCGGAACGATTCCGCCGCGCCAGCTGAAGCGGCTGGGGCTTCTCGCTCGCGTCAATTCTTCTACGTCTTAATAAACGGCGTCCAGACCTCCATCGGCGTTTGCTCGCGGTTCGACCAGGCGTAATACGGGATGAACGTGAGCGGCTGCGGGTGCGTGGCGCGCGAAACCGAGCCGTAGCGGAAGTAGAGCGGATCGTTCGCGGGCTCCTGCGTGAAAGCCGCGCCTTCGTGCTTCAGGATAGTGACGCCGCCCAGCAAGTCCGGCTCAGGCTGCGGATGGAAGCTCTTGCCGCGGGCCGCTGCGTCGCCCGCCACGACCACGGCCACGTCGTCGAGTTCGGCGCCCTTCTGGTCCATTCCCTCCATGCAGTAGACGAGCGTGCCGCGCTGGACGGCCACGCGCCCGGCGTCGTCCGTCAACCGAGGATTGGCCGCGAGCAATTCCGGCGTCATATCGAGCGCCATGCGGATGCGCTCGCCGGGCTTCCATTCGCGGCGCAGTGCGAGATATTCGCCCGGCTCCACACCCGGCACGGCCTTTCCATTGACGCTCACTTGCGCCGTACGCGACCACGCCGGCACGCGCAAATAGACCGTGAATTCCGCGGGCTCTGCGGGCGTGACCGTCAGATCCACATTGCCGTCCCAGGGATAATTTGTCTTCTGCGCGATTTTCAATCCGGTGCCATTTTCAAGATGCCAATCGAGATCGGAGTTGTGATAGAGGTGGACGTAAATTCCGTCGGCGCTGGTGCTGTAAAAATATCCCGGCAGCGACGCGAACGTGCGCTCGAGGTTGGGCGGGCAGCAGGTCGTGTCGTACCACGGATTGCGAATCTTGCCGCCGCTTGTGGGATCGAATTCCAGCGGGTTGCGGTAGCAATAGAGCGTGCCATCGAGCGACATGCCCGAATTGATTCCGTTGTAGAGCGTCCGCTCGATCACGTCAGTGAATTTCGCCTCGGCCGTGGCATGCAGCATGCGCCAATTCCACATCATGTTGCCGATGGCGGCACAGCTTTCACCATAAGCCCGGAGGTTGGGCAGTTCGTAAGGATCGCCAAACGCCTCGCCGGACCCGCGCGCGCCCACCCCGCCGGTCACGTACATCTTCGAGGTCACCAGATCGTTCCAGAGCGTGTTCAGCGTCTTGAAATAGCCGGGATCGCCGGTTTCCATGTAGTAGTCAGTGGCGCCGCAGCAGGCGTACATGCAACGCACCGCGTGGCCCTCGAGTTTCGTCCGCGTGGTGAACGGAATCCCGCAGAACATATAGACGAGGCGCGATGGCGGAAACGAGAGCCGGTCGTCGCCGTGCAGGATGTACCCCGCCAAGTCCAACTGCCGCTTATCACCTGTGATGCGATAAAGCTCGATCAGCGACATTTCAATTTCCGGGTGCCCGGCGATGATCGGCTTTTTCGGCGCGGGGCCGAAGCCGGGAATCAGGAAATCATCCACGAACCGGATGCCGGCATCGAGCATTTTTCGTTCGCCGGTGGCCCGATAAAAGGCAATCGCGCCCTGAAGCATGTGGCCCATGTTGTAGAGCTCGTGGCCGGTCGCTTGGATCTGCGGGGTCATGCTGAGGGAAGCGCGCGGCCCCACGAAGTAGGTGTTCAGGTAGCCGTTGGCCTGCTGCGCGGCCACAACGTCGTCAATGATCTTCTCGGTCGTTTCGCGCAATTCCGGCCGGTCGCCCGCCTCGAGTTCCCAGCCAACCGCTTCGGTCCATTTATAGACGTCCGAATCGCGGTAGACGGGCCCGGGAACTTCCGACGTATCGCCCTTCGCCAGGCGGCGGAAATTGTCCATGCGGCCGTGGGCCTCGAGGAGTTCGTGCATGCTGGGGATGCTCTTCGAGACGTTAATCTCGCGCCGGGCGCCCCACAGCCCATCGCCAATCGTGACGGCGCGGGGTGGCACGGTGCGCAGCTTCGCATAGGGCGACTTTTTGAGATTCAGGACGCCTTGGCTCTTCCAGTCGGCGTCGGCGAAATCGGCTATAGGGCTCTGATCGAGCACCCGGGTGGACTGGACGGCTGGGGCGGCGGCTGCCGCGCGGGGCGAGATCAGGGCCGCGGCGGGCACCAACGATGCGGCGGCTGCGACGCCTAGCGTGCCGGATACGAAGTCCCTGCGGGAGATTCCTTTGTCGTCTTTTTTCATTTCGGCCACCCCTTTCGGCTCTGCTGCGCGAAGCAGTTTACCGTAGATTAGAAAAGATTTCGCTCTTTATTTTCAGCGACTTAGGGGGATTTCTAATCCCCGTACCGTATATTAGAAATGCCCGGCAGGCTTGAGTTGCCCATCCCCCTTCAGCAGCCTCCTCCATGCCCCTGACCAGCAAAACGGCCATCGTACTGTGTACTACGTTGCAAACAAAAAGTCAAGTACTATTTGCCGCTTGCCCCGAAATTATAAGCCGGCCAGGTCCTTTCGCTGTCGGCGAGCCAGGCGCCAAGGGACAGAGCGGCTGGATGATATATCCGCGGGGCCATATTGCAAGGAGGATTTGATTCGCATGGCGGGACGGCGACGCAACGTACCGTATTGGATGGCACCCATGGCGCCCCAAATCCGGCTTGCAATCTGGGCGCTTGGATATAATATGCAGGCGCTCCGAGCGTCTAACCGGGCGCAAGAACCGGAGCTGCCTGGGCGCTATTTAAAAGGAAGCCGATGAGCACTGACTCGCGCACTGCTTCAAGAGTAGCGAACGAATCGGGAACGCCGGGCTCGCGCAGCTTTGCGCGCGGGCTGGGCCTGTTCGATTCGGTGATGGTGGTGGTGGGCATCATGATCGGCTCCGGCATCTTCATCGTGTCTGCCGACATGGCGCGCACGATCGGCAGCGCGGGATGGCTGCTGGTGGCCTGGGCATTTGCGGGGGTGCTGACCATCGCGGGCGCGCTGGCCTATGGCGAGCTTGCCGCGATGATGCCGCGCGCGGGCGGGATGTACATCTACCTGCGCGAGGCATTTTCGCCGCTGTGGGGATTTCTCTACGGCTGGACGCTGTGCACCGTGATTCAAACCGGGACGATTGCGGCCGTCGCGATCGCCTTTGCGCGATTTTCCGCCGTGCTTTTCCCCTGGATCTCCGAAGACCATTATCTGGTTCGGCCGCTGCACATTTCGAGCGAGTACGCCTTCTCGCTGAACACGGCGCAACTGGTGGCCATTATCGTGATCATCCTGCTGACCTGGACCAACACCCGGGGCCTGGAATACGGGAAATGGGTGCAGAACATCTTTACCGTGGCGAAGACGGCCGCGCTGCTGGGGCTGATTATCCTGGGCTTCTGGTTCGGCTGGCATACCGGGGCCATTCACGCGAATTTCGCGCATGCGTGGACGGCATACGCGCACGGTCCAACCGCCGTGAC
>Ga0134126_10003644_pt1 | contig 19294 bp, 22 predicted proteins | sample KB31752_FD_96881 | JGI IMG/M metagenome (GOLD analysis project Ga0134126, IMG submission 96881) | Terrestrial soil microbial communities with excess Nitrogen fertilizer from Kellogg Biological Station, Michigan, USA - KB3-175-2 | ecosystem: Environmental > Terrestrial > Soil > Unclassified ...
CAACCACCTTATGGACCCACGGATACTTAACCAGCAAAGCATTATGCCAGCCTACGACTGGCTGATAACGCAGGACCTGGATACTTCGACCACGGTGGCCAAGATCAATGCTATGCGCAAAATAGGCGTCCCTTACGCCCCCGGTTATGAGAAAATAGCCAACAGGGATTTGGATAAGCAGGCAAAAGCTATCGCGGCCGATATGGTGAAAGACAATATCAAAGTAAAAAGCAGTAAAGAGATCGTTGCCATAACCGCCTACCTGCAGCGCCTCGGAACAGATATTAAAGCAAATAAAACAGCCAATAATTAACATTATCAATCATGTTTAGCCAGTTTATAGACAATTTGAAAAACATAAAGGGAGACCAGGTGTACCTCATCTCCTCGCTCGGAATATTTGTCATTTTCTTTATCGTGGTAACGGTTATGCTCATCAGGCTCAGAAAAAAGCATGTTGAGTATATGAGCGACCTCCCCCTGGAAGACAGCATCATGGATACCTCTAAATCATTACAGTTATGAAATATTTACGCGCAATTTTATTATCCGGCTTAGTGCTTTCCATTACGCCGGCCATTGCAGAAGATGACCATAGTTTACTTTCGGACGAGACCGAAAATTATATTGGTTATGGTTTTATAGTGGTGATGCTGTTGTTGTTCATTATTGCGATGCTTGTAATACTGCGGGCGATAAAAGTGCTTACCCAGGTTATTTTAAAATCAGAAGGATACAGCAAGGAACAGATCATAGCGGAACTAAAACCTGCTAAAGCAGAGAAAAAACCGAAAGGAGAAGTCTGGCAAAAGCTGCTCTCACTAAAGCCTATGTCGGAAGAGAAGGATTTGCTGATCGAGCATGAATACGACGGCATACAGGAGCTGGATAACCCCACGCCCGCCTGGTTCATGTACCTGTTTTATGCCACTATAGCCTTTGCCGTATGTTATTTGCTGGTGTATCATGTGTTTGATTTGGCGCCTTTGCAATATGACGAATATAAAAACGAGGTTGCACAAGCCGATATCGCCAAAAAGGCCTTTTTGAGCAAAGCTGCTAACCAGGTTGATGAAAATACCGTAAAGCGGACGACCGACCCGGCTGCGCTGGCATCAGGAAAAGCGGTTTTTATGCAAAATTGCCAGGCGTGCCACGGCGCAATGGGCCAGGGCCTGGTGGGGCCCAATTTGACGGACGATTACTGGCTGCACGGCGGCAAGATAAACGATCTGTTTAAAACAATTAAGTATGGGGTATTGGCAAAAGGCATGCCCACCTGGGAAAAACAATTAACGCCAAAACAGATATCTGATGTTGCCAATTTTATAAAGTCACTGCATGGAACAAATCCGCCAAACCCTAAAGCGCCGCAAGGCATCAAGGAATTGGACGAACCTGCCAGCATTAGTAAAAAGAATATAGCGACTGCGCTACCAGCTAAATAAACATATGGACGGATTATTGAGCGGCAGTGAAAGTACCGCAAGGAAATGGCTCTATCCTGTGATCAGGAAAGGGCCGTTTTATAAATGGCGGTCGTGGCTGAGTTATTTTTATTTGGTTTTCTTTTTTACGGGGCCGCTGATGCGCATTAACGGGCAGCCTTTGCTGCTGTTAAACTTTATCGACAGGCAGTTTGTATTGCTGGGCCAGGTTTTTTGGCCGGAGGATATTTTTCTGTTCGTGATAGCTTCGCTGGTTTTTATTGTTTGCGTTGTGCTGTTTACCATTGCCTTCGGCCGCATATTTTGCGGGTGGATTTGCCCCCAAACCATTTTTATGGAGATGGTCTTCCGCAAAATTGAGGTATGGATAGAGGGAAACGCAAACAAGCGCAAAAAGCTGGATGCAGGGCCGTGGAACAAAGAGAAAATATTTAAGAAAACCGCCAAGACGATTATTTTCATACTTGTATCCTTTTTGATCTCGAACACCTTCCTGGCCTATATCATCGGCAGCGATGCTTTGATAAAAATAGCGGTGGAACCGATTACCAGCCATTGGGTTGGTTTTATAAGCATATGGGTTTTTACCATTGTGTTTTATGTCGTTTACAGCCGCATACGCGAGCAGGTTTGTACGTTGTTTTGCCCCTACGGCAGGCTGCAGGGTGTAATGATCGACGAGCACACGCTCGTTGTCGCTTATGACGATGTAAGAGGCGAACCCCGCGGCAAGCTTGACAGGAAAAATCTGTCGGATGCGCCAAAAGGCGACTGCGTGGATTGCGGCCTGTGTGTTGATGTTTGCCCTACCGGGATCGATATCCGCAAAGGCACCCAATTGGAGTGTATTAATTGTACCGCCTGCATCGATGTTTGCAACGAGGTGATGGATAAGATACATAAACCGCGCAACCTGATCGGCTTCTTCTCCGAGAACATGATCCATGAAAAAGAAAAGCCAAGCTTTACAGGGCGGATGATGGCATACAGCGCCGTTATAGCTGTATTAACGGGAGTACTCTGCTACTTCGTTTTCAGCCGGACCGATATGGATATAACGGTTATGCGCAGCGCGGGCTTTTTGTACCAGGAGCAGCCCGGCGGCAATATCAGCAACATTTATAATGCCGAGATCATCAATAAAACAAACCAGGATAAAGTTTTGACATTGAGGGCCGAAGATCCGTCGGTGAAAATAAAATATATACAGGCGCCGGGCAAGGTAATTCATGGCAGCTCCGTTAAAACCGTATTTTTTATCATCATGAAGGCATCGGCTATTCATAAACTGAAAACCGAAGTGCGGTTACAGCTGATCAGCGACAGCAAAGTGGCAGAAACCGTAGAGACAACTTTTGTAGGACCATTAAATAACTAAACAATGAACTGGGGAAAAGGAATTCTTTTGGGTATGACAATATTCATACTCTATATTATGGGCATGTGCATTTACATGTTTATGGCGCCGCAGGATGATTATGATCATCAATATTATGAAAAGGGGTTAAACTTTGACCGCGACTATGGTATGGAAGTGCAGGTGGTTAAAGACCACGCACGGCCCGGCGTACAGGTGAATAAACACACATTAAAATTAATCTTCACCAAGCCGGTAAAAGGGCGGATTGCCTTTATGCGCCCGTCGGATACCAGGCTGGATAAGATGTACAAATTAGACAGCGGGACGGGCAATGAGGCCGATATTCAAACCGGGGACCTGGCGGCTGGGAAATGGCAGTTGGTTATGAATTGGGAAAGTGATCATAAATCCTACCTGTACCGGCAGGGAATTTATCTATACAATGAGCAATAACACTATCGCCTTTTTTATTGGCTTATTTGGCAGCATCCATTGTATAGGGATGTGCGGGCCCCTGGCATTTGCGGTTCCCAGCTTCAAAAATGGATGGCTGCATATTGTTGCAGATAAAACGCTTTATAACGCCGGCCGCATTATCACTTATTCATTTTTAGGCTTGCTGATAGGCTTTATTGGCAGGCAGTTATGGTTCTACGGCCTGCAGCAGGGCGTCAGCCTGGCTAGCGGGATGCTCATCATAATGGCCGGCTTCACCAGGCTTTTTAAGATACGCATGGCCCACAGCAAGTTGCTGTCATCTGTCTTATTGCCTGTAAACCGCATGCTAAACTATGCCCTGCGGCACCGCGCCGGCCACCTGGTGATCGGCCTGCTCAACGGTTTCCTGCCCTGCGGGTTTGTTTACCTGGCGTTGGCGGGCGCCATCAACACAGCGTCGCCTTTATCAGCAGCCCAATATATGTTTTGGTTTGGGGTTGGCACATTCCCGTTGATGCTGCTTGCAACCGTAAGCACCGGTTTTATGGGGCCTGCGGTCCGCAGGCGTATCAATACCGTTATTCCCTATTTTATGGTTTGCCTTGGTTTCTGGTTCATTTTGCGCGGGCTGCAGCTTAATATCCCCTATTTAAGCCCCGGCGGCAATACGCCCGGCGCCACTATTTGCCGGTAAACGCACCCGAGTTTTAGTGACATTAGTCATGTTTTATATTGAGGCGGGTCATGGCGCAGGCCGGTAATATCCTCCACCTTTATAGCAACAAAAACATATTGAGTCATGTCAGTAATTAAGATACATGCCCCGGTTTATTGGAGAGAAAAACGGGTAGCACCAAAAAAGAGGACTAATAATTGGGAAACATTGGTGGCCTTCGCGCATAACGCCGTTAAAAGCGAAAGCCCTTTATTTAAGCTTTCAATGGCAGCCGAGCTTGTGCTTTTTCTGCCCCTGCTTATATTGTTGATATTCGGATTTCACACGCCCGTTAATATTGTGGCTGCTGTTACCATTCTGTTTTCCGCCAATTTTTTCGCCGGCATGACCGGTTCAGGCATGCGGGCAATAACTTCGATTTTTGCTTTATGCTTGCTAAATTTAGTGATGCTGGCGATGTTGGTTGTTTAAATGTAAATGCAAGCTGGACAGATGCTTTCAAAGCGTTTGTTAGTTCTTAAATATGCCTGCCCAAGCGGGAGCGTCACGGTTCATAATTTTGTTCCGATACTCCACGAAACAATCATTATACCCAATATTATTACGACGATCACGGATAAAACGATTAAAACCTGGAGGATAAATTTCTTCATGTTATTTCTTCAGGAAAACCCTTAGCATTAAACGGCCATGCTAAATAGCTGTGTGGCCGGTTTATCGGCCCATAACCTTGCATCTAAAGCCATGCAGATATTTCGCAAATAGCGCTTGCCTTTGGCGGTAACTTTCAGCCCCGATAGATAAAGCGTTATCAAACCATCATCGGCCAATGGCTGGAGCCTGTCCAGGGCATCAAATATGGCATCGCATTGTTCTTCCGGCCGGTCCCAGCCGGTTTCGCCTTTGCACATAATGTTCAGGATATGCCGGCGGATAATGAGATCGTCGCGCGTTAAGATATGTCCTTTAAAAACTGGCAGCATGCGTTCACCCGCTAACTCCGTACTGTTATTGACTAAACTGATATATTCTTCAACCACCTTTACATTTTGCGCAAATGCATACCACGAATCGCTGATTGCCGATACCCCCAGGCCGATGAGCAGCCTGGTGTGATTGTCGGTATACCCCATAAAGTTCCGGTGAAGCCTTCCGGTGTGCTCAGCGAGGCAAAGGGTATCGCCCGGCATGGCGAAATGATCCATGCCGATATCAATATATCCATAACTTTTAAGCAGGCAGCGGCCAATCTCGTACAGCCTGATTTTCTCATTTACGTCCGGCAGATCCGCTTCTGTAAATTTTCTTTGGCCGGGTTTTACCCAGGGGACATGCGCATAACTATAAAAGGCAATCCGGTCAGGCATCAATTCAGCTACGCGGTGAATGGTATTGGTCAGCCCATCGATGGTTTGCAGCGGAAGGCCGTAGATCAGGTCGTAATTTATTGATTTGTAACCAATGCGGCGCGCTTCGTCTGTTACAAACTGTACTTGTTCAACGGTTTGATGACGGTTAATGATAAACTGCACCGTGGGGTCGAAATCCTGGATGCCGAGGCTAAGCCTGCGAAACCCAAGATCGTATAAAGTTTGCAGGTGTTTAACGGTAGTGTTGGCCGGGTGTGCCTCAAAACTAAATTCGGCCTGGGGATGAATATCAGCGCCTTCCAAAAGCCCATAGATGAGCAGGTGAAGGTTTTCGGCGCTGAAAAATGTCGGCGTACCGCCGCCTAAATGCAGTTCGCGGATGACCGGCTTTTCGCCCAATATGCTCCGGTACATTTGCCACTCTTTTAAAACGGCGAGGATATACGGCATTTCAACACCGTGATTTTTGGTTATCCTCGTATTGCAGCCGCAATAGGTGCACAAACTTTCACAAAAAGGCAAATGGACATACAAGCTTATTCCTTCGGTCGCATTGCTCTCGGCACATGATCTCTTTACAGACAGTTTCCATTCTGCCTGGCTGAAGGCATTTGTATCCCAATAGGGCATGGTAGGATAGCTGGTATAGCGCGGCGCCGGAACGTTATATTTTTCGGCAAGGCCGGGTTGTTTTTTCTTTATGGTCATATTTTTATCCATTTAAAAGATGATCGTCTTTGGCTGGTTTGGCGCTCTTATGGCACACGCAGGCATCGCCGGCGCACTTGTCCTGCTGCCACATGTCAAGGTTTTTAATTGTCCAGTCGGCTATCTCCTGTAAGGTCTCCCGCGTCAGGCATGCCTGGTGCGGCGTAATCAGCACGTTGGGGTGCTCCAGCAGTTTTTTTAATAAAGGGGCAGTATGGGCGTCAGGCTTGTGATCTTTAAAAACCAGGTCATCCTCAGGTTCGTACACGTCGAGGCCAAGGTAACCTACCTGGCCGTTTTCCAGGGCGGTCAGCACGTCTTCGGTGTCTATAATTGCCCCGCGCGATGTATTGATCAGCATGACATTGTGCTTCATCCGGCTAACCATCTCGTAATTTACCAGGTGCACATTTTGTGAGGACGGCGGAAGATGCAGCGATATGATATCCGACGAGGCAAGAAGCTCGTCAAGCGTCACAGGCTGAATAAATGGCGAGTCTTCGGGGAACGACAAATCATAACCTAAAACTTTACACCCAATGCCGCTAAATATCCGAGCTGCCGTTTGGCCTGTAGTCCCCAGGCCAATAATGCCGACGGTTTTCCCCGCGAAATTGAAACCGACCAGGCCGTCGTTGCTGAAGTCGAGATTATGACAATGCTTATCGGCTGCAATCAAATGCCTGTTAAGCGAAAAGGCCATGGCTACGGCATGCTCAGCTATAGCCTGCGGCGAATATGAAGGAACGTTGGACAGTTTTATACCGTATTTCGCAGCAGCTTCTTTATCGATATGGTCGGTCTCCACCGACCGTGTCACAATATATTTGATACCGGCCGAGGCCAGTTTTTCAAGCACCCCTGCCGATACGTCGTCATTTGTAAAAACAATGGCAGCATCCTTCCCTTCCGCATAACCTGCAGTTTCAGCGGTTAACGCATTTGATATCAGGGTGATGTCGTGCTTCTTCTGGTTCGCTTTTGCAAGGAACTCCTTTTCAAAAGGTTTTATACTGTAGGCTACCGCTTTCATATGCAAACTATTTTCATGGTAACAAAAATAGTTCTAACGGTAGGGCTAACTTATGAGCGGCGTCAGCAAGAATAGTGACTGTGGTCAGTTTTTCATTTTTGCCAGGCGGGTTGCGTCGAGTATGGTAATAATGCTTCCCTTTTTCTCAATAAGGCCTTCATCCTTAAAATCCGATAATGTGCGGCTTACCGTTTCGGTAGCCATGCCGGCCATCGCCGCCAGGTCTTCGCGGCTTATTTTGAAGCTGTCGTTTTCACTTTGCTGCCGGTGCAGGCGCAGCATGGCTTCGGCCATTCTCTTCCGCACCGAATTATAAGCAAGCTGCAGTAATTGCTCCTCTTTGTCGCGCACATCGTTTGCCAGCAATTTGATAAACTCGCGCCCAACCTCGGGATATAAATTCAGCAGCCGTTCCAGTTGGTCTTTTGGGATAAGGCACAAAGTGCTGTCTTCGAGGGCGGTTGCCGTATCGCCGTAAGGCTCATTGGTAAGCGTGGCGTTTACGCCAAGGTACTCATCAGAAGAATAGATACCCGTCATCAGCTCGCGGCCGTCTTCGGCCAGTTTGTTGGTCTTTACCTTACCGCTTATCACCAGGTACAGGCCGTTGCCTTTGTCGCCCTCGTAGTAAACAACCTGGTTCTTTTTAAGCTGGCGTACTTTTCGCTCCTGTATCGTCTTCCGCAATTCTTTAAGTCCCTCATTTTTTCCAATGATGGCGCTCAACTGGTCAAGCGGTTTGCTGTAAAAATTTTGCAGCGCGTCTTGCTTTTTAAGGCGGCTTTCAATGGCGTTTAAAAGCTCCATGTCGTCAAAGGGCTTTGTAAGGTAATCATCGGCGCCCATCTCCATACCTTTGCGCAGGTCAACGCGCTCGGCTTTTGCTGTCAAAAATATAAACGGCACTGCGGCCAGGGCCGGATTTTTGTTCAGCATGTATAATACGCCGTAGCCGTCGAGCTCGGGCATCATAATGTCGCACAGGATAATATCCGGCAGGTGTTTTGTGGCCAGGTCGACGCCGGCTTTGCCATTGGGCGCCGCAAATACGGTATAACCCGCAAGTTCGAGTATTTCAACCACGTTTTCGCGGATGTCATTATTGTCTTCAATGATCAATACTTTTTTGCTCATACTGTCTGGAATGAAATGGTGAATATTGTTCCCTGATTTACGCTGCTTTTAAAATTGATCTTGCCATCCATCAGGCCCGCGTATCGCGCCACTATATTAAGACCCAGGCCCGTACCCGGAATATTGCCGATATTGTGGGCCCTGAAAAACGCTTCAAAAAGATGTTTCTGGTCCGTTTCGGGGATGCCGATACCATTGTCTTTTATAGTAACGCTGCAGCCCCCGTTTATCTCGGTATTAAATTCAATAAATGTATTTTCGCCCGAATATTTTATGGCGTTTGATATCAGGTTGATGATACAGTTCTTTAACAAGTTCTGATCAAGATAAACCATGCTGGTGGTGCCTGTATGCTGGTAAATAATATTCTGGTTTTGCTTGGCAACCATTTGCATTTCTTCGGTGATCTCTTCCCCGAGCTTAACCAGGTCAAAATTACTAAAATTCGGTTCAACTTTTCCTGCCTCAAGCTTTTCCAGCGAAAGAAAATCATTAAGGATGGAAGTAAGCTGCCCCACCGCGCCTTTTATCTTGCTGATATGCCTGGCAATATTCGGGCTCTCAAACGGCTCGGCATATTTATCAATAAGCGAGGCCGATAGTTGTATGGAGCTAAGCGGCGTTCTGAACTCGTGCGAAGCCATGGATACAAAGCGGCTTTTTAGCTGGCCAAGTTCCTTTTCTTTTTCTAAGGATACGCTTACTTCTTCTTTCGCAAGTTCAAGCTCGCTAACGGTTTCCTTTAATATTTGTGTGCGCTTTTCCACAAGGTCCTCCAGGTGGGCGGCATATTCTTTCAATTGTTCTTCGGCCTCTTTCTCGCGGCTGAGGTCATGAATAAAGCCGGCATAAATTTTACGGTCAGGCAATTGAACCTCCGTTACACCGAGCTTGAAGGGGAAGGTCACCCCTTCCTTCCGCATACCCGTCACCTCGCGGCCGATGCCGATAATATGCGGCTCGTGCGTGCGCTGGTAGCGGTTTATATATTCATCGTGCTGCTCGCGGTACGGCGCGGGCATTAGCATGTTTACGTTATTGCCAATTACCTCTTCGGGGCTATAATTGAACAATTTACAGGCAGCCGGGTTAATGGTTTGCACAAGTCCCCGGTCGTCAATTGTTATTATGCCGTCAATAGCGTTTTCAATAATTGATTTTAGCAATAACGCGTTTTCCATAATCATATGTAACAGCAATAAAGTGACTATCGTTACAAATGTCGGCACCCGCTGTTGCACCAAATATAATTTAATACACACAAAAAAGTGACGATAGTCATTTTTTTGACTTATTTGGAAAAGGAACACACTGTTTTAAAGATTTTTCTTGTTTTTTAAAGATTTTTGGGCGGGGCGGCAAAGACCGGTTACATATTATTTATCGAGTAAGGATCATTTGTTGAAAACTGCAGTAATGTGAAAATAAATTTATCATTTTAATGATTAAAGAGACGGATAATTTATACAAATTCAAACAAAACGATTAACTTGCACTAAAAATATTAGCAATCTATTAGGATGGAAAAGAATAAGTTGGTTGCTCCTTTTTTAAAATGGGTGGGTGGTAAAAGGCAGATTATGTCGGCCATACTTGAACTCCTCCCTAAAAACATAAGAAGTCACAATTGTATAGAACCGTTTGTGATATAAATTAGCGGTATAAAATGAAGCAAAATGAAGCTGTCATATTTACAATAGACAAATTGGGCGGCATTGCAACGCTTGGCCAAATTAATCAGGAAATATTTAAAATTGCTGAGTGTGAATGGAAAACCAAAACTCCTTATGCGAGCATTCGGAGAATCGTACAACTGGATAAGAATATCTATAAAATAAGGCCAGGACTATACGCCCTAAAAAAGTACCGAGACAAATTTGATGGTGAAGGGATAATTGTACAGGAGGAAAAACAAACGGCCCCGGAAAAATTCGAGGAATTTAATCATTCATATTACCAAGGGCTGTTATTGGAAATTGGCAATATGAAAGGGCTATCAACCTATGCCCCAGCACAGGATAAGAATAAAATTTTTATAAATAAACCTTTAAAAGACATTTGCTCCATTGAGAAAATTTTTGATTTTACCTATCCTGAATTAGTGAAAAGGGCTAAAACGATAGATGTTATCTGGTTTAATGAAAGAAAATTGCTGTCGTCAGTCTTTGAAGTTGAACACTCCACTGATATACAAAATTCATTGTTAAAATTTAATGATTTACAAGATTTTCATTCTGGATTTTATATTGTAAGCTCCGTTGAAAGAAACAAAGAATATCTTAAAAAAATTAATTATTCTTCATTTAAAGAAATAAAAAATAGAATCAAATTTATTGATTATCAGTTTGTTTCGGATTTTCACACAAAAATATCTGAATTATCTGGAATTGGCAATTTTTAAAACAATATATTAAATGGAAAAGAATGAGAAAAAATTCAGCTTGAAAGAAGTTGAAAAATTAGTTAAAAACGCCTATGAAGTAGGGTTTTGCGATGGGGAAGAAAGTTCGGACAATCAAGAATTTAGAGAGTACAGAAATGCACATGATTTTTGGTTTAAAAACATGAATACTTGGATAAAAGGTGAAATTAACTACGGTGTTTAGAGTTATGTTTTAATTCTTATTCAACAATTAAGATAGGCCACGATATTAATTTGGACAATTTAAATTTTATTTCACAGATCCTATTATAAATCAGATTCAAATCAAGCTGACGAACAATTTATAATAAAAAACTATTCTTTTTTTCGCAAGTTACCTCCGCTGACACATAATTTTTTGTTCGTAGTTATTCAATATGCTTGCCCTCCGAATTCAATGCAGTAATAAGGTATCCAAACTCGATTAATGACATCCGTCACTTTTTATCCCTGATACCGTCATTTTCCGCGTATAGGCACTTGCCTACTTTTAGCCCATAATTTAATTCGTGTTTTTAAACGGTAAGATTTCAATTATGACGGACAAGCAGGCAAGCTATATTTTAAGCCTTAACGGCGGCTCATCGAGCCTCAAGTTTAAACTTTATGATTCCCTTTCGCTGGACGCTAAGGTGAGCGGGGAAGTAAAAAGAATAGGCGTAGAGGGGTCAGAAATGGAAATAAGGGAACAGGGGCAGGTAATTTATAAGAGCATCGATACGAGCTACACGACGATAGTTGACGCAACCAAGGCCGTAATTAGCTGGATAAAGAATAACCAGCACCGTTTTTCGGTTATAGCTATCGGCCACCGGCTGGTACAAGGCGGCCCGGACCACCGCGAACCTGCGCGTATAACAGATGCCATGGTAAAATCGCTTTGCAAGTATATTTATCTTGCGCCAAACCACCTGCCCGGCGCCATAAGCATGATCAGGGGTTTTCAATCGGCTTTCCCGGGCATACCGCATGTTGCCTGTTTCGATACCTGTTTTCATCGCCACATGCCCGGGCACGCCAGGTACTACCCGCTTCCCGCCGAATATAAAGATAAAGGCCTGATGCGGTACGGGTTCCATGGGCTTTCGTACGAGTACATTATGGAAAAACTGCGCGAAGACCGCCAATTCCCTAGCAATCATAAAGTCATTATAGCTCATTTGGGTAATGGCGCCAGTATGGCCGCCGTAAAAAACGGCATCGGTGTGGATACTACCATGGGTTTAAGCCCAATCGGCGGGCTGGTGATGGGTACCCGAAGCGGCGACCTTGACCCCGGTGTAATACTGTACCTGTTAAAACACGCGAAACTAAATGCCAATGACCTGAACGACCTGCTAAGCAAAAGATCAGGGCTGAAGGCGATAGCGGGCACCAGCGATGTGCTGCAACTACTGCAAAATGAGGCAGGCGACCTGGCAGCCAGGGCCGCGCTTACTTTGTTTTGTTACCAGGCAAAAAAATTTATCGGCGCAATGGCAGCAGCCATGGGCGGTGTTGACACGCTTGTATTTACCGGCGGCATCGGCGAAAACTCAGCGGTTATACGCCGGCGTATCTGCGAGGACCTGGACTATATGGGCATAACCCTCAATCAATCCTTAAATAATGAAGGGGCCGGCATAATTTCATCAGGCGAAAATTGGGCGAAAATTTGTGTGATAAAAACCGATGAGGAATGGATGATAGCAAAACACACCCGGCAGCTTGTTAAGGCTGGTGAAACCCCGGTAGTTATTGCCTGACAAGCCCGGATTAGGTTGATTGTTTGAAGTAAACGGTCTGCTATCGGATTTTTATCTTTTTCCCTGGGACTAGAGAATGCACGCCTATTTATGAAAGACGCGATACTAATCGCTACTTTCGGCAACCCTTATTTCGTACCCGTTTATGTCCCTGATACTGAATTCCCTGGTGCCCCATGGCCTGTCTCCTATCTCGCTAATCAATTCAATTTCTTTTTCTTTAAATTCTTTGTACACCTCATCTGCATTGTCAACAAACCACATCAGTACAAACCAGTGGCGGCTGCTGTTTATTAACCGTGTATATGCCGGCGCCTGCTGAAAAATAAGGTGCATATCGTCGCGTCGTATACCGCCGTCCATTTCTTCCCAGGTCCACTCGTCGTAAAAGCCCAACTTGTTCTTGTAAAAACTCAGCGTGTCTTTTAAATTATTTACCGGGAGAAACGGGTTTACCCTGTGAAATTTTTTTTCCTTCATGATAACATGGTATTTTTCCTGCCAAAATTCGGCAACAATCAAATATATTAAAAACCGCTTCGCGCTTAATAGTCCACATTGCTTATATTTAAAAGTATTATGTGGACCTGTCCCAAATGCCATCACAAATTCTTTAATAAAAATCAGTCGCACTCCTGCGGGAGTTACACGGTAGATGATTTTTTGCATGGTAAGCCGGAGAAAAGCATAGGGCTGTTTAACTTATTTTTATCAACTTACCGGAAGATAGGCCCTTTTGAACTCCACCCGGTTAAAACAAGGGTGGCCCTGCTGACCAAAATGCGTTTCTGCTCCATCAATAAGGTCGGCCCGGATTACATCGACATTCATTTGGTTTTGACTTCGCTTTTTGATGATACTTTGTGCTTTTACAAGGTCGACAACCTGGCCAACCGTTTCTTTGTCCACCACGCGCGCATTTACGATCAAAACGACATTACTGAAGAATTGCTGCGATATATGGCTATGGCTTACGAGGTTGGCAACAGGGTGCATGTGGCCTCAAAAACCAAAAAATAATTTGTCTTCGAGGCTTTGCGTAATCCTGCCCGTTAGTTTAACTTTATATCATGAACCGCTTTTTCGCCTTATTGGTCCTGCTGCTATCCTGCTGCGTGGCAACCGCCGTGGCCCGGGTGAAAACCGATACCACGAAGAAAACGGGCGCGAAGAGCGGTGACGCGGTGATGGCATTTGAGCCTGAATATCTGGGCGGTATAACTGCTTTTAACAAATACATAAAACGAAACCTGCATTACCCCGACGCAGCACGTTTAATGTGCATCAACGGGAAGGTTTATGTATCATTTGTAGTTGACAGGGACGGACGGGTAAAAAACGTTGCTGCCTTAAACTGCATAGGCGCCGGCTGCGAATCTGAAGCCGTAAAAGTGGTGCAGCGGTCAAAGCCCTGGAAACCGGGGATGCAGTACGGCCGGGCAGTGGAAGTAAATTATACCGTCCCCATAAGTTTCAACATGGAGAAAGAAAAGGTTTATCTGGAAAACCTGGCGGCATCAGACTATGGCTTTGTTTTTAATATAAAAGGTAAACTTTACTCGGTTGATGAGGCAGAAGATATCCTCGGAAAAACCATTTCGCCAGAGAAAATAGAAAGAGCCGAACCTTTTAACGATTATAATAAAGATCAGAAATTCGAGCTGCGCCATAAAAAAGAAGTTTACCTGCTGGTAATTAAATCCTCATCGAAATAATGTCGCCGGCACTTTTTTGCAGGTTATTGACAGCGCCGTTAAAAAATACAGGCCAGCCTAACCGAAATTGTTTGCCCTATTGTAAAAACTCAGGGATATTTTACCTTTACGGTATGAAACGGCTTTACTTATTAGCGATTGCACTATTCGCCAGCCAGTTATTATATGCACGCGTTCATTTAACTGCCGATACTTCGAAAAAAACGGGCAGCGGAAAGACTTTCACCTCTATTACACAAGTCCCCGAATTTCCGGGGGGCGTACAGGGCTTTCGCAACTATATCAGCAAAAGCCTCAAATATCCCGAAGTGGCACGATTGATTGGTATTAATGGAAAAGTTAATGTTTCGTTTATTTTAAATGAATATGGTAAGATAACCGAAGTTACGCCCAAAAATTGTATCGGAGCCGGCTGCGAGGCTGAGGCCGCAAGGGTATTAGAAGATTGCCCCGCCTGGAGACCGGGCATACAAGACGGCAAACCGGTAAAGGTTATGTACACTATTCCAATAAGCTTTAGCCTGGACGGAAAAAAAGAAAAAACCTATATGCGGGATCTAAGGAAATCCAATTATGGTTTTGTATTTAATATAAAAGGCAATTTATACACGATCGATGAAGCCGAGAAGATAATTGGAAAAGGATTTATGCCCGATCAAATTGAAAGCGCCGAACCTTTTTACAACTACGATAAAGTGGAAAAATTCGAAATGCCCGATAAAAAAGAAGTTTACCTAATCATAATTAAATCAACATGAAATTAAAAATTACCTGCATTTTAGGTACGTGTGCCGCTTTGCTGTTTAGCTGCTCGCAGGCACCTGCCACCCACGACCGCCTTGGCAATGCCACCCGCGAAGATAAGAACGGCTGGATATACCTGCACCTTTCCGGCTCGCCGGCCGATATTGGTTACCAGCATGGTTTCCTGGCGGCCAGCGAGATCGACACGGTAATGAAAATGATGCAATACTACCTGCCCAGCATGAGCGGAAAGGACTGGAATTTTTACCGCGCAGCAGCCTCACGGTTCTTGTGGAAAAAAATTGACAAAGAATACCAGGAGGAAATCAGCGGTATTGCCGAAGGATTGCGCGCGAAAGGCATGAAGTATGATTCGCTTGACGTAACCGCGCTGAACGCCTACATTGAGCTGGCTGAGTACTATGTGCCTACGCTGATGAACAAGGTAAAACCGGGCAGCGGCGATAATAAAGCGCCGGGAAATTGCAGCGCATTTATTGCTACCGGCAGCTTTACCAAAGACCATAAAATAGTAATAGGCCATAATAACTGGGTAGATTATATCATAGGCGAACGCTGGAATATGATAGCCGATATTAAGCCAGGCAAGGGGAACCATATAATAATGGACTGTGTGCCCGGCTTTATTCATAGCGGCGATGATTTCGTGGTATCAAAAAGCGGCATAGTAATTACCGAAACTACCATAGCCGGCTTTAAAGGCTTCGACACTACCAAAACGCCTGAATTTATGCGTGCGCGAAAAGCAGCCCAATATGGCAATAGTATCGACGACGTGGTTAAGATAATGGTCACCGATAATAACGGCGGTTATGCTAACGACTGGCTGATAGGCGATACCAAAACCAACGAAGTGGCCAAGCTGGAGCTTGGCCTTAAAGATTATAAGCTTTGGCGCTCAAAGGACACCGCTTTTATCGGTTCAAATTTCCCGACTGACCCTACGCTGATAAAAGATGAGACTACATTTGACGTAAACAATAAAACCACTTCGCCCAATGCCCGCAAATTACGGATGGAAAAATTGGTGCTGAATGATTACAAAGGCAAGCTGAATGATACCACCGGCAAGACTATCGAAGGCGATACCTATGATGCGCTGGATCATAAAAATGCCTACAACCGCTGCGTTATTGACGGCCACCTGGAAGAAGACCCGATTGCATGTATTGAATGGGGAGAACCGCCTTTCTTCCCCATGGGTGCAGTCCAGGGAAAAGTAACTACTGCCGATATGGCTCAAAAAATGCAGTTTTGGGCACATATGGGCCATCCCGGCGGGGCAGATTTCCTGGCAGGGCCTTTCCTGAAAAAGCATCCTGAATATGTGAAAAGCCAGGGCAAATATTTAAGGGATATGAAAGCTTACCCCTGGACTTTGTTTACGGCATCCAACTAAAATTTAAAGGGTTTAGAAACTGTTTACAATGACTTAAGAAATTTGTTATTGGTACAGTTCATTCCCGTTGGCTTCAGCCAACGGAACGATAGCAGGTAAATTAGCGGCTTTAGCCAAAATGAGTTACGCCAATTTTCGCTAAAGCCACATTATGCATTAAATCTTTATAACCGTTGACTAAAGTCAACGGCAATGAAAAAAAGCACAAAATCATTTTTAGACAACTTCTTAGGCTAACAGCTTTCCGAACTCTTCATCTTCGGCCGCTAACAGCCGTAGTTGCCGGGTAGCTTTATCGTTCAGCACGGTGATATTTGCCCCTGCTTTTAGCAGCAATTTGATGCAGGCTGCCTGGCGCCAGGTGTTAAATTTATCGCCGGTAATTAACGGCTGAAGCGCCCAGCCAACCGGGGTGCTGTTGTACGACTTATCCTGCTGGTCGATTGCCGCGCCGGCGCTGATCAGCCGTGCTACCAGCTCATCCCTTCCGCAATAGGCTGCCCAATGCAAGGCGGTGGCGCCATCATTGTTATCAGCATAATGCACATTTGCGCCATGTTCGATGTAAAAAATCCCTAATTGCTCTGCGTGCAGGCTGGCAGCGGCCATAAGGGGCGGGTCCTGGTTTTCTGTTGCTTGATTGCCCTCAATCCTGGCTCCGAATTCTAAAAATATTTTTGCAATTGTGATAGCATCTTCATCTGTAATTTTCTTCGCAAAAACCGCATCGCAAATACGGTGGAGCGGGTGGGCTTTCGCCGTATTCTTTTCGTCGAACGGAATACCTTCGTTTGCCAGGCTTGGATTGGCCGAAAGCAAGCGCCTGATCCCGTCATAATCTTTATTTTCGAAGAGTGTTTTCATTTTGTCTCCTGAATTTTGCAAGCGCCAATTGATATTTCGAAAATCAATCTACGCCGACATTAGCCTCATAATTAACTCCGGCGCTTTGCGTCTTGCTTTCGGTAGTTTTATTTACAGGACCATTAATGTTAACTGTATTTTTTCTTTTGTTTCACGCTGATCGGTTCATAAGTCGTCTTGCGCACGCTATTTTTGTCAGGTGCCGAAACTCTATAAGGCTCCCTCTTAGTATTAACCTCTTTCCTTGCCTGGTAAAATATTGACAGGTCACCTTCTAAAAAACCAGAACCGTATTTTACCAAATCCAGATTAGCATTTTCAACACTAAGTTTTATCCTTTTATCAAAGGCTGGATCTCCGACTGGGAAATTATAACTATGTATCTTTTTAAGAGGATCGATAATTTCAGCGAGACTAGTTATTGACACGCTATTCCAATCATATTCAAAAAAATCATCACTGTTGCCCTCGCCTAAGATTAAATCGTAGAAATAAGGATAATCTGTCGGATAGCTCGTGCTACTGATCTTTATGTATCGTTTGCCTTTACGAAAAACAATAGTAGTACTATAAGTTTTTACTTCTGTAGTAAACCTCTTAAAACCAAAACTCTCAACTGTCGGTCCGATTATACTTAATGCAATATCCGCAAAAACCGTTTGCTCAGCCGATGGCTCTGCTTTGCTTATGGAATTTTCACCCGGCGTTTTATTCCGTCTAAAAAAGTTGAAGACTCCCATGGAATTTCTCTTTTAAAAAAACTAATAAAATCAACCTACGCCATCATTAATCTTCTGATCAATTCCGCGCTTTGCCTGTTCCCTTCTTCCAGCCTTCCGTCAAAAAAGGCCTGCACTTCGTTAAAATGCTTTTTATAGCCTTCCATGTCGCCATACCCGATAATTGACGACCATTCCCTTACCGCTGAATGAAACTCCAGGTCGTCGCCGCGAATAGTTTTATCATACAAGGCCGTTTCTATCGATTCTTCCAGCAACTCCTCATTCTTAAAAAGATATTCGGCAATGCCAAGGCGCAAACGGAACGGAGGCGTTTGGCAAATGAGGTTATCGTAAGGATTTACACCCAGGTGGTACCAGGCGTCAACCATGCTTAAAATACTTAAATGCGAGTTGGGTTTTTGCTGCTCGGGGCGCTGCGAGAGCGAAAATTCTTTCATCACCGTATCACTCAGCATAATTGGCTTGCGGCTTTCGTGAAAAACAAAATCGCGGGCGCGGTAAAGCCTTGCCCTGAAGTCTTTTTCTTCCTCTTTGATCATCAGCTTAAATAGTTCCGACTCGGATATGGCGTAGCGTTTTACCTGTTGCCGGGCATAAGGGTTCAATATGGCCAAACCGGCATATACGTGCGCCTTGTAGCTAAATATACGCAGGGTAGTCAGAATTTTTACATTATCGATACCGCCCACATACGATGCATTTTCCCAGGGGAAAAAACCTGCCGACTTCCAGGCGGTGCCCATGCTTTCAAAGCCTACATGGGTTACGGCCTGGGTATCCGCTACAATTTTATCGTGCTCGTGGTAATTGGCAATCTCCACAATATCGGTCCCAACGGCAGTGAACAGGTCAAGTACCCGCTGATAGGCTTTTTTATCGGTCCGGTGGGGTATCAATATCAGTTTTTGCCCTTTAGGCTCAAAACCCGGCCCGTGCATGGCATGAAAGGTGATGATGTGCGCATCCGCAGGCAGGTATTTTTCAAAGGTTTCAATTTCGGGGGTTTTTACCGAGGTTTGCCCGGCAACTATAGCGCCATATTTTGTAAAAGGACCGCATTCGGCTACCACCCCGGCAAGCCTGTCGGCCTCGACAGAATAAATGATAAAGTCGCTGGTGCGCGATATGTCGCGCCCGTTATCCATCAATTTTATACCATACGGGCTAAGCTCGGCCTCCAGCCTGGCCCTGTTTTCGGGCAAGTCGCAGCCGCTAACCTGGTAGCCCGCTTTGGAAAAAGCTTTGGCATACAAGCGCCCCATATCGCCGAGGCCGATAATACCTATATTCATGGTGCTAATATAAGTTTAGATTTGAGATTTGAGATATGAGATATGAGATTGAAGATAAAAAGTCGATGGTCGATGGACCATCACTACTGTCCGGTAGGAAATAAGTAAGAAAAGAGCTCAAAAAGATTAGTTTTGAATTGCAACATTTAAAACAACCCCATGAGCTCAATTCATAGAAGTAA
>Ga0134126_10003645_pt1 | contig 19293 bp, 18 predicted proteins | sample KB31752_FD_96881 | JGI IMG/M metagenome (GOLD analysis project Ga0134126, IMG submission 96881) | Terrestrial soil microbial communities with excess Nitrogen fertilizer from Kellogg Biological Station, Michigan, USA - KB3-175-2 | ecosystem: Environmental > Terrestrial > Soil > Unclassified ...
AGAAGGTGATTGGGCTGCCGGGCTCTTCATAGGACCGCAGGCGCTGCGCATGCTTTCGCAGCAGCACTGCACACAGCACCGCCGCGACACCAGTCACCGCGCGCGCCATAAAGACACCAAAAGCCGGCGCAGGGGAAACAGCGAACGAGTCGGCATCGCCGACTTGTATTGCCGCAGCAAACAGCTGCAACAGCACGCCGAACACGCGAGGCACGACACGATCCTGACGTGCTCCGATCCAAACCAGTGCCGCGCCTTCTAACGCCCACGTGACGCCCGTGGCCGTGCCATTGAGCGCCAGCGGTGTCGCCACGGTAAAAAACACGACACCAAGCGCGATGAACGCTTCGACGAGAACGCGCTGGGAGCTGCGTCGTTGCCGTTGCAAAAGCCACGCAAGCGCAAAGTAAACAGTACCTGCAACCACCGCGCTCGAGGCCAAAGCGAGCGGCCGCTGATGCAACATGCCGGACTAGCCGAACGCGGCCATCGGCGTCCCAAAGACGAGAGTTCCATCGACGTAGCCGCGCAATTCCGGCGGCTGACGCGTGGAAAACAGAATGGCAATAATGAGATAGAAAACGAAGAACAGCACCAGAAACGGCTCGGTGCTGGCAAACAGCGAGCCCTCGTAGTGGAGCACACCCCAGGCGGAACTGATGAGGAAAGTAAACGCAAACCCCGCCAGATTGAGGGGTCGCCAGGCCCTGTACCAGGCGATCGCCAGGATGCTCGCATTCAACACGGCGTAGTAGCTGAACAGCACGACATGGCTGCCCTCGCCGCTCGACGCGAGGATCGGCGCGAGAAAGCCACCGGTGACGGCCAGAAAGGCGAACGCCTGGGAGTTCTGCAAGACCGCCAGCACTGCAGAAAACGCAGCGAGACATACAAGCACGGCAAAAGCTGCCGTGGGATGCAGGAGTGAATAGAGGCGCAATGCGGCGAACGTTGTCAGGTAGAGGATACCGACTCCGCCGCCTTGCAATGCGAGGGCATAACCGGCACGCCTGGGGCGCAACCTCCAGCCAAGAAACAGGAGAACTACACCACCCAACGCAACGCCGCTGAGGCGGATCTGAGTGGGTACGTGCGACTGCTCGGCGACATAACGAAGTAGAAATGCAACGCCGAAGAACAGGATAAGAATCCCGACGCGGACGAGTGTGTTACCGCCAGTGAAGTACTCGCGGAGGGTCCGCAAAAGAGGACCTTCGGCAGGCGCGTCGCGAGTACTTGGCGCTGGCGGTACTTCCGACGCCGCGTGCGCTGTTGCAGCTACTGATGCAACAGCGACGGACGCTGACGCCCCTGCGGGCGACCCTCCAGCGGCTTCGGCGCGCGCGGCTCGCACCCAACCCGACTCGCCTTGCCTGGCGGCCTCCCCCTCCCGTTGGGGCCGCTGAAACTCAGCGGACCGCTGAAGCTCAGCGACGCGCCTCTGCAGCGCCTCAACATCTTTCCGCAGCTCCTCGCCGCGCACGCGCAGCGCGCGAAACTCCGCCGCCGCATAACCGACAAACCCGCCCAGCAGTGCCCCAACCCATTGGGCTGCGAAACCTCCGACGAGCTCGCCAGCTAGTACGCCGAGGATCGCGCCAACGATCAGCAGAACGACTTGCATTATGGCGACGCAAGGTAGCCGAACCCCGGCGGAATCGCTACGACACGCTAAGGGCCCGCCTCACTAATGATCGCCGTGGCGAGGGCGAGCGTTAGTCAGGCAGGCTCTCCGCAACCATCACCGTGAGCGAGGATCACCACGCGAGGGCGGCGGCGGGCGATTCTCGTGCTGCTGCGGTTGATTGCCCGGAGCTGCAGGGCGTGCCGGTGGCGCAGGCGCCCGGGGCGGCGGAGCTGCCTGGAAGCGCGGCGCGGGTGCCTGGGGTGGTGGTGCCGCCTGGAAGCGCGGCGCGGGTGCCTGGGGTGGTGGTGCCGCCTGGAAGCGCGGCGCAGGTGCCTGTTGGGGTGGTGCCGCCTGGAAATGCGGTGCAGGCGCCTGCTGAGGCGGCCTTGCCTGTTGCCCGCGTCGCTCCTCGATCACCCGATTTTCAAACTGCGGCCTCTCGGCCTGCGGGCGCTCCATCTGTGGGCGTTCGATCTGGGGACGCTGCACCTGCGGACGCTCAAACTCCTGCCGCCGCTCGACAGGCGGCTGATAATTGTTCGCCGGCGGGCGCGATTGCGCCGGCTCCGGCGCGCGCGATTGTTCCGGCGCCCGCGATTGCTCAGGCGGCCCGTCGTTGCGGAAGGTACGGCCCCCAGGCGGCGCCCGCTCCACCTGACCACCCTGGGTGCCCTCCGGCCTTTCATTCTCGCGCTCCACCGGAGGACGCTCCCGCGGTGCCTGCGATGGCGGCAGGCTAGGCTGCCCCAACGCCCGCTCCCGCTCCGCCCAACTACGCGTATCGGCGGGCGGAGAATTCACCGGGGCGACCGGCGCCGCCCGCTGTTGCGCTGGCATGCGCTGCTGAACTGGCGCTCGTTGTTGCTGCTGTTGCTGTTGCATCGACAGCCCCTGCTGCCCGGCACCGGCACCCGAACCCGGACGCCCCTGTTGTATCGACTGGCCCGGCCGCCCGAACACGGCGCCGCGGCCACCGGCCTCCGGCGCCGGTCCGACCAGGCGAATACGCGCGGCCGCGGCCGTCGCGGCCGGCGGCGGAGTTCTGGCAACCACCGTGCGATTCAACACGACTGGCGGTGGCCGGCGCCCAAAACCTCCACCAGCATTACCCAACCTACTCTGCCGAACCGGCGTGATCACCGGCGGCGCCCCGGTGGCCGACAGACGCGCGATCTGACTCTGGGGCAAATTCACCCTATGGACGTTCACGGGCTGCGCGGAAGTGAATACATTCCGCGACACAGTGGTCACCGCGCCAGGGACCCGGCTATTCACATAGCGAACATTGGTAATGCGGCGCTCGTAAACGTTGGTGATGTAAGTGTGATCAACAATCGTGGTATTGGTGACATTGATAGTGCGCACATAGCGATCGCTCACCCGATACCCCGGCACATACACCTCACGCGGACCGAGCGGGAACCAACCCACTCCGGCGGCGACGCCAGCACGGCCACCCACCCACGCTACCATGGCCGGAGAGTAAACCGGGCGCACGTGCCGCGGACCCGGAACCCAACACCATGAGTTACGCCAACGCGCCCACCGGCCATAATGAAATGGCGCAAAGCCCCACGAAGCATTGTCCACCCAGGTCCAGCCCCAGGGTGAAATCCAGGCCCAGTGACCGAAGGCGTACGGCGCCCAACCCACCGACACCGCGGTCGGCACCCAGACGGGGCCGTAGTCGGGGGTATTCTCCCACTGACCGTTCTCGTCGAGGTCTTCCGTTCCGGCCATATCTTCCGGAACATACTGACGCGAAGCCGACTGCTCATACTCGCGATCCCGCTCGTACGACCAGTCATCGAGTCCATCCGGCGACCCGAGCGACCCACCGCTGGCCTCGAGTTGATCGGTGCCGGCAAAGCTCACCATCTGCTGGTTGTAGACCGGCAGCGTCTGTCCGCCACCGGAGGCCTCCGCCTGGCCTTCGGCCACCCGCACCATGGTGGTATTGCCGGAGCCGTCCACATCGACCCGGTACTCACCGGGCTGATCCAACACCAGGGCGATGTTGGGCGTGTCGATCTCGTAGGTCTGATTGTCCAACAGCTCGCGCAGATGCACGATCACGGTGCCGTCGGTGACCTGCATCTGGGCGACGTTGTCATCGAGATTGAGAAAGGAGAAGCCGGTGTTGGAGCCCAGGCGGATGACGGCACTGCCGATATCCAGCTCGGCGCGCGAGCCCTGTGTATCCGACCAGAGCCGGTCGCCGGTGGTGACGGGGCGGTTGATCTCCGCGCCGACCCAATCCTGCTCGCCGGCGGGCGCGAACGATACCGAGCCTTGGACATAACTCAATCGGGCAACGCGGCCCGGCGGATCGGGCTCGTCCGCCAGCGCGACGCCGAGCATCAAAAGTGAGAGCAGCACCAGAGAGCCAAGACGCATAGCGCCAGTCGACACCACGAAACCACCTCGCTTCCACATGCGGATCACCCCGGGGCAGAGCTCTGTAACGAATTGTGTGGCCGCGGGACTGAACGCGTCGTGAACTACTGGCTTAGATGCGCCCCACCCCATAACGGTTCGACGCCGTACGCTCCCGCCCCTTCCAATGAACAAGCGCAAAGACAATGGCGACGGCACCTAAGGCTTCGTGAGTGACGGCGGCGGCATCGTGTAGGTGGTCTGTCGTGTAATAGAGCGCATACCCGCTAAGAGCGAGCAGAGCTGCGAATCCAGCCAAGGAAAAACCGGAGACCCGGTTACGGGCATTGCGCCAGCGGTCGCTGATGTGCTCGGATGTAATCCAGCCGAACAGGAACACAGTCCCCACGGCGAGCCAGCCATGGATCCGCAGCAAGACGGGCTCCAGAGGATTGGGTGCCGGCCCGAAACTGGTTGCTACCGGAAAGGCGAAATGAGCTACCAGCCAGGCGCAGCCGCTGAGCCACAACAGCGTAAGGATTGCATAAAGAGCGCGACGGAGGGCGACTGGCATGGGAGTGATGCGAGGCCCTAGCCCTGCGCCGTGGGAGCGGCGTTGGAACGTAGGGTCACTTCCCAGAGCGCCATAAGCCAGCGGACGCCTTGGGTCACATGCCCGCACGACAGTGTGGCGCCCGCGATATTCTTGATGTCCGCCTCGAAGTGCAGCTGATCAAGCCCCTGCCGTCCATTGAATTGCTGGCGCCAGGCATCGCCACGCACCTCCCCTCCATGACTTTCGCGATAGGCAAGCACCTCGAGCGTTCCGAGGCGCCCCGCCGCGTCGATTCCGGCGGCATAGGTGATGAAGTCCTGCCTGCCGACCACCTCATCCACAAAGACATATCCGAGGACCTCAGTGCCTTTGGTCGCCCTCCAGGAACGCAGTGACCGGTGAGGCGGTTGAGGGCCCGCCAGAGAGGCGACCTGCTGCTTTTGGGCAGGATTCAGGGCGAGCACCACCTCATCGAAGCGATCGGCGTTAGGAAACAACGCCTTCTGCGCCTGTTCGACGGACATGTATTCGGCCGCAACCACGACCTGCGTCGGGGCGACACAGGCTACGAGGCCCGCCGCGGCCACCATTGTCCACTCTCTAGCCATCCGACCTCAGTCGACAATACAAATGCGAATCATTCGTAATCTCGATAGGATAGCGAGCCCGCGTCCATCGCGCCACCCGCAGCTCATGAGCTCAACCCGCCGCTTACGCGTTGCCCTAGGCACCTGGGTCGCGATTGAGACTCGCGCCGGAGATCCCGGGATAGAGGGGGCCGCCATTGAGGCCGCCTACACGTGCATCGATCAGGTGGAACGCTGGATGCACCCTCATCGCGAGGGCAGCGATCTGGCGCGAGTGAATGCCGCGGCCCCCCACACTCCTTTGGAAATTCAGTCCGAAACGTGGCGTGTACTGAAGCTTGCCCGGAGACTGCACGATTTAACGGATGGAGTGTTCGACCCGTGCCTCCCTCGGCGGGAGGGGCGCCTCCAGGACATCGACATGGCTCACGACGAGCCCAAGCTGGTTTGTCGCGCGCCCGTAGCGATCGATCTGGGCGGCATCGCCAAAGGTCACGCAATCGACCGTGCCGTCGAGACACTGCAGGATCATGGCTGCAGCTCAGGGCTGGTGAACGCCGGAGGAGATCTTCGGGTATTCGGCGACCGGGACGAAATGATCCTGTTGCGACAGAGCGCGACCTACCGCCAACTCAGTCTGCGTGATGCAGCACTCGCGGTCAGCGACCTGGAAGCCACCGAACGACCCGCCGAGCATCAAGGCTATTACTCCCGCACGACCCAACACCCAACGCGACGCTACGCAGCAGTCATCGCCAGGACAGCCGTAGCCGCGGATGCGCTCACCAAGTGTGTACTGCTATGCACCCCACAGGTCGCCGCGCACGTACTTCATGAGTTGGAAGCACAGTCCGTGTAACGGACGCCCTCAGGCGCCGGCAACCCCTCACCTCTCTCGCGCTGGTCGCCTCTTGGAATTCCGATCATGCCCGATCACCTCCTCGGGCATCTCGGTCGCCGCCACCTCCTCCTCGTCCTCCCCATCGCGGGCGGCTCCCACTTTGCCGCCCGTCACACGACCTTCGGCGGCGCCATCGTCCAGCACGAACCCACCCGCCTGACGGCTCCAGAGTCTTTGATAGGCGCCCTGCCGCGCGAGCAGCTGCGCATGCGAGCCATCCTCGACAATGGCGCCTTGACCAAACACCAGAATCCGGTCCAGGTGTGCGATCGTCGAAAGCCGGTGCGCCACCACAATCACGGTCTTGTCCTTCATCACTTCCTCCAGCGTCTCCTGGATCGCCTGCTCGGTGATGGAATCCAGACTGGAGGTGGCTTCATCCAAAATGAGAATTGGCGCGTTCTTGACCACGACCCGCGCGATGGCGATGCGCTGGCGCTGGCCGCCGGAGAGCTTCACGCCGCGCTCGCCCACCAGGGCAGCGTATTGGCCCTTGATCTGCATGACGAAGTCATGCGCGTGCGCCTTGCGCGCCGCCTCCATGACTTCCTCTTCGGTGGCTTCCAGCCGCCCGTAGCGGATATTCTCCATGAGAGTACGGTGGAAGAGATTCGGATCCTGCGGAATCAAACTCAACTGCCGGTGCAGCGACTCCTGCGTCATGGCGCGGATGTCGGTGCCGTCGATGAGAATGCCGCCCCCTTGCACATCATAGAGCCGCAGAATGAGACTCACGAAGGTGGACTTCCCCGAGCCGGAGAAGCCGACCAGCCCGACCCGCTGCCCGGCGGGAATGGTGACATTCAAACTACGAAAGATCGGCCGGTCGGCCGCATAGCCGAACGTGACGTTCTGGAATTCGATGCGGCCGCGCTCGATGTGCGTATCGAGCGCCCGCGGCTGATCGATGATCTCGTGCGGCTTGATGATGATGTTGACACCGTTCGTCACGTTGCCGACGTACTCGAAGAACTCCAGAAACCGCCGGCTCAGATTGCGCGCCTCATTGATGATCAGCAGCGCGGTCGTACAGGCCACCACGAACTCGGCGACACTGATCCTGCCTTCCCCCCAGAGTTGCAGCGCGTAATAGAGAATAGCGATCTTCAACACGGCGGCGGCGGTGTACTGGAACCAACGCACCCGCTCCGAGTAGCCGTTCGACTGCCGCACCGCGCGTAACTCCTTGCGCAGCTGGGTATCCAGATACTCCCGTTCGTGGCTCAGGCGGGCGAACAGCCGGGTGCTGGTCAGGTTGGTCACCGCATCCACGACCTTGCCGGTCGTTTCGCTGCGGGCGGCGGCTGCGGCCACCGCGTAAGGACGTGCTCGCATGGCAAGCCAGAACGAGATGCCCACGAAGAACACCGACCAGACACTCACGAGCACCGCGAGCCCGCGATAAGCGTGTCCGAGAATGCCGATGGACATACCGAACACAATGGCCATGGGCCAGAAATCGAAGATCACCGTCCAGAGCGTTTGCGAGACACCCAGCGAGGTCTCACTGATCCGATGAGCGAGCGCGCCAGCGAAATCGTTGCTCAAGTACCGATGCGAGTGATGCTGTAGATACGCATACAACGCGCGGGTGACGGTCTGCCGCTGTCGGGGTCCCAGGATAATCTGGCAGCGGCCGCCGGCGCGGCTGAAGATCACCTCGCCGACGCTCAAAGCGATGAAGAGCCACAACGGCCCCCGCAGGCTCTGGATCAGATCCAGCGAGTGCTCATGCGCGGCGGTCACGCCCTTGATCACCTGCCCCGTGGCGTATGGAATGAGAATGCCGCAGGTGGAGTTGATGGTCTCGAACACCACCATAGCGACATACCACCCTCGATAGCGGCCTATGAAGTGGCAGATGAACCGGAATGGCGTATCCGGCAAAGGCGGCGCGCCTGGCGCGCGTTGAAAATCGGTACTTGCGTCCATGTCCAACTGGAGCTTCGAGGCGAGCCTCGAGGGTCCGGGAGAATGGCTGCGCCCTACCGCCAGCGTCAATGTGCTGGTTGAAATCCGTAGCGACGAAACACCGGCCTGGCCGCATCACTCAGCACGAAATCCAGGAATTGCCACGCTTCGGGACGGGCCCCGGCGGTCAAGGCGATGGGATAGATGATCGGGGGATGGCTGGTTTCGGGAAACTCATCGACGATGCGCACGCGCTTCTCGGCGAGCGCATCGGTTCTGTACACGATTCCAAGCGGGGCTTCACCGCGAGCCACAAACGCAAGCGCGGCACGGACATTTTCAGCGCGCACAATCCGGCCCGACACCGAAGCCCACACTCCGAGCTTCTCCAGCGCGATGTGAGCGTACTGACCGATCGGCACCGAATCCGGATCGCCCGTAGCGAGCTTCCCATCACCCAGCGCGCGCGCAAGACCGAATCCCGGGCGGATCTTCAGGGTCACCTTGCTGTCGGCAGGCGCAATCAGTACGAGTCTGTTGAGTACCACATCATGGCGTGAGCCGGGGCGCAGTAGCTTGCGGTGCTCGAGATAGTCCATCCATTCCAGATCAGCGCAGAAAAACACATCCGCGGCAGCGCCCGCCTCGATCTGCTTCGCCAGCGCCGAGCTCGCGGCCGGCGAGGACTTCACCACCACTTGGGTTCTTGCCGTAAAGGCGCGGCCAAGGTCATCGACCACGTCAGTGAGAGAGGCTGCGTCAAAAACCAGAACCGGCTCAGCCGCGGACGCCGCGCTCGCAGCGCAGCACAGGGTGAGCGCGGCAAGCACCGATAGAAAGCCCCGCAGCACCGCTCGCCTCATCATCCTCTCGACTCCATGTTTCGCAGTATTCAACTGAATATATCGATACGCGCATTCCATTTCTATTGCAATCGGTGGAGTATCCTTGGGGGCATGAAACAAATGGTACGGTTCCGCGTCGACTTCACCGAGGCGTGCTCGCTCGGACCGGGAAAGATCGACCCGTTGGAAAGCATCCAACGGACCGGCTCGCTGCGCCAGGCGGCGCAGGCGCTCGGCATGAGCTACCGGCGCGCGTGGTTGTTACTCGACGGTCTGAACCGCTCGTTCAGCGAGCCTGCTTCGATCGCCAGCATCGGCGGCCAGGGCGGCGGCGGTGTGACGCTCACCCCGTTCGGGTTGGAAATCATCCGCTGTTATCGAGCCGCCGCGCAGGCCGTTGAATCGGTGGCTCGGCAGGAACTCGGGGCGATCGCGGGCAAAGCCATGACGGCGCTACCCAAAGAAACCGGCGCCCACCGTAAGCGCCTCGCTCGCTCGACTGCTGCTCAGCCCGAGCAAGAGTGACGCGCATCCGGCAGCAGCGCTGGCTTAGCGCTGAACTGCCCACAGGTAGAGCCAGACAGGCTACTCTGGGCGCATGCGGCTTGAGCGCGTTGCGCACGAACAACTAGCGATCTTCATTCTCCTCCTGACCCTGTTGGGGCTCACCCCGCTCCGCCTCGCCGTCGCGAATCCTGCCTCGCCTGCGCCTGAGACCGGTTACGTCAACACCGGCAACGGACCTCTCCCCAGCGATGCCGAGCTGGAAAGCTCGGGCGCTGTCTTTGGCGATATCCGAATCGACAATAAGAACATCTTCGACCGGGGCGATCCGAAAGACAACAAAGCACTCTTTCACCTGGCAGACAAGCTGCACGTCAAAACCCGCCAGAGCGTCATCCGCCACCAGCTCCTGTTCCGCTCCGGCGACCGCTATTCGCGCCATGCGATCGAGGAGTCCGCGCGCATCCTGCGCACAGACCGGTACTTCTACGACGCCACGATCGTGCCGGTGCGCTACCACGACGGCAAAGTCGATGTGTTAGTCACCACCCGCGACGTGTGGACCCTCGATCCTGGATTCAACTTCGGCCGCAGCGGCGGCGCCAACTCCACCGGTGTGTCCCTCGATGAGCTCAACATCTTCGGCACCGGCAGCGCGGTGATGCTGGGCCACAAGAGCTCGGTCGATCGCAGCCAGACCACCGTCGGCTTCACGAACACTCACGCCTTCGGCACCTGGACGGCGGTGACCCTCAATTACGCCCAGTTGAGCGACGGCGTCCTGCGTCAGGCCATCATCGACAGCCCGTTCTATTCCCTCGAAACTCACTACGCCGGCGGTATCGTCGCGCAGGACAAGGACCAAAGCGACTATCTCTACGATCGCGGGCGAACCATCGACCAGTTTCACGACCACGCCATTTTTGCGGAAGGCTATGTTGGTTGGTCCTCCGGCTTGCACAACGGCTGGGTGCGTCGCTGGAGCGCCGGCCTCACCTATGACGAGCGACTCTTTACCCCTGACACGGTGTGGAGCGGCCCGACGCTGCTGCCGCAGGATCGCAAGTTCGTCTATCCATGGGTCCGCTTCGATCTGGTGCAGGACTACTACGTCAAACTGGAAAATCGCGATCAGATCGGCCGCACAGAGGACTTCTTTCTCGGCACCAACCTGACCGCCCGGTTAGGTTGGGCGGACGCTGCGTTCGGCTCGAGCCACAGTGCGCTACTGTTTCAATTCGCCGCCGGCCGCGGCGCGGCGCTGTCCGACTCGGCCACCTTGTTGGCGACGAGCGTCTTCACCGGCAGAGTCGAAAACGGCACCTTGCGCAATGGGGTGCTCGATGCGGCGATTCGCTATTACGTGCAACAGTCGCGCAAGTGGCTTTTCTTCACACAGTTGCACGCGGCGAACGGGTGGCGGCTGGACGTCGAAAACCAACTCCTGCTCGGCGGCGACAACGGCCTGCGGGGCTACCCGCTGCGCTACCAGGATGGTTCGGGAAGAGCGCTCTTTAGCATCGAAGAGCGCTATTTCACCGATTGGTATCCATTCCGCTTATTCCGCGTCGGCGCGGCGGTATTCGCCGATGCCGGCCGCACCTGGGGCACCGCACCGCTTGCGGCGCCGGGCCTGGGTCCGTTGGAAGACATTGGCTTCGGCCTGCGGTTCGGCAATGCCCGCTCGGGCTTCGGCAACGTAGTGCACGTCGATGTCGCCTTCCCGCTGAATGTCAGGCCCGGCATCGACAAGGCGCAGTTTTTGATCCAGACAGAGGCGAGCTTCTAGCGCCTTTGTTAGTGTTTCTTCGTAGGCGGCTTCTGTCCCGGCACCGGTGGTTTCAGGCCCGCGGCTTGAGCCGCCGAGGGCTTGCCCGGCGGGGCGCCAGGCTTCAACACAGGATTCGTACCCGTGGCGCTGGTGTTGGGGTTATTCGTGGGCACGGTGGGCTGTGGAGGCAGCATCTCCACCGATAGAGTGAAGGTGCGCTTTTCCGCGCCCTGCAGAGCGCCGACATTCACCACCTGGCGTGCCACTTCCTCGCCGCGATCGTTACGGATCGCTATGGTGACGAAGTATTCCCAGGGCTCCTCGAGGGGCGGATGACGGATCAGCCCCTCCACTCGCAGCGCAGACGTGGCCGCCACCTGGCGCTTCGCGGCTTCCGAATCGAAGCGCAGGTGGTGCAGACAGCCCGGACAGATACTGAGGCTTTCGAGAATGACAGCCTTACAGTGCGGACACGTACGCGTCTTGCCCGGTACGACCGGGCGAGAGGCGAGGTTCATGCGTTACCGAATCCCTTGGCCTTACCCGTCTCATGCTCTGTCCATCCGAACTCCACCTGGCCGCGCATGCGCGAACCGGCGGCTACGGTGAGTGAGCCTGCCTTGACGTCGCCGCTGATCACTCCGCCCTCGAGCAGCTCGACCCGCTTGGCGTTCTCGATGTTGCCCGTCAGCTCACCGCCAACGACGACGACGGCGGCCTTCACTTGTCCCTCGAGGTGGGCGCCGGTATCCAGGGTGACGTTGCCGTCGACCTGAACATCGCCCTTGAAACGACCGGCAATGCGCACATGGCCGGAGCCGATGATCTTACCCTCGATGGTCAGATCCGAAGCGATGACGGATTCTTTCATATCCAGGCGCTGTGCCTCTTTGACAGGTCGGCGAGCGGTTTCGGGGCTCAAGGGTGCTACGTTAGTCCTTTCCGGCTCACGCACAGGCGGTGGGCTGGACGGTGGCGGCGGCGCAGTCGTCGCCGGTCCGGAAGCAGGTCCTGAGTTCGTATCTTTCCAAAGCGCCATATGGCCCCCGTGCATGTGTAGAACACTGAAACTTACCCGACCTGTCAGTTACCAGCCACTCTGTCTCCAACTGCAGACAGCCCTGGCCTCACAGCGTCAAGCTCACGTCAGTTCGGGCATCATCTCGCTCGGAGCCAACCGGCCCGAACCGACATCGTGCTCTGCGGTTTGCAGCGGCACGATCAGATAAGCTTCGCGCGTACGGAACGAAGAGGCAATAGCACACTTGCAACTCAAGCGAATCCATCTCATCGCGGCAGCGCGACCGAACTTCATGAAAGTGGCGCCGTTGTATCACGCCCTTGCAGAAGAAAAATGGTGCACACCGCACATAGTGCACACCGGACAGCATTACGACGCCAATATGTCGGACGCTTTTTTCAGGGACCTGCGTCTTCCTGAGCCTGGCCATCACCTCGAGGTAGGCAGTGGCACCCATGCGGAGCAAACGGGACGCACCATGATCGCGTACGAGGCCGTCTGCATGCGGGAGCGGCCGGACGCCATCGTGGTTGTAGGAGACGTCAACGCGACAGTGGCCTGTGCCATGGTCGGAACGAAGCTGTGGATCCCTGTGATCCACCTGGAGGCTGGACTGCGCAGCCGCGACCGCCGCATGCCTGAGGAGATCAACCGGCTCGCCACAGACGCGATCTCCGATCTGCTGTGGACACCGTCGCCAGATGCCGACACCAACCTGCTCGCAGAAGGCGTACCGCCGCAGAAAATCATCTGCATCGGCAACATCATGATCGACTCGTTCGAGATGCTGCGAGGGAAGATCGAGAGCACGGACACCCGCCGCCGCCTCGGGCTCGACGGTAAGCCCTATGCGGTCGTCACCCTCCATCGACCCTCGAATGTCGATGAGCGCGACAAGCTCACCGAGCTGGTGTCGACCCTGGTGGCGCTGTCACATGAGCTGCAGGTGGTGTTTGCCATCCACCCGCGCACCCGTAAGCGCCTCGAGGACTTTGGCCTCATCGATCAAATTACCGGTGCCGCCGGCATCCTCTCCACCGAGCCGTTGAGTTACATCGAATTCATGGCCCTGGTGACCGGATGCACGCTCGCGATTACCGACTCAGGCGGAGTCCAGGAAGAGACGACCTATCTCGGCATCCCTTGCGCAACCTTACGTGAGAACACCGAGCGTCCGATCACCCTCACGGAGGGAACCAACCGCCTGCTGAAGCCCGATGCGCTCGTGGCGGCCGCTCGCGAGGCCTTGGAAGGGAGATGGCGTACGGGTCGCCGGCCAGCGCTGTGGGACGGACACACGGCACAGCGCGCAGCTGCAAGCCTGCACAAGCTGCTGCTCAGCTGATGTACCCAGTAACCTATATCTGATGTACATTAAAAATCGAAATTGATGTACATTGGAAGCGCGAGTTGATGAAGACGCACATCGAGCTGGACGACGCTTTGCTGGAGGAGGTATTCCGCATGGGTGGTTTTGACACAAAAAAGGCAGCGGTTAACGCTGCGCTGGCGGAATACGCGAAATTGCTGAAGCGCCGCGAGCTTTTGAAAATGGAAGGCAAGGTTGCGTGGGTCGAAGATCTTGACGCCTTGCGCGCGGACCGGACCAAACGGCGTCCGTGATTCTTGTCGACACCTCGGTCTGGATCGATTTCTTCAACGGACACCAGTCCGTTGAATCCGCCTATCTGCGAACGTGCATCAGCGATGCCCACCCGCTAGTTGTTCCTGGGCTCGTTCTCACCGAGATTCTCATGGGGTTACGCACGGAGTCCGATGCCACGCGGGTCGCGGATGGGCTGTCGGGTTTCGACGAGGCGCCGCCGTTGGACACGAGGGACTCCAGGAAAGCCGCGCAAATCTATCGGGAGTGCCGCAATCGGGGGCGGACGATTCGCTCCACGATCGATTGTGTTATCGCGCAGCTGTGCCTGCGCCACGGGTACGAGCTGCTCGCCAAGGATCGCGACTTCGAGTCGATCGCGCAGGTCTTCCCACTCCGGCGCGTCGCGATCCCGATGATGGTGCACGACCGACCCAACCCAAAGTCACAGCAAAGCTGATCAGCCCGCCATCCGCGGCGCCTGCGGCCGCAAGGCATCCAGCAGCACCTGGAAATCGCACCCTTTGGTGACGAACGCGGCGGCGCCGCGGCGTTTCACCTCGCGGGCCACTTCCTCGCTGTTCGCAAGGCCGCTGAAAATAATGACCCGCAGCTCCGGCATGGCGCTCGTGAGCTCTTCCACCAGGGGCAGCCCGCTACCTCCCTGCAACATCAGATCAAGGATCAAAACGTCCGCTGAGGCGTCCCGGGCGGCGGAAAGCACCTGTCGCGCGTCCGAAACCTGCCCGACACATTCCATATCGGGCTCGGTGTCGATGAGTTGGCTCATGACGTCGCTCAAATCAGGGTGATTTTCCGCGATCAGCACACGCAATGGCTTGGCGGCCTCCAAAATAGCTCCCGTTTGCAGCACGGGGCCGTTCGAGCAAGTTTCGTGCCTAGACTGGGCACCTCAAAATTACCTATGCCGCTCGTGAGCGCGCGATGCGCGCCCCAAAAGCCGAAGCCGCGCGCGGTCTACCCGTCGATCAGCTGCAAAATCTCCGTCGTCTTCTCGCGCATGAGTCCTTCACTGCCACGCGACTCCACGTTCAGCCGTACAAGCGGCTCCGTGTTGGAGCCCCGCAGGTTGAAGCGCCAGTCGCGGAATTCCATCGACAGCCCGTCGGTAAAATCGAGCGACTCGGCTTGTGACTCGTACTGCTTTTGGGCACGCGCCAGAATTGATTTGGCGTCGGTCTTGAGGTGCCGGTTGATCTCGCCGCTGGCGGGAAAGAGCCGCATGCGCTCCCCGACCAGCTGCGACAACGACAGGCCCCGCTCGCAGATCACCTGCAGGACCAGCAACCAGGGGATCATGCCGCTATCGCAATAAGAGAACTTGCGGAAGTAATGGTGGGCGCTCATCTCGCCGCCATACACGCCGTCGACCTCGCGCATTTTCTGCTTAATGAACGCATGGCCAGACTTACAGAGCACCGGCTCGCCACCGCAACGCTTCACGATATCGATGGTGTTCCAGGTGAGCCGCGGATCGTGGACGATGCGGCCGCCCGGCTCGCCGCGCAGAAACGCTTCGGCGAGGAGCCCCACGAGGTAGTAGCCCTCGATGAATTGCCCGTGCTCGTCAAAGAAAAAGCAGCGATCGTAATCGCCGTCCCACGCGAGCCCGACATCGGCACCGGTCCGACGAATCACATCCGCGGTGGAGGCCTGATTCTCCAGTAGCATCGGATTGGGTACGCCGTTCGGGAAGGTGCCGTCAGGTTGGTGATGCACCTTGATGAACTCAAACGGCAGGTGCGGCTCGAGCTGATCGACAATCAGCCCTGCGCCGCCGTTGCCGGCGTTTACCACGACCTTGAGTTTGCGTAGCTTGGAGCGATCGACATAGCTCAGCAAGTGCTCGAGGTACTTGCCGCCGATGTCGAGCCGGCTCTCCACACCTGGCCTGGCAGCCTTTCCGGGTAACTTCCCCGTCTGGATGAGCGAGCGCATCTCGAACAGGCCGGTGTCGCCGCTGATCGGTCGCGACTGTTCCCGAACGAACTTCATGCCGTTGTAGTCAGGCGGGTTATGGCTCGCGGTGACCATGATGCCGCCGTCCAACCCCTCGGCAAATGTTGCGAAATACGAGCCCTCGGTCCCGCACAGCCCGATGTCGAGCACATCAGTGCCGCAGTCCATCAGGCCGCGTTTCAACGCGCCAGCGAGCTGCGGGCTGGAGAGTCGGATGTCATATCCGACCGCCACGCGCCGCGGCTTTACGAAAGCCGCATAGGCGCGCCCGATGTCATACGCCAGAGTCTCGTTGATCTCTTCGGGAATGCGGCCCCGGACGTCGTAGGCCTTGAAGGAGTTGAGGTTGGTCAAGTGGTGGTCCCCTGCCGGCCATACTTGTCCTCGAAGCGGACAATATCATCCTCGCCCAGGTATGAGCCGGACTGCACCTCGATGATGTGCACCGGAATCTTCCCGGGGTTCTCGATCCGGTGGCGCACGCCGACCGGAATGTAGGTGGATTGGTTCTCCTCGAGCAGAAACACCTCATCGCCGCGCGTGATGCGTGCCGTGCCGGACACCACGATCCAGTGCTCGGCGCGATGGTGATGCATCTGCAGGGACAAGGTGGCACCCGGCTTGACCTTCAGGCGCTTGACCTGAAAACGGGGCCCGTTCTCGATGCTGTCGTAGCTTCCCCAAGGACGGAACACCTCGCGATGCAGCGAGTGCTCATAGCGCCCCTGCTCCTTGAGCCGGAACACGAGCTTTCTCACATCCTGAACCCGGTCCTTCGGGGCTACCAGCACGGCATCCTTGGTCTCGATGACCACGTGATCCTGCAGGCCGACGGCAGCCACCAGGCGGCTCTCGGAATACAGGTAGCAGCCGTTGGAGTCCTCGGAGATCACGTCGCCTCGGGCAACGTTCCCGCGGCCATCGGCCTCGCAGGCATCATGAAGCGCGGCCCATGAGCCGACATCGCTCCACCCGGCGTCGAGGGGCACCACCAGGGCATCGGCAACCTTCTCCATGACCGCATAATCGATTGAGTCCGATGGACAGGCCTCGAAGGTCTGCGGATCAACTCGGGTGAAGTCGAGGTCGGACTTCGAGCTGGCGAATGCTGTGGCGCAAACCTTCGCAATCTCCGGCGCCAGCCGTTCCAGCTCCTGCAGGTAGCGTCGTGCCCGGAACATGAACATGCCGCTGTTCCAGTAGTACTCACGGGACTTGACGAACTGCTCCGCCTTGTCAGCCGATGGCTTCTCCACGAATCGGGCGATGCGATAGGTGCCGCCGTCCGCGCCCGCTTCGGCGCGTTGACCGTCTTGTGCGCGTTGAATATAGCCATAGCCCGTCTCGGGTGCGTTAGGAACGACCCCGAAGGTAACCAGCCGCCCCTGCTCCGCCGCGGGCAGCGCCAGTCGAACGGCCTTCTGGAAAGCCGGGACGTTACGAATGACGTGGTCCGCCGGCAGGACAAGCAGTACCGGGTCGCTATCCGCGCCGCCGGATGCAGCCTTCAGTGCGGTGTGGGCCGCGAGCGCAATCGCCGGCGCGGTGTTACGTCCGAAGGGCTCGAGCACCATGGCGCGTGGCTCGATATTGAGCTGGCGCAGCTGCTCGGCAACCAGAAAGCGGTGAGCCTCATTGCAGACCACTATCGGCGGCGTCGCCGCCATACCCTCCAGGCGTAGGACGGTTTGCTGCAACATGGTGCGCTCGCCAGTCAGTGCAAGCAGTTGCTTTGGATAAAGCTCGCGGGAGAGCGGCCAGAGCCGGGTACCGGCACCGCCCGAGAGAATGACAGGAGTCAACATCGAGGTTCTCCGGAACTTGGAACTCAGGCTGAAGCAAGGCGTGTACCACGGCCAATGGCGTGGTACGTGAACCCGAAGCGATTCACCATCCCCGGATCATATAAGTTGCGGCCGTCGAATATGACAGGAGCTTTGAGTAGCTGTTTGAGCCGGTCGAAGTCGGGGCTGCGGAACTCCTGCCATTCGGTGGCGATTGCCAGAGCATCCGCCCCTTCGGCGGCCTCGTAGGCGTTCTTGCACAACACGAAGTCGGGATGGTCGGCGTAAATGCGCCGAGCTTCGCTCGCTGCCACCGGATCGTACGCCCGCACACGGGCGCCGGCCTCGAAAAGCATCTCGATGATCCGGCGCGAAGGGGCCTCACGCATATCGTCAGTGTTGGGTTTGAAGGCCAGTCCCCATAACGCCACGGTGCGGCCGCGCAGCTCGGAAAAGTGCCGCTTCATCTTCTCGACGAGCACTTCCTTTTGCCGAACATTGACACTCTCGACGGCGTTGAGAATCTGCGCCTCGTGACCGACCTCCTGCGAGGAGCGGATGAGCGCCTGCACATCCTTCGGGAAGCAGGAGCCGCCATATCCGGTGCCGGGATAAATGAAGCTGTAGCCGATACGTGGATCGGAGCCGATGCCGACACGGACCTTCTCGATGTCCGCGCCGAGACGCTCGGCGATGTTCGCCAGCTCGTTCATGAAGCTGATCTTGGTGGCCAGCATGGCGTTGGCCGCGTATTTGGTGAGCTCCGAGGAGCGGATATCCATGACAATGAGCCGGTCATGATTGCGGATGAATGGCTCGTACAGGGCACGCATCAGCTCGGTGGTGCGCGGGTTGTCGGTACCGATCACGACCCGGTCGGGCTTCATGAAATCCTGGATCGCCGCGCCTTCCTTGAGAAACTCGGGGTTCGAGACCACATCAAACTCGATGTGCGCGGCCCGCTGAGTCAGCGTTGCCTGCAGCTCCTTGCGCACTTTGTCCGCCGTACCAACCGGCACCGTGGACTTGGTGATCACCACACAGTACTTACTCATGTGGGTCGCGATGGTGCGCGCTGCCGCCAGTACGTAGCGCAGATCCGCGGAGCCGTCCTCATCCGGGGGTGTCCCGACCGCGATGAGCTGAAAGAGTCCATGCGCCACGCCCTTGGCGGCATCGGTGGTGAACTCGATGCGTCCGGCCTCGGCGTTGCGCTTGATGAGGGCGTCGAGGCCCGGCTCGTGAATGGGAATCTCGCCCCGATTGAGCCGATCGATCTTCCCGGCATCCACATCAACGCATATCACGTGGTTACCGGCGTCCGCTAGGCATGCGCCTGTCACAAGGCCCACATATCCAGACCCGAAGATTGTTACACGCATGAAATAAGTTCTTGTAGTGAAAGGAAAAAACGCACGCCAGCCTAATGGAAGGCAGCATCCCTCACAAGCTTAGCAAACGGGCTGCCGCGGTGCGTGGCCGCAGTACCGGGACTTCAGAAGCTAGCCCGGCTCCGCGAAGGTGGAGGGCGACTTGGGAACCAGGTCGGTGTGGCGACGCTTTGGCAACGGAGTGACTTTGCTGTCGAGCGCGACAGGTGCCGCCGATACCACCTTGCGGGTCCAGACATAATCGCAGATGTCCGGCGCCGGCCGATACTCAGCCACCGATTCGCACAAAAACGCGAGTGCACGCCGGCAGTCAAAGCTCGACAACGTGGTGAGCAGCTCATCCAGGATGCGCTGCATGCGCGGCCAGGGAATCGAATGCTCGATGGCCCGCATGATCATGGGGTGGTCGGTGCCCATGATATTGCTGCCGATCAGC
>Ga0134126_10003646_pt1 | contig 19291 bp, 16 predicted proteins | sample KB31752_FD_96881 | JGI IMG/M metagenome (GOLD analysis project Ga0134126, IMG submission 96881) | Terrestrial soil microbial communities with excess Nitrogen fertilizer from Kellogg Biological Station, Michigan, USA - KB3-175-2 | ecosystem: Environmental > Terrestrial > Soil > Unclassified ...
GCTTACGCTCTGGTGATGGGAGTCCCGGCGGTGCAGGTGGGATGGATGTGCTATTGCGGACAACGGCTTTCCGGTTCAATCTCACAAGTCGCTTGCACCGGGTGCGGTCGACTTTATGCCATTGAGAACAATTCGTGCCGCGAATTACGCGGGGCAGCTGCCGATCTACAAGACGCGGTAGTCGCTTCAACACTTGCCGCTTGAACCTGCAATATCACTGCAAAACATTCGATTCAGGATGAATATGCCGGACATTTTCCTACCCTTCCATAAACCTTCCATCGGGCCGGAGGAATTTGAAGCTGTATCCAAGGTGCTGGAGTCCGGATGGCTTACAACCGGGCCTGTGGCACAGCAGTTCGAACACGACTTCGCCACCTATATTGGGTGCAAGCATGCCCTGGCAACCAGTTCCTGCACAGCAGCCCTTCAGTTAGGACTTGATGCTGCAGGAATCCGTCCTGGGCAGGAAGTCCTGGTGCCGACCTATACATTCGCGGCCAGCGCCGCGGTTGTCGCTCACATGGGCGCTCGTCCGGTGCTTTGCGATTCTGTTGCCGACGGCTTCAATCTCGATCCATACGACCTTGAAACACACATTACGCCAAAGACAAAGGCCATTTTGGCAGTCCATATGGGTGGAGAACCATGCGATTTATCGGGCATTCATAACGTCGCGGCGCGGCATCGCCTTCATGTGATTGAGGACGCTGCGCATGCGCTCCCGGCGTCTTATAACGGCGAGCGCATTGGAATCAACTCCGAGGTGGCAGCATACAGTTTCTACGCCACCAAAACCATCACAACCGGTGAAGGAGGCATGTTTGTAACAAACAATGATTCCTACGCACGGCGAGCATCACTGATGCGATTGCATGGAATAAGCGGTGATGCGTGGAAGCGCTATTCGAGAGAAGGAACATGGCATTATGATGTGCTTGAGGCCGGGTTCAAGATGAACTTGCCTGACCTGCTTGCGGCTGTTGGACTGGCACAGTTGCGCAAGGCAGATCAATTTCATCGCCGCCGTCAGGAAATAGCTTCCAGGTACCTCAGACTTCTCTCCGCAATGGACGAACTGGAAATGCCTCCGGTTGCAGAAGGCCATTCGTGGCATTTGTTCGTCGTCCGGCTTCGCACTGAGCTTCTCAGCAGGACGCGGCAAGACTTCATTGAGGATCTCAAGCAGGCCGGTATCGGGACCAGCGTGCATTTTATTCCTCTCCACCTGCACTCTTACTACCGCCGCCGGTATGGCTACAAAAAGGGAGATTTTCCTAACGCTGAAAGCGCTTATGAGCGGGCGATTTCTCTCCCCATCTATCCTGATATGAGAGACACCGATGTGGAACATGTCGTAAGCACGATTAAGCACACTATTCACGTAAATCGTGCGCGCGTATACGTGAGCAATATGGCCTCATGATGCAACCGCCTCATTCAGCGTTCCAGCAGCAGCCTTCGCCCTGGTGCAATTCCAGGAGGAAGCGTCTCCTGGACATTGTGGTTGCAACTTTTGCACTCGTCGGAAGCGCCCCATTCATGCTTTTGATCGCCCTTGCCATTCGGGCCACTTCGCCCGGTCCGGTGTTTTTCCGGCAATGGCGATCCGGGCTGAAGGGACATCCATTCCAACTTCTCAAATTTCGTACTATGCAGGTAGCGGCAGAGCAGTCTGGCCCACGGGTTACGCGTGCAGGAGATGCCCGAATGACACGTGTAGGTAGATGGTTACGAAAGTGGAAGGCTGACGAGCTACCACAATTGCTCAACGTGCTTCGTGGAGAGATGTCGATCGTGGGACCGCGTCCCGACCTGGAGCAATATTGGCGAGAGGCCAGAGATTTAGAACGTCAGGTGCTTGCGACCAAACCTGGCATTACCGGTGCAGCCAGCCTGATTTTCCGCAATGAAGAAGAGTTGCTCGCATATGTTCCGGAAACGGAGCTCGCATCCTTCTATGTTCACCACGTTCTTCCCGGCAAAGTCCGCTTGGATCGGAAATATGCGGCACAGGCTACATGCTTGAGCGACTGCCGCATTTTGATCCAGACGATACTCTGTATCTTCTCAAACGATCCTGTTTCTCGACAGTTTGAAGAAATGAAACAGGCTCCAAGACATGAAGGCGTCTGACGGCCGGTAAACAGAGGTGGCACTTTCATTTGTGACGACTCTTGCTCAATTGCAACAGCGAGCACGCGGATTTCTGGGTACCTTTCCTGATGGATTTACGCAAGTGGGTCTCAATTGGGATGTGTTACGAAACTTCACCATTCTGAGCGGCGGTTCCGCCTTGGGGCAGGGGTTCAGCGTGGCCTTGGCGCCATTGATTACGCGCCTATACCTTCCCGAGAACATCGGCCAATTGGGCCTATTCACCGCTTTCATCAACGTTGCCGTCGTGGCGGCGTCGCTTCGGTATGAATTTGCCATTGTTTCAGCCGAAACAGACCGTGAAGCCGCCCAATTGACATTGTGTTCCTTTGTTTTGGGGTTGCCGGTCAGTGCAGTTGCAGCGCTCACATTTTTCTTAATGGTGCGAAACGGAATCCTCGGTTACGGCAGCATGCCACTTTATGCAGCTATTCTGATCATGCCGGCCCTCTTGTGCACCGCTGTCTTTTCGGGGCTTCGCTACTGGTTGCTGCGGAAGGAGCGGTTCAGTCTAATTTCGCATGGCAACGTCCTCCAGAACGTGAGTCGAGCGCTGTCGCAAGCCGGTTTCGGGTGGCTGGGTCCCAATACAGCCGGTTTGCTGGCAGGCGAAATCATCGGACGTTGTTCCGGAATGAGCCGCATGCTTCGCGCCGCCTGGCCTGCGCTGAAGCGGGAGCTAGCACTCAGCAATCTGCGCCAGGTAAAACACACTCTCATAAAGAACCGCCAATTCGCGCTGTACTCACTGCCATCCTCGCTCCTGGACACATTGGCTGCATCCATTGCTCTTCCGCTTGTGGTGTATGTTTATGGATTGAACGTCGGGGGGAGCTATTCGCTCCTGTCGAGAGTCCTTGCCGTGCCCGCCGCTCTGATCACCGCCAACGTAGCGGATGCATTTCACAGCAGGGCTGCTCTGATAACGCAGCAGAATCCTCTTGCTTTACCTGGTCTGGTAAAACGGATGGCGGGGATTTTGCTGCTGATCGGTATTTGTCCCGCTGCCGCCCTGGTTTTCTTCGGGCCACCCCTATTCCAATGGGTATTTGGAAGCAAATGGCTCGAAGCAGGCGTGATGGCGACATGGGTTGCTCCGTGGTTCCTGGCGCAATTTGTCGTGAATCCATTGAGCCGCGTTGTGCTGGTGGTCGGGCGTCAGGAAGTCAAGTTCATTTACGACGTCATCACCTTCGGCGGCACTATTGCAGTGTTTGCACTTGCGCACCATCGCCAGTGGCCGGTTATGACAGCGATAGCCTGGCTGACCGTCTTAAAGACGGTTGCGTACGCCCTCTTCTATTTTCTTCTTCTGAATATCTCATCAGGACACAGCCAGCAAGCGCGATCCGCTACTGAGGCCCTGCAATGATGCCGAGCAACAACAAACATCAAGCCTGCCACCCTGGTTCCATTGCGGAGTTCACAAAAAAGGTCAACGCCGACTTGGTGACTCGTCAGGCGCGTATCTACGCTCTCTGGGAACTAAGCCGAAGGGCTGGCATAAGGCGAGAGCAATTCGATCGCTGGACGATCGATACTGGTCCGCAGTCTACCGTGATCTGGATCGACGGTGTCTCACCGAAGAAAGTATCGTTCCCTCTAGCTTCTGCCGCGTTCTGGAAAAAAGTCAGCAGTCGACAAGTTGAAGTAGTCCGGGCATCCTGGATGTTTTCATCAGCCGAGGGTTGGGTGGAGGCAATACCGGATTTTGTGGTGCCTTTTTCAACCTGCCCTGCTCACGGCATGCCTCTCTTTCAAGCGATCAACCTCACGCATGTCTCCTGTTCGGTAGATCTTCTCACCTCGATTCTGCTCACCCTCTCGCGCTACGAGGAAGCGGTGAGTGAGAAACGTGATAATCACGGACGCTTCTCTGCGGTCGGAAGCTTAGCCGCAGAGCACAGGTTTCTCGACCGACCCATCATCGACGAGTACGGACTTGCATTTCAGCAGGCGCTCACGTATTTGATGCCTGGTTGGGCTCCGCCCGCTCGTGAACTGCGAGTCAAATTGAGCCACGACATTGATCAAGTGGGCATGCCATTCAGGCTCAGACCAGTATTGGGTCATACGCTTGCGCGTCGAAATCCAGGCGCCACTCTTCGTGATATCACCAGCGTACTGGGTGCCGCCGAGCCAAGCTACCTGAAATGTGTTCGCACGATTTGCAAACTTTCTATGGAGCGCGGGCTGGATTCCGCGCTGTACTGGAAGTCGCCTCCAGCCAGCGACAATGACACGGGGTACAGCCTTCACGAGAGCCGGACCCAGAACGTGATTCATTGGGCACGTGGACAAGGTATTGAAATGGGAGCCCATCCGGGTTATTACACCTATGGGTCACCAGAGAAGCTAAAGGCAGAATTCGATTATATCCGTTGTGCTGTGGGCGAGAGCTTGATTGGAGGTCGGCAGCATTACTTACGCTGGTCACCAACCACATGGGAGCATTGGGAAGCATGCGGCGTAGGTTATGACAGCACGGTCGGATATGCCGATCAGATCGGTTTTCGCGCGGGAACATGCATCCCTTACAAGCCGTGGTTACTTGGTCCTGGGCGGGAAGCACACCTCCTCGAAATACCCTTAATCGTTATGGACGCAACAGTCGCAACCTACATGAGCATTCCTGAAGAAAAGCAGCTTGACAGAATCACGCCCCTAATAGATAAGTGCCGACTCGTGGGCGGGGTGTTTACGCTGTTGTGGCACAATGCCAGTTTGCTCGAACCAGGTTATGGCAACACGTACATCCAGCTTTTAGATTTGCTGGCTGGCGCCAAGCGCTTTGCCTGGGAAGACGAACTCCGCAGGGGAAACGCTGACCTTTCTAGAATTAGCTGTGCTTAACCCCAGGGCTTTCGTAACCGACGGCTCGTATGCACATGCGCTCGCGATTGTTCGGGCATTGGGACGCGCCGAAACCGAGATAACAGTGGGTGAACGAGCCACTATCCCCCGCCTGCGGCATGTCGCACGCTGGTCCCGATATTGTGGACGCGGCTTTTCATACCCCGATCCAGACCAGACTGGTGGCGCCACAGTAGCCGCTCTCAGGGAATTGTTTTCCCAGCAGCACTACGACGTATTTATGCCAGTAAGCCTTACCATGACGGAGCTTGCTGTCTATCATGCCCATGAGTTTCCAGTCGGCGCCATGCTTCCAAGTACTGACGCTTTTGACATTGCAGCCGACAAGAAGCGCACCTTCGAATTCGCACAGGGTCTTGGGATACCGATTCCTCTCACATTTAATGCGGCCGAGTACAGCCGACTGGACTTACCCTGCGTGATCAAGCATCGGCGTTCAGGAGCGTTGATTGCCCATCGCGCTGATGATCTCAGCGAGATTCTGAGTACGATCGGCAAGAAAATGGATCACTACCTGGCGCAGGAGTACATCCCCGGAAGAAATGGATACGGCTATTTTGGACTTTTTTCTGAAGGACACGAACTTGGATTTTACATGCACGAGAGATTGATGCAATGGCCCATTGAGGGAGGGCCGAGCGTAGTGGCCAGAAGTTTTTATCATGATGAACTCCGCGAATACGGACGCTGCATCTTAGCCGCCCTGAATTGGACGGGCGTAGCCATGGTGGAGTTCAAACGAAGCACTCGCGATTCGAAGTTCTACCTCATGGAAGTGAATCCGAAATACTGGGGATCTCTAGATCTCGCGATCCGGGCTGGCTGCAACTTCCCGGTATGGATGAAAGATTTTGTCCTTCATAAACATTTGACAATACCGCATTCCTATAACATGACAACAACCTTCCATTGGGTTATGCCGAATGGGTTGCGATGCCTAGCGCGCTATCCAGAATATCGTGGCGCTTTTCTCCGGAATATTCTGAGCCCCAGAGTGAGATCTGAAATTGAGCTAAGCGATCCTTTACCAACTATTATGCCCATCATGGCACAGTTGGGACTTGGCGTATGAACGTGCTGTGTTATCCTCGACTTTGGACAATAGATTTCCACGTCCATACATCTTTCTCCAGGGATTGCGCCACTCCTGCGGCCATGGCTATTGAGCTTGCTAAGAGAAAGCAACTCGACGGCATTGCCGTTACTGACCATGATACGGAAGAGGGCGGCCTGGCGGCAGTTGCAGCAAATCCCTACCACGATTTTCTTGTCATACCTGGCGCGGAAATTAAGACGGACCTTGGCGACGTAATCGGCTTATTTCTAACCCATCCAATCAAAAGCAGAACACTTGATTTAGTCCTGGAAGAGATCGCCGTGCAGGGCGGCATCAGTATCATTCCGCATCCTCTGCGTACCTTTGGCTCTGTGAATGACTTCCTTGTGGCAAGGGAACGGTATCCACAGGTGGATGCTTGGGAGGTCTTGAATGGACGCTACGGCCGAACGTTGCTGAATAAGTCCATTGAAGCCTTTCAGCGTTTCGCGATTTTGAATGCATCGGCGGGCAGCGATGCACACCTGCCGTGGGAACTCGGAAGGTGCCACACTGTGATGTTCGGGAGGCCGGACACTCCATACCAATTTCGAAAACTGCTACCGACCGCGTCCAGCATCTCTAATTCGCCGAACGATTTCTGGATAGCAGGGGGAATTCACGTAGCACGCCTTATTCGTGACGCGAAGACTGGGTCATACTCCCGGTTGATGAAAACGATCCTATCGACTCCTTACAGGGCCACCGCTAAGGCCATACGAAGCGCACTCAGCCGCAAGGCCGCAATTAACGGTTGATTCTGTTTTGTCCCTCGAATTGTGAACCCGCTCTCTGGCTGCTCCTTCTCCGGAGCGGCACCAGCAAAAAGAAGAACACGCTGCGTATGGCGACCTTGGGGCCGCAGGATTTACCGACCATGGCACTCGACGAGCGCTCCTCCGACTCTTTCATCCAACTTGCGCAGCGATCAACAGAAATACAGCGCCAACGAATGACTGCTTTTCCCGACAACAAACGATTCGCCTTCTCCATATTCGACGATACTGATCTGAGCACGGTTGAGAACGTTGGTCCCGTATACAAGCTCCTGGATGAGATCGGCATTCGGACGACGAAATCGGTGTGGCCTCTGGCAAGCTCCAGTAATGGCCGGTTCGGCGGCGCCAGTCTTCAGGACCCCGACTATCTAAAGTTCGTACTTGGGTTGAAGGAATCTGGGTTTGAGATCGCCCTGCACAACGTTCGTAACATGTGTTCCACGCGCGAACAAGTACAAGCTGGTCTAGAAGAGTTCAGGCGCCTCTTGGGATTTTACCCGCGCGTACACGCTAACCACTCTCACAATCGCGAGAACATCTATTGGGGACCGGCCCGCTTCTCCCGCATCGCTCGCTTGTATCGGGCAATGACAATGTTCCGGCGCCTGTCGTTCGAGGGACATATACAGGAGTCGAAATACTTCTGGGGTGACCTATGTCGAGCTCATTTCGACTATGTTCGCAACTTCGTGTTTCGAGAAATTAATCTAAACCGGGTTAATCCAACCATGCCGTATCACGATCCCGAGCGGCCATTTGTGAACGCCTGGTTCAGTAGCTCCGACGGGCATGACGTGCAGGCGTTTTGTGAGTTGCTGAGGGAAGTTAATCAGGACCGGCTTGAGGAGGAACAGGGTGTCTGCATTGTTTACACACACTTCGCTTGCGGCTTCGTATCAATGGGCGCGGTACATCCCCGGGTTGACTTCCTGCTAAGGCGGCTCGCTCGAAAAGACGGCTGGTTCACTCCAGTTTCAACATTGCTTGATTTCCTCCGAAAGAGACCTCTCGTCAAAGTAATCTCCATAACTGAACGCTCCGCCTTGGAACGCCGTTGGCTCAGTGATCGTCTCGTGGATGTGGTCTTCCGGGGAATTCGTAAACCCTCACCACACGTCGAACCGGCTACGAGGCGACGTCATCTTTAGACGCAATCTTCTCGCTCAGCGGCTTCTTGCATCGTGGGTTAACTGTCGGGCGGATGAGATGATCAGTTGGACCAAGATTCAATCCGCAGACAGGCAATGGCGGTCAGAATGGCCAGGCGATTATGCAAGCGCATATGCTCTTCTGCTCCTCGTGATCGCAGCAGTTTTTTACAGCTGCTTGCAGTTCGGGTATGAACCGGCTTGGGGCATCGTCGCGATTCCGGTCGGAATCACCGCTGTAGCAATTCTATGGAAATGGCCAATCTTAACTTTTGCCGGTCTGTTGTTTATCGGCGAATTCAAAACTGTTCCTGCCCAAGGTATTTCTCTTTCTGACCCGACGATGTTGATGTTTCTGCTTTGCTGCGGCGCAATCATCATGGATTGGTTGCGGGATTCAATCAGTGGGCATTCAGAGTGGTCACTGGGTCACCTATTCGCCGGACAGGGGTTTAGGATTAGCCTCTTTATGCTTTTTGTCGCGGTGCTTGCAGCCAGTTTTCTTTATACGCCGGCTGAGCAATATGGCAGGACGAAGCTCTTGCGGTTTATCACATTTGAAACTCTGGTGTTTTTTGGCCCGATTTTGCTCCTGAAAGACGAAACGATGTTGCGGCCCTTACTATGGGCCATGATCATTCTGAGCCTTCCCCTGCTCGTAAAACAACTTCTCCGCGCATCGCATCCTTCGCAGCAGGTTCTTTTGGGAAATATTGACATAACGGAAATCGGACCTGGCATGGATTTCGGTACTGCCATGCTGATCGCCATGTACACGAGATTGATCCATTCGCGGCTGCTGATGTATGGCATTCTCGTGCTCATGTCAGCCGGACTGGTCACGGCGGCTGCTCGCACACCGGTGCTGGCGCTTGTTTTGACGCTCCTTATCTCACCATTTGCTTTGAGGAAAGGTTCCAGGCATTTCAGCCTGAAAAGAATCCTGGGCATTGTTGTTCTAACAGCTCTTGTGACTGGCCTGACTTTTTTATGGATTCACAACAAACCCGGAATACATGACAAGCTGGCATCAAAGCAGAATGAGCTCGTAACCATGGCGTCCAGCTCTAACGACGGGCATGGCACGGTCGCCACGCGTCTGGCATTCTACAAATCTGCGTTTAGTGCACTGAGGCAACACCCATTCGTCGGATTGGGCCTGGGCGGTTGGAGCGTTTTCTATTCTGGGGAGCCCACTGAGAGGCCGCCGACGTATCCGCATGATTTCTGGTTGGAAATAGCCTGCGAACAGGGGCTGCTGGGGTTGACACTGCTCTTCACATTCTTGGCGAGTCTGTTTTGTTCCGCTCGGAAATTGGCGAGGTGTCCGCAGTTTTCATTTTTGATGCCACTGCTGATGTTTCACGTGTTTAACCACACTTTTACTGGAACTATCGAAGACCGATCTCTCTGGTTCTGGTTTGGCACGGTTGTTGCTGTTTCCCGAATGGTTCACAATCACGCGATCCATCACGCGCCCAGTCGCAGTGCTTTCGAAAAACCATTTCCGCCGCACCGCTACTCGTAAATCACAAGAGCGACTGGAACTGCCGTCGTGTTCTTACCGCGCTGCAGCAATGGGATCTTGGGCTCACCAAGCCCTTGCCAGACAGAGGATTTGATTCCGGTGGTAGACCAAGAGTTACCCGAGAGAGCCGCAGCAAAAGAGATCGAAAATATTTATTCCAGGCGCTTCTCACACCGACGCTACGATTTTTTGGATGACGTTAGCATCTTTGGAAATCAAACCGATGAACGAGAGTTCCTGCATTTGATGAAACGTTATTCCATGCTTCCACTGAACAATAAACTCATTCTTGATGTAGGCACCGGAGGGGGCTTTTTCCTGCGTTCACTGCTGAAATACGGCATTCATTCTTCACGGCTGTTTGGAATTGATTTCTGGGAAGCGCGGGTTCAGGACGGACACACTATTGCTCCATGTTTGCCGCTGATCTGTGGCACCGCTGAGATGCTGCCGTTTCGCGACGACTCCTTTGATCTGGTGGTTCAGCGAACGATGTTCAGCAGTATTCTTCATGCGGAAAAAAGGTTACAAGCAGCTAGGGAGATGCTGAGAGTGGTCAGGCCAGGCGGGATCATTGTATCTCACGATTTCCGGATCAAGCGGCCAGGAGATCGTGATGTATGCAGCATCACAGCAGCAGAGTTACGTAGATTGTTTCGAAGTGCTGAACTCGCACTGTTTACCGCCGGTATGCCGCCCCAGCTCGAGCGCATGTTGGCGCCCAGATCTTTCCTTGCCTGCCAATTCTTATCGACGATCTGGCCCTCGCCTTTGAGGTGTTTCTATTGGGCAATTGCCCGCAAAGTCACGATCGGCCGGAAAAAAGTGTAACAGCCATAGCAAAGAGCGAAGGGCAGCGCTTGCTGCCCTCCGCGGTTAATAATCGGACTACATCCATGGCCATGTTTTTGGCGTGCTGCCAAACTCGTATACGCCGATGTCAAACCCGGTACCGAAAGGCCGGGGAGCACCGTCGAGATCGATGCTCGGCGCGGCTGTGGATGTACCGGAGTTGATGGCGCGACTGCCCGACTGCAAGTGGTAATCGCCGCTGCCATTTGGTTGATAGTTTACGAGCAACGGATCAGCGTTAATGGTTCCGATAGCAACAACCCCATTCTGTAACACGATTCCTCGTTTGTTGTTCCAGATGAGATTGTTAATGTACTTGTTGTCGGTTCCCGTGAGGCCAGCTTCCACGATGGCATAGCCATTGCCCCAACTCGAGTCATTGTAGATTACCATGTTGTTCACAACAAGCATGCCTGAAGCCACCACGCCGCCCGGAGCATCGCCTGCACCGACGAGGATGCCGTCTGAACCGTTCTGGTATACCAGATTGTTGGCGATGACGACGTGACTGGCAGCGTGCCACAAACAGATGCCACCACTCCAGACGCGGTAAACGATGTTGTTCATGATGTGACCGCGAAGATTTGCATGGTAGATGCCTTGTACCGTTCCACAGCTAGTCGATAGGCTCGTACCTATGTCATGAACCACATTGCCGATTACATCGTCATCACTTGCGCTGTAATTTGAATTAACGATTCCCGCACCACCGCTGCTTGTACATGCAGCAGGGATATTGTGAATGTGGTTTCCTATAATCCGTACGAACGAACCGCCGTTATTGATACCATCCCGACTGTTGCCGGTAATATCAAATCCCATAATGTCGATATAGTTTGCTGTGTTGTACCACGAATATTGCGCACCCGAGGTAACGATCTTTGCACCCCACTTCACATCAGAAATAAAGCGAATGCGCGCACTTGATGTTCCGCTGATACTGGTTGTGAGGGCCGCCGTATAAGTTCCGGGAGCCACATGAATGACGGAGCCGGCTTTAGCAACATTCGCTGCATGTTGAATGGTAGCCCATGGCGATGCTGCTGAGCCGCTATTTGAATCACTGCCACCCGTGGAAACATAGAAGTTCGTCCCTGATGGAGTCGGACTTGGACTCGGTGTAGGTGTAGGAGTGGGTGAAGGGCTCGGGGTTGGAGTAGGCGTCGGAGATGTGGCGATTACGGTCAGGGACAGCGATTTCTTGTAGACCGATCCGGAGCTGTCCCATGCCTGGACCGTAACTTTGTGGCTGCCCTGCGTCATGGTGACGTATGTATCCAATTTGGCTGCCGGGACAAAGTAGACGCTCTTGTAGTCAACGTAAATTCGCATGGCGGTAATGTGACGGTTGGCAGGTGCCTGCGCCGACGCCACATAATGAACCGGCGACGTGACAGTCGATCCCGAAACGGGCGAGGTAACATTCACCTTGCCGCTTGTTTGCGTTAAGCCGATCGCGGTGAACAGAAAGAGGCTTGCGACGAGCTGAAGTGATTTTTGCAACTTTGAGCAACTCCTGGGGGGATTTTCGAGCTGCTCGGAAGGCTAAAGAACCTACTACTCTGCCCCTATCGGGCAAGTGCTCGAATTATTTGGTGAAAGCTCCCCAATTCAAAGGCGAGGATTTCCTTAGAAATTCTTAGGAATGTTTTCCTTCTCCTCCGGGGCCTCTACCTTACAACCGAACAATGAGGGAAACACTGGAGCGCGTAGCGGGAGTCGTCGGTCGGTGAAATTGCTGAGCGTCGTCGGGGCACGTCCTCAATTCATTAAAGCGGCCATTATGTCGCGTGCTCTGATGCGTTCCGGAGTGACCGAAATACTGGTGCACACAGGGCAGCATTATGACTTCAAGATGTCTGATCTGTTCTTCAGCGAGTTAGCCCTTCCTTGCCCGGAATTCAACCTGTTGGTCGGCTCTGGAAATCACGGGTGGCAGACCAGCCGTATGCTGGAAAGAGTGGAAGCGATCCTGCTGGATCTTCGCCCTGACATGGTGATGACCTACGGAGACACCAACTCTACTCTGGCGGGGGCACTGGCCGCAGCCAAACTCCATATTCCCGTATGCCACATCGAGGCCGGTCTGCGATCTTTCAACCGCCAAATGCCGGAAGAGATCAACCGAGTCGTGACCGATCACACAGCCGATCTTTTGTTCGCGCCAACCGCAACCGCAGTACACAATTTGGAAAGGGAGGGTATTCCCCGGGAACGAATTATCCGTTGCGGCGATGTTATGTACGATGCCATGCTTCGCTTTGCGGCAAAAGCGGAAGGGGTAAGCCGCATCCTGGAGCAATTAAAACTGGAGACGCGCGGATACATTCTGGCTACACTACATCGCTGCGAGAATACTGATGATCCCCGTCGTTTGCACGCGATTCTGGCAGGCCTGGCTGAGGTAGCGGTGCAAATTCCGGTCGTACTACCTGTCCACCCGCGGACCCGTAAGGAAATTTCCCGCGCGCAGATTTCCCCGGCGGTTCTGGACCGGCTTGCCTTGCTTGAGCCGCTCGGCTACCTGGACATGATCTTGCTGGAAAAGCATGCCCGCCTGATTGCCACCGACTCGGGTGGTATACAGAAAGAAGCCTATTTCCATCGCGTACCGTGTGTCACCTTCCGCGGAGAAACAGAATGGCTCGAAACGTTGGAAGGAGGATGCAATCGACTCGTGTTCCCGATCAGTCAGGAAACCGTGGTCACTCGGACGCTTGAGGCCATGGAAAGCACACCCACATTCCGGAGTGATCTTTACGGAGATGGGAACAGTGCCCTATTCATTGCAAATACGGTTGCATCCTGGAATATGAAAAATTCGAAACGAAACTGCAGTGACCGGAGGTCCCCATGAGCCGAAATCGTCGTCCAATAACAATCGTGAGTTTAAACCTGCTGCCCGCGCTGCTCATGGTCCCGCTCCTGGTGCAGCCGAGCAGTTCCCTGGGCAGCGGAAGACTCATACATTCCGCGGTTGCGAACAGCGGAATGTCTACTGCCTTTTACGTGAGCCCTGCAGGGAGTGACGCCGCTGACGGGAGCGCCAGTTCGCCCTGGGCGACCATTCAGCACGCGGTCAATGCTGCAAGGGCAGGGACAATGATTCATGTCGCGCCGGGCACGTACGTGGAGGCGATCAAGACAACGGCCAGCGGAAGCTCCGATGCGAGGATCACCCTCCTGTCAGATATCAAATGGGGCGCAAAGATAATCGCGCCAAATTCGGATTCCGCATGGGAGAATCGCGGTGACTACGTTGATATTGAAGGGTTCGATATCACTGGCGATGGAAGACTGGGAATTCTAAACCTGGGTTCTTTTGTGAGAATCATGGGCAACCATGTCCATAATATTCCAGCGCCTTGCACAAGCAGCGGCGGAGCTGGTATTAACAACGCCGATTACAGCGCCAGTGACGATGACATCATTGGAAATCTCGTCCACGATATCGGGTCGACTCTATCGGTCAAATGCGGCACTGTACAAGGCATTTATCACGCGAATCTCCGCGGGCATATTATGAATAATATCGTCTATCACTCATGGAGCGCTGGCATCTGTTTGTGGCACGCTGCCAACAATGTTGTAATCGCCAACAACCTTGTATTCCAGAACGGCGCGGCAGGAATTCTTATCGGCGCTGGCGATGCACCAGGCGGCGTGGTAGCTTCTGACATGGTTGTTGTAAATAACATGATTTTAAACAATCCTGCCAGTACATGGGGAGCCGGCCAGGCCATTGTAGAGAGTGGGCTCACCGGAACTGATAATAAGTATGTCAACAATCTGATCTGGAAAAATAAGCAAGGAATTGTGCTGCAGAATGGAGTTACATCCGTGGGAACAATTGCTGCTGATCCCCTGCTGATCGATTATCAAGCCGATGGAAGTGGAAATTACCACCTTTCCTCCTCAAGCCCAGCGATTGGGGCCGGCACCCCGACAGGCGCTCCTCCCATTGACTTCGATGGCCGGATCAGGCCCACTACGGCGCCTCCCGACGTTGGTCCGTACCAGACCGGCGCTGGGCAGGCGGTGTGGCCATGGAATTATTAAGCTTCTTCACCCCTCGTCACAATTTTCTGCGCAGTTGTTCCCACTGCTTTCCGCCGGGCAAGCTCTAATATGCCGAAGCTTCAACCGCAAACGTCGTCCCCGCCCCGCGTCGTTCATATGACATCAGCCCACGAATGGTGGGACGGCCGCATTTTCCAAAAAGAATGTCGGTCCCTGGCGAACGCCGGATATGAGGTAATTGAACTCACAAACGAAGAGACAGACACGCACCAGGACGGTGTGCGCATTCGCGGTTTAGGAGCATGTCGCAGCCGGCTGCATCGCGTGACCTCCAAGATGATTGTCATGGCTTGCCAGGGATTCCGATCGAGGGCGGATGTGTACCACTTCCACGATCCTGACCTTCTGCCCGTGGGATTGCTTCTGCGCGCCTTTAACAAGTGCGTAATTTATGACATCCACGAGGATGTGCCCCGGACGGTGCTTCATAAGCACTACGTTCCGGCACGGCTGCGTGTCCCACTGATGTGGCTGACTGAACTGGTAGAGAATTCGGCAGCACGCGCAATGTCGGGATTGGTCGCGGCGACTCCGGCCATTGCGCATCGCTTTTGTCGCATTAACTCAAATACAGTGGTAGTCAACAACTTTCCTATTCTCTCTGAGCTGGCGCTCACGAACAGAAAGGCATGGTCGGCTCGATCCATGTCGGTCGCTTACATTGGCGGAATCGCGGAGGGGCGTGGGATTCGGGAAGTTTTGTCTGCGATCAGTCAAGTGCCGGAGACCGGTGCTAAGCTCGAACTAGCCGGTTGGTACTCAAATCCTGCACTGGAAACCGAGCTCATTCACAGCAGTGCGTGGCGCTACGTTGAATGGCACGGCCTGTTGTGCCGAGCCGGAATTGCTGAGCTCCTAGGGTCAGTGCGCGCTGGTCTTGTTCCTTTTCACCCAGAACCGAACTGCGTGACTGCCCTGCCGACCAAACTGTTCGAGTATATGTCCGCTGGGATTCCTGTGATCGCTTCGGACTTTCCTCTGTGGCGAAGCATCGTAGAAGGCGCCGGCTGTGGACTTCTCGTTGACCCCTGCGAGCCCGCTTCGATCGCGAAAGCGATTTCGTACCTGCTGACGCATGACACTGAAGCCGAGGCGATGGGCAAGCGAGGCCGCGCCGCCGTAGAGCGACAATACAACTGGGGAGCTGAGGAACGGTCTCTGCTCAACTTTTACTCGGCTTTGACTCATTCCAAGTGCGATAAAGCCCGACTATCGAACCAGTATATTGATTCCGAGAGTGACGTTTAACGTTTGCTTTGTAAACGCCCGATTGCCGCGACCCGCCAGATGATTTCCGCCTTCACAAGCAGCACGGTGACGAACCGTGCGGACCTTGTGCAGATGCAAGATAAAGATAACAAATCGGGTAAATTCGCACGGCACGCCTCCGTCTCCGTTATCATGCCTGCTCTTAACGAGGCCCCTTATATAGAAGAAGCATTGCGCTCTGTGTTGAACCAATGTGTTCCGAACTGTTCCCTGGAGATCTTGGTCGTCGATGGAGGCTCGAATGACGGCACTCGAGAAATCGTCCAGCGCTACGCAAGAGAGCACCCATTCATTAAGCTGCTCGAGAACCCGGGTCGCACGACTCCAAGGGCCTTGAATATCGGCCTGAGCACATCAGGCGGCGATTACGTATGCATTTTTGGCGCGCACGCCAGGTTTCCTCCTGACTACATCCGCGTCTGCATGGAAGAACTCAAGTCAAAAGAGGCCGCTGGGTGCAGCGGCCGCCTCGTTACGAGGTCCGGAGGTACAGCCGTGACCGCACGTCTGGCGGCCTGGTGTGTTGCACATCGATTCACATCATCGAGCAACTCGGTCCGGACCCATCCTGGAGGGTACGTCGACACAATTCCTTTCCCGGTGATGCTCACGCAGGTTTTGCTCCAAGCCGGCGGGTATGACGAAAGGCTGCACCGCAATCAAGACAATGACATGAACCAGCGTCTTCGCGCGCTCGGACACAGGTTGTACCTCACGCCACGCACACAAGCAACATATTATGCCAGGAGCGGAATTAAAAGCCTGCTTGCGCATGCATATCGTACAGGCTGGTGGAATGGCACAACGGTTCGCCTCAAGTCCGCCGCCATGTCATTTCGTCATTTTGTGCCGTTTGCCTTCTTGCTCGCGCTCCTGGTTTTGGGATGGAGTTGCTTCTACTCGCTATTGGTAAGGCACTCGCCGGGGAATGGACCGTTACTACTTGCCGCTTTGCTCGGCTTACACCTGCTGATCGGAACATATGCTGGAATCGAAACCGCCTTACGGGAAGGAAGCGCAGCAGGACTCCTGCTACCCCCGATCATTCTGGCCTTTCATATTGCCTACGGTGTGGGTACGGCATTCGGGCTTCTGAGCACGCCAGAAATGCGTATGCCAGGAGCTAAGCGGGCTGCGCTCCGGAATTGAAAGCAAACAGATCACAAGACAATCCCTCATGCCTGACTCACAAGCAAGGTCGCGCAGAGGGATGGAATAGCCGATAGACCATTGAGGTTAGACCATGCTTGCCCCAACCTTTTCGACTCCTGAATTGCTGAGAGACAATCACCTTGTCTCCGTTCCTGCTCTAATCAGCGCAGCCGCGCGAGAGAGAGCACAAAGCCTTGCAATTTCGTCCAGCAGCGAGACGCTCACCTACGATGAACTGCAGAGGCGGGCAAAGAGCCTGATGAACAGGTTACTCTCTGCTGGTGTTAAACGAGATGTTCCAGTCGCGATTCTATTGCATAGGTCTCCTTCGTTCGTAGTAGCTGGCCTTGCTGTGATGATGGCTGGTGGAGCTTACGTTCCTTTCGATCCGGCATACCCCGTCGAACGACTCGACTTCATGTTGAAAGACGCCGGAGTCCAGATCGGCATTACTGATCATTGCTGTAGCCAGCTTGCAAAGACGGAAGGGATCGATTGGCTCGATGTTGATGATCGAACTCCGCAGCGCATGCGGCAAATTGAGCCCGAATCGCCCGCGCCTCAGGATCTGGCGTATGTCATGTTCACATCGGGTTCTACTGGACGACCGAAGGGCGTCCAGATTGAGCACCGTGCATTGCTCAATTTGGTCAGCTGGCATATTCATGCATTCCGCGTTTCAGCGATGGACCGAGCAAGCCAATATGCCAGTGTCGGATTCGATGCCGCGGTCTGGGAGATCTGGCCGTATCTAGTCGCGGGCGCAAGCATATTCATGATCGACGATTGCACCAGGAACGATCCGGCAGCTTTGCGCGATTGGCTAAGGGATCATCAAATCAGTATCGCGTTTGTGCCCACGCCGGTTGCTGAGCAACTGATCCGACTGGATTGGCCTGCAGATGTGGCATTGCGAACGCTACTGACGGGGGGAGATAGGCTGCATCGCTATCCTCCGGCAACCTTGCCGTTTACGTTGGTGAATAACTACGGCCCCACAGAGGCGACCGTCGTAGCGACCTCGGGCGAAGTGCATGCTTCCGGTGAGTCGGCTGAGCCGTCCATTGGCACACCGATTCACAACTTGACCGTCCGAATACTTGATGAGCGCATGCAAGCCGTTTCCGAAGGCGTTACTGGTGAGATCTATGTCGGCGGCGAGGGACTCGCTCGCGGCTATGTGAATCCGGAGCTGACTTCTCAAGCTTTTGTGGCCAGCCCGTTCGCGGAGGACGGAGGACGCTTATACAAAACCGGGGATGTTGGATTCTATTTGCCGAACGGCGAGATTGCGTTCGTGGGACGCAATGACGATCAGATCAAAGTACGCGGGTTTCGCATTGAACCAAGCGAGATTGTGGCGGCTCTGAATCGGCACCCAGCCGTGCAGGCGAGCGCCGTCAAGATGGCCGGCAGCTTCGAGGACAAAAACCTGGTTGGCTACATTGTTCCCGTTACGGAAAGATGTCCGAGAGCCACGGAGTTGCTGATGTTCCTGCGCGGCTTACTCCCCGAATATATGGTGCCCGCGATGTTCGTGCGTTGCGACCTTCTGCCCATGACCCCAAACGGCAAGCTTGACAAGAAGGCATTGCCGGATCCCACTGATTCAAACATATTGCGAGACACCGGGTTCGATTCCCCTCCAACAGAATGTCAACGGGAACTGCTCTCAATTTTGAAGAAGCTGCTCAAGGTTAATGACATTTCCCTGGGCGACAACTTTTTCCTCTTGGGAGGACACTCCCTTCTCGGCGCGCAGCTCATCGCTGAAGTAAAAAAGTTCTTTGGGGTTGAGCTTGCGCTCATTGATCTATTCGAAAACGGAACGGGTATCGCAATAGCCGAACGAATTGAGCAGCTTTCAAAGGCGAAGACCTTTGAATCCGAGGCCGCATAGTATGTCTTCTGTACATGAACCGGTTATCGATCAACGGAGCCTCAGCCTTTATCGGCTGTATGATCCCGCAGTCCTGGCAGATCCATATCCTCTCTATGCTCGTTTGCGGAGGGAGGATCCTGTGCACTGGGATCCTTTTCTCCACGCGTGGGTCGTTACTCGCTATGCAGACGTAGTGCTGGTTCTGCAGTCCCTCTCGGCACAATGCGCCCCGGCGCCCTAACGACTCGAATCTATGGGCCTGTCGGCCCTGGATCGCATTGGCCAGATTATGGTGCTCCAGCATCTGTTCATGGACTCGCCCGATCACACTCGGCTTCGGGCACTATGCTTGCAGGCATTTACGCCGCATCGAGTAGAACGGCTCCGTGCTCGCATACAGGAGATCGTGAACTCTCTCCTGGAGCCGCACCTTCCGCTTGACCGAATCGAGTTGATGGCAGATCTGGCCAATCC
>Ga0134126_10003647_pt1 | contig 19289 bp, 18 predicted proteins | sample KB31752_FD_96881 | JGI IMG/M metagenome (GOLD analysis project Ga0134126, IMG submission 96881) | Terrestrial soil microbial communities with excess Nitrogen fertilizer from Kellogg Biological Station, Michigan, USA - KB3-175-2 | ecosystem: Environmental > Terrestrial > Soil > Unclassified ...
GAAGGCGGCCACGGGGCGGTGTTCGACTGGCAAATCCTCCGCGGACGCAAGTTCGCGCGGCCATGGCTGCTGGCCGGCGGACTGACGCCGGACAATGTCGCGCGCGCCATTGCCACCGGCGGTGCACCCGGCGTCGATGTCTCGTCGGGCGTCGAGACCGCACCGGGCGTCAAGAGCGCCGAGCGCATCGAAGCCTTTGTCCGTGCGGCGCGCGGCGCCTCGGTCGGAGCGGCGGCGTGAGTCATCCAAACACCTATCGCGCAGGTCCCGACGCCCAGGGGCATTTCGGCGCCTATGGCGGTCGTTTCGTCGCCGAGACGCTGATGCCCAACGTTCTGGCGCTGGAGAAGGCCTATGAGGATGCGAAGCGCGATCCTGCCTTCCATGCCGAACTCTCCCACATGCTCAAGCACTATGTCGGTCGCGAAAGCCCGCTCTACTTCGCCGAGCGTCTGACGCAGCACCTCGGCGGCGCGAAGATCTATCTCAAGCGCGAGGATCTCAACCACACCGGCGCGCACAAGATCAACAATTGCCTTGGCCAGATTCTGCTGGCGCGCCGCATGGGCAAGACGCGCATCATCGCCGAGACCGGCGCCGGGCAGCATGGCGTCGCGACGGCGACCGTTGCGGCACGGTTCGGACTTCCCTGCGTGGTCTATATGGGCGAGGTCGATATCGAGCGGCAGAAGCCGAATGTCTTCCGGATGCGCCTGCTGGGCGCGGAGGTGCGCGCTGTCTCGTCCGGCTCGCGCACGCTCAAGGATGCCATGAACGAGGCACTGCGCGACTGGGTCGCCAATCCCTACGACACCTTCTACATCATCGGATCGGCCGCCGGCCCGCACCCCTATCCCGCCATGGTGCGCGATTTCCAGACCGTGATCGGCAACGAAGCCAGGGCGCAGATGATGGAGGCCGAGGGCCGGCTTCCCGATCTCGTCGAGGCGTGCGTCGGCGGCGGCTCCAACGCCATCGGCATGTTCCATCCATTCCTGGACGATCCTGGCGTCGAGATTCACGGCGTCGAAGCGGCGGGCGAGGGCACGGAGACGGAGCGCCACGCCGCAACGCTGACCAAGGGAACGCCCGGCGTGCTCCACGGCGCCCGCTCATATCTGTTGCAGGACCGCGACGGACAGATTCTCGAAGCGCATTCGATCTCCGCCGGCCTGGACTATCCCGGTGTCGGGCCGGAGCATGCCTGGCTCAGGGACCAGGGCCGGGTCAAGTATTTCTCGGCTACCGATGCGCAGGCGCTCGATGCGTTCGTCCAGTTGTCGAAGCTCGAGGGCATCATTCCCGCACTCGAAAGCGCGCACGCCATCGCTCACATCATGCGCGTCGCGCCGCAAATGGAGAAGGACAAGCTGATCGCGGTCTGCCTCTCCGGTCGCGGCGACAAGGATGTCTATTCCGTCGCAGCGGCGCTCGGTGAAAAGATATGAGCCGCATCGCCGCCCGTTTCGCCGAACTCAAAGAGCAGAACCGCGCCGCCTTCGTGCCCTTCGTCACGGGCGGCGATCCCGACGTGGAAACGTCGCTCGACATTCTCTCCAGGCTGCCAGGCGCCGGCGCGGACATCATCGAGCTCGGCATCCCGTTCTCCGACCCCATGGCTGATGGCCCGATCAACCAGGCGTCCTATCTGCGCGCGCTGAAGGCCGGAATGACGCTGCACAAGCTCCTCGACCTCGTCCGCCGGTTTCGCAAGGCGGACAGCAAGACCCCGGTCGTGCTGATGGGCGCTTACAATCCGATCCACGCCTATGGCACGGCGCGTTTCATGAAGGATGCCTCGGAGGCCGGCGTCGATGGCTTGCTGATCGTCGACGTGCCGGCCGAGGAGGACGAGGTACTGCGCGCGCCGGCATCCGCGCACGGCATCGACATCTTGCGTTTCCTGGCGCCCACGACCGACGACACGCGGCTCCCGCACGTGCTCGAAGGAGCGGCGGGTTATCTCTACTACGCTTCGATCGCCGGGATCACCGGTACGAAGAGTTTTGCGGAGGACGACGTGCGCGCGGCGCTGACGCGTATCCGGTCCCGGACTTCGCTGCCTGTGGTTGTCGGTTTCGGAATCCGCACGCCGGAACAGGCCGGCGCCGTCGCGGGCTTCGCGGATGGCGTGGTCGTGGGTTCCGCAATTGTCGCGCGCATCGAGTCGCGGACCGGAACGAAACGTGCCGATTTGGTGGCCGATGTGGTCGGATTCTGCGCCGGCCTGGCGAAATCCGTGCATGCGGCGCGGTAGGTTCTCGTGCTAGAGTCGAACCCATGAATTGGATCGCCAATTTCGTCCGCCCCCGCATCAAGAGCCTGATGGGAAGCGCGCGCAGTGAGACGCCCGAGAACCTCTGGAAGAAATGCCCGTCCTGCGGCGAAATGATTTTCCATCGCGATCTCGCCGTGGCGCAGTTTGTTTGTCCGCAATGCGGCTTCCATATGCGGATCGGACCGACCGAACGCTTTGCGGCGATCTTCGACTCGTCGAGTTATGAGGAACTCCCTTATCCCGAAGTTCCGATCGACCCGCTGAAATTCCGCGGCGAGAAGCGCTACACCGACGAGCTCAAGGCCTCGCGCGGCAAGACGTCGAGAAACGAAGCGCTCACGGCGGCCAAGGGCACGCTCGAGGGCATGCCGGTGATGATCGCGGTGCAACCGTTCGACTTCCTGGGTGGATCGCTTTCGATGGGCGTGGGCGAGGGGCTCGTGCGCGCCATGGACGTGGCGATCGCCGAGAAGCGCCCCTTCATCCTTTTCGTCTCTTCCGGCGGCGCACGCATGCAGGAAGGCATCCTGTCGCTCATGCAGATGCCGCGCGTGACGATCATGATCGACCGGCTGCACGAGGCGGGGCTTCCCTATCTCGTGGTTCTGACGGATCCGACCTATGGCGGCGTCAGTGCCTCCTACGCCATGCTCGGCGACATACAGATTGCCGAACCCGGCGCGCAGATTGGCTTCGCCGGCCCTCGCGTCATCGCCAACACGATTCGCGAGCGCCTTCCAGACGGCTTCCAGCGCGCCGAATATCTTCTGGAGCACGGCATGATCGACATGGTCGTGCCGCGCCACGATCTGCGTCCGTCGCTGTCGCGGGTTCTGCACCTTATGATGAAGCGTTCGCGGCCGCGCGCGCGGCCTGTCGCCGTGCCGCCGGTTGTCGCCGCCACGGCTACCCGCGTCGTGCCGCAGAGCCCGCCAGGTTCGCTGGGCGCCGGCTCGACCGCCGCGGAATGAGCGTCCAGAACGACGCGGCCGATTTCCGCAGCACCGCCGTCCTCGAGCGCCTGCTGAATCTGCACCCGAAGAAGATCGACCTGGCGCTTCATCGCATTCTGCGATTGTTGCACGATCTCGGAGATCCGCACGAAAGGCTGCCGCCGACGATCCATGTGGCCGGCACCAACGGAAAGGGATCTGTCTGCGCCTTCTCCCGCGCCATGCTGGAGGCCCAGGGTCTCAAGGTTCACATGCACACCTCGCCGCATCTGGTGCGTTTTCATGAGCGCATCCGGATCGCGGGGCAGTTGATTTCGGAAGACGAACTGGTCGCCACGCTGGAAGAATGCGAGCGCGTCAATGGCGGCAAGCCCATCACCTATTTCGAGATCACCGATGCTGCGATGTTTCTCGCTTTCTCGCGGCACCCCGCCGACGCGCTGGTGCTCGAGGTAGGGCTGGGCGGCAAGTACGACTCGACCAACGTGATCGACAAGCCCGCGATGACCGTTATCCAGCCGGTCGATCTGGACCATCAGGATTTTCTCGGTTCCGATATCCGTCAGATCGCCGCCGAGAAGGCCGGCATCATCAAGCCGGGCGTGCCGCTCATCGTCGGCCCGCAGGAAGATGCGCCGCGCGACGTCATCCTCGCCCGCGCCGACCGGCTGAGCGCGCCGGCCTTTGTCTTCGGTCAGGACTTTTCCGCGCACCAGGAGCACGGCCGCATGGTCTATCAGGACGGGCACGGCCTTCTCGACCTGCCGCTTCCCAAATTGATTGGCCGCCACCAGATCGAGAATGCCGCCGTCGCCATTGCCGCGCTGCGGCACGCGAACAGGGGCTGGGGAACCGACAAGGCGATCGAGACCGGCCTGCGCACCGTCGACTGGCCGGCGCGACTGCAGCGCCTGACGCGCGGCCCGCTGGTCGAAATGGCGCCGAAGGGAGCGGAGATCTGGCTCGACGGCGGCCACAATCCGCATTGCGCCGCCGCGGTGTCGCGCGCCATCGCCGATCTGGAGGAAAGGGCGGAGCGGCCGCTCTATCTCATCTGCGGCATGCTGAGGTCCAAGGATGCGGTCGGCTATCTATCGGCCTATCGCGGTCTGGCGCGCCACGTCGTGACCGTGACTGTCCCGGGCGAGGCAGCCAGCCTCGGCGCCGGGGCGCTCTACGACATGGCGCGGCAGGCGGGACTGGACGCACAGCCGGCCGAAGACCTCGAAGATGCAATGCTGCAATTGCAAGCGTGGTCGCGAGCCCACCCGAAGGAGCCGCCGCCGCGCATTCTTATCTGCGGCTCGCTCTATCTGGCGGGCAAAGTTCTCGTCGAGAACGCCTAAAGCCGATCACTTCACCGACCCGGCGATGCAATCGCGATAGGTGTCGTTTTGCATCTTCGCCTGATCGGCTTGCGAGGCGCCAAGCTGCTTGGCGTCGTCGGCACGGTTTGCGGCCATGGCGTGGCAGCGCGCTTCGTAGTCCAGCGCTGGCGCCGGGGTGACCACGTGCGGCTCCGACTGCGACTGCACTGGAGCTGGCGCACGATCGACATGCGGATGCGGCTTGGGTGGACGCGGCGGTTCCGGTTTGGGAATTGGCGATGCAGGCGCAACCGGGGGTGGCGGTGGCGCCGCCCATGGGAACTCCTGCCGCATCCAGCTGCAGCCTGACAAAAGCAACGCGACGGCGATCGCGGCTGCGGCACGCATTCGGTCAACCCGAGTTTGTCTACGCGCCGAATCTATAGCACGTGAACCGCCCGTTGCGACGCGTCAGCTGTCCAATGGTTCCTTGTCGAACTTGACGCAATCATACTCGATCGCGCCATGGTCTGCCGGCTTGTCCGCCATGCAGGCGTCCTGGCTGGGGTAGACCCCGCGATAGAGCCCGTGCTGCTTGATGGGTGTGTTCATGACGATGTACCAGCCTGGTCCATTCCAGCCCGGACCGATCATCGCCAGGGCCGCGGTGGTCGCCGCGAGCGTGAAGACAATCGAAAGCACAATTTGGCGCATAGGTGACCCCATTCGAAACGATCTACAGTGTAACGGGTTTCGCCGCCGTTTCCGTCACTGAATATCGCGCAGGGCCGTCAGACCGACGATTCGATCCATTCCTTGATTTTGTTCTTGGGCAGGGCTCCGACCTTGGTCGCCGCGACCTGACCTTGGCTGAAGATCATCATCGTGGGGATGCCGCGGACGCCATATTTCTGAGGCACATGCGGATTCTCGTCGATATTGATCTTGGCGATCGTGACCTTGCCGCTCATTTCGCCCGCAAGCTCCTCGAGCGCCGGAGCGATCATGCGGCAGGGCCCGCACCATTCCGCCCAGAAATCCACGACCACGGGGGTCTTCGAATTCAGAACATCGGCCTGGAAGGAGGCATCGGAGACCTTGATGGGTTCGGGCATGGATTGGGTCCTTGGTATCGCTGGCCACAATAGTTAGGAACGGTCGCCCTGCGGGTCAAGGCGCGCCTTGATCCGTTTTAGTTCGGCGTCGAGAAGTCCATTGGACAGCGCCATGAGTGTGGGACCTTCCGTCCACACCAGGCCGCACACGATGGCACGGCCCGGGAATATCTTTTGTGCTGCGGCGCGGTATAGCGCCATCTGCGTGGCATAGAGCGGAGCAACGTCTTCTTCGCGGCTGGGCGGCGGCCGGTTGGTCTTGAAATCGACAATGAGGACGTTCCCGGCGTTCACGGCGAGCCGATCGACGCGGCCGCTGACACGCGCACCGGGACCGAGTTCCGGCATGTCTGCCACGATGGCAACCTCGGAACGGCTTGTCTCGGCGAAGGCAGCTCCAAAGGCCGGATCGTCGAGTACGGCCAGCGTCTCGCGTACCAGCGAATCGGCTTCACCGTCCGGCACATCGCGAAGGCGGAGGAATTGTCTTGCCAGGCCGGCGCGTTCGCTTCTCGCTACGTCTGGCAGATGAGCCAGCAAGGCGTGCACGAGCAGACCGCGGCGAAAGCGCGCGTTATCCGCAAAGGGTGACAGCGTCGCCGGTTCGTCCATCCCGGCCGCGTCGAACGGTCGAACCAGCCGCGGCGCCGGCACATCGCGGGGCGCGGAAGCTGTAAGCCAGGATGGCTGGATGGCCAGCGCTGGCGATGCCTGCGCGGCGGATGCGCCGGCAGAGCCACTCGTGGAATTTCCCACGACAAGGACGGTCTCGTCGCCGCGCGTCAGCCGGATGCCGATCTCTTCCGCCGCCCGCTTAGCCAGCGCGTACCACGATCCCTCCTTGACGCCGTGCTTGCGTTCAAAGCCGCAGACGACGAGCCTGTCGCGCGCCCGCGTCAGTGCGACATAAAGCAGGCGCCGATGTTCTTCGAGGAGCCGTGCCTTCGCTGCCGCCTTGGCGGCCAAAACCGCTTGGGGCGCGTCCTTGTCGGCGAGCGGATAGAAGACACCACCCTCGGTGTAGAGAAGATTGCCGCGGTCATTGGCCAGCGACGGCAGCGCGGTCGTGTCCGGCAGGAGGACGATGTCGGCTTCGAGCCCCTTGGCGCCATGCACGGTCATCACGCGAACCTCGTCGCGCGCCCGCTCCATGTCGCGCTTGATCTCGGCGCCGCCGCGCTCAATCCAGTGCAGAAAACTCTCCAGTGACGGCGCATTGGCGCGCTCATGGGTCAAGGACAGCGACAGGAATTCGTCGATGGCGTCATTGGCCTCGTGGCCAAGCCGCTTCAGAAGATGCCGGCGCATTCCGCGCGGCCCCAGTGCGTGGGCGTAGAATTCGTAAGGCGGCGCAAAGTCGGCGCGGCGGCGCATCTCGCTGAGAAATTCATGCGCGTCGCGATGGGATTTCGTCTCATCCTTCCGGCTTTGCAGAGAATTCCATAGCGTGCCGGAGCGATCTGCGCAGAGAGAGAGCATCTCGTCCTCGCTGAGCCCGCAGAGCGGCGAACGGAGCAGGCAGGCAAGGGTGAGATCGTCTTCGGGCAGGAGCACGAAGCGTCCCAGGGCGATCAGGTCCATCACAGCGATCTGCTCGGTGAGCACGATGCGGTCTGCGCCGGCAACGGGAACGTTCCGGAGCTTGAGTTCGCGGATCACGGCGCTGCCGAACGGCTCGCGCCGCGGCAGAAGGATCATGATGTCGCCGGCTGCCACGGCTCTCTCACGGCCGGGAAGCGTCAGATGCCCAATCCATTGCCGGATCTGTTCCACCACCCGCTTTGCCAACTGCACGACCGGACTGGCATCTCCGACATAGTCGACCGGAGGCAGGTCATAGGGATCGGTCTCTGCGGCCTCGGTCGGCTTGACGGTTTCCCACAGCTCGACGCCACCGCGCTCGTCCCGGAGATGGCGATGGACAATCTCGGCGCCCGCCGAGGTCAATCCCGCGCGCGCCTGCTCCGGCTTGAACACCTCGTCGACGAATTGCAGGACATCGCGCACCGAGCGGCGCGAGACTACCAGCGGCTGGTCAACAAAGCCCTGGCGGGCGGCGGTTGCCGCTTCGGCGAAGGCTCGGCGGTGGACATCGAATTGCGCAGGATCGGCTCCCTGGAAGGAGAAGATCGACTGTTTCTCGTCGCCGACGGCGAAGACCGTGCGCACGACCGGCTCCCCGCGGCCGCGCGTCCGCTGAACGGCATCGCCTGCAAAAAATTCTGCCGTCAGCGCTTTGACGATTCGCCACTGCTCAGGGCTGGTGTCCTGCGCCTCGTCGATCAGCAGGTGATCGATGCCTCCATCGAGCTTGTAGAGCACCCAGGGCGCCGCCTCGCGCTCCTCGAGCAATTGCCGCGTCTTCACGATCAGGTCGTCGTAGTCGAGAGCGCCGCGTGCTTCCTTGAGGCCGACATATTCGCGCCGCACCGCGTCGGCGACAATCAGCGCCGCCTCCGTGAGTGCCGCGGAATGCGCCGCGCGCCGCCGCTCCTCCACCGCGACCAAGTCCGCCTGAAGTTTGTCCACCAACTCCCGAAGGTCGGGCCTTGACGCGGAATGCCGCCTGGTGACGGGGTCCTTGCGCGGCAGACCCTCCTTCGTCAGCCAGACTTCGCGATAGGCCTTGAACATGGGCGCGCCTGGCGTCATGGCAAGGGCCGCTGCAAGATCGGCGGCGCGTTCGCTGTCGGTCTTGGATCCGGCGGCCAGCCAGCTGGCGATCGCTCGCAGTTCATCCTCGCGGGCCGACAATTCGGCGCAGAATTCCCGGCATAGTGCGTCCGGTTCCTGTTCACCGGCGCCGTGCGCGTTCCTTATCGTCGCAGAGAGGTCCTGCGTCCCCAGCAGATCGAAGAAGCGGCCCAGCTTGCGCTTGTCGGCGCCCAGGGCTGCGTCGAGAATTGCATTGAGCGTAGTCTCACTCGTCTGCGTCAGCAGGAAGGCCAACGCGGCCGCGCGGGGCGCGTCGCCGCTGCCCGCACGTTCGAGAACACGGTTGCGCGCCAGCGCGATCAACTCACGTGTCGTGGGCTCGTCGAGCACATCGAACGACGCCGGCACACCGGCCTCGAGCGGAAAGCGCGACAACAGGCTCTGGCAGAAGGCATGAATGGTCAGAATCTTGAGTCCGCCCGGCGTCTCCAGTGCCTTGGCGAAAAGACGCCTCGCCTTTTTCATCTCCTCCGGACCACCGAGCCCGGCCCCGATCTCGGCGACCTTTCGCTCCAAATCCCTGTTGGGGAGCATCGACCATTCACCGAGTTGCTTGAACAGCCGGCCCTGCATCTCGGCGGCGGCGGCTTTGGTGAAGGTCAGGCACAGGATGCGCTCGGGCTCGGTCTCCGCGAGCAGGAGCCGCGTCACGCGATTGGCCAGGGTATGCGTTTTTCCGGCGCCGGCATTTGCCGCCACCCAGGCGGAGTGGGCCGGATTGGCCGCGACAACCGACGGATCGGCCTCGATGTCTGTGGCGTGGCGATCGCTCATTCGTCCGGCGCTTCCCATCCGCCCAGCGACCATTCGCGCACGCGCGCGAGATGATCGTAGTCACCGACGGTGTCGACATTCTGTGGCCGCAGCCGCGGCAGATAGGGGGTCGTATCTTTCGCGAACAGGGCAATGTAGCGCTTCAGCCGCGCGACCGCCTCCGGCAACAGGGCGAGGCCGACACCTTCGATCGCTCCGGGCTCTCGCCCGCCGCTGAGCCAGACATAGTGGAGCGCTGCAGCCTCGCGAGGTTCGCCGAACGCGCCCTGCCGGAGCATCTCCGCCTCAAGCAAAAGTTGTGGCGCGAGGAATGCCTTGATCTGCTTGGGCCGAGGTGGCTTGCCGGTCTTGTAGTCGAAGATCACGCCGCGCCCGTCTTCGCGGATGTCGATGCGGTCGGCGATGCCGCTCAAGGTGAAGTCAGGCGTGACCTGCCAGCGCCCCTTGATTTCGGTAAGCACGTCCCGGCGGCCTGCTCGCAGCACGCGCTCCTGGTCCACGAACCAGATCGCCGCGTTGACGAACCGCGGCCGCCAAAGCGCCAGCGCCGCTTTCGGTGTGCCCATAGCCGCGAATACCTGATCGGCGATCGCGACGAGTGTCACGGCTGCGTCCTCGCCAAGCGGGCCAGGATACTCGTTGACGAAGCGCTCGAGCGCCTTGTGGACGGCGTTGCCCCGCTCGAGCGGCCCGATCTCTGCGTCGAGCGGCTCCAGTACCTTGAGCTGCAGCACGCGCCGCGCATAGATCGCATAGGGATCGCGCACTCAGCGCTCGATCTCGGTGACCGACAGGCCCTTGGGCCGTGCGGACGAAGAAGGGCGCGGTGCGGGCCGCTTCTCCGGCTCGGCTGCGCCCGCGTCGTCCAGTCCGCGCGCCAGTGCGAGGAAGTCGGTTGCCGGCGCGAGAACGTCCTTATCTGCGGTGCGGAGCCCGAGCCCGGCGGTCAGTTGCGACAGGCGTTCCACCCAGCGCGAGGCCACGGTCGGCGCCCCGTCTGCCTTTTTCGATCGCGTCAGCACCACACGCGGCCCGGCACACAGCGCGGCGAAATCGTGCGCCGCCTGACCGATCGCGCGCTCCGGCTGTTCAAGTCCGATCGCCGCGCGCATCGGGCGCGAGAACCAGGGGTCCGGTGGAGACGCTCGAGGCCAGCTCCCTTCGTTCAGACCTCCGAGCACCACGGTGTCGAAGCGTTGCAATCGCGCTTCCAGCGGGCCAAGGATCGCGACCCGCGGGTGGCCGCCACGCTGGCTGCGCACGGCCATGGTCGCCGCAAGTTTGCGGAAAAGGGCGGCATAGGCGCCGGCGTCGATTTCGATTCCACCGGCCGCCTCCGCCAGTTCGGAGATGAAGCGCGCCGCAACGTCACCCGCTTCCTGCGCCCACAGCGCCGCGCCGGCGAGGGCTTCGGCCGCCCTGACATGGGCCGCGACGACGTCGGTGAGATCCGCGTCGCGCTTTCCGAGCGCGGTCTCCAACGGGCCCAGCGCGGCGGCGACTTTGGCGAACCAATACAGAAGGTCCGACAGGTGGGCTTGTGAGCCTGCGGGCGCTTCCTCGCGCGCGCGACGGATCTGTAAGCGCACGCCCTCGAGTCCGGAATCCGGTCGCGGTCCTCGCAATAGCATGTCGAGTTCGCGCGCCTTCTCGCGGAAGCCCGCTGCCTCACCGCCCAGCGTGCAGAGCGGGTGCTTGAGGAATGCCAGCAACGGCACGGGCGCGAACCCGGAGTCGGCGGCGTCCGCCAGCAGACACAGAAACGTCCCCGGCGGCGTATGCGACAGGGGGCGGCCTGCCGAATCGTCGGCTTCGACCTCCCAGCGCCTGAGTTCGGCAGCGACGCGGCGCGCCAGCGCGCGGTCGGGCGTCACCAGCGCGGCGGATTTGCCCTTGTCTTCGAGAGCCTCGCGCAGAATGAGCGCAATCGCGGTCGCCTCTTCGGTCGGGTCGGCGGCCTCGATCAGGGAGATGCCCGCGGTTCCATTCGCGATCATTTTGGCCTCGCCGGCTTCGGCGATCGCCCGCCAGGCATCGGTGGTCGGTGCGGGTCGTAACGCTTCGCGCAAGGTGCGCTCACGCGCGGGAGCGGCGGCTTTTACCCATTCCCGGACCGACTCGCGGGGCACACCAAGCCGGCCAAGCAGCTGTTTCATGCCGAATTGGGGATGACCGGGATCGAGCGCGTCCCAGCTGGCGCTGTCGAGGCCAAGGTCGAGTCCGGGAAGCACCACAGCCCCGTCCGGCCTTCGCGCGATGGCGCGCAACAGCTCGGCCGTAGCGGGAATCGATCCGGTGGAGCCCGCGGCAATCACGGAGCCCTTCGCCGCGCCAACACGCGCCGCCAGAGCGTTCAGGGCGCGATTGCGTCGATCCGCCGGGTCGATCCGCTTCTCAGCGGCGAGAAGCGGCGGCCACTGGTCCTTCAACAGGACCAGGAATTTCCGGATATCTTCCCAATGTGCCGCCAGCGCTGCCGGAATGAAGGAATCGAGGACGGAGAGATCGGCGCCTTGCGTCTCAACTTCGTCCATCACCGCCGCCAGGCCGTCGCCCAGGGCTGCCGCCTGCGCGAAGCTCAAGGCTCCGACCTTGCCGGCGCCACGCCAGCGCCGCACCAGCGCAGCCAGGAGAAGGGTTCGGCGCAGCGGCGATATGGCAGGTGGCAGATCGAGCGCATCTGTTTCAAACAGCAGCTCGTCTTCGTCGACGTCGCCCAGGGCCTTGAACTGCGGCAGCAACGCAGCGCCGCCCAGCGCGCGGGCGAAGGCATCGCCAAAGCTGCGTTGGGCGCGCCGTGTCGGGAGGTAGACGATGGTATCGGCCAGTGCGAGAGGATCTGCGCCGGCTCTGTCGATCAGCCCTTTGGCGAGCGTGTCGGCGAACGGCGCGCTTGAAGGGATCGTATAGACATTTTCCGTCACCGCCGCACGGCCGAGGAGTGCTCGGCGAGGAAGTTCTCGGCCTCCTGCACCGCGTCTGGCGTACCGACATGGATCCATACGCCTTCAAGCCGGATGCCGAACAGCCGCCCCCTGGCGATCGCCTTATCCCACACCCGGTTGGTCGAGAAGGTGCCCTTCGGCGCGTTGTCGAACAGCCTCGGATGCGCGATCTGAATTCCCGGATATGCAAAGGGCGACAGCCGGCGCTCCTCGACGCGCGCAAGTCTGCCGTCGGGCGCCATGTTGAAGTCGCCGCCGCCCTCGAAGCCCAGCGCCGTCGTCATCGACGCCATCAGCAGCAGTGCGTCCATGGTCTCGGGATCCCAGCGCGCGAGCATGCGGTCGAGCGCATGGCCGATGCCCTCGACCCAGACCGTGTCGGAATTCATGATGAAGAACGGCATGCCCTCGAAGTTCGCGAGCGCCTTTACGACACCGCCACCGGTTCCCAGCAGGGCATCGTTCTCCTGCGAATAGCGAATTTCGATGTCGTGGCGGCCGGTGAGATGCTCCATGACCATCTCGGACTTGTAGTGCACGTTGACAACGGCGAGTCGTACGCCCGCGGCTACGAGCCGATCGAGCGCGTGATCGATCAGCGTCTTGCCCGCAACCTTGACGAGGGGCTTCGGCTTGTCGTCGGTCAGCGGCCGCATGCGGGTGCCGAGACCCGCCGCCATGATCATCGCGCGTTCCGGTTTCGTCACGCCGCAACTCCTCGGGGCGCACCGCGTTTTTCGGGCGGTATGGTGCGATCGTACCACGCCTTCAGACCGGCGAGCGCGGGGTGCTCGAGATCCCGATTCAGATAGCCCCAGACACGCGGCAGATAGCCGAGATATCGTGTCTTGCGGTCGCGCATGTACAAGCGCGCGAAGATGCCGGCAATCTTCACATTGCGTTGCGCGGCCGTCACGGCCATTTGCGCGCGAAACTCGAACTCGTCGAGCGGCGCACCGCGCGCCCGCATCGCCGCGAGGTAGTGCGACGCGGTCGCCTCGGCCACACCGGTCGACGCGTCGCGTCTCGCATCTTCGACCAGGGAAATCAGGTCGTAGGCTCGTGAACCCGCGACCGCGTCCTGATAGTCGATCAATCCCACGCGCTGGACTCCCGCGCGACCCGGAAGCCAGATCAGATTCTGAGCATGGTAGTCGCGGTGGACGAATACCGGTGCGGCCTCGCGCAATTGCGACAGGGCCTGGCGCCACAGGTGGTGGTGTTCCTCGACCTCCTCCTCTGCCGCCTTGCGGCCCAGTGCCAGAGGGATGAACCACTCCGTCATCAGGTCGATCTCGGCAAACTGCGCCGTCTCATCAAAGGCATGGAGATGCTTCTTGAGGGGCATCACCTCGGGTGCAGTTCCCTCGTGAAGTGTCGCCAAGACTTCGGCAGCGGCGTCGTAGAGTTCGTGCTCGTTCGCGCCGCGATCCAAGACGTTTGCGAACAGGTCGTCGCCCAGATCTTCGATGATGGCGAAGCCGAGCCACCATCGGCGGCGAAGACCTCGGGCGCGCTGAGCCCTGCGGCGCGCAGAAAATTCGACACAGCGACGAACCGATCGACATCGCCACCTGCCAGTCGCGCCAGGGCATTGTAGCCCAGCTTGCGGCGCTGCTCCGGCGTGGCATCGGGCGGTGCGGACGGAGTTTCGGCGAGCTGTGGCTGATCCATCAGCATCGCCTTGCGACCGTTCAGCGCCAATCGCTCATAGCGCCGGGTAGAGGCGTCCCCCGGCAGTGGCTGTCGCGCGGCGCCGCCCCATCCCGACGCTGCAAGGAAGGCTTCGATCTCGTCGTTCCGCTCAGGCGTCACGCGCAGTCTCCGCAATAGACGCCTGCCAGCGCGCCGGCCCGCTCACCGCTGCCTGGCGGGTGCCGCCCGTCAGGCTCAGTTTCACGTGCAGCCTGTCATCCGGAAGCCACAGCAGCGCCCGTTCCGGCCACTCGATCAAGGCGGCTCCATCGTCCAGCGCTTCTTCCAAGCCGAGCTCCTCAACTTCTGCGGGGCTCTCGATCCTGTAGAGATCGTAGTGTCGCACGTTCAGCTTCGGCGTCTCGTAATATTGTACCAGCGTGAATGTCGGGCTTGGCACGTCTTCGGTCACTCCAAGTGCGTGCAGGATGGCACGCGCAAGCGTCGTCTTTCCCGCGCCCAGTTCACCCTCCAGCGCTACCGCATCGCCGACCTTCAATGCTGCGGCAATCCGCGCGCCCAGCGCAGCAGTCGCCTCCAGCCCGTGCAGGGGCAGGATGCACTCAAATCGCTGAGAATCCTTGGACATGGGAAGGTTCTAGCCCGCGGCAGAGGCGCGCTCAACGCCGCTAAGCGGTTGATTCAAAGGAGGCTCTCGGCCATGTTCCCGCTCCCCGGGGCAAGGGCGCCGGGCCACGCGGAAATTTCATGTCCGAGCGAATCGTCATTATTGGCGCCGGCCAGTCCGGCGCGCAGGCCGTCGCGAGCTTGAGAACCGAGGGGTTTGCCGGATCGATCGTCATGGTCGGCGACGAGCCCTTTGCACCATATCAGCGGCCGCCGCTTTCCAAGGCCTATCTGATGGGCACGATGGAACGCGAACGGCTGTTCTTGAAGCCCGATGCCTTCTACCGCGAAGCCAATTGCGAATTGGTCCTCGGTGTAGCAGCGACTGGTATCGACCGCTCTACAAACCATGTCCGTCTCGCGGACGGCCGCGCGCTCGCTTACGACAAGCTCCTGATCGCGACCGGCAGCCGCGTCCGCAGGATCAGATGCCCCGGCGCGGAGCTGCAGGGTGTTCACTATCTGCGCAGCATTGCCGATGTCGACGCCCTGCGCGCGGTACTCGAGCCCGGCAAGAAGCTCGCCATCGTCGGTGGCGGTTACATCGGACTTGAAGTGGCGGCCGTCGCCGCGAAGCGCGGCATCGACGTGACGGTGTTCGAGGCGATGGACCGCGTCATGGCGCGAGCCGTCTCGACACCCATTTCCGACTTCTATGAGCGGATCCACCGCGCCGCCGGCGTGCAAATTCTGCTCGACACCGGCGTGGAAGCGTTCGAAGGGCAGGGCCGGCTCGAAGGGGTCCGTGCGAAAGGCCGGTCGTATGCCGCCGATGTGGCACTGGTCGGCATCGGCATCGTGCCGAACGATGAGCTTGCGCGAGAAGCCGGGCTTGGTTGCGAGGACGGCATCGTGGTTGACGAAAGAAGCAACGCCACCGGCGATCCGGCCATTTTCGCTGCCGGAGATTGCACGCGACATATCGGCCGCGAAGGGACCGCGCTTCGCCTGGAATGCGTACAGAATGCCATCGACCAGGCCAAGCATGCGGCGCTTTGCATGGTCGGCAAGCCCAACACCTATCGTGAAGTGCCCTGGTTCTGGTCGGACCAGTATGATCTCAAGCTCCAGATCGCGGGCTTGACCCGTCCTTCCGATCACATTGTCGTTCGTGGCAATCCCGAAGCGCGGAAGTTTGCCGTGTTTCATCTGCGCGACGGTTTTGTCGCCGCCGTGGAGGCGGTCAATGCCGCGCCCGAATATCTCGTCGGGCGCAAGCTCATCGCCGACGGCGCCAGGGTTGCGCCGGAGCGTCTCGCCGACACCTCCATCCCCATGAAATCCATCGCCTGAGCGGAGCGGCAATGCCGAAGATCAAATACGTCGAACATGGCGGCAAGGAGCATGCGGTGGACGTGCCTGCCGGTTGGTCCGTTATGGAAGGTGCGGTGAAGAATCTCATACCCGGCATCGACGCCGATTGTGGCGGCGCCTGCGCCTGCGCGACCTGTCATGTCTTCGTGGACGATGCCTGGCTCGCCAAGCTGCCGAATAAGGACGACATGGAGGTCACGATGCTCGACTTCGCACCCGACGTCGCACCGAACAGCCGACTGTCCTGCCAGATCAAGGTCACGCCCGAACTCGACGGGCTTGTGGTGCACATGCCGAAGAGCCAGCACTGACGAGCGCGCGCATCCGATTTGCTGTTTCCCGACCGCGCCTCGCGAGTCCGCCGTCGGCTCAAATTGCGGCGCGCTCCGCCGTCGATGGCGGTTCGTCGTGGATGCGGCGAGGGAAGTGACAGCGCACCAGCGTACCCCCTTCCGCTTCGCTTGTTCCGCTCTCGATCTCGACCCAACCGTCGTGCAGCTCGACGAAGCGGTTGACCAGGGCAAGCCCGAGACCGGCGCCCGCACGCTGGCCTGAGCGGTGCTTTGACGAGAAGCGCTCGAAGGCATTGGCCTTCACCTCCGGAGCGAGGCCGGGACCGGTGTCGGCGACGGCGATCTGCACGTCCTCACCGGAAATCGTACCGGACAGTATGATCTTGCCGCCGGATGGCGTGTATTTGAAGGCGTTGGCGAGCAGATTGAAGACAACCTGCTGGATGCGGCGCTCGTCGCCGAGAAAACCTCCGGCGTCCTCGGCCACATCGACCTTCAGCTCGAGATCGACTTTCGCCGCCCACTCCCGTGCCGTCGACGCAACGCGAGTCAGCAGGGCGTGGAGATCGATCCGTTCCAGCTCCAGTCTCAGTGCACCGGCTTCGATCAACGACAAGTCGAGGATGTTGTCGATCAGACTCTCGAGCGTGCGGGACCCAGCAACAATGTCCTGGATGTAGCCCAACTGCGCGAGGTTCAATTCGCCTGGCAGTCCGCTCGCAAGATGCTCCGCGAAGCCCTTGATCGTGTTGAGCGGCGTGCGCAATTCGTAGGAGACATGCTTGATGAAGTCGGATTTGAGATTGTCGGCCGCTTCCAGCGCCTCGTTGCGCTCGCGCAGGGCACTTTCGATCCTGGATCGGTCTGTCACGTCGGCAAAAGTCACGAGCGTGGCGCCGTCCGGCAGCGCCGACAGCGTCAAAGCCAGGATCGTGCGGTCGTTGCGTTCGATCTCGCCCCAGTCGCGGCGTGTCGGGGCGCCGGAAACGATGCTTTGTATGAGCCGCTCCCACACGGCCTCGTCGCCGAACTTGTCCGCGCAAGCCGCGGCGATCGCGCGGATGTGCGGCTCGCCGTCGACGTCTTTCCTTGTCAGATCCCAGATGGACAGGAATGCCGCGTTGTGCAGCTTGAGCTTGCCGTCCGGCCCGAACACCGCGACCGCCTCCTGCAGCGTGTCGAGGGTGGCCGATTGCACCTTGATCTGGGTGTTGTAGGCGCTCTCCAGCGCGAGTTTCTCCGTAATGTCCTCGTAGAGATAGGTGAGGCCGCCGAAGGGATGGGGCTGAGCCACGACGCGCAGGGTCTTGCCGCCAGGGACATGCCAGGGTTCTTCGGTCGGGTATTCACGCTGGTTCTCGTACAGCGCCAGACGTTCGCGCTTCCAGGCCTGGTAGTCGCGCTGCTCGGGCAGCTTGCGCGCGTCCCGCAGGCGATCCAGCACCTCGCCGTCGTTCGGATGGCCATCGAGCCATTTCTCCGGCAAATCCCAAAGTCTTGCGAAGGCCTGATTGTAGAAGACCATCTTCTGATCGCGGCCGAAGATCGCAACGGCGGTCGCGAGCTTGTCGAGCGTATCGGCATGGGCGTCGATATGCTGCTGAAGCTTTGCCTCCGCGGCGGCGACGTCGGTGACGTCGATCGCGCTTCCCACCACCCCCAGGCCATCGAGTGGCGTCTCGGTGAAGGCGAGGGCGCGGCGCTGCCCGGCAACAACGGCGAAGCGCCGCGCTTCGTGCATTGCGCCCTGGTTGCGCGCGGTCGCGGCGAGATCGCGTTCACTGCGGTCCAGCGCGGTCTGCGCCGCGATGGCACTTTCGCCATCCTTCGCGCCGCTCGCTGTGAAGAAGGTCTTGTTGCCCCAGACCAGAGACAAAGTGCGATCGCGCAGCCAGATCGGGACGGGAACCGCATCGAGGATGGCGCGGAAATCGAGGCCAGCCTTGGCCTCGGCCACTTCTTCCTCGATCCACACCGCCGCCATACCGCCAACGGCATGGCCACGCACCGCAAAGGCGCGCGCCTCCTTGTCATGCGCTGTCAATGCAAAGCCGTGTCCTCGCTCGGATAGCTCGTCCAGCGCCTTGCTGAGTTCCGTCGCCTCCGCGCCGGCGAGGCACGCGTCGAGCATCGTCTCGGCACTGCCATAGGTCATTGGACCCTGACCGTCTCGCCCCCAGACGATCAGGGATTCGCGCGACGCTGAGAGCAGGGCGTCGCGCTCGCCGACCGCCGCCCGTGTGCGCGCACCGGCCTGGCGTATGGCGCGGCGGAGCCGACCGGCGCGGTTCTGCTCTGCAAGCGCCCAAAGCCCTGCGGCAATCGCCAGCGCGACGGCGCCAGTCGTCACCGCGCCGAGAACCAACATCTGCTGGGTCACCGCGTCGGTCGTGGCGGCCAGGGCAGGACTTGGCGACAGGACAAGCCCGGCTATGGCCGCGGCAGTCCTTGGACCTCCCCTCGCACCCGGGCTCTTGTTCTGTCCCTTTGTGGGACGCATGCCCCCGATTCCCGTCTTCAGCGAACGAATCACTGTGGAATCAATATGATAGGCGCGTTAACCACCGCCGCAAGGGAAGGTGGTTAAGAAAGTGTAAAAACCTATATGTGGTCCACAATCGCTAAATATGGAGTGGAAGACCAATAACAGAGTCGGATCAGTGGATTAGGAGTTTCAGGCCCAGAGCAATCCGTTGTGGACGAATCGCGGGAGAAATCGCGGGTGAAGTGCTTACAGCTCCCAAGTCGCCCGACAACGGTTCTGGAGAGGGGATCATGCGTCACACGCGGCGGCAGTTCATCGCCACGACGGCAGATCTGGCCGCGCTGTCGGCGATCGCGAATTGCTGACCGACAAACGCCCACTTGTCGTCTCGCCGGCGCGGGCCGCCCGTCGCGAGTTCGGCGCGCCGCCACCGCAGGCGGGCCGGGAATTGATAGAGGCGTCCCCTCCCCAGGCGCTCGTCGCACCGGAAGTGGCCGGCGGGATCTCGACGGTTCTTCTCGAGCTTTCGGGAATCGCGATTGGGCTGGTTCGCATCGAGCGCTACACGCTTCTTGTTGCGCATGACGGCCGGCCAACACGTTCGCGCTCGGATGCCGTGCGGATTGCTTCCGTCCGTTTCGTCGTCGTCGAATGACTGTCCCTAACCTCGGAAGCGGCGATTGAGCTTGCGCATGCCGCCGATCCAGCGGCCGTAATTCGCGGTTTTGTTGCGCATGTATTCGATCACTTCCGGATGCGGCAGAATGAGGAATTCCTCGGTCTCGATC
>Ga0134126_10003649_pt1 | contig 19287 bp, 14 predicted proteins | sample KB31752_FD_96881 | JGI IMG/M metagenome (GOLD analysis project Ga0134126, IMG submission 96881) | Terrestrial soil microbial communities with excess Nitrogen fertilizer from Kellogg Biological Station, Michigan, USA - KB3-175-2 | ecosystem: Environmental > Terrestrial > Soil > Unclassified ...
AACCTGGTCCGGCGGCGTGGTTTTCTTCGATGCCGCCACGGGCGCGAAGCAATATGTGTATCATCTCTGCCAGCTTGTCGAATCCGGCCTGGCGCTTGGACACGCGGACGCGAACGCACCATTGGAGACCTATGTGCTGAACGACAGCGGGAGCGTGGTTGCGTTCGACAAAACCAAACCGAATGGCCTTTACGGCAGCGGCAATTTGCACGGTCAATTCGGGAAGAATTCCCAGGTCATCAGCGGTTCCTATGAAATCGGTGTGGACGTTTACACCGCGGACATCGATGGCGATGGTCTCGCCGAAGTGCTCGTGCCCACCACGCAATACACGTCTCCCTGGCAGCCGAACGAAACGATTCTCGACGACGACGGCGCGGTCCTCTGGCGGCAATGGAAGCAGCAGGTCAATTTTCCGCTCAATCAATGGCAGAACAACGCCTGCATGATCCCGGTGAATCCGGACCACGACAATCACATCGACGTGCTTTCCTTCACGCACTCCTATGAAATCAATTACCGCTATTGGAATGGGGTTGAACTGGTCAGTCACGCCGGCTGGCCGAAAAATTTTTATCCCTACCTGCCCACGCCGCCGGTGATGGGCGATGTGGATGGCGATGGGCAGGAGGAAATCATCATTGGCACTTACAATCCGGCGGCAAATCCGTCTGATGGCGCCCTTTACGTGTTCGCGCTCGATGGGACGTTAAAATATTCCGTGCCCGTTCCCGGCGGGCTGAAGCATATCCCGAGCATCGCGAATGTTTACGGCAATGGTCTCGATGTCGTTTATCGCTCGCTCGCGGGAACGATTTACATCCAAAATTTTGGCTCGATGAACAACGGTCCCGTTTCCTGGTCCACGCATCGCGGCAATAAACATCGCGATGGGAATCTCGGCGTCTCGCTGTTTCCGCCCGGCACGCCGATGATCACGAGCAAGAGTCCTGGCTATCGGCACGTGAATTTTTCCTGGAGCGTTCCGGCGACTAATTTGCCGCAATATTTTCAAATCTACCGCGCCGAGCAGCCCGAAGGTCCGTTCACGCATATCATCACCCTTACACCGAACGCGACCTCTTACACGGATTCATCACTCAAGCCGGGCTGCCAATATATTTATGAGGTCGCGGCCGTTTATCCGACGAACACCGTTTTTTCCGCGCCGTTCCCGATGCTTTCCTCGCTCAACAGCAATCTCGTCGCGAATTCCGGCTTTGAGGAGGACGACAATAGTCATTGGGACAAATGGTGGGGCAACATCAGTTGGACGAACATGACGGTGACGACGAACGTGGCGTATCAAGGCAGGCAATCGATGCAAATCACGCTGCTCAACCAAAGCGGCGGCGCGTCCATCTCGCAATACAATCAATACGGCACGCCTTATTCCACGCTGCCGGCCACTCCCGGGACGCTTTACAGCTTCGGCGGATTTTTCAAAAGCGGCGGCATCTCGCAACCATCGCAGCATTGGCTGCAATGGTCTTCCACCAAAACTGCCGGCGACACCAACAACCGCCCGACCCTGCCCTATCCGAATTATTTCACGCCGTATTTTTCCATCGGCACCACGAACACGGATTGGACCTACGCGAATCGCACGTTTATCATGCCGGCGGGATTTCCGAATGTGGAACTTTCGCATTGGTATTCAGCCAGCGCGCCCGCGAGCGGTTCGATTTATCTCGACAATCTTTTCTTTCGTGCCCTGCCCGCGCCCGGTGCAACGAACTGGACCGAATTGATTCCGTTCCAATCCACGTGGCGTTATCAAGCGACTACGCCACGGGCGAATTGGTTCGCGCCGGATTTCGATGATACCACCTGGCCGGTTGGCACGGCGAAATTCGGCGCCGGAACTGGTCCGGCGAATATCGTCACGCCGCTGCCGCAACGGCAGCCGCTTTACTATTTTCGCCGTGACTTCGTCGTGCCATCGACGCCGTGCGAGGAATTGCTGCTTTCCGCCACGTGCACGGACGGTGGTTACCCGCCCGAGGTTTATTTGAACGGCACGCGGCTCATCACTTCCGGCATTGACGTCGCGAGCAATCCCGGAAATGAAGTTCGTTATTTCGACCTTACGCCTTTCGCGGATCTGCTGCATCCCGGCACAAACACCATCGCCGTGGCGTTGCAAAATGTCTGGGCCAGCGACTATGACGATGTGGCCTTCGATATGGATTTGAAAGCTGTGTGCGGCAGCGCAAGTGCGACTCCGAATCTGAATATTTCCAGCCAAACCATTTTTGGACTCCAAAGTTTTCAAGGCGGCAGTGGCCCAATCCCGTTCCAGCAAATCAGCCTGAATATCTCCGTCCCGCTCAACACCGTCTGGCGTGTCGAATCCGCCGATGCCGTTTCCGGTCCCTGGCAACTCGTCGATCTTGTCACCAACACCGTGCTCGGCGCTTTATCAATCATTGACACGGGGCAGAATGGGCGGCTTGCGCCCTCGGCCGTGCCGACGCGGTTTTATCGGATCGTGCCGAACTGACGATTTACAGGAGGAAGCAGAGGGAGCAGAGGATTTTTCCATTTCTCCGCTGCCTCTGCTTGCTCCTGTTCATTTGAAGCGGTTCAACTTTTTTGAATCGCAAGAATATCCGTCATCACCTCATCGATTTCCGCCTCCGTCGTCTTCCACGAACACATGAAGCGGAAGCTGCCGCCGATGAAATCGTGAATTTCCCAACCGCGCTCGCGCAAGCCTTTGGTGAGTTTTTCCGGCAGTGGGACAAACACGGCGTTGGCCTCCACGGGATGGGCCGGACGCAAATTCGCTTCCTCGGCCAGGCGTTTCTCCAGTAACTTGGCGCAACGATTCGCGTGCTGCGCGTGTTTCAGCCATGCGCCGTTTTCCAGCATGCCCACCCAACCCGCCGCGAGAAAACGCATCTTAGACGCCAACTGTCCGGCTTGTTTGCAACGAAATTCAAAATCCGCCGCCAGGGCGCGATCGAAGAAAATCACAGCCTCGCTGTTGGCCATGCCCGCCTTGGTGCCGCCGAAACACAGCACGTCGACGCCCACTTCCCAGGTGATGCGTTTCGGGGCCACACCGAGAGCGGCCACGGCATTGGAAAATCGCGCACCATCCATCTGCATGGCCAGTTTATGCTTTTGCGTCACCTGATGAATCGCAGTGAGTTCCGCTGGTTGATAGACCGTGGCTAATTCCGTCGATTGCGTGAGGCTGACCACGCGCGGTTTGGGGAAATGCAGGTCTGTGCGCTTGATCGTCAATTCATCGATGCCTTCCGGAGAAATTTTGCCATGGTTTCCCGGCAGGCCGAGCAACTTGGTGCCGTTAGAGAAAAATTCCGGCGCGCCGCACTCATCTTCCTGGATATGGGCATTCTCGAAGGACATGACGCTATGATAGGACTGGCAGCACGACGCCAGCGCCAGTGAATTGGCCGCCGTGCCGTTGAAAACAAAGAACACCTCGCAATCCGTCTCGAATAATTCGCGCAACAAATTCGCGGCCCGTTCTGTCCAGGCGTCGTTGCCGTACGACGGCAGATTGCCGTGATTTGCCTTGAGGCAGGCTTCCATCGCCTCCGGGCACATGCCGGCAGTGTTGTCGCTGGCAAATTGGGTTTTTCTGTCTGATTTCGTAGCAGGTTGGTTCACGCCGGAGAGAATGCTTGATATCTCCAGGAGATTCCACTACGGAATGGAATGACAGGAGAAAACAGGGTCCACGGAGGGATTCGAAACAAAATTCTAACAGAAGGCAACGAAGAGAACGAACGGACAATCCGCAAAAATTTCTTTTTCCTGCGTTCCCGCTTTCACATCTTTGTTCCTTCCGTTGCCTTCTGTTCAAAATTATTTTCCGCTTCATTTCCTGTTTGCATCCCGTTGATTTTTCCTCAAAGTTGTGAGCCGTTGAACTATGGCTGAAAACGCGAAACATAATTACGACGAGAGCAAAATTAAAACATTGTCCTCCCTGGAGCACATCCGCCTGCGCACCGGCATGTACATCGGCCGCATCGGCAATGGCTCCAATCCGGACGACGGCTGCTACATCCTCATGAAGGAGGTCATCGATAACACCATCGATGAATTCATCATGGGCCACGGTAAGGAGGTCCAGATTTGGCTCGAGGGCAATCGCGTCGCCGTGCGCGATTTCGGCCGCGGCATTCCGCTGGGCAAAGTCGTGGATTGCGTTTCCAAGATCAACACCGGCGCAAAATACAACGACGACGTTTTCCAATTCAGCGTCGGCCTCAATGGAGTGGGCACCAAGGCGGTCAACGCGCTCTCGAAATTTTTCATGGTGCGCAGCCATCGCGATGGGGAATTCGCCGAGGCTTCGTTCAAGCAGGGCAAACTCAAGAAAGAGGACAAGGGCAAAACCAAGGAGCCGAACGGCACGTTCATTGAATTCGAACAGGACCCGGAAATTTTCAAGGACAGCGAATTCAAACTCGAATACGTCGAACGCCGCTTGCGCCATTACAGCTATCTTAATAGCGGCCTGAAGCTCGTCCTGAACGTGGCCGGGCAGCCGGAGCCGAAGGTTTTTCAATCCCGGCTCGGCCTCATGGACCTCGTGCTGGAGGATCTGGAAGCCGATGGCGCCGAACCGCTTTATCCCCCACTCCATTACACGAGCAAAACGCTGGAATTTTGTTTCACGCACAGCAACAGTCGTTACGGCGAGACGTTTTATTCCTTCGTCAACGGCCAATACACCAGCGACGGCGGCACGCATTTGAGCGCCTTCCGCGAAGGCCTGCTCAAAGCCGTCAATGAATACGGCAACGCAAAATACGAAGGCGACGATGTCCGCGAAGCGATGGTCGGCGCGGTGGCCATTCGCCTGAAAGATCCGGTGTTCGAATCGCAGACCAAGAACAAGCTGGGCAATACGGAAATTCGCACCGAACTCGTCAACAGCGTCCGCGAAGAGCTGTTGCACTTCTTCAATCGCAACAAGGAAATCGCCGAGAAAATCATGGCGAAAGCCGAGGACACCCGGCAGTTGCGCAAGGAATTGCAGGAGGTCAAGAAGCTCGCGCGCGAACGCGCCAAGGCCATCAGCATCCGCATCCCGCAGCTCAAGGATTGCAAAAATCACCTGGATAAAAAACGCGGCAAAGGCCAGGGCACACAGATTTTCATCTGCGAAGGACAATCCGCCGCCGGTTCCATCACGAGTTGCCGCGACGTGAACAACCAGGCCGTGTTCGTCCTCAAAGGCAAGCCGCTCAACGTCTGGGACCTCAAGCGCGACGTCGTTTACAAGAACGACGAAATGTACAATCTCATGCAGGCGCTGAACATCGAGGACAACCTCGAAGGCCTGCGCTACGACAAAGTCATTCTCGCCACCGACGCGGACGTGGACGGCTTGCACATCCGCAATTTGATGATCACGTATTTTTTCCGGTTCTTCGACCAACTCGTGCACGACGGCCATCTTTACGTGCTGGAGACGCCGCTGTTCCGCGTGCGCAACAAGGAAAAAACCGTTTACTGCTACTCCGAAGCCGAGCGCGACCAGGCGGTGACGGAATTCGGCGGCAAACCGGAGATTACGCGGTTCAAAGGCTTGGGTGAAATTTCACCCAGCGAATTCAAGCAATTCATCGGCAAAGAAATGCGCGTGAGCAAAGTGGAATACGCGCAAAAAACCGAAGCCACCGGCATCCTGACGTTCTACATGGGCAAAAACACGCCCGAACGGAAGGATTACATCATGGAGAATTTGGTGGTGCCGGTGGAGGATTGAGCGAGGGACCGACAGGTTAGAACAAATCAAGAAAAACTATGGCCGCAAAAGAACGCAAAAAACGCAAAGAACACTTTATTCTCTGCGTTCTTTTGCAGCTATGAATTTATTTTACCTGCTCTGGATCTAACCAATGAAGCTTGCCGCCATTTTAACATCAATCTTTTTGGCTGCTGTTTTGAGCGGCTGCGCCTCCCCGGAAAAATACGCGCAGCAACGACGGGAACGCCTGCTGATGGCATATCCAGTCGGCACGACCACCCGGGCGAATGTGCAGCAACACCGGGGTTCGATCAAAGCCGATGTTTCGGAAGCACGACCTGCCGCAGGATGGGCTGATTCCTCCAACGCTGCCGTTCGCGAGCGCTGCCTCGCCAGTGAGCGACGGACCGGCAAGCAAGTTGTGAACGGTATTGGGGACCGGATGGCGCCTCTTCCCTTTGCTATTGTTGGTTCTATTACGACGATGCCGATCACCTCGTTGACGTAGACTGGGCAATACAAGAGCGACTGACAGTAACGTCGGAAGTCACTTGAATTGGCAGATTCTAAAATGCGCGAAAATGCGAACCGCAGCTTCGCGTGAAATCGTGGGCTGCAAAATAATCTTCCCTCCACGCCGAGATTGCTACGATTTCAAAACGGCTGAAACCCGCGTTGCATAAAGAGCGCCGGAGGGCCGGCGCACTCCGGGACGCTTCGCGAGTCAATGGGCGCAAGGTTTTCCGCCGGGTTTTGGAGTGCGCCACCTCAAATCATCTTTTCTTCCAACCGCCGCACTTCGGCTTGGATCATTTCGGCCACGGCGCGTTTGGCTTCCAATACTTCGTCGACGGAAAGATTCATCAGCGCCGCGAGTTTTTCGGGCGGCAACCGCTTGTTCACCTGGAGATCGTAGATTTGGTATTTTTTGGGATCGAGCCGGCGCTTGACGTTGGCCACGGCGGCGTTGAGCAAATTGGCTTTCCATTCGGCCTCCCACAATTGATCGACACTTTGCGTGGAAGATTCCCTCACGTTCGCCTCTTTGGCCGGCGCGCCGGCGGAGGGACGCCGCTTGAGCGCGCGACTGATGATTTCCAACCGGGTGAGATTTTGCAGCCACGCCTTGAACGAGCCGATTTGGGGATCGTATTGAAAGCTCGGCATGTGCGCGGCCACGGACTGCATCGTCGCCAGCATGACGTCACCCGCCTCATCCTGGCTCAAACCCGCCTTGCGAGCCACGCCGTAAATGAGGCTTCGATACGTGTCGAAAAATTCCTGCCAACTCGATTGGTCCTTCGAGTTTTTCAACCGACCCAAAAGACTCGCCCGGGTTGGAATCAACTCGTCGCCTTCATTTGCCATAATACTGAGCCATTAAACAGACCCGAGCCACTATATCACGAATGTCCATGGTCTTGGCCAAAAAAAATTTTCGAAAACCGCAACTCGCCGAGTTGGTGCTCGGCGCTCCTTTGTAAGATGGCGACTCTTAAAATCGACAATGATCCGCGCCGGCTCACATTGATTTGCATTGTTTTCCGATTCCGTTTCTGGCATAAGTATTGCGTTTCTGCTGGCCGAAGATTGAAAATATTCATTAAATTTTCGCCTTTTATTGCCGATACTTTCGCTGGTGTGATAACACCGCGCACATCCTGGTTGTTGTTCCAGCGATTGCTTCTGTTCGGATTGGCCTTTTTCCTGTCCGCGCAAGGGCTTTTTGCGCTGGATCCCTCGCGGTCGCTTTTCGAATACAATATCCAGACGTGGAACCGCCAGAACGGCCTTCCGTTCAACCGCATCAGCGCCATTGCCCAAACTTCGGACGGTTATATCTGGGTCGGGACACAAAACGGCCTGGGACGCTTCGACGGGGTTGAGTTCACCCATGTGGTGATCCCAAACCGGCCCGGGTGGCACAGCATGAGCGTCAGTTGCCTCAAGGCCAGCCCTCGCGGCGGCCTTTGGTTCGGACTCGATACCGGGGGCACTTTCGGCTACTTCGATGGCACGAACCGTTTCGATGCCATCTCGGCAGCCTGGGCGTCCGCGCAAATCAACCCGCGTTCCATCCTGGAAGATCCGGACGGCTCAATCTGGGTCGGCGGCCAGCAGGGCTTCGTAGGGGCGGTTCAAGCAAACGGAAACAACCTGTATTCGAATAACGTCGGCCTGGTTCAGACGGTCTACCGCGACCCAACCGGGCGTCTTTGGGTCGGGAGTTTTGAAAAAGGGTTGTTTTATTGGCAGGACGGGAAACTAAATCCCGCTCCCGCCCAAGATCTCCTCGGGGTAAACATCCGGGCGATCACGATGGATCCTGAAGGCCGGCTGTGGGTGGGCACCTCCTGGGGTCTCCGCTGCTATGATCGCGATTTGAAGCGCAGCGACAGGACGGCCATTTGGACCGAAATACAGGCTCTTATGACAGACGACCACGGAGCTGTCTGGATCGGCACTTCCGGGGACGGGCTGTACCGGTACGTGAACGGCGAAACAAGCAATCTCCGAAAAACCAACGGCCTCGCCGAGGATTACGTCAGTTCACTCTGCGAAGATCGCGAAGGCAGCATTTGGGTCGGAACCCGCGACGGTCTCACACAACTCAGCGATTTAAAATTCCCGACCGCCTCCACAATCGAGGGTCCTCTTAATAGCCCCGTGCACGGTGTTTGCTCCTCCACGAATGGCGGCATTTGGTGCGCGACCGGCGCCGGCGTTTACAATTACAAAGATCACACCGTCACGTTGCTCCCCGCCACAACCAACCTGAATCCGTACGTCAAACGCGTCTTCGAAGCGCGCAATGGAGATATCTATACGCTCAGTGGCCTGCGGGAAGTGCACATCTATTCGCATGGAAAATTGATCGCCCATTTTCCCAACAGCGACTGGCCAACGGCCCTGACCGAGGATTCGCAGAGTGTGATAGTCTCGGTCGGCGCGCAGCTTTATCGCGTCAGCCCCAAAGGCATGACGCCTTTTGAGTTCAAAGGCGCGCCACCGCAGTTTCATTGGATCCGCAATCTGTCCACCTGCGCCGATGGTTCATTGCTGGTCGCGTCCGTGGACGGCCTTTTCAAAATCCATGGTGACAAAATCGAGCACTGGAGCGTGGGTGAAGGCGTTGCCGACCAGGATATCACCTGCGTGATTGAGGATGGCGAAGGAACCCTGTGGCTGGGCGGCTCGTCCGGCCTGACCCGAATCCGGAACAACAAGGTCTCCGTCATCCATCTTTCCACGCCCGATCCCACGATCAACGCCATCGTGGCGGATGATTTTGGGAATCTCTGGCTTTCGTGCAGTTCCGGAGTCATCCAGGCGGACCGCCGCAGCCTCAATGATTTTGCCGATGGCCACAGCCAACACTTCGTCAGCAAACTCTACGACGGCGTTGACGCCTTGAAAACTGTTGACCTCACGGAAGTCGAAGCGGTGGGCTGCAAAACGCCGGATGGCAAGGTCTGGTTCGGGGGGCCGCTGGGAGCGGTGCAAATTGATCCGCTTCATATTCCATTTGATCCTTGGCCGCCCCCGGTCCGTGTGCAGAAGGTCTTCGTGGATGGGATTCCGTGGTCCGCCACCAACGAAATACGCCGCGGCAACGGTGAATTGGCGTTTCAATACACGGCACTGAGTTTTATCGCCCCGCAAAAAATCCGCTTCCGCTACAAACTGGAGGGCTATGATACTGAGTGGACTGATGCCGGCTCGCAACGCAGCGCTCTGTACGCCAATTTGAAGCCCGGCCAATACCGGTTCCACGTGGAAGCGTGCAATGTTGACGGCGTGTGGAACACGGAAGGCGCCAGCTTTGCGGTCGAACTCCCGCCGCTGTTTTATCAGACGCTTTGGTTCAAAATGGCCGCGGGTGTGGTCTTCATTCTTGTTCTATTAGCTCTCTACGGATGGCGCACGCGGCATCTGCGGGAGAAAGAAAAGGCTCTCAAGGCCGCCAACGACCTGTTGGAAAACAGAGTTCGCGACCGCACCAAGGAACTCGTCGAGGGCCGCAACCTTTTGCGCACATTGATCGATCACCTGCCGGATTCCGTTTTCGTCAAGGACACGGACGGCCGCGTGATCATTGATAATCTGACTCATGCGCATTATCTCGGCTTCGAAAGCACGGCGCAATCCGTCGGCAAAAGCGATTTCGAGTGTTTTCCCCGGGAAAAAGCCGAAGAATTCCGCCAGCCGGAATTGACCCTTTTTGAAACCGGCAAGGAATACAATGCCGAGGAAAATCTCACGCTCAAGAACGGCGAAATCCGCTGGATGCGCACGACCAAGGTGCCGTTGCGCGACGCTCATGGAAAAATCATCGGCCTCGCCGGCATCAACCGGGATATTACCGAGCGCAAAAAATGGGAAGCCGAAATGGAAGCGCTGCACAGCCAGTTGCTCGAAACGTCGCGCCACGCCGGCATGGCGGAAGTCGCCACGAGCGTTCTTCACAACGTTGGCAACGTGTTGAACAGCGTCAATGTCTCGGCTTCCATCGTGGACGAGCAGATCCGCGCCTCCAATCTCGACCGGCTCCAAAAGGCCATTGAGCTTTTGAAGGAAAACCAGCCGAATCTCGCCGAGTTTTTCCGCCCGGACGGAAAAGGCGCCAAACTCGTCAGCTACTTGGATGCGATTTTTGAAATCCTGCAAAAGGAACGCGACACCGTTCAATCCGAAGTCGAGGCGCTCAGCAAAAATGTGGAGCACATTAAGAAGATCGTCGCCATGCAGCAGACCTACGCGCGCGTGTCCGGGGTCATCGAGGCGGTCAATCCCGTCGAGCTCATGGAGGATTCCCTGCGCCTTCACGAGGCCGCGTTCCAGCGTCATGCGGTGAAAGTCGTCCGCGAATACGCCGACGTCCCAAAAATTTACGTCGATCGCCACAAGGTCATCCAAATCCTCGTGAACCTGCTGGGCAACGCGAAATATGCCTGCGATTCCAATGAGGCCGGGAACCGTGTCGTGCATGTTCGAGTCGTCGAGGCGTCCGGCGAGCGCATCCGGATGGAAGTTGCGGACAACGGCATGGGCATTGCGAGCGAAAACCTGACGCGCATCTTTTCCTACGGTTTCACCACGCGCAAGAACGGGCACGGCTTCGGCCTGCACAGCGGCGCATTGGCCGCGCGCGAAATGGGCGGCTCGCTTCACGCGCAGAGCAACGGCCCCGGCAAAGGCGCCGCCTTCGCGCTCGAATTGCCCATTGAGCACCAACCGGCCACTCGCACCCGCCCCGAGCAGCCGAAGCAACTGGAACCGGCTTAGCTTTTCTCCGTTCTCTCTGTTTGCTCCTGTTGAACTTTCGTCTCTTTACGTAAAAACCTCTTTCCTTCCGGCTTCTCGCTTCGTACAACAACCGCGGGATGAATAATTCCCCTTCCGTCTGCCGTTGGCCTCAATAAATTGATTCGCCAAGATGCGCCGTCTGGCCCAACCAACCGTGATCGCTTCCGCGACCATCGCCGCGGCCGGCAGTGCATTGTTGAGCCTGCCGCGAATGCTTCTCTGGACCAAACGGCCGTTTCCCGTGTGGTACGCGGAAATAACGATTTTCCTGGGCGGCTTTGTGCTTTGGGCCTTCGTCTTCGCCTGGCACACGGAATACACGCGCCGGCCCATTTTCACGTGGAAAATAAAACCGTCGCTCTTCGCTGCCGCCACTCTCGCCGGCGTGTTCGGCGCGATCGTCCTCCATTTTTTTCTCGATGCTTCCGCGCGCCTCGTCACGCCCGAGGATTATCCTCCTGATTTCGGACATTGGGTGGCATTCACGCTGTTTGCGCTGGCGTTCACGCAGTTATTCCTGCTCTACGCGCCGTTTGCGTGGCTGGTTCGCCTCTTTCGCAACGAGAAGATCGCCACCTGGCTCACGGTGCTGTTCGGGGTTGGCGTTTTCGCGCTCAAAGCTCACGCGTCGCCTCAACCCCTGCCCGTTTCCATGTTCCTGGAACTGCTCCTCGTGCGGATCGTTTTCGGGTTTGTCGCGATCTGGATTTATTTGCGCGGCGGGATCCTGCTCATCTCTTGGGCTGGTTTCCTCGTCGAAGCGCGGCATCTGCTGGAATTCGCCACGCGGTAAACAATTTTGGCAGCCTCCACTGGGGACTAAATAATTCCATAGCCGCAAAAGAACGCAGAGAACGCAAAAAAACACGGTGTTCTTTGCGCGCTTTGCGTTCTTTTGCGGCTATAACTAAAGCGTTCTTACGCTCGATTTGTCTCCCTGCGGCGTGGGCGGAGATTCCGCCGGTGGATGCGGCAAAATAATCGTGGCGGTGTTCGGCATGAATTCCACCACGTCCGCCCGCACGGAAACCCGCGGAATCGAAAACAAAATCCAATACGCGCTGGTGTGTTCCACGATCAAATTCCCGAGCGTCTGCGGCCGGCCGGTTTTCATTTCGGCCTTGGAATACAACCGGTCCATCGCCTTCTGAAATCGCGCCGGCACCAGCGTGATGAAACCCAGCAAAGAAAATCCTCGCGCCTGGCCCACCACGTTCGTTTTCATGGTCATGAAATTTCCTTCGGTCAGCTTGACGTCGGTTTGGCTATGAATCTCCAGCGGCGTGGTGGGTGGATTGAGCGAATCCATCGCGGAGGACAGCAGCGGAATCCCCGCGCAACCACCGGTCAACAACGCAAGCCCCAGAAGAGAAATGAGAGCGATTATTTTTTGCATGGCGATACCTTGGCGTGCAACGTAGCCCGCAATCGTTTTTCATCCAGTCGGGTTAACACCTCCAAAAGCCCCGCAATTTTCCTCCTGCTCGCTCCTCGTCGTCGTCCTAGTTCTCGTCCTTCGAAGCGAGAGGACGAGAACGAGAAGGAGGATGGGGACGAAGTTCCTTGCGCCAGGGCCGCTGACACCAATCAAACAAAAGAAAAACCTGACAGAACCTCGGCCCTTCATACATTGTTCGCGATGACCGTCCTTGAGGGCATTCAGAAAAGCACCGAATTCCTGGCCAAAAAAGATGTCGATTCGCCGCGATTGCAGGCGGAACTGCTCCTCGCGCATGTGCTGAAGCTGCCGCGCATGAAGTTGTATCTGAACTTCGAACGCGTCCTGACCGACTCCGAAACCAATTCCTTCCGCGAACTCGTGAAACGCCGCGCCCAACGCGAACCGCTCCAGCACATCACCGGTTCCACTTCCTTCTGCGGATTCGAAATTGCCGTCAATCGCCACGTTCTCGTGCCCCGGCCTGAAACCGAAGTTCTCGCCGAACTCGGCTGGCAATTCCTCGGTAGGGCCGACCTGCCGGTCGGCCAGGGTAACGAAAAAACCGCCCTCGATTTCGGCACCGGCAGCGGCTGCATCGCCATTGCCCTCGCCGCCAAAGCTCCCGCCGCAAAAATTCTCGCTATCGACGTATCTCCTGAAGCTTTGGAAATCGCCAAACAAAACGCCGCCAAAAACAACGTCGCCGACCGCATCGAATTCCTACAGGGCGATAGCCTGCAATCATTGGTAGGGCGCGTCACTCCCGGCGCGCCGTTTGCCGAACCAGCCGAGCGGCGCGCGCGGAGCGACGCGCCCTACCCTGCGCAAGACGCCGTCACATTCGATCTCATCATCAGCAACCCTCCTTACATCCCGACCGCCGAAATCGCCACGCTCGAACCTGAAGTCCGCGATTACGACCCGCGCGGCGCTTTGGATGGCGGACGGGACGGCCTGGATTTTTATCGGCGTTTCGCCGCCGAAGCGCGCCCGTTCCTGAAGCGTGGCGGCAAAATCATGCTCGAATTTGGCGATGGCCAGGCCGCCGCCATTCAGAATATTTTCACCGCTCAAAACTGGATTGTCGAAGCCATCGGCGAAGACTACACTCAGCGGCAGAGAATTTTAATTGCAAAGACAACCACGGATAAACACGGATAAACACGGATTCATGAAGCCAGAAGCTTGCATTTCGACTTATATCCGTGTCCATCTGTGTCCATCCGCGGTTAAAACTCATTTTCATGGAAAGTTTATTGATTAAAGGCGGCGTGCCGTTGCACGGGGAAGTCACCATCAGCGGCGCAAAAAACGCCGTGCTGCCCATCATGGCCGCGGCCTTGCTCACCGATGAACCGTGCGTCATCCACCGCGTCCCAAACCTCAGTGACGTCAAATTCATGGCGCAAATCCTCGAATGGCTCGGCGCCACGGTCAAAATCAAGGGCGACGAAGTCCACATTCACGCCAAGAAAATCAAAGGCTCCGGCGATTACGAACTCGTCCGCAAAATGCGCGGCTCAATTTGCATCATGGGCCCGTTGCTGGGCCGGTTGAAAAAGGCCATCGTCTCGCTTCCCGGCGGCTGCGTCATCGGCGCGCGGCCGATCAATCTTCACCTGAAAGGCTTTGAAGCGCTCGGCGCCAAAATCCGCATCGAAAGCGGCTACGTCGAGGCCAGCGCGAAACATTTGGTGGGCGCCGCCGCATTTCTTGGCGGCCGCGCCGGCTCGACGGTGCTTGGCACTGGCAATGTCATGATGGCCGCCACGCTCGCGGAAGGCGTGACTGTGATTGAAAGCGCCGCGTGCGAACCGGAAGTCGTCGACCTCGCAAATTTCCTCAATGCCATGGGCGCCAGGATCAGCGGAGCGGGCAGTCCCACCATCACCGTCACCGGCGTCAAAAAACTCCATGGCGCGGAACACGAAGTGATTGCCGACCGCATCGAAGCCGCCACCTACGCCATTGCCGCCGCCGCCACCAACGGCGAAGTCACCCTGCTCGGCGCGCGTGGCGAACATATGCATGCGATCCTGGACAAGCTCCACGATTCCGGCGTCAAAATCCAGCGCAAAGGCTCCGCCATCACCGTCTCGCGCAACGGTAAATTGAAACCCGTGGATGTCACCACCCTGCCCTATTCCGGTTTCCCCACGGACGTGCAGGCGCAAATGATGGCCCTGATGACGCTCACGCCCGGCATCAGCATCATCACTGAAAGAATTTTTGAATCGCGCTTCATGCACGTGAGCGAACTTGCCCGGCTCGGCGCGGACATTGAAATCGAAGGCCCGAGCGCCATTGTCAAAGGCGGCAAACCGCTCAGCGGCGCGCCGGTGATGGCCAGCGATCTTCGCGCCAGCGCCGCGCTCGTGATTGCCGGGCTCGCGGCGAAGGGTTCCACCCAGGTGAATCGCGTCTATCACCTGGACCGCGGTTACGAACACATGGACGTCAAATTGCGCAAGCTCGGCGCGCGCGTCGAGCGCGTTGAAGAATCATGACTAAGACATTAATTATCATCGCCGTCGCCGCCATCGTCGGCCTCGGCGCGTGGCAGCTTTTCGATTATTGGCAGAAAATTGATAGCGAGAAGGAAACCACCCGCCAACAAGCCGAAGCCGCAGCCGCCCAGATGAACCCGAATAACTTTCCCGGCCTGCCGGACGGCTACGATGCTTCCCTGCAAGCCGCCGAACAAGGCGGCGCGAACGCGCTCGGCAACTGGCTGAAACTCTACGGCTCCCGCGTCCAGGACCCGCGCAAAGCCTCGATCCAACTCGATTACGTCCTCATGATTGCCCGCGACAACCCGCAGGAAGCCAAGAGCATCTTCAACGACGTGCGCGACCGCACGCTCCCCAATTCCCCCGTCTGGCCCCGAATTAAGAGCCTCGAAAAGACGTTTCAGTAAAATAAATGCAGAAGAATGAACGGCAACGGAATCGGGCTGATTGAAATTCCATTCCTCTGCCAAACATTTCCCTGCCCCAATTTAATTCACCCTGCCCGCGACCTGCTCCTCCCGTTCCTCACGGCGTCCGATCCTGGCTGCGTTTCCTTGTCCGTTTTTTTCTTCGGGTTGATATTCACCTTAATTCCGAAATTCCCGTGATTGCGCCAGCCGAAATAGAAATCAAACTTCGGCTTGTGAAATGAAATGAACGGCAGGTAGATGAATTTGTAACGCGTGGCCGCGAAATCCCAGCCGCCACGCGGATTCGAATTCCGGTCCGGGAACCGTCCGCTGCGCGAGAATTTTTTGTCCGCCACACCAATGACGTAAAAATCAAAATTGTGCATTGGGTTCCGGAAACTCCATTTCAGTTTCCGATGACGGTCATCCGGTTTATACCACTCGGGCGGCTTCGGATCATCGGCATTTTTGAACCACCAGACCGGATTGAGTTTGTTGTAAAAATGAACCTTCGGCGCTTCCGAGCCCGGCTTGATGTGAACCGTATGCCAATGAGCGCGATGCGGCGCCGCGTTGATGCATGACGCAACTTCGTTTCTATGGGAAGACTCCGCCAGCGCGTTTGTCGCCACGGCGAGAAAACAGGCTCCTCCAGCCACGAGCATCAAGAACAACTTCATTGAATCAACTTGCGATGGATTGGACGAAAATTGGGAAGTGGATATTCAATTGAGCTGTGGCGATGACCGAAATTCCCCGGGAGTTTTCGCCGAAACCGGCTTGAAAGATATCGAGCGTGTGAACAATTTCCCCCTCTCCCATCGGATGGGAGAGGGCCGGGGTGAGGGTTTTTGAACAAACATTTCTGAAGTTACCGGCCCGCCTTCTCCCGTCGCGGCGGGATTCGGCGCGGCAATTTTGCTGCGCAAAATTGGCGGAGAGGGAGGGATTCGAACCCTCGACACCCTTTTGAGGTGCTTACGCTTTCCAGGCGTATGCCTTAAGCCACTCGGCCACCTCTCCGTTGCCGTGTTAAGATTGATTGGCGGAATGAAAAAAACAAGCTAGAAGAAAGGCAACCCAACCAGCTTTCATTATGTCCGACCCCATCCTGAACCGCATTCGCATCGCGCAAGGCGATATCACCCAACAGACCGTCGACGCCATCGTCAATGCCGCGAACACGACCTTGCTCGGCGGAGGCGGCGTCGATGGCGCGATTCACCGAGCCGCCGGGCCGGAGTTGCTGGCCGAATGCCGCACGCTGGGCGGCTGCGCGACCGGCGATGCTAAAATCACCCCCGGTTTCCGCCTTCCCGCGAAGTGGGTCATCCACACCGTTGGCCCGGTGTGGAACGGCGGCAACCGAGGCGAAGATGAATTGCTGGCGAGTTGTTATCGGCGGTGTTTGGAATTGGCTCAACAACACGGCATTCGAACCATCGCGTTCCCTGCCATCAGCACGGGCGCCTATGGTTTTCCCCGTGAACGCGCTGCGGCCATTGCGGTCAGGGAGATAAAAAGGTTTCTCGAAACGAATAACGAATTAAAGGAAGTGGTGCTGGTCGGTTTCAGCCCGGCAGATTGCGAAGTGTATGTGCGTGCTGTGCATGAATCCGCCGGCTGAATTCGACAATCATCATTCATTTATGGACAACAATACCGAAAAAGTCACCGGCATTGGCGGCGTTTTTTTGCGAGTGCGCGACCCGGAGCAGATGGCCGCCTGGTATCGTGACCATCTCGGCATCCAATCGCAGGATGGCAACGCTGATTTTCTCTGGCGCGAGCACGAGCGCCCCAACGAAATCGGCCGCACCGTCTGGGCTCTCTTTCCACCGGACACAAATCACCTCGGTCCCGGCAGGCCGGCCTTCATGATCAATTATCGCGTTTCCAATTTGGAAAAAATGCTGACACAACTTCGCAGCCAGGGAGTCGCGATAGAAAAAATCGAGGATTACGAGTATGGTCGCTTCGCCTGGATCACGGACCCGGAGGGCAATCGAATCGAATTGTGGGAACCGAAGAATACTACAACCTGACCCGCCTTTTCATCCCGCAAACAACTCACCCACTACCACGTGAAATTCCGGCAATAATTTTTCCGTGAGCGCTTCGCGGCCGGCCAAAATCCCCTTCAACGCCAGCCCATACTCGCTGCCGTGATACGTTTCCACGTTGTCGTAGCGCGGGTCGACCATCCATAGGCGCGGCAATCGGGCTTCCTCGTAGAGCTGTTTTTTCACCACGGTATCCGGCTGATGGTCACCCGAATTCACGATCTCCACAGCGAGCCAGAGCTTGCCCGTCGGGCGCGCCACCAACGCCAGATCCGGGCACACGAGCGTGCCGGACGTCAATTGCACCTGCGTGCGCGGTGGCAATAGTTGCGTCGACGTCAGATTCGCCACGCTCGCGTGGATGAGCGCGTGCAGGCGGCCGCAAATCAATTCATGCCGCGGGCCGGGAGCAGCCCGCATGATGGTTTGTCCTTCCAGAATCTCTTGGTAACGCGAACTCATGCGCCGCGCAGCACGGTACGCAAGAACTTCCCGGTGTGCGAGTGTTTTGAGCGCGCCGCCTCCTCGGGTGTGCCCTCCGCCACAATGCGTCCGCCGCCATCGCCGCCTTCCGGCCCCAAATCAATCAGCCAATCCGCCTCCGCGACCAAATCCAGGTTGTGTTCAATCACAATCACCGAATGCCCCGCGTCCACCAATCGCTGCAAAACGTCCACGAGCCGTTGCACGTCCGCCATGTGCAACCCAATCGTCGGCTCCTCCAAGATGAATAAGTTTCGCTTCGGCGGCTTCGTGCTCGCGCCGGCACGCAGACCTTTTTCGTCCGCGTCAAAAAGCTGTTGCTGCTGTGATTCCTTCAATCCAGTCAACAAATGCGTGACGAGCTTCACACGTTGCGCTTCGCCGCCGCTCAAGGTCGGACTTTGCTGGCCCAGCTTCAAATAGCCCAGCCCCGTGTCGCACAACGCCTGCAACGAACGCTTGATTCTCGGCACGCTCCCGAAGAATTCCATCGCTTCCTCCACGGAAAGTTCAAGCACCTGCGCAATGTTTTTGCCGTTGTATTCAATGTCCAACGTCTCGCGATTGAACCGGCAGCCGCCGCACGTCTCGCAGCGCACGAAGGCCGGCGGCAGAAAATTCATCTCCAACTTGATCTGCCCCGCCCCTTCGCACTCCGGGCAGCGTCCCTGCGCGCTATTGAAGGAAAACCGGCTCGGCGAATATCCCCGCAGCCGCGCCTCGGGCACCTGCGCGAATAATTTTCGGATATCATCAAAGAACCCGACATACGTTGCCGGAATCGAACGCGGCGTGCGGCCGATCGGGGATTGGTCTACTTCGTAAACGGCTTTGATCGATTCCAATCCCGAGATTTTGGAATTGTTTCGGCTTTCGGATTTCGGCTTTCGGATTTCGAGCGCTTGCGTCAACGCCGGCAGCAAGCATTCCCTGATAAGCGTGCTTTTTCCTGAGCCGCTCACGCCCGTCACACACACCAGCCGGCCCAACGGAAATTTTATCGTGAGATTTTTCAGATTGTTCTTCGATGCATCGTGCAACGTCAGCCATCCGTTCCCCCCGGCTCCCGTAGGAGACGACGTGAGAAGTCTCTGACTTTTTCCACGCGATTGCTTTCGATTTCCCACCGGTCGCCTCTCCCCGCGCGTCGGATATTTCTTATGCGCCCGCAGACATTTTCCCGTGAGCGATTCCGGGTGCCGCAGCAATTCCTTCAAGGTCCCCGCCGCGACCACCTGCCCGCCGTGCACGCCCGCGCCCGGCTCCAAATCCACAATGATATCCGCGCGCCGCATCGTCTCCTCGTCGTGTTCAACCACGACCACCGAATTCCCGC
>Ga0134126_10003650_pt1 | contig 19283 bp, 14 predicted proteins | sample KB31752_FD_96881 | JGI IMG/M metagenome (GOLD analysis project Ga0134126, IMG submission 96881) | Terrestrial soil microbial communities with excess Nitrogen fertilizer from Kellogg Biological Station, Michigan, USA - KB3-175-2 | ecosystem: Environmental > Terrestrial > Soil > Unclassified ...
GGAGTTTCCCTTTTCACGTTCCGAAGGCGAGTTGGCGGAAGAGGTGCGCGAACGATTTCGAGATGTGGTGAAATCGCAGATGGTAAGCGATGTCCCCATTGGCGCCTTCCTGAGCGCGGGGCTGGATTCATCGAGCATCGTGGCCATGATGCGGGAGTCCACGCAGCAGACGGTCCGGACCTATACGGTCACATTTCCGCCGGAATATCGCGTGGGGGAGAATGCTCTTGACGATCCGAGCGTACCTGCGGAGTTGGCGCGTCAATTGGGTTGTGAGAACCATCGGATTACGGTGCGGCCCGATGTCGTTGATGTATTGCCAAAATTAATTTGGCACATGGATGAGCCGGTGGCGGACCCCGCCATGATTACCGCCTATCTGGTATGCCAGGAAGCGCGCGAACATGCAACGGTGCTCCTATCCGGCGTGGGCGGAGACGAATTGTTTGCCGGATATCGGAAGTATGCGGCGCATTCTTGGGCGCAAATTTATCAAAAAATCCCTTCTCCGCTGCGCGAGTGGATGGGATCTTCGCTTGCCGCGACTCCGTCCCTGCGAGGGTCAGCGATGAAGGGGCCGTTACGGCTGGCAAAGAAAATGGCGCGCAGCGCGTCGCTGCCTCCCGTGGATCGCTTCATCATGAACGGGACTTATTTGAACAAAGAGCAAAGAGCGGGATTGTTCACGAAAAGCGCGCAGCGAGAATTGCAGGGACTGGACCCCACAATCAATCACAGGGCCGCGTTTGAGCAGGTTGGCGATGCTGACTTTTTGAACCAGATGCTTTACCTCGACAGCAAAATTTTCATGCCCAGCTTGAATCTGAACTACAACGACAAGATGAGCATGGCCTCGTCGCTTGAAGTACGCGTGCCTTTTCTGGATGTGGATCTTGCAGAGTTCGTGGCGTGGAATGTGCCATCCCATATGAAGTTGAAGGGAGTCTTGCGGCCTGTCACAAAGCATATTTTGCGCAAGGCGATGAAGAACGTTTTACCCAGAAAAATTCTTAAACAGCCAAAGGCGGGCTTTGCCGCTCCGGTTGATTATTGGCTGGCGAGCGACATGCGGGAGATGGTGGACGATCTGCTTTCTGAATCGCGAGTGCGGGAGCGAGGAATATTTTCTCCTGAGGTCGTTCGCAAATACGTTCAGGAACAGCGCGTGGGCAAGCAGGACTGGTCCATGCAGATTTGGCAGTTCCTGACCCTCGAACTCTGGATGCAGACGTTTCTTGATCGCAAGAGAACACACTCAACGTGTGACACATTCACTCGCCACGCGGCAAGCGCATGAAACAAGTACTTCAGCACGCGCGGACCGGGAAGATTGCAGTGGAAGAAGTTCCCGCACCCAAACTCTTGCCGGGATGCGTTGTGGTGCGGATTGCTGCGTCCCTCCTTTCCGCCGGGACGGAGCGGGCGGCCACGGAATTTGCGGGCAAGAATTTGTTGCAGAAAGCGAAATCGCGGCCTGATCTCGTAAATCAGGTCATGGACAAAGTCCGGCGAGATGGAATATTTTCCGCGGTTTCCGCGGTGCGGCAACGTCTTGATCAGCCTGTGTCGCTCGGCTATAGCAGCGCGGGAACGGTGGTTGCAGTAGCCGAGGATGTGACCGATATCCGAGTCGGCGATCGTGTGGCCTGCGCGGGTGCGGGCCATGCGATGCATGCCGAGCTGGACTGTGTGCCGCGATTGCTGGTCGCGAAGTTTTCTCCGGGATCGGATGTGAGCTTTGAGGAAGCGGCCTTTACCACGGTCGGCGCGGTAGTGATGCACGGGGTGCGGTTAGCCGAGGTAAAGCTCGGAGACGTGGTCGCCGTCATTGGGCTGGGATTGCTGGGACAAATCGCGGTGCAAATATTGAAGGCGGCGGGTTGCCGGGTTGTTGGTACGGACATCGTTCCCGAGCGCGCGATGCTCGCAATGAGCATGGGAGCCGACGCGGCGAGCGCCTCCGCGCGTGAATTTCATGATTTGTGCATGCAGCTTTCTTCCGGGAAGGGCGCTGATGTAGTTTTGATTACGGCGCAGAGCGAGAGCAATGAACCCGTAAATCTTGCCGCGCAGGTTGCTCGCGACCGGGCCGCAGTGGTGGCCGTCGGTTCTGTCGGCATGGATCTTTCTCGCAGGCACTACTTTGAAAAAGAACTCGATTTTCGCGTTTCACGCTCCTACGGGCCGGGGCGTTATGACGCGGCTTACGAACAGAAGGGCCGCGATTATCCCATTGGATATGTTCCGTGGACGGAAACGCGGAACATGAAGGCGTTTCTGAATCTGCTGGAAGAGGGGAAGCTGAATGTGAGGGCGCTCATCACGCACCGCTTTGCGGTTGAACAGGCGACGACCGCATATGAACTCATTTCCAGCGATGCAACCTCATACATGGGTGTGGTGCTTCAATATTCGGAAAAAGCTGATGAGCGCCAGGCACTTGAGTTGGTTCCGAACCAAGAGCGGAATTCTGGATCGAAAAGCCGGATAGCCGTTGGACTGCTGGGAGCGGGTAATTTTGCCAACAGCGTTTTGTTGCCCAGCATGAAGCGAGCCAGTGGAGTCGAGTTTGTGAGCTTGTGCAGCGCGCAGGGAGCGCATGCCCGCCACACGGGAAAGAAATTTGATTTCCGCTCTTGCGCGACGGATGAAAACAAAGTCATTGCCGATCAGGACGTGAACACGGTGGTTGTCGCCACACGCCATCATTTGCATGCGGCGCAGGTGATTGCGGCCCTGAACGCGGGCAAAAATGTTTTCTGCGAAAAGCCGCTTTGCCTTACGGAATTCGAGTTACGCGAGATCATGCGTGCGAAATCTCGAGCAGCGAAATCGCTGTTGATGGTGGGCTTCAACCGTCGTTTTGCGCCGATGGCACTGCGAATGAGGAACTTCCTGCGAAGTATTCATGAACCGCTTGCCCTGCATTACCGTGTGAATGCCGGATTTGTTCCGCGAGAGCACTGGATGAACGATCCCGAGCAGGGAGGCGGCCGGATACTCGGCGAGGTGTGCCATTTTATTGACTTCTTGAGCTTCCTGACGGGGGGCAGGCCCGTCGAAGTCCACACCAGAGACGTGAGCAATGCTGGCAGGTATTCTGGCGACAACGTTATCATCTCGCTCAGTTTTGAGGATGGCTCGCAAGGAACGATTACCTACGTCGCAAACGGGAACAGCAGTTACTCGAAAGAGCGGATCGAGGTGTTCGGCGGGAATGCTGTAGCGGTGTTGGAAGATTTTCGCCGCTGCGAATTGTTGCAGCAGAGCAAGAAACAAAAATTCCGGTCCATCTTCCGGCAGGACAAAGGTCACGATGGAGAATGGCGGGCGTTCGCCGAGGCGATCAAGACACAGGGCGAAGCTCCAATTCCATTTGAAGATATCGTAGCTTCGACCCTCGCAACTTTGCGCGCGCTCGATTCGCGCTCCTCAGGCCATCCCGAATCAGTGAATGTGACCGAGTTTATTCAGTCGTGTTCTTGACAGTGAAGCGCTGCGCCATGAACCCTACCAAGCACCGGGCATGCCACGGCTCACATGCTATAGTCCGACCCAATGGCCTAGGATGACAGGGAAAAGACTGCAATACTACCAACGCGTTTTCACCGCATATCTACAGCCGGGAAAGAGCCAGCTTAGCTTCTGGCATGATAAGCCGACGATGACCGGTCGCATTCGGACTGACACGCTTGGCCCGTACTACATGGATTTTTTCAGCAAGGCCGACTATGCGGGAATCCACGACGCGAATGGAATTCCCATGCTCGACTACCACGGTGAAATTGGGCCGCAGTACAACCCGATTGCTATTGCGCAATGGGGACTGGGGAATTACAACCGGTTTTGTGAGACGAGAGATTCGACGCGCGCTCAGAGAATTTTGACGTCCGCTGAGTGGCTGTGTGAGCGGCTAGAGCCAAATGCGCACGGGATTTTGGTTTGGCACCACGAGTTTGACTGGGAGTATCGAACTCCGTTGAAGGCGCCATGGTACTCAGGCCTCGCGCAAGGGCAGGGCATCTCGCTATTGCTGCGGGCATTTCAGCAGACCGGGAAACAGAAATATTTGGATGCCGCGGACCGCGCGTTCGTGAGCTTTTTGACTCCGGTGTCAGAAGGTGGCGTTACGTTCACGGATGAGCGCGGCGATACCTGGTTCGAGGAATACATCGTTTCTCCGCCAACGCATATTTTGAATGGGTTCATTTGGGCGGCCTGGGGAGTATACGACTATTTTCTTGCGACACAGAATCCCCACGCACAGGTCCTGTTTGGAAAGGCGGTGCGCACGCTCCGCAATAATCTTGCTCGTTACGACTTGGGTTTCTGGTCGCTTTACGAGCAGTCGGGCACGCTGCTGCCGATGGTGGCCAGTCCTTTCTACCACCGGTTGCATATTGTGCAGTTGAGAATCATGCATCAGTTGACCGGCGACGAGATTTTCGGGCGATACGCTGCGCGATGGGATGGCTACATCCAAAGCCGGATGAAGCGTAGCCGGGCGCTTTGCTACAAGAGCGCGTTCAAGCTCGCGTACTACTGAGGCAGAGCACTGCAACGGATGAAGATTTTGTACATTTCGCAATACTTTCCACCGGAGATCGGCGCTCCCGCGGCGCGCGCTTCCGAGTTGGCCCGCCACTGGACGCGAGATGGGCACGACGTAACAGTGCTTACCGGGTTTCCCAACCATCCGAACGGCGTGGTTCCAGCGGAATATAAGAGCGCGCTGCGGAGGTTGGTGGCAAAAGAAAAATTTGCCGGAGCGAGCGTCGTCCGAAGTTGGCTGTTGCCCTTTCCCAATCGCAAGGCTTACGAGCGCATCCTGAATTACAGTTCTTTTTTTGTGTCTGCAGCGATAACCGGGACGTTACTTGCGCGGCCGGAAGTTGTGGTCGCGACTTCTCCACAAATTCTGGTTGCTCTGGCGGGCTGGTGGATTGCGCGTTGCAAGCGTGTCCCATTTGTTTTTGAGGTGCGCGATTTGTGGCCGGAGTCGCTCGCGGCTGTTGGCATGGGGAGGCGTGGATCGCTTCTATATCGCACGCTGGCCACAATTGCACGATTTCTTTATCGGCATTCGGACCACATTGTGGTGGTTACCCCGGCGTTTAAAGAGTACCTCGTCCGCCGTTGGCGTGTTCCGGCCGAAAAGATCTCGATCATTCAGAACGGCGTAGAGACTGAGCTATTTTCCCCACGCAATGCTGATCCATCATTACGAAATCAGCTTGCAGCGGAAGGAAAATTTCTAGTTTCATACATTGGGACCATAGGTATGGCTCACGGCCTGGACACACTGATTGAGGCAGCCGCCAAGCTGCAGATGCAAGCGCCACAGGTCGAGTTTCTGCTGGTGGGGGAGGGCGCGGATCGGGAAAGAATTTGCGCTCTGGCGAATTCCCGGGGACTTAAGAACCTTCACTTCGCAGGGCCACAGCCGCGAGAGCGGATTCCCGCGTACATTGCGGCATCTGACGCTTGCCTTGTCTTGTTGAAGAAAGCGGACGTCTTTGAGACCGTGATTCCCACCAAGATGCTGGAATTCATGTCGTGCGGTCGTCCGGTGGTGCTGGGACTTGAAGGGCAGGCGCGAAAGATCGTAGAAAATGCGGCGGCAGGAATTTGGATTATGCCGGAGTCCGTGGAAGAACTGACGAAAGCGATCCTCTACCTGGAAAACAATCGCGCGCTGGCCAGGACGTTAGGCGCAAATGGCAGGAACTACGTGCTGCAACATCTCTCACGAAAACAAACCGCTGCGGAATATGTTGCTCTATTGGAAGAGCTGGCCGGAATAGACGCGCCTTTGCGTGCCGCGGTCGCTTAGCCCAACAAAGTCTTATGGACGAGCTGCCACAAGGGTAAGCGCACTGGCAGTCTGCACGATTACATCCAAGGACTTCGCAGTGGCTGCTTTGGTTGCGCTCGATGGGATAAACAAAATATCGTTGGCCTGCAAAGGAACGTCCGGGGCCTTCGCTTGAAGAATTTTCTTCAGCGGAATGTTGGTCTCGGTCATTCCGCTGCTTCCCTTGCGAATGATTTTCACGCCATTTAGTTTTGCGGTTCGAGTCGTGCCGCCCGTGAGCGCGATGGCCTGGAGTACAGTCAGGTTTCCACTATCCATCATGAGTCCGCTGGGGCGGTTGACGTCGCCGACGATGTAGACGACATCGGCCTTGTGCACAAAAATGGTATCGCCGGGAAGGATCTGCGTCGCAGTGTCGTCCGCGCTTTCGGCGTTGCCACACAGGGAAACGGTGACGGTCTGATTGGGTTGATCCTTATGTGAGATGGTTGCGGTCATTCCAGCTTTATCGGCAAGGCCTCCGGCGGCGGCAATGATGTCGAGCAGTCCCTGCTTGCCCAGGACCGGATAGACGCCGGGCCGGTTCACAGCGCCCAAAACGTTGGCTCCCTGGGAAGCGTATTCATCAATAAAGACGCTCACGTGCGGATCCACGAGAAACCCGCCCGCCACATATTGCTTTTCGATCGCGGTCTGCGCGGCATCAAGCGTCAGGCTTCCCACGTGCACGTAGTTCACTAATGGAAGATAGATATCCCCGTTATTTCCGATCCGGGTTTTGGTCGAAAGATCGGGTACACCGTAAATGCTCACATCCAGGAGATCACCGGGACCCAGGCGGATTGTTGCATCAGGATTGGCGGACGTTCGAGAAGTTAACGCGGCCGCGGGGGTTGCATTCAGGTCCGCACTGGAATTTGGACTGGCTGTGACGGCCTGAAAGACGGTTTGTTGCGCAAAAGAGATACCTGCCAATGCGGGGAGCAGCACGAGGGTCCGGATGAATGCTGGGAACTTGCAGCTGGATGATCGCATGGCTCGGCTACCCCGTTTCGGAGTCTAGCACGGCAAAAATGTGATGAAACCTGCTGTTTTACTCATGTCCATAACTTGGAAACATGGCTTTTGGGTGTGGGACGCGAAACCATGAACCAAGAAAGAGAATTGTCTAAAAACTGGAATCGCCCTAAAGTTCAATTGGTCAGATCGATTTGGCATCGCGCGGACAGCTAGTTGCGATTTCAAAGGTTCAGCTCGTGCTTTGACCAGGGGGCGGTTTGGCACTCTTCTACCTAGGGATATTCGGAACAGCTTTGCTGCTTTCCTTCATCCTTACCAGGTACGTTCGCAATATCGCTGTCTCGCACCGCTGGGTATCGGTGCCTTTGTCGGAACGTCATCTGCACAACCAGGCGGTCCCACGGTTGGGCGGCGTCGCGATCTTTCTGGCATTCCTGCTCAGCTTCATTCTCGCTCTTCTTCTGCAAGAGTTGTTGCCATCACTTTATTCAAGTCTGGGGATTTCCTCCAAGGCCATCTTTACGATTTTGGGGCCTGCTTTTCTGGTGTTCCTGCTGGGCGTTTATGACGATGTACATCCCGTCGGACCCTATGTGAAGTTTGGAGTGCAGGCTGCAGCGGCGTGCATGCTGTTTTCAGGCGGGCTGGAAATCATCAACCTGCCCGTCTTTTTTGGGCCGCGTCATTTTCCATGGTTTGTGAGCTTGCCGTTGACGGTGCTGTGGGTGGTGGCCATCACGAATTCGTTTAACTTGATTGATGGCCTGGACGGGTTGGCGGCGGGTTCGGCGTTGTTCTCAACGATGGTGGTTTTTGTGGTTGCGCTGGTGGGCCATTCGTCTTTGCTGTCGCTAATTACCGTCGCATTGGCCGGCGCATTGTGCGGATTTTTGCGCTACAACTTTAATCCGGCGACAATTTTTTTGGGCGACAGCGGAAGCCTGTTTATTGGATTCATGCTGAGCGCTCTGGCGCTTGAGGGAGCGCAAAAGGCCCCGACGATCATTGCGGTGGCCATCCCGTTAGTTTCGTTTGGATTGCCAATCCTTGAAACCGCGCTTTCGGTCATGCGCCGGTTCATCAGCGGACGCCCCGTGTTTACCGCCGACCGCGAACACATTCACCACAAATTGCTGCAAATGGGTTTTACGCAACGGCAGGCCGTAATTACGCTTTATGCGGTGTCTGCAGTTTTTGCATTGCTGAGTTTATTTCTGCTCATGCCTACTGGAAGCACTCTCGGGCTTGTGTTGGCGGTGCTGGGTCTGGGGATATGGCTTGGGGTGCAGCGGCTGAATTATCTCGAGTTCGGCGAACTTCGCCGATTGGCGCAGCGCACCATGGATCAGCGGCAAATTTTCGTGAATAATCTTTCAATTCGACGCGCCTGCGAGGAACTCAAACGTAGCGATGACTACCAGCAGATTGCGCGAATACTGGTGACCGCATTCAACTCCAACGACTTTGAAGCGTTCGAACTTCGTTTGCGCGATGCGGGCCAAGTGCCTCGCCATCTGCATGGCATGCAATTCACGTTGCCTTTGGGGGATGAGACGCGATTCACCTGGCGCAAAGCGGGAACTGTGCTGGGAATGGACATTGTCAGTTCCTGGAGTCTGACGCTTGATTTGACCAGCGCTAATAACCGGCGGTACGGCGCCCTTGTGCTCTACCGGCTTTATAACGGACACGACCTTCAACTGGACATCAACCTGCTTGCTTCGCAGTTCGCAGTGGCGCTGGCTGACGCTTTGGAGCGCGCCATGGTTGAGCATCCGGAATCTGAGGTAACGCACGCGGAGCATGTGTTTGCAGCGGTGCAGGTAAGCTGACTGGTTCAAAGCGCCACGCTGAAAATATCCACAGGTTGGAACCATCTCCGCTACTTTCCCCTCTCTTTCATGGCATTTAGCTTCTACATTCCTCATTCACTTTCTGGCCGGAGGATCGCGAGCAAGATGGGATTTGTGTCTCTTCAGGAAATCAACTTTATTTCCCTGCAAACCGCAGTATTTTGCGCTCAGTGCGAAATGATTTCGCATAACAACACTGGCAACTGTTTTGCCTGTGGAAGCCAGGCGATCTTAAGCCTTTCGCGCATCCTTGGCGGGACCATGCGTGGACAGCAAACCGCGCATTTAATCGCGGACGCTGAGCTGGACCGCTTGGTACGCGACCTGTTGCGGACAGTGCCTACATCCTCGCGACAAGATGTTCTAGACATCGAAGTGGATGTTGAAAAGCAGCGATTTGCGCCCGCGGCGCCCGTCCGGCACCATGCGCGGGCCATGCACGCCCGAAATGCGCTGGGCGGGGTGAATTCCGGGCTGCACGATATGGACTTGCAGTCTGAAGGGATGGACCTTGAGCCTGCCATCCATGTAATCGCCGAACGTGCACAAGCACTGACTGGGGCAACAGGATCAGCCATTGCGCTGCGCCGCGGAGGTGAAATTGTTTGCCGTGCCCGCACTGGGCGCACGGCTCCCGATCTTGGAGTGCGGCTGCAGACCGATAGCGGCATCTCCGCGCAGTGCGTGCGCACCGGGCAAGTTGTTTTGTGCAATGACACGGAAGAGAATTCGGGGGTTGATCTCAGCACCTGCCGCCATCTTGGAGTGCGCTCCATTCTGGCCGCCCCGCTGCGGTGTTTTCCACGGACGCTCGGCGTATTCGAAGTGCTCTCCTCGTTTCCGCATGCGTTCGACCAGCACGATGTGGCGACTATGCAATTTCTTTCGAGCATGATGGTCGCGGCCATTTCGCGTCTATCTAAGCTTCGGACGGCAAACGAGCGTAATTTGGCCTGAATTTCCATGAGGGCCCCGTGTGGAGCTGGGTTAATATGTACCCAAGCGTCGTATGCAGACTTCGGGAATGAATTCGTCGAATCTTCCGGAATCGAGTTCTCCGTTTTCTGAGCGGCGTCATCGGCCCCGCCACAAGATCCAAACTCCAGCGTATGCGCGCATCAGCGGCGAACCCAAGGGCTTTCTCCTCGATCTCAATACCATTCTCGATTTAAGCGAAGAGGGCATGTGCATTCAGGCGCCCACAGCTCTTGGCGTGGACCACGTGCTGGAGCTTTGCCTGGAACTAGCGGAGGCTGCCGGTCCCATTTACACCGCGGGAAAAGTGGTGTGGTCCAATCGGCTGGGGCGGGCTGGAATTCGCTTTGGCTCTTTGTCTGAAGCTTCCACCCAGCAACTCAAGCGATGGCTTTTTCTGAATGCGATTTCGGGTGTTGCTGATTCGAAGTCTGCGGGCTCGAAATCTAAGCACTCGAAATTCGGCGGCGAGGGGGAACAGCAGGTTCTGCGCGAGTCTGCGCCTGAGGCATTTCGCGGCACGGTCGAGAGTTTAGGGACGACCGATGCTCTGCCGGCCTCGACTGATGACACATCTCTTCTCCCCGCACTCACGGGCGTAAGACGTGAAGTGGAAGCGCTGGGGACAAATCTTAGGGCAGTCCTTGAGCTGGTGACCGACCGCGCTTTCACATTTTCCCGTTCGAGCGGGGCCGCGATTGCACTTTCCAACGGCGTGGACATAATTTGCCGGGCGCGCGCGGGGTCGGATGCTCCGAGCGTGGGCGCGCGAGTAAATGCGGAATCCGGACTTTCGGGGGAGTGCATTCGCAAGGGCGAACTGCTCTACTGCGAAGATTCGGAAAATGATTCCCGCGTGGACCGGGAAGTCTGCCGGAGCCTGGGAATTCGTTCCATTGTTGCTGTGCCGATCTACGACGGAGAAAAGGTTGCGGGATTGTTGGAATTGTTTTCGCGCGAGCCCGCGAGTTTTGGTTTCCAGGCCAATCTGATTCTGCAAAATTTGGCGGGAATGGTTGGCTATGCCCTGGAAAGCGTGGCAATGGAACTCGGAACTGTCCAACGCACAGTGACCGATGGGGCTGGGAATATAAATGGGAACATCCAGACGGCAAGCATGACACTCCCGCAGACTGCTGCGAACGCACAGCCCGGGCCAATGGAGGCCTCTGAAATTCGCGAAGCCGTCTTGACCTCGGGTGTCGTAGCACGTGACGAAGAAGTCCCAGATGTGGACGTCGCGGAATGGCAAGCCTGGTTCCGGCGCGCGTTATTCGTGGTCGCACTGCTCACCGCGCTAGGCGCTTTATTGTGGGTGTTCCTGTCGAGGAAGGGGAGCCAAACGGAGAGCTCCGCATCCCGGCCGAGCACCCAGGCGGCGCGTCCTGCTTCCGAAATCCCAGCGCCACTCGACCAGCAGCGCAAGTTGGCGGAGCAGGGAGATGCGGCTGTGCAGTTCGCGATTGGCGCGCGCTATGCCACCGGAGATGAAGTGAAACAGAATTATGCCGAAGCTGCGAGATGGTTCTCCATGGCCGCCGCACAAGGGAACGTTCCCGCGCAAGCAACACTCGGGGCATATTATTTGTCGGGCACCGGAGTTCCCAAGGATACTTCCAAGGCGTACTTCTGGGCATTGCTTGCCCAGGCTGGCGGAGATGAGGCCAGCAAATACCGCGTGGAAATGCTGGCCCCGCGGATGACGCGCTCTCAAGTCGCCGCTGTGCAGGACCAAGCTAACCAGTGGCTGAAGAACCATCAGCTAGCCCGATCTCATTGATATTTCGACGTCCAAATATCAATTTCCAGCCTGGATTTCCAGATAAAATAAAGAGTAGAGGTCGTGCCAGTGGCTACGCTTCGTGAAGTTCTCAATCACAATGTTCGTGAAGGAGACTTGTACGAAAAGCTTGAGCGCAATCGCGTGCGCTGCTATGCCTGCGGCCATTGTTGCCCAATCCCAGAAGGCCAGCCCGGAGTTTGCAAAGTCCGTTATAACCAGGGCGGAACCTTGTACGTTCCCTGGGGATACGTGGGCGGCGTGCAGTGCGACCCGATTGAAAAGAAGCCATTCTTCCACGCATATCCCGGGGCTCTGGCATACAGCTTTGGAATGCTGGGATGCGACTTGCACTGTGCCTACTGCCAGAACTGGGTCACGTCGCAGGCGCTACGCGATGCCAATGCGGTCTCCGCGCCGCTGGAAGCTTCTCCCGAAGCATTGGTGCACGACGCCTTGCGCCAGGGCGCGAGAGTTCTGGTAAGCACTTACAACGAACCACTGATCACCAGCGAGTGGGCGGCGGCTGTTTTTAAGGAAGCCAAGGCTGCGGGATTGAGAACGGCTTTTGTATCCAACGGAAATGCCACGCCGCAGGCGCTGGAATATTTGCGGCCCTGGGTGGACTTGTACAAGGTGGACCTCAAGAGCTTCAGCGACGCCCATTACCATCAGCTTGGCGGAAGAATCGGGCCGATCCTGGAGACTATCCGGCGTTTGCATCAGATGGATTTCTGGCTGGAAATCGTTACGCTCCTGATTCCCGGATTTAATGACGGCGAAGAGGAACTTCGCGGGCTGGCGGATTTCCTTGCGAGCGTTTCACCGGACATACCCTGGCACGTGACGGCGTTTCACAAAGATTACAAAATGGACGGTCCGCGCAACACCAATAAGGAAGACTTGCTACGTGCGGCGGAAATCGGCAGGCAGGCAGGATTGCGTTATATATACGCGGGGAATCTTCCCGGCATGGTTGGCGGTCTTGAAGATACGATGTGCGTGAATTGCGGAGAAGTTTTAATCAAGCGGCATGGATATTTGATTCGCGACTATAAAATTACGGCGGCGGGTTGCTGCCCACGGTGCGCCGTGCGGATTCCGGGACGCTGGGCCAGTGAATTTGGCGGACAGATCGCAGACCGTCCTTTTATTCCACAGCATCGCCCGCATTTGGTTACAATCCTCAACTAGAAATCTATTAGCTAAAAAATTCATTTAGAAATCAATTGATGAAAAACATTTTGACCGCTGGCGTCATTTTGTGTGCCTTGCTGCTGACCGGATGTTCGCCTCGAGACTTTCTTACTCGCCGTCTGGCCCGCGATTTGATCGCCGGATCGCAGGTTTTCACGGCTCCAGAACAATTCTGGATGCATACAGGAGTGGTGTCGAACAAGGACTTTAGCTCTCCGGAATACATCGTGCTTCAGCGACGAGGCTGGGTCAGCGGCACTACCGTCGCTTGCAAGGCCGATATCGCGCCGCCTCCCTGTTGGGACGTTTCACTTACCCCGGCCGGGGTGGATACGTTTCGTGATCTGGTCCCGAGTTCGCAATCTTCTGCCAATTATTTCGCGGTTCCCACCGCCAGGCGGCAGTTGGTGGAAGTCACCGGCGTCAGCAAGAATGGAAATATGGCCGACGTGGATTTCACGTGGAAGTGGTCTCCGGTGAACGAAGTGGGCGCGGCGCTTTACGCGGGAGACGCGCAATTCAGTTCGACCGTGGAAATGAAACGCTATGATGACGGTTGGCGGTTGATTGAAAGCAACACCGCGAAGGCGCACCAGTCGCTCGAGGACGCGTTGAAAAACGCCGAGCCTGCACCCTGATTCTGCAGCTCGTTTGCCAGGGATTTAAGACGCGGGAAATCGAAATACCTTATTGAGCGGATGACCGAGTCTGCATTCCCGCCAATTGGTCATGGTGCAGTGACTCCGCATATCGCTCCACTCCGCGATAAAGCGCCTGCGCGATTTTCTCCCGATATGCTGGGCTCTCTAAGTTTCGTTCGTCTTGCGGGCTGCTGATGAAGGAAACTTCGTTGAGGATTGCGGGCATGGTGGTTCCGGTAAGAACAACGTAGGAAGCTTCCTTTACGCCGCGATCACGGAGGCCGGGATTCTGCTCCACCAGGCTGCCGAACAGGGAACGCTGAACGGTCTCGGCGAACTTGCGGGATTCGCGGACCTTTTCTCGAATGTCCACATTGGTCCAATCCACCGGAGTCAGAGGCACATCCGTGGTTGCGTCGGCAGTCCGCGCGTGGACGGAAGAGTAAGTGTTGGTGTAGTAGGTTTCCACGCCGCGCGCGGTGGCTAAGTCACTGTAGTTGGCATGGACGGAGAGAAATAAATCCGCATGAGAAAGGTTCGCGATTTCTGCGCGCTTCTCGAGTGAGATATATGTGTCGTTGGTGCGGGTGTAGATGACGTCAGCGCCCAAACGGCTTTCAACCAGTTTTCCCAAGCGATTCACTATGTCCAAGACCAGGTCTTTTTCCAGCAGACCGCTGCGGCCGACTGTGCCCAAGTCCCAGCCTCCATGGCCAGCATCAAGCACGATGCGAAACTTAGGAGCGTTGGAAGCGGCTTGAGGTTCCTGAGCGGGAGCGGAATTTTCGGCCTGCGCTACCTGAACGGATGCATTGCTCGCAGGTCCAAAAAGATCGGCCTTAGTGCGCGGCGGAGCTTGCGTGCCGGCCTTTCGCACTTCAACCACCAGCCGGTAAGGATTCTGCTCCAAGCTCACAGAGAAGCTGGGCGTGCTCTTGGTTTCAAGCACAACGCGGGTTACGCCTTTTGTAGGCTGCGCGATTCTCAGCCGCTGCAAGTAGGAGTCATTGATATCAACGACTTTGTTGTACAGGCTTGCCGCGAGCGAAGTATCGTCAAGATCGAAATAAATGCGGTCGGGATTGCTGATGCGATGGGCCTCATACTGCACGGGTTTTTGCAGATCAACCACCACCGTGCTCGATTCCTGCGAGGACCAGTGCCGGATTCCTGTGACCGTCCCGGTTTCTCCCGAGACCGGATAAGCGAAAGGATTCGCGGTTGCGCTTGTGGGATCGGGCTTCTGTAAAGCGGAATTCTTCTGCGCCGCCGCAGGGCTGTTTGGAATAATTTCAGCTTGAGAGTCGTTGATCCCGGCGAGCGCGCGTGGGCGCTGCGTTCTCCACCAGACGAGACCGCCCGCAGCGACAGCGATTGTCACAACCAGAAGCGCAATTAAGAGAGGACGGGAAACCGGATTGCTTCGCGATTCCTGATCCGCGAGTAAAGCGAGATCCGTACCTTGGAACAAAGCCTTTTCCGCGGAAGTCTCAGCGGAGGATGAAGCTGATGCTGATGAAGGTGGGGGCGAGTCCACGAGCGGGCTTGACGGAGCAGCCTCTTTTTGATGCGGGGATGCAGGATAGACCGAAACTTCCTGCTGGGGCGTTATGCTGTTTTCGACAACCTGCCGGGAAATTTCCGCCAGCCGGTCTTCCTCTTCGGGTTTGATGGCGGCCAGAATCAGCTCCGCCAGCAAGCGCAAGGTACGAATATCGTCATCGTCGAAGCCGCGGACGCGGGTGGAAAAGGCCTCAATCAAACCCAGAACATTGCGGTGTCCGAGCAGAGGAACGGCAACGATGGAAAGCGCGCCTAAGCGGCGGCAGGCCTGGGCGCTGACGCGCGTGTCATTTTCCGTATCATCGCAACGCGCAACGCTGGCAGTGCGGAAGCACGCACCGGAGAAAGCCGAATTCGGATCCAGACGAACGCCTCTGTCAGGGACGATCTGGCCAACCGAAGCGCGGCAGATAATCGCGTCCCCTTCCGCAAATGCGATGGCAACACCGTCTGCTCCTGTGATGGTCATCGCCCGTTCGGCGACCAGATGCAGCACGTCGTCCAGTACAAACTGTTCCAGTTGCCAGGGATCGTCTTGCGGCAACACCGTGCCGCCGTTCAAAGCGTCAGCTGAGCGGCGTTGACGCAACTGCTCGTGCAAGGAAGAGAATGCCAACAGCGCCTGCAAGGCATCGCGGCCCGGCGGCGCCTCGGCTATGTCGGTGGGCTTTGCTTTAGAGCGAACTTTGGCCAGTTCCAGCCCCGGGTTGTTCGGGTTAGCGCTCATTTCGAGGCATAATCGCGCGGGGGAACGCTGCGGCTTTCATTATATGGGTTATGTCCAGTCTTTACAGCAACTTTCAGGCACGAAGGGAGATGCCGTTTCGTGCTTAATCTGAAATTCCAGCTAAATCTGGCCTCTAGCATACATTTTGGATTCCACGGTTAACCGCCGGTTTTCCTTGTAACGACGGCAAACACCTCGGAGAGTGATGATTCGCGGTGGCATAGTTTTGCACAATAGAGGCAATCGCCTGCCCTTCGTGTTGCTGGATGTTCGCTTTTCACATCCTCCCTCTCGTTCATTGCGTTCCACAGGCAAACGGAATATTCTGAATTCACTGATTTTCAGTTTCTGTGGCGGAGAAGAAAAACAAATCGCGGCGTTTATGGCCTCTGGGCCTGCTGGCGACAGGCTTGGCTGGGACGGCGGTTATGCTCTTTCGAGGATGCTGGCATGGAAAGATGAGCTGGCCCATCCGGATACAAGAACACTCCTATCAAGTTTGCCTGGGCTGCGGAATCAAACGCCTGTTTGATGAAAAAGGCTTTCGTGCTTATGGGCCTTACAGTTACGACCTGAATCGGCTGGTTTCCTGGGAACTTGCTCGCAAGAAGGCGGTGGATGTCGCCGGGGCCGATAGCCAAACCGCTTTAGAATCTCCAGTTCAATCCCCTTTGGAAATTCCTTTGCAGTCGCCGCCCAAGGAGCATCCTTCGGAGCACCGCTCGGCTTCATAGTTGAATCGAACCTCGCTTGAACCGATTCCGGCCTGAACCAACCCCTTGCCCGAGCCAACTAAGCTGCGCTGAACCAATCCGGTTACTGAAAGCATTACCTCGCCGAGCTACCATTTCAGAGTGGAACTTCAGCGGGGATATTCGGCCGCGGCCGCTTCAGTCGCGAGAGAAAAATCCAACTTCTCCAAACGCCGCCGCTATCGCTACGAGATTCACAGCCTGTCCTATATCAACATTGATGAGAGCAATGGCGGGATCATCCGCAATTTGAACGAAGCCGGACTCTGCGTGCAGTCGGTCACGCCGCTGCAAAAAGACCAGCAGGTGCACCTGCGGTTTGAATTGCTCAACCCTAGGGTCCGGGTGGGTGCGGCTGCCCGCGTGTGCTGGGTGAATGCCGCAGGCCTGGCAGGGTTGGAATTCATGCCATTGGCGAATCGCTCGCGCCAGTTGGTGAAGGACTGGCTGCTGACGCAATTGTTGTTGCGCGGGCAGCGCCTGTTTGTGACAAATTCTGTTTTCGTGCAGCGCGCCGGGGCCGGGAATGTGGCTGCAGCAAGCGATCGGGGCGTGGCAATTCCGCTGACAGTGGAGTTAGCCCCACGGCCAGTTCTTTCCGGTCTTGATCAAGCTGAAGGGAAGAAAACCAATCCGGCGGTTTGGGCGCGGCTGGTGGATTCTGCGGCGGTCCTGGCGGCGGTGCTGCTGTTTAGCGTGATCGCGGCAGGGATGATGGAGCGCTTTCCTGATTGGCTGGTGTGCTGCGGAGTAATTGCCGTAACGGCGGCGATACTTTCGGGTGTCTACTGGGCCATGTTCACGAGTTGGACCGGCGCAACTCCCGGCAATTATCTGGTTCAAACGATGCTGAAGCTGGATGAAAAAAATCGCGGGCGACCAGAGGAACAGACGCGCTTCCGCTGAGTTGTAGTTTTAGTACTTGGACAGCGGAATTCAGCGGGAAAAATAGTTTTGTTCGAGCCAGATTTGCAATTGCCTCTGCATGGGTTCCGAGACTTTGCTGAATTGAATTCCCGCCCGGGCTTGTTCTTTCATCCACACGATGTTTCCCGCGAGTTCGACACGGCGCTGGCTTTCCGGCAGCGAAAAGTGTAATTGAACTTGCTGGGCGAGATTAGAGGCGAAATTACCCGCGAGCCCCGCGCCGCCCTGGCTCAAGTTCAAAATGCGTGCCTCTAACTTGCGCTCCCCGCTAATGAGTGATGTTTCAATGTCCACATTCTGGCGGTGATAACGCAGACGCCGGTCCACGATCAGGTTGCGCGCCGAGGACAGTGTACGTACAGCCTGGGCCACCGAAATCGGTTTGCGAAACAAGAACTTTGCCCGCCTGCTGATTTCAGCCTGTCCGTTGGCTTCATTGCAGATGATCAGAGGGACGCAATTTTCGGCGCCGCTTCCGCCGGGGTCAAGAAGGCCGCCCGCGCCTTCGATTTCTGAGTCGACGATTAGCGCGTCAATTCTGGAACTGGCCAATTTCTTCCGCGCCCGGCCGAGGTCCGTCTCGACTTCCACATGAATGTGCAAGCTGCTCAGAATGCTTTCCAGCACGCTAGTACCGCGCGAGTCGGTTGATACGACCATGGAGGAGAGCATCATGCTAGCTCTGATTCTCGCCCCTGGGTGTGCGCGAGCCTAGGTAACGGAAGTAATCGCGGATGACGCCGAATCAAATCGAGCGACGCAGGGGCTTGTTTTGGGCTGACCGCGTTCGGAAGGGCTAAGTTTGGTCGGGAGCTGACGGATTCACGGTCTGCCGGATTTCCTGCCACAACTCCTGCCGCCCGGCCCCCGTTCGTGCGGAATAACTGACGATTTTCGTTTCCGGATATTCCTGGCCTAGCTTCCGCAAGGAGTTTTGCAATTGATTGTTGGAAAGGCGGTCACTTTTGGTGGCGACGATGATGAAGGGGCGTTGCTCGGTGCGCAGGAAATCGAGTAGCCGGCGATCGCTTTCCTGTTGGGGTACGCTGATATCCACGAGCGAAAGGCACAGGGCGAGGGTTTCGCGCTGCCTCAAATAAGGCTCGATGAAGCCTGACCATTTTTCGGAAATTTCGCGAGGCACGCGCGCGTATCCGTAACCGGGCAGATCGGCGAAGACGACTTCGGGCTTCGGCTTCCCGGCCCAGCGGATTTCAAAAAAATTGATGGCTTGCGTGCGCCCGGGAGTGGAGCTGGTGCGAGCGATCTTTGAGCCGACCAATGAGTTGATGACGCTGGACTTGCCAACGTTGGAGCGGCCGAGAAATGCAACTTCCGGCAGGGATGGAGAGGGGAAATGGAGGGGATCCATCGCCGAGAGAAGGAATTGCGTTAGAACACGCATGAATTAGTGTGCAATTCGGAGAGGAAAGTTGCAAGCCGAGGTCAATTTAATCCAAGCGGGTGTTTGTCGTCAGGTTCGCGTTCCGTGATGGGATTCAATTTGTGCCAGAAGTAAATAGCAATTGCGAACACGATTCCGATGCCCACGCTGATGGCAAAAAACGAACGGTAACCCGGGAAGAAGATCAGCAGGGCCACTACGACGGCAATGGCGATAATCAAACCCGCCCGGCCTTTTAGGAAGCTTGTTTTCGGCGTTTGTGAAGCCATGTTTGCGAAAACCAAAAGGCCCGCCGTCAGGGCGGACCTTCGTATTCATAAGTTGTACCGCAAGCCTACTGATGCGCCGCAGGGCCCTCGGCTGGCGGAGGCAACGGCGTGATGGCCTGTGCCGCTTCTTCCTCGGCAATGACTGGCAACGGGCTTTCCAAAGCGAGCGCCAGCACCTGGTCCATGGTCTCGACGAAATGCAACTTCATGGCGTTGCGCAGGTTTTCCGGCACTTCCGCCAGGTCCTTCTCGTTGTCCTTGGGAAGCAGGACTTCGAACAATCCGGCGCGATGCGCGGCCAACAGCTTTTCCTTCAGGCCACCAATGGGCAACACTTTGCCGCGCAGGGTAATTTCACC
>Ga0134126_10003651_pt1 | contig 19277 bp, 16 predicted proteins | sample KB31752_FD_96881 | JGI IMG/M metagenome (GOLD analysis project Ga0134126, IMG submission 96881) | Terrestrial soil microbial communities with excess Nitrogen fertilizer from Kellogg Biological Station, Michigan, USA - KB3-175-2 | ecosystem: Environmental > Terrestrial > Soil > Unclassified ...
AAGATTTCCTGGAGGATTTTTGCCAGCAATTAATGGCAACCTAACAATACCAATTATAACATTATGCTTGCTTCCCCATTCCAGGATTATTTTTTCAGCTTCTATCTTTGATATCCCGTATGGATCTGCTGCACTGAGCGGTTCTGATTCTGCAATATCCTCTCCGGAATCTCTTCCGTAAACACTTACGCTGCTTATAAATACAAAACTTACCGGTAACCGGGGCATTGTTTCCAGCTTTTTCAAAAGCAACTTTGTCCCTTCAATATTTACATCGATAAATGTTTGCTTTTCTTTTCCGGATTTAGGGACTGAATGAGCTTTCCCTGCTGCATGGATAACAATCAGATCATCTTTACCGGATTTGAAACCTGATGTTTCAAAATTTAAAACACCTTTTTCAAAATCAGCAAGGATATGGTTGGCCTGGACCGGGTGCCGGGTAGTTATAAAAACTTCATTATTAGTTTTTTGCAAACCTTCAACAATATACCTGCCGAGAAACCCGGCACCCCCTGTAACAAGGTATTTCATATTGATTTTACAGTTACTTTTATTGCTTCAAACATTCTGGCAGCAAGAACATTACGATCGAAATCCTCATGGGCAGCCTTTTTGGCATTATCAGACATGATTTGCCAGGTTTGGGGATTATCAATGATTGAAAGCACGGCATCGGCCATTGCGGAAGGATTTCTATGAGAGACCGTGATACCGCAATTTTTGTCATCCAGATATGTTTTTATCCAACCCTGCGTATTTTGAACCACGGGCACACCTGCCGCAAAAGCATCGAACAATTTATTTGGCGAAGCTGTGTCCAGGTAAGGCAATGGCATTACCGTGAGCAAAGAAACCTGGGATTTTACAAGCCATCTCATCACATTCTCTTTTGATATCAGGCCAAGAAAATGGATATGCTCTAATTTTACTTGCGCAGCCATCTCCTGTAAGAGAATTCTTTCTTTCCCCTCCCCTATCAGTATCACCTCAATATCGTCTCTTTCCCTTTTTTTAAGTTCATCGGCAAGATAAACTACTGCGGAACATTCATCCTGCAGGCCAAGGGTACCGGTATAAAGCACAAGTTTTTTCCCTCGTGCCCAATCCGGCAGATCAAAATTCAGATCCATGGATTGTAATAACTCATTATCGCTTGCATTCGGTACAATAGTAATGGGTTTCTGCTTATCGAACTGTTGGATGTAAGTTTTCATATCTACCGAAGCGGCAACAATATGATCGGCATTTTTGTAGCAGGAACGTTCAAACCAACGCGCCAGTTTAATCGCATTTTTATTTTTTATTGCGCCTATCTGGATTGCTCCATTCGGCCAAAGGTCCCTTACCTCAAATATAAAAGGTATCCGCCTGATTTTTTTTGCCAGTATACCCGGCAACCCAACGGTAATAGGCCCGGATGATGAAATTACCACATCGGCTTTCATTGTGAGGGCATACCAGGTAGAGCTTAACATGTAAACGGCAAACAGAAATATTCTTTTAGCAAACGGGTCCTTATTGCTCATCCTTACATTTATCAGCTTTACATTCACTCCATCGTAAATAAAATTTGTAACGAATCCCTGTGGTTTAAGATCAGACTTGTCATACAGCGATGTGACAACAGTTACCTCCGCTCCGGCAGCTGCCCAGCGTTTTGTCATTTCGTATACACGGGTGCTCCAGCCGCCTTTGGGTGTGCCAAAATACTGATAAAAATAAAGGATTTTCATTAGTGATTAACTCCAGCCTGCTCTTTGCTTTTTATAAATTCTTCAATAGACCCGAACTCAAAATCTTTAACCATAGATGCAAACCTTGCCGCGGTTTGTTCAATATTGTTATAATGGCGAAACCTGTTTGTTTTATTCATGTCATTTATCCGAGGCTGCCCGGGATCAAATTCCCACGGATGGATATAAAAATTAAAGGATTTATCGCGCTTTAGGATACTTTTAAGCCCTCTTTTAAAAATAGGATAAGGTATAAGCCTGAAATAGCCACCACCGCTCCAGGGTACATTTTTGCCCATGAAATGGACGCACGAAAGTGGCACTTCATAGAAATCATCTTTTAACCTGAAAAGCGGCTCATCTTTAATATCAAAATTTGTAAGCTTACCGTAACGGTCATGAATCACGGGGAAAAGACTTGAATCGTATGTAAACCCCACTTCATGAAGAATATCAATGGCCCAGTCTGTAATTGAAAAATTTGGGGCCCGGTAACCTTTTATCTGACTGCCGGTTATGTTTTCAATAATATCTTTGGACTTTAAAATATCCTGTCTGAACTCTTCCGGCGTGAGTTTATAGACACACTCATGGCCATAACCATGGCTTGCAATTTCGTGACCTTCTGCCTGTATGGCTTTTACAACTTCAGGAACACGTTCAGCTATCCACCCAAGGATAAAAAATGTCCCTTTGGCCTGATGTTTTCCCATAAGCCCCAGAATAAGTTTTACATTATTCTGAACCCTTAATGTCTGACTCTCCCAGGTAGATGGTGGTATCCTTTGTTTGAAGTTTTCGGTCTGAAACCAATCCTCCACATCAACGGTCATAAGCGCTTTCATATAAGTTTCAGCCCTTTAGCTTTAAATTTCATTACATCTTCTCTTGTAGGGAAAGAAAAATAGGTAGCCTGTGCATCATCATTTGGCAACAGGGGTGGTTCCCCTGTTTTGTACATTTTTATCGCCTCCAGCACAAGATGGGCATTTTGTTTTTTGGTACGGATGATAAGGCTTTCCAGGGTTTCTTTTGGATCCAGAACTACATCCCATTGTAAAATAATATCTCCTGAATCAAGTTCTGCATCCATTTTAAAAACAGTCATTGCCGTTATTGGTTCAGTGTCATAATTAAGCAGTGACCAGAAACTTGGCAGCATACCCCGGGTTTTGGGCAGCCTGGAATTGTGGATATTAATACATCCATATTTGGGCGTATTGAGTATAGCAGGTTTAAATTTCTGGCTAGCGCCGGCCGAGACAATGAGGTCAAGGTTAATCTTTTTAACAAGATCAATAAAAGAAGGTGAGTTTACATTATTGGTTTTAATAATTTTCCAATTGTGCTTAAGGAGGTAATGCTCAACAGAAAAGGCACCTGGAAACTTACCCTTAAAGCCCTTAATAGCAATGAAATTAAGTATTTTATAAAAAGCAAACCGGGTTCCGAGCCTGAAAAAATTAGCCCATCCGTAAAAATCGAGCATCTGGTTAATGATGTCTTTAATGCTTTTTTTCCCCAGGGCTGCCTGTATTACAACACCCTCAATTTTTATATCATCATCATCATTGAAAATCAAATCAAATTCCTTAAAAAAGGAAGGTATATAAAACGGATCGTCCTGGGTTACGAACAGAATTTTGAGCATTTTATATTTACGGTTTTGAAACAGACTGTTTTAAAAATGATTGAATGATCTGGGGTTTGCCAGATGGCGTTGCGGGAATGAAGTCAACCTCTTTGAAGGCGATTGGAAAATCTTCATTGAGATATTCCCGAATCTTTGATCTCAGGTTCTTTAAAACAGTTTCTGAAAACCCTTTGTCTTTAATATATTCTATTTCCATGCCATCGAGGTTTCTCTGGATTACTTTAAATTGCTTTATTTCAGGCACGAACTCAAAAATGCCAGTAAAGAAATGGACGATCATGTATTTGCCTGACCTGGTTTTAACAATATCCGTATCCCTGCCGATAACTCTTTTTAATAAAGGGAATTGTCTGCCACAAGTACAGATCGTTGCAGGGTCTTCAATTTCAGCGAGATCCCCCAGATAATACCTTATTAATGGCATTGCGAAACTATCAAGCCTTGTAACCACCACCTTTCCCATTTGGCCGAATGGAACATCATGGCCATTGTCATCCAGTATTTCAGTATAAATTAACGGGGTCATTAAATGATAATTATGCTTTTCACATTCTCCGGCAATCATGAAGCCTTCCGTACAGCCATACGTGTCAAATACTGTTGTATGAAATTGCTTTTCAATGGTTGACCTGAAATGAGGGAACATTTTGTCGCCCCAGCTTACTACACTTTCAAAATGTATGTCGTTTATGTTATTTTCTTCTGCAAGTTTTGCTATAACATACAAAGACGATGCATAGCCCACCAGGAATTTACGAGGGTTTACCCTAAGGTCCTTAAAAATTTCAAGCATCTCATTACGGTCAAGTTTGAAAGCCGGAATGTATTTTGTATTCAGTAAAATATCCTTTCCCCGTTTCACAAACCCCCTTTTCATGGTCATACCTGTTTGAAGGATCCTGTCCCCCATTCTGTAACCCGCCCATTCCCACCAGAGCGTTTGTACCGCCTGTTGCATGCTCTGGTTTGTTTTTTTTAAATAAACTTCTCCCTGAATTCCTGAAGAACCACTCCCCGAAACCTTAATAAGTTTAGCTTTATCTTCGAGGATCAATCCATCCAGGTTCTCTTTAATGCTTTGCTTTGTCATCACCGGGAAGTTTTTGATCCACTTAAACGGATCAGTATCCTGAGGAATTTGCAAGCCCTTATAATATGGAGACTTTTTTACAGCCAAAGCCAGTAGTTTTTGCAAACTGTCCTTTTGCAATTTATTGAGTTCTGCGCGGCTTTTCCCTTGAATTTGCCTCCATTCCTTCAGTTTTTCAATGTACGCGGTACCCAACAGCTTATCACCGGCGGGGAGAACCAGGTCTTCTAAAAGTGCATTGTAAAATTTGCTCATTCGTTTGCAAAATTAGCAAAAAGGCGGCTTATTCCGCACAAACATTGACACTTCCGTGCCTTTAAGCGTTGCATACAATTATAGAATTACCTTTGAGGCAAATTTGTTCTGATCCATGCAAAAAAAAATACTTGTTACCGGTGGCACAGGTTTCATAGGCTCCCACACTGTAGTTGCCCTTATTGAGGCCGGTTTTGAAGCAGTTATCATTGATGATTTATCCAATTCAAGGATTGAAGTATTGGATGGAATAGAAAAAATTACAGGAGTCAGGCCTTCTTTGCATAAAATTAACCTCGCTAATGGATCAGCAGTTCATCATTTTTTTACCAAAAGCCTTCCTTTTGATGGGATTATCCATTTTGCTGCGCTAAAGGCTGTCGGAGAATCAGTTGAACAACCTTTGAAATATTATTCCAACAATATTGGTTCGCTGCTAAATCTTCTTGAAATGATGGAAAGCAAAGGCATGGGGAACCTTGTATTTTCTTCATCCTGTACCGTTTACGGCCAGCCGGATAAATTGCCGGTTTCAGAAAAATCACCTTTGAAAAAGCCTGAATCGCCTTATGCAAATACAAAGATAATTTCTGAGCAAATCATTGAAGATGTAACTCAAGCCGGAAAAATCAATTGTATTTCACTTAGATATTTTAATCCGATAGGCGCACACCCTTCTGCCCTTATTGGAGAACTCCCAATAGGAGCGCCAAACAACCTTGTACCCGTTGTTACGCAAACTGCTATTGGAAAGCGTAAAAAAGTAACAGTATTTGGTGATGATTATCCAACACCTGATGGCAGTTGCATCAGGGATTATATCCATGTTACAGACCTTGCCAACGCGCATGTGGTTGCTTTGCAGCGAATGCTGAATGGCAGACAAAAATCAAATAATGAAGTCTTTAATATTGGAACAGGCACCGGCTATTCCGTTTTGGAAGTTTTGAAGGCTTTTGAGAAAATTTCCGGTCAAAAATTGAATTATGAAATTGGCGCCAGGCGCAAAGGCGATGTCGTGCAGATATATGCCGATACTACATTTGCAAATGAAGAACTTGGCTGGATAGCAAAAGAGGGCCTTGATAGTATGATAGGCTCTGCCTGGGCATGGGAACAGAATATTCCGAAATTGTTCCCGGATTTAAAGTGATGATGTTTTCTGTTTTCCTGACTGTGACTTACGGGCAATCAACTGCCTATACCACTCCATAAAAACAGGCATGTTCCGGTTGTAGTCAGCCTTTTCTTCAACAACGGCACGGTTTATTCTTATTGCTTTCTTCATCAGTCCCTTATCATTCCATCCATTTATTATACTGTCTGCCAGTGCATTTGGGCTATTGAGGGGAATCAGAAATCCATTTTCACCATCCTGTATCCATGCGCTTGTTCCAGGCACGTCTGTTACAATTGGAAAAGCGCCACCCCCCATTGCTTCAAACAAAGATGAAGATACCCCTTCGCTTACAGGCACGGATAAATACATGTTAGCTTCAGCAATAAAAATTGGGAGTTTATCATTTGGTATTCTCCCTGTAAAAATGACAATATCATCCACATCAAGCCCTTTTGACAATGCAACAAGTTTTTCCATTAAAATGCCATCGCCTATTATTTTTATCTCGCAGGAAATATTTTTGTCCTTTAGGATCCTTGCTGATTTAATGATAACATCATGGTTATAATCAGGGGTTAATGAACGGGTAACTACAGCCCTTATTTTATCCAATTGCTTATCTTCCATTTTAAAACTAAAATGCTTAAGATCAATACCTTTAGCAAGTACTTTAATTTTTTGAGGATCGGCCCCGTGCCTAAGCATAGCCGGCACCATTGCTTCGCCCCACGCCTGGATAAGATCGGCTTTTTTTAAGGCATATTTTGCCAGAAAGGTTTTAAATGGAGTCGTGAAAGAGTCAGGCGGCCAAACGTCTGTTATTCCCTGTTGTGCTACTACGAAGGGATGAAAACCAGTACAAGCAGCCAAAAAGCCATAACTGGTAATACGTTCTGATAGTAGAATATCTGCGCCGGAGTTTTTTACCTTTCTGCCAAGAAATAAACAGGCATTAAACCAGTCTATCATCCTTAAGAGCCTCGCAAAAGGACCTGTCCTTTTTTTTAATTCCCAGGTTTCCACCTCACATTGACCAAACTCCTTTAGTCCTCTTATCCAGGTTTGGGCATCGGCACGATAGGTTTCACTGATAAAAAATACTTTCATAAGAGATAGGAAGTGGGTAAGGGATGAACATGGAATTAATAGCGTATTTACCGAGACAATCTTATTAATTTTTGTTTTTAATGGCATCCATAATAACCTCTTTTGGCATCAGGCCCTCGCTTCTCCAGACTTGCTTTCCGTTTTTGAAAAGCAATAGGGTTGGCAGATCAGTAATCTGCATTTTGCCGGCAAGGCCCCTGTTCTTGTCCACATCTATTTTTATAACAACCAATTTGCCTTTTTGCTCGGTGGCAATAGAATCCACAATGGGCGCAAGCATCCGGCATGGGGCACACCAGGAAGCGCTGAAATCGGCCAAAACAACAGGATTTTCTTTAATACTTTTTTGAAAAGAGGAATCCGGGACGCTTGTTGTTTTTGCCTCATTTGCATTAGTCTGCCCTCCTGAACTACAGGAAATAAGCATTACTGATACAAAGAGAATACAATTGAGGCGTGCTAATTTTAGCGCCATACTTTTTTGTTTGTTTAAGATAAAAGGGCAAAGATAGAGGAATGACACTATTCTACAGCCACTATCGAAATCTCAACATTTACATCCTTCGGGAGCCGGGATACTTCAATGGTTTCCCTGGCAGGAAAATCCCCGCTGAAATAAGACCCATAAACTTCATTCACTTTCGCAAAATTGTCCATGTCTTTCAGAAAAATAGTGGTCTTAACGATACTTGCGAAATTCATTCCCGCCTCAACTAGTATAGCCTGTATATTCTGCATCACCTGCCTGGTTTCGGTTTCAATATCACTTGTCATTAGCTTATTGCTAATTGAGTCAATAGCTATCTGTCCTGATACGAATAAAAATTCGCCTGCTATTACAGCCTGGCTGTATGGCCCTATCGGTGCAGAAGCTGAATTGGAGTTTACAATCTTTTTTTTCATAGTCTTCGTTTATATCCTGTTTTAATTCAATCTTTTGCCAATTTTTGCAAAATTTGCAAAAATCACTGACAAGTCTTTATAGATTGAGTAATCCTTTGCATAAAGAAAGTCAAGCCTGCTTTTGGTTCCGGGATCCAGATCTTTTGTGTTCAGTTCATCGGAAGGGAATAAAATACCTTTACGAATAGGCGGCAGGTTATTGTGCCCCATACTATACCCAACCCAGGAATAACTTCCTGACACCACTTTGAAAATGTTTTTGATATAATTTAACGGATTTCTTATAAACCATATATTCAAGGGCATCGAAATTAATAGGGAAAAGCATAATACAATATCAAGGCTTCTCTTGTTTAACCGGGCATCCTTTTTATCTATTGCCAATAACTCTTCATCCCTTGCATAGTAATCGCCCTTTTTATTTTTGGAGTTGCTTCCAATAATAAACCCGCTGTTTTCAGGGACTATTTTAAATTCAACACCCGAACGGTTCAGTCTTTCCATGGTTTCAATGATCTTCCTGAACGGGATGTCTTTGGCGCAAAAAATTATTTCATTCACTTTATACACCCTCAGGACTTTGTCCAGGCCGTTAAAACTTCCAAGGGAGACACTACTTTCGTTTTCATCCGGAGATACAATGCCGATGTTATTATAATTGATTTCAGCATTGTCCAGTAATTTTCCTACGCGGGCCGCTTCTTCGGTGGTTCCGCAGATCACAATTTTTTTTGTAGGGTTAGTCTCAAAAATAAAGTTTCCCCTGTTTTTTACCAGCATCAGGATGAGCCTGTTAAAAGAGAAAACAATCACTGCTAAAATACCGCCCAAAACTATTAAGGCTCTTGAATAGCGATACCTTTCGTCAAGAAATGCATAAATAATAGAAATGAGAAGTGTACCCCAGAATGCACCGGCAATTAATTTCCGGGCATAATATGGCTTCTGGAACCCTTTGGCCAAAAAAAGACCCAGAATCCAGCACACAATATAAGCCGGTATAAATAAATGGATTAACTCTTCAGGATACTTTCCACCATGAACATATTTAATGGTGTGTTCCCAATACTTGACCAAAACCAGCATGGCTACGTATAACACGACTCCGTCAACGAAAGGAAGTGCAAGCCTTTGTAGGAACCTTGATAGTATGGCGGCCCCGGCCCTAAGATAAACGGCGATGTTGATCAGGAATGCAAACAATTTCGCATGGTTTGGAGCAAAATGTTTTCTGGCAAAAATGATCATGGCCCTGTAAAAGACAAAGACGTAATTGATACTGCTTTTTTTAGTGCTTTCGCCTTTATAATGGATAATGGTTGTTCCCGGAAAATAGTAGTTTTTATAGCCTGCTTTGGTAATACGGTAAGAAAGGTCAATATCCTCCCCATACATGAAAAAGCCTTCGTCAAGTATACCTGACTTGTCAAGTGCGGACCTGCGGAGCATCATAGCGGCGCCTGCCAGTACTGCTACCTGATGTACATTGTTTTTATCTAAAAACCCAAGATGGTACCTGCCGAAAATGCGGGTTTTTGGGAATAATCCGGATAACCCTGTTACTTTATAAAACGCCACTTCAGGAGTAGGCAACCCTCTTTTGCTTTCAGGGAGAAAATCTCCTTTCCCATCAACCATTTTCACACCCAGGCCTCCTGCATCAGGATGTTCATCCATGAATTTCAGCATTTTACTAAAGGTATCTTCAGCCACAACGGTATCCGGGTTTAAAAGCAAGACATATTCCGAATCTGATTGCCTGATGGCTTGGTTGTTGGCATACGAAAAACCTTTATTTTCCTTATTGTCAATAACATGTACTTCTGGGAATTTAGCCTTAACCATCGCTGTTGAAGCATCCGGGGAATTGTTATCCACAACCCAAACTTCGGCACAAAAAGGATAATAATCATGCGCTAACGTTCTGACAGCCTTATAAACAGAACCAAGGCATTGCTCTAAAAAATGCTTTACATTGTAATTTACAATGACGACCGAAAGCTTTAGCCCTTTATCATACGCCATAAGGTATTCTGCTTACGATGGACCGTCCAAGTGTTATTTCGTCTGCATATTCAAGTTCGCCGCCAATGGCTATACCGCGGGCGATGGAACTGATTTTCAGGTTGGCAGCTTGCAGTCTTTTTGTAATATAAAAAGCTGTTGTATCTCCTTCCATAGTAGCCGCCAGCGCAAAAATAATTTCCCCGGCACGGGTTCGCTCTATACGTTCGTACAAGGATTCTATGTTCAGGTTACCGGGCCCAATTCCATCTACGGGTGATATAAGCCCTCCAAGAACATGATAAACGCCCCTGATCTGGTTGGTATTTTCAATGGCCATTACATCCCGAAGGTCTTCCACCACGCATATCAATGAGTGATCGCGCTTTTGATCAGAACATATATTACACAGGCAGGAGTCGGAGATATTATGACATTCCCCACAATATTGCAGCTCCGTTTTCAGGTTTAAAAGGCTTTTGGTAAGTTGCTGCACAGGATCGATATCCTGTTTTAAAAGATGCAGCACCATGCGCAATGCTGTTTTTTTACCGATACCCGGAAGCCGCGCAAATTGTGTAACCGCTTCTTCAACGATTTTTGAAGGGAACTCCATTATGTTAATTCATCGCCCAGGCAAAGCATCCCGACCGTAGCTTGCAAATTTAACTTATTTTTGGCGAAAAATCTACGCAGGAATGCCCCTGATAACAGCAACGGTTGTAAGCGTCTATATTATACTCCTTCTCATTATTGCCAGGCTTACTTCCCGGAAAAATGATAACCAGACTTTTTTCACCGCAAATCGCAGTTCCCCCTGGTTTTTGGTTGCTTTTGGGATGATAGGTACCTCTATCTCAGGTGTGACATTTATATCCATTCCCGGTCAGGTAAATACCATCGCGTTTTCGTATTTCCAGATTGTTATTGGATACTTTTTTGGTTACCTGGTTATTGCCTTCGTTCTGCTGCCCCTGTATTATAAGCTCCACCTTACCTCTATATATACGTACCTGGAAAACAGGTTTGGTAAGGGCACCTACAAAACCGGCGCTTTCTATTTCCTGCTTTCACGATCCGTAGGCTCGGCTTTACGATTGATGCTTGCTGTAAATGTATTTTATGTTATTATTTTTCAGCAACTTGGGGTGCCTTTTGAATTGTCGGTTGTTATTTCAATGCTTTTTATCCTGGTTTACAGTATCCGGGGTGGTGTGAAAACGATTATCTGGACGGATACTTTGCAGACCTTTTTCCTGATTGCCTCATTGGTTCTAACCGTTATTTTCCTGAACCGGAATTTGAATTTCAATCTCATAAATAGCATACATGCCATTGCAGCAAGCAAATACTCACAGATATTTTTCTGGGATTTTCATGGCAGCAATTTCTTTGTGAAACAGTTCTTTAGCGGGATGTTCATTACCATCGCCATGACCGGACTTGATCAGGACCTGATGCAAAAAAACCTTACCTGCCGCACTTTAAAAGACGCCCAAAAAAACATGATGGTATTTTCTGTGATCCTGATATTTGTAAACCTGCTTTTCCTCTCCATGGGCGCCCTGATGTATATGTTTGCACAAACAAAGGGCATTGCCACACCTGATCTTACGGATAACCTTTTGCCTATGATTGCAAAGGATTATTTGCCCATCGCTTATAAATTTATTTTTCTCATTGGGCTTACCGCAGCCACTTTTGCCAGCACCGATTCTGCCATGACGGCCCTGACAACCTCCTTTTGCGTGGATTTTCTGGATTTCAATAAAAAAGGTTCTGGCCATAAAGTGTCAACACGTTATATGGTTCATGCTGGCTTTGCCATGCTCATCATTTTTATTGTTTTCGGGTTTCATTGGTTCAACCATGATACAAGTATGATTACAACATTATTTAATGCTGCCGGATATACCTACGGGCCTTTGCTAGGTTTATATTCATTTGGGCTGTTCAATTCAAGGGTAGTTAAAGATTACTTGATTACCGTTTTATGTATTTTATCGCCGTTTCTTACTTACCTTATCGTTCTTTTATGTGGATTATATTTCCCTTCTTACAAGTTCGGATTTGAAATATTGATCATTAATGGATTAATAGTTTATTGTACACTCCTGGGTTTGAGCAATCGTCCACCTGTTGAAATTGCAAGCCATGCCGTAATAAAGCCCTAATTTTGCTTCTCGAAAAAACCATTTCATTATGCGCACCATACCTGTTCTCGTTTTATTGTTTATTGTCACGTACACCGTTAATGCTCAGACTTACCAATCAATTCCAAAGTCGTCCATTATAAGTTCAAGGTATGTTTCCCCTGACACTTTATATATGAGAATGTACCGCAATGGTATAAGATATGGCGATTACCGGTTATCAATAAGCGCCATGCAGTCGCTTTATGCGCTCCACCCTGACAGTATCAAATACCTCGATACGCTAAGCATTATGTATTCTGAGACCCAGGAATATGCCTCTTGTATATTATCCGGAGACCAGGTATTGCGGTCAAGGCCAGATGATATAGAGGTGATTGAAGCAGTTGCCATTTCAAACCAGCATATTGGGAGATACGAAGAGGCATTGAGGTTATTTAAAGCAGAGTATGATAAAAACTCATCTATCTATGCCAACTACCAGATTGCCGTATTGCAATACAGCCTGCAAAAACCGGGGGATGCCCAGGCAACGCTCGACAGGCTTATGACTGATAAAAGGGCTTTAACAGATAAGATAGGATTTTCGACATCCGCTAATACAACCCAACAAGTATTGTACAAAGCTGCTGCAGAGAACCTTATGGGTATTATCTACCAGGACCTAAAGGACATAGCCAAAGCAAAAAAATGTTTCCAGGATGCGCTTGCCATCCAGCCTGATTTTGTATTGGCACAAAATAATTTGAGTGCGCTGGAGAAAAAGGAAAAATAGGTACGAGAGATGGGACGTAAGGTAATACACTGATACCTTTCAATTGAACCTCTCAAAAAACGCATAAACCACTATCCCCGCTGCTACAGATACATTTAATGAATGTTTAATCCCCTGCTGCGGAATTTCTATAGCCTGATCCAGTTGTGGCAATAACTCCTCAGAAATGCCGTCAACCTCATTGCCAAAAACCAAAGCGTATTTTTGATCATCAAGTATTTCAAACTCATTTAGAAATATGGATTTATTCGTTTGCTCTATGCCTGTTATCTTACATCCTTCATTTTTCAACTTAGCAGCTAATTCAGTTACATCCTCAATATATTCCCAATCCATGCTTTCGGTAGCGCCGAGGGCAGTTTTCTGGATTTCCCGGTGAGGCGGTTGGCCTGTTATCCCGCACAACCATATTTTTTCCACCAAAAAGGCATCGCAAGTGCGAAATATGGAACCGACATTGAGGAGGCTGCGGACACTGTCCAAAACCACGCAAACCGGAATTTTTTTTGCCGATTTGAAGGCTTTGACATCTTTTCTGTTTAAATCTGTTGTTTTTAGTTTTTTCATGCGGCGATGTAACCTAAATTTGAAATCCGAAACAAAAGTCAGCAATCTTTTTGGCCAATACTAAAAACCATACCGAAACCCCGCTCATGCAGCAATATTATAAGGTGAAACATGAGCACCCAGATGCATTGTTGCTCTTTCGGGTGGGCGATTTTTACGAAACTTTTGCGGAGGACGCGCAGAAGGCATCTTCCATTCTCGGCATTACCCTTACCAAAAGGGCCAATGGCGCTGCCACTCATGTGGCTTTGGCAGGCTTTCCTTATCATAGCCTCGATACTTACCTTCCAAAACTGATTGCGGCGGGCCAGCGTGTCGCTATTTGCGAGCAACTCGAAGACCCAAAAAAGACCAAAACTATTGTTCAGCGTGGTATTACCGAGCTAATAACCCCTGGAACATCCATCAGCGATAAAGTCCTGGACCATAACAAAAACAATTACCTGGCCGCCATCCATTTTGGAAAGATGAATATAGGTATCTCCCTGCTTGACCTAAGCACCGGTGAGTTTTTTGCTGCCGAAGGTGATGAATCCTATATCAATAAGGTCATGCAGAGCTTTTCACCATCTGAAGTACTGCATGCCAGGCAGATGGCGAAAACATTTGAAGATACTTTTGCAGACAAATATTATACTTTTCAGCTGGAAGAATGGCTTTTTGAAAAAAGCTATGCTTACGATAAACTCATCGGCCATTTTAAAACCCATAGCCTCAAAGGGTTTGGGATAGAAGAAATGGAAAGCGGCATTGTAGCAGCCGGGGTTATCATGCATTACCTGGGCGAGAATAAACATTCTCAGTTGGCGCATATTTCGCGCATCAGCAAACTTGACCAGGACAGCTATCTATGGTTGGACAGGTTTACAATTAAAAACCTGGAACTGCTGGAACCCACACATCCACAGGGGACTGCTTTGGCCGACATCCTGAATTTTACGCGTTCTCCCATGGGTTCCAGGCTTCTGAAAAAATGGATCGTTATGCCATTAAGGAACCTGAAAGCCATACAGGAACGATTAGAGGCAACTTCTTTTTTATTTGATAATGAGACACTGGGGCACAGGTTGCAACTGCAATTGGCGCAGATCGGCGACCTCGAAAGGCTCATTACCAAAATATCATTGCTTCGGGCCAATCCCCGCGAAGTGGTTTATGTACGCAGGGCATTGCAATGCATAACAGAGATCAAAACACTCCTGGCCGATACAGAAAACCCGGTTCTTCGCCAGCTTGCGGAAAAGCTGAATCCATGTAATAGTATATATGAAAAGATTGTATCCATGCTGGATGAAGACCCTCCTGTCAACATCCTGAAAGGCGGTGTCATTAAAAAAGGCGTTTCAGCGGAACTGGATGAATGGCGGGGATTAGCTTACTCGGGTAAGGATTATTTGCTTAAAATTCAAAGAGAAGAGATCGAAAAAACGGGTATAACTTCTTTAAAGATAAGCTACAACAATGTATTCGGCTACTACCTGGAAGTAACCCACACTCATAAAGATAAAGTACCCGACAGGTGGATCCGTAAACAAACGCTGGTAAATGCCGAGCGTTATATAACTGAGGAACTTAAGCAGTACGAAGAAAAAATCCTGCAGGCCGAGGATAAAATACTGGAACTGGAGAAAAAATTATTCGAAAGCCTGATCTATGAAATATGTGATTTTACCACCATCATCCAGCAAAACGCAGGTTTAGTTGCGCGGTTGGACTGCCTGCTTTCTTTGGCCGAGGCAGCCCGGAAATATGGGTATGTACATCCTGAAATGAGCGATGGCCTTGAAATAGACCTAAAAAACGGTCGTCACCCTGTTATTGAACGAAACCTGCCCCTTGGAGAGAAATATATCCCCAATGACGTGAGGCTTGATAATGAAACCCAGCAGATAATTATTCTCACCGGGCCAAACATGTCTGGTAAGTCAGCTATTTTAAGACAAACGGCTCTAATAGTTTTGATGGCTCAAATGGGGTCTTTCGTACCTGCCTCTTCGGCAAGTATCGGGCTGGTGGACAAGATTTTCACCCGTGTGGGAGCTTCAGACAACCTGTCTATCGGCGAATCTACTTTTATGGTGGAGATGACCGAAACAGCCAACATCTTAAATAACATCTCCCAGCGCAGCCTGATTGTGCTGGATGAAATCGGTCGGGGGACAAGCACTTATGATGGAATTTCTATAGCATGGGCTATTACAGAATATCTTCACAATCATCCTGCCCGGCCCAAAACACTTTTTGCGACGCACTATCATGAATTGAATGAAACCGGCGAAAACTTTACCCGTATCAGCAACTATCATGTAAGCGTGAAAGAGGTGAATGATAAAATTATCTTCTTGCGTAAAATGCTCCCAGGCGGCAGTGAACACAGTTTCGGGATACATGTAGCCCAAATGGCCGGTATCCCTTCTGAAGTAGTGATGCGGGCGAACCAGGTGCTGGGACAGTTAGAAAGTGAAAGAAAGAATATTGACAGTGGGACCCAGATCAAACCTGCCGTTCCAACCTTTCAATTGCAGCTTTTTGAGCAATCGGACACTGCAATGGGCCGGATCAGAGAAGAATTACAGAGGGTTGACATCAATACGATTACCCCTGTTGAAGCACTTATGAAAATAAACCAATTGAAATCTTATCTGAAAAAGGGTTAAAGAGGTGTGCGGAAATGGGAAATATTTTTATCTTTGCAGCCCTGAAAAGGAAAATGTTCAGGCACAAGCGGGAATAGCTCAGTTGGTAGAGCACGACCTTGCCAAGGTCGGGGTCGCGAGTTCGAGTCTCGTTTCCCGCTCTCTTAGCAGTAAGTAGTGAAAGGTAGGAAGTAAGATGAATCGGGTATGTGAACCCTTCGATTGGTATCAAATCCTGTAGATATTTTTTTACTCTCACATCTTACCTTACACTACTCACATACCCCGCCCCGGTGGTGGAACTGGTAGACACGCAGGACTTAAAATCCTGTGGCCTTTGCGGGCCGTACGGGTTCGATTCCCGTCTGGGGTACATAATCTTATGAGTCATTAATTTACATGACTTTTCATTTTGGGGCTGAGCTTTTTACCCAATCTGCTTAATGAACTCAAAAATAGTGAGGAAAACCCTAAATTTGCAAAATGCTAAACGACAAAGTTATACTGGTTACGGGTGGGACCGGTTCATTCGGAAAGAAGTTCGTAGAGATTGCTTTGAGAGATTATCCGGGTATCAAAAAACTCATTATATTCTCAAGGGACGAACTTAAACAGTTTGAAATGGCCCAGGTTTTCGACCCTGTAAAAGATAAAAGACTGAGATATTTTATTGGGGATGTGCGCGACAGAAACAGGCTGCACAGAGCTCTGGATGGAGTTGATATTATCGTTCATGCCGCTGCCCTAAAACAGGTTCCTGCTGCAGAGTACAACCCTATGGAATTTATCAAAACCAATGTTATTGGCGCTGAGAATATTATAGATGTCGCTATAGACATGGGTGTATCAACTGTTGTTGCCCTGTCAACCGACAAGGCGGCAGCGCCCATTAATTTATACGGGGCCACCAAACTATGCTCTGACAAGCTTTTTGTAGCCGCAAACAATTATAAAGGTTCGCGTAACATCAAATTCTCGGTTGTGCGGTATGGCAATGTAATGGGTTCAAGAGGATCAGTGATTCCTTTCTTTCTTGAAAAAAGAAACAGCGGTTGCCTGCCTATTACTCACAAGGAAATGACGCGGTTTAATATTTCCCTGGAAGAAGGGGTACAATTGGTTCTGCACGCTATACAAAATGCCCGCGGTGGAGAAATCTTTGTACCGAAATTGCCTTCATATCATATTACTGATGTGGCCGAGGCTATTGCTCCCGGGGTAAAAACTGAAATGGTAGGCATAAGACCTGGCGAAAAAATCCATGAAGAAATGATAACGGAATCAGATTCATTTTGCACTGTTGACGCCGGGAAATATTATATTATCCTGCCACAATCCTCTGCGTTGGACCAGGAAGGATATATAAAAGAAATGAACGCTAAAAGAGTGGAACCGGGATTTAAATACAACAGCGGGACCAATACTGATTGGCTGAATGTAAGCCAGATAAGGGAACTGATAAAAGCATACGTGGATCCTAATTTCAAAGCCTGAAATGATAAAGCCTATTCCTTACGGCCGCCAGCACATTACCGAAGCCGATATTGAAGCCGTAAAACAAACCCTTCAATCAGATTTTCTTACCCAGGGACCAAAAATTGCTGAATTTGAAGAAAAATTTGCTGTCTATATAGGTTCAAGGTATGCTGTTGCCGTATCTAATGGCACTGCAGCCCTGCATCTTTCAATGATGGCGCTTGGCGTGGACGAAAATACCAACGTCATAGTGAGCCCGATAACTTTTGCGGCTGATGGCAATTGTGTGCGCTACTGCGGAGGGAATGTCTTTTTTGCAGATATTGACCCTGAGACATTTAATATTGATATTAATTCAGTAAAAAACCTCATTGATTCTAAACCTGAAGGTTTTTTCAGTGGCATCATAGCTGTCGATTTTGCGGGCCGGCCTTTTGAACTCGACCGGCTTCGCGCGTTAACAGAAGAAAATGAAATGTGGATTGTTGAGGATGCCTGCCACGCTCCCGGCGGTCATTTTTTCGATATAAATTCAAAAAAGCATAACTGCGGCAGCGGGTATTTTGCGGAATTAGCTGTTTTTTCCTTTCATCCGGTAAAGCATATTGCAACTGGTGAAGGGGGCATGATAACTACCAATAATACAGTACTATATGAAAAGTTAAAATTACTACGGACCCATGGCATCACCAAAGAACCAAACCTGATGACCGAAAATCATGGCGGCTGGTATTATGAAATGATAGAACTGGGATATAACTACCGGATGCCTGATATCCTGGCCGCGCTTGGTATTTCACAACTTACCATCGCTGATAAAAACATGGAGAGAAGGCAGGAATTGGCGCAACGATACCATAAAGCTTTTGAGGGCACACCCGTGCTTACACCAAAGCCCATGTCAAACGGGCTCCATGCATATCATTTGTATATCATCCTGGTAGAAAACAGAAAAGGTTTATATGACCACCTTCATGCAAACCAAATCTATGCCCAGGTGCATTATGTCCCCATGCACTTGATGCCATATTATAAAAACCTTGGGTTTAAGGAAGGCGATTATCCTGTGGCAGAAGCTTATTACGCTCATTGCCTGAGCCTGCCCATGTATGCTTCTCTCACAAACGAACAGCAGGATTACATTATCGAGAAAGTGTTGGAATTTGTTTGAAAGATGACATCACAAAAAAAAACAGGCATTATAACACAGGCCAGAATGACTAGTACCCGGTTGCCGGGAAAAATATTAATGAAGGCAAAGGGCAAATCCATGCTGGAGTACCATTTAGAAAGACTCGCCTGGAGTAATCTTCCTGTTTATATTGCCACAACTACAAATCAAACAGATGATGTGGTTGTTGAATTTGCAACCAAACACGGTATTATGTTCAGCAGGGGTTCTGAGGAAAATGTATTGAGCAGGTATTATGAATGTGCAAAAAAAAATGAACTTGATATTATCATACGGGTAACATCTGACTGCCCTTTGATTGACGGAAACCTTCTAGGGATTGGTTATAATAAGTACATTGAAATAGATGATGCGCATTTATATCTTTCAAATAGCATAGAGAGGACTTTTCCACGTGGATTGGATTATGAAATTTTTTCATTTGATCTATTAGAAGATGCATATTATAATGCTGATGAGGAACCTGAATTGGAACATGTTACACCCTACATCCGCAACAATAGATCAGGTAATGTAACACTATTGAATATAGCCAATGAGAAAGATTACAGCAATTTCAGAATTACCCTTGATACACCCGAAGACTTTGAATTGATACGAAAACTCATC
>Ga0134126_10003654_pt1 | contig 19270 bp, 17 predicted proteins | sample KB31752_FD_96881 | JGI IMG/M metagenome (GOLD analysis project Ga0134126, IMG submission 96881) | Terrestrial soil microbial communities with excess Nitrogen fertilizer from Kellogg Biological Station, Michigan, USA - KB3-175-2 | ecosystem: Environmental > Terrestrial > Soil > Unclassified ...
CCGCTGCCGAATGGATAGAACAACGAGTTGATGAGCGAGATTGCGTTGAGATCCCGGTCGACCACAGTGACGTAGACCGTGTCCCTGTGCTCGATATCGTCCCAGCTCACAGGCTCGGATGCGCGGCTCATATCGATCCGGCTGCGGATCCTTCCGATGTAGTCGTCGGCCAGGAATCCCGCCGGATCAACCTTGCTGATGGCGGGATCGCAGAAGAAGGCATCGCGCGCCCGATAAGCAGCTTTGGTTGCTTCCGCGAGTAGATGGATGCGATCGGCCTGCGAAAGTGCGCTCATGTCGAAGCCCGCGAGGGTTCGCAGGATCATCAGCGCGGCAAGACCCTGCCCGTTCGGTGGACATTCGACGACATCGTGCTCATGATAACGCGATGAGATCGGCTTCACATAGTCCGATGTCTGAGCAGCGAAATCAGCGGCGGTGTGCGATCCGCCCAATTTGCGCAGAATTGCGACCATCTCGTCCGCCACCTCGCCGGCGTAGAAGGCATCGCGGCCGCGCTGCGCGATTCTGCGTAGCGTTGCACCCAGCGCCGGCTGCGCACGGATATCGCCAACAACGGGCACCTCTCCGCCGGGCAGAAATTGCAGAGCCGCATTGGCGTCGATCTCGATGCGCGCGCGGAAGCGGCGCCAATCCTCGGCGACGCGCGGCGTGACGCAAAAGCCCTGCTCGGCAGCGGCAATCGCCGGCCGAAAGATTTCTTCAAGCGATCTGCTGCCGTGATCGGCGACCAGTTGGCACCAGGCGTCAATCGCGCCAGGCACGGTGACGGCTTCGGGTGAAGTCGGCGGAATGTCGCGCTGCCCACTTGCGGCGAATTTGGCGACATCGGTACCGGCAGGTGTGCGTCCTGAGCCGTTGAGCGCGATCGGTTCGCCAGCCTTCGGCGAATAGAGCGCAAAACAGTCGCCGCCGACGCCCGTCATCTGTGGCTCGACCACGCCCTGCACCGCCACCGCGGCTACCGCGGCGTCAACGGCATTGCCGCCGGACTTGAGCATCTCGATCGCGGCAAGCGTGGCCTGTGGGTGCGAAGTCGCGGCCATGCCCCGCTCCGCAACCGCCAGGGATCTGGCAATGGCCATGAAATCCCGCATCTAGTCTCCTTCAACGTCGCAAGCGGCAGCCGCTCGCCAACACTGCCGAAGACGAAACCGGTCCTCTTGGGATTTCCTCTTGGGATTCTCATGCTGCCGCAGCCGCGCCAGCAATCAACCGAAAGGTGGATCAGGTGAATATCATCATGACCGCCCCGGCAGATGCCGCCAGCAACGTTGCCGGAAAGAGGCTCCGCGGCCTCAGTGCGGCCGAGACATCAGGGCCACAACGGCCGAGCGCGTTTCGACGCCGAGCTTCTCGAAAATATGGATCAGGTGCGTCTTGACCGTAGCAAGGCCAATGTTGAGGCACTCGCTGATTTCGCGATTGGTCCGGCCGCAACACAGGAGCTCGACGACTTCCATCTCGCGTGAGGTCAGGCCATAGCGCGCCGGCTCTTCGGTGGTAGAGGACAACCGGCTGGTCAGGTTGAATTCTAGATAATCGTGAATCTTCTCGGCGATATTCATCGTGCCGTCGGGGATTTTGCACCCCGGCACCCAGAGCACGCTCATTCCGGCAACGATTCTGTCGTTGCGGCGGAAGAAAAACTCGATCATGTCGGCGATACCACACTGTCCCGCGAAGGTGCGATAGGTCGCCGCTTCCTGGGTCGCGCATTGATCAATTGCGACACTAAGCCTGGCAAACGGCCGATTGCTTGCCGAACGCGGATGGAGGGGATCGAGCCGATCCATACCGGCCAAATACTGGTCATGAAAATTCGCGGGGACGTCACTGCTGAGGACAAAGCGGTTGAGCTTGAGGCTGCCGTCGACCTCATAGAATGCGGTCGCAGAACCTTCGAGGATCCCCTGCGCGAACTGGATGGCTTGGGCCGTTGCCGGATCCGGTCGGCCGAGCAGCGCGATCATGACCTTCCTCCGAATGTTTCCTGGTGACGGACGTCTGCGCGTCCGTGGTCATCCACGCTGAGACAGCCACGCCATTTAGTCAAGCAAATTGCGGGCCAGGTACCGAAAGGCCTCGGCGTGCCCGCGCTCCACCATCCGGTTGATTGCCCAGCCTTGCGCCCGCGCAGACCTTTGCCCCGTCCTCCCAATGTCGTCGTTGCTGGATTTGGAATGAACGCGCGTCGGATCATGGCTGCCTTCCCTCCAACGCCTGACGAACAGGTTACGCTGGCCAATTGGCGACAGCACCCGTTCAGTGAATGGGCCTTCCGCAATGTGCGAGAATTGCTGCCGACAGCGAGCATCCCCGGGACGGCTGCTGATCCTGCGCCGCAGTCTCTCGCGCAGACCTATCTCGAAGACGTCAGCTTTGCGAACCCGCGCGGCGAGAAGGTCGGTTTCGTCGAAGCGCTGCGCACCAGCCACACCGACGGCATTGTGGTCTCGTATCGCGGGCAGATCGTATTCGAGTGGTATGCCCAGGGGCTGACGCCCGATACCCCGCATCTCATCTTCTCCGTCAGCAAGTCGATCGCCGGCACGCTCGGCGGCATCCTCGTGGACCGCGGCATCTTGGATCCTGATGCGCAAGTCACACGCTACATCCCAGAGATGGAGGGGTCCGCCTATGGTAGCGGCTGCACGGTGCGGCATCTGCTCGACATGAGCGTCGGCATCCGTTTCGACGAGGATTACATGTCACGCGACGGCGACGTCGTGAACTACAGGCGCTCGACCGGATGGGAAGCGCCGGACGCCACCGTTCCCCCGACGCACTTGCGCGATTTTCTGCGGACGCTTCGTGCCGACGGCACCCCACACGGGCACACCTTCCATTACGTCTCGACCAATACCGACGTGCTTGGTTGGGTGTACGAGCGGGCCTGTGGCATGTCCTATGCCAAAATCCTCTCCTATCATCTATGGCAGCCGATGGGCGCCGAGCACGACGCCTATATCACCGTGGATTGTCGTGGTGCGGCGCGAGTCGCGGGCGGTATCTGCGCGACGTTGCGCGATCTCGCCCGGTTCGGCGAGATGATGCGCAACTATGGTGTGAGCAGCGGGCGACAGGTAGTTCCGGCCTGGTGGATTGACGATATCAGACGGAACGGCAATTCCGAAGCGTGGTCTCGCGGCGATCTGACGAAAGTGTTTCCCAACGGCAATTACCGGAGCAAGTGGTATACGATCGACCGGAGCGAAACGCCGTTCGCGGCAGTCGGCATCCACGGCCAGTGGATTTACATCGACCCGGCGAATGCGACCATCATCGCCCGCGTCTCCTCGCAACCATTGCCGATGGACCTCGATCTTGATCATATGTGGCTACGAGGTTACCGCGCAATCGCAACCAGGCTGGCTGAGAAATCCTAGGCAGTTGTGAGGGTCACCGGCTTTTAAGCCGACGCGTGTCATGGCTGATGAGTTGGCTCACGCATGCTCGTTGGCCGACTGCCGTTACCGGCGCTTTTGCTCAGGGCCCCCGAACCGGGCCCCCTTGCCGGCCTTGTCCCCCCGCCCACCAGCAACGCCGCGACTCGGTCAGTTCCCGGTCGGCGACGAACAGCCTGCCCGGAAGGCTGACCCGCTGGGCTGATGGTGTATAAACTGACCTGTCCGCAACCTGCGCGGCAATCACCTCGTGCTTCTCAGGGCTGACGAGGCCCAGAGCGCATCCACACGCAAGGCGATGCAGATCGTGACAAATCCGTACGAGCTTCTTGGCGTTTCTCCCACTGCTTCTTCTGCCGACATCCAGAAGGCATATCGGAAGCTGGCGAAGAAACTGCATCCGGATCTTAATCCGGGTGATAACGCCGCCGAAGACAAGTTCAAGGAAGTCGCTTCGGCCTATGATCTGTTGAGCGATCCGGACAAGCGCAAGCGCTTTGACGATGGCGAGATCGACGCGACCGGTGCCGAACGGCGGCAGCATTCATTCTATCGGGATTTCAGCGCATCGGACCAGCATCATCCTTACGACAATGACTCCGGCTATGCCGACTTCATGGATTCGGACGATGCATTCGCCGAACTGCTTCGCCGCAACGCGAAGGCGCGCGCGAACCGCCGTGGGCACGATCTCAACTTCCGCCTGCCGGTTGCCTTTGCCGAGTCGATTACGGGTGCGAACAAGCGTCTCACATTGCCGGACGGCGGCACCCTCGACGTGACGATCCCGCCCGGCCTTATGGACGGGCAAATCCTTCGTTTGCGCGGCAAGGGCGCACCCGGCACGGGCACCGGCGGTCACGGAGATGCGCTGATTGAGGTGGAAGTCATACCCGACCCACGCTTCACGCGCGAGGGCGACGACATCTCGCTGGAATTGCCAATTTCGCTTTCCGAAGCCGTGCTTGGCGGAAAGGTTCGAGTTCCGACGCCGACCGGCGCCGTGACGATGACGGTTCCGAAGGGCTCGAACACCGGGACGGTAATGCGTTTGAAAGGCAAGGGCGCACCCCACCAAGGTGGCGGTCATGGGGACGAGTTTGTGAAGCTCAAGGTCGTCTTGCCCAAAGGACCGAATCCCGAGCTCGAGGAATTCGTTTCGAAGTGGCATGGAAAAGACTTCAACCCGCGCGAGGACAGCACATCATGACCATGACCAAGCAGGAGTTCCTGACCAGCGCAGGCCTCGATGTGCGAACGCTTGAGTTCTGGATCGAGCAGCAGTGGCTCATTCCAGCTCAGACGTCGGCCGACGCGGATTTCTCCGACAGAGACGTCGCGCGCGCACATCTAATCCGGGATCTTAAGAGCGATTTTGGCGTCAACGACGAGGGCGTCGATATCATCCTGCATCTCGTCGACCAGCTTCACAGCCTTCGCCGGGCATTCAAAGAATTGCACCACAGCATGTCGCCACCCTCCCGCTAGACGAAGCGCTTATTGAGAGACAAAATATCTTCGACCTGCCTGGACCAAAACCTGCCAGCAGCCTTGGGTAAGTCGAAGATGCCGATCTCGGTGATTGGGACCGTGATGTTGGCGATCCTGATCATCTTCCGGATGTCCGATGACGGCATGGCCGACCGGATCGGGCGAAACCTGTGAGACAACGCTGCTGCCGACAACGATGACGCGAGCCGGCATCACTTTCTTCGTCGCAACCTGTTTAGTCGGAGTCGGCGATTCGCTTCTCATGATCGGAAGCAATTGCTTTATCGGTCATGACCTGCGGACACCGGAAGCAAGCCTCTTTGCCTTCCTGACGAAACCATCGGCAAGTGGACCGAATCTGGCACGCAGGAAGCGCGTTGACGACCGCCGGCACCCCCTCAACGATCCTTTGTGCCAAACTGCAGGCGCGATCCTTGAAGTGCTTGCAGCCGCCGTTCGCGCAAGGTGCCGCGATCCGGAAGAGCTGAGTGGGCTTCGCCGGTCCCGCAAGACTAAGCAGCTTCTCGGAAACCGGCTGAGCCTCGGTGAGATAGCCGACCCTGCGCGCGTCCGGGGCGCCCGTCATCATGCCAAAGATTCGGGCGCCCTCTGCGCTTGCCTGAGCACTCGGGCAGTCGATCTGTTTGCGAGATTCCTTAGACATGATACCTCGACGTCGCTGTTGCCTCTATTAGAAGTTCATTAAGCCCTTGGAGTAGTCAGGCGGCGGCGGCAGAGCACCGGTCGTGGTGGTGGTGGGTATTTTTCCAGAGAGGAAGCCGCCTGCGGCGATGAAACCGGCTGCGACGATTTCGATTTGCTCCGGGGTAAGCTGGACGGGCGCCTCGAGCGTCTCACCCGTCGATTTCCCGGACTCTGCAAGTTTGCCCTTAGCCATGTGAGCTTCGAACTTCTTCATCTTTCCCATCTCCTGTCACAAGACGAGGGGAGTATCCCCTTCGTCTGATGCACAAGCCTTAGCTTGCGGACTGAATGACTACCGTGATCTCTCTCACAGAATTTCCGTTCTCCGTCGCCGGATGCCTTCTCGAATGCATCAGCTATGACGGCTGTAACCCGGACGATGGCCGATTTCGCGGAGTGCAGCGAACGCAACGGTGCAGGCCTCGCGCGTGGCAGGGGTCAGCGGCATGTCGGCGCGGTTGGCTTCGGGTTCGTTCGTTCAATCCTCCGATGAACGCAAACTTCGGTTCCCGGGCGATCGTCCAAAAAAAAGGCCGCTTGGCGCGGCCTCATTTAGTGGTGGTCGATCGAGTGAAGTTATTTCCGAATAGGCCCACCCGATGAGCTGGGTATGTGAAGCTGTCCGATGATCCATTTGAGGAAATCGGAAAGATCCGAGCCGCTGGGTCCGGCTTCATTTTGGGCTCCACCGCAAACAGAATCCAGCTCGTCGTTAGTCAACTCCGGGATTTTCTGCATGGTCGTATCCTTCCACTGGGTGAGATCTACTCCGCGGCAAGGCGAAACTCCTCAATCACAAAGCAGGAGTCTCGCTTCGATGCGCGGCACGCTCAATCAGAAAATCGAGCTGACGCAGTATGCGATGCCGCCGAGAAGGCCGCCGCTAAGGGCACCGGCTCCAGCACCGGCCGGACCGCCAGCCGCACCGCCCAAACCGCCGGCTGCGGCTCCGCCCGCCACCGCGCCCACGAACCCCTTCCAACTGAAGTCACCACCAGCCACCGAGTCGAGCTCCTCAATGGAAAGCTCGTGGGTCACCGTATCGTTGTTCGTCATTGCATTTCTCCTTGCTGTGTTGATGGCGCAGGACCTTCCCGCAACCTGCATGGAGCATGCCTCGGCCATTCGAAGCTCGCTGTGACGTTCCTCACGTATGGTCTAATCGAACTCCGAAAGAGGCAGTTCGATTGGATCGCGCGCGGCGCTTCGGGTTCGGCGCTTCCTGCACACCGTCAGCCAAGCAGCGACCTTATGCCGGCAATGTGGACCGGCGGCTGCAGGGCACCATGCAGATTCGCCTCCCCGGCCATTCCATGCGGGCGGAAATGCTATTTGATGAGTTGCCGGCGGGCGAAATCGGCGAACAGTCCCCCCGTTCGCATGAGATCGTCATAGGTCCCCGTTTGCGCGACCTTGCCTTCCATCAGCATGACAATCCTGTCGGCATTGCGGATCGTACTGAGGCGATGAGCGATCACGATGCGCGTGATAGCGAGCCGCTGGAGCGAGGTGGCAACGATCGCCTGGTTCTGGTTGTCAAGCGCGCTCGTCGCTTCGTCGAACAGGAGGATACGCGGCATGCGGGCGATCGCTCGGGCAATCATGATGCGCTGACGCTGCCCGCCGGAAAGCGTGTTGATGCCTTCGGACACCAGCGTGTGCATGCCCATCGGCATCTGCATGATGTCGGTATCGAGCGCGGCCAGCCGCGCCGCCTCCCAGACCTTTTCCAGCGGCAACTCGATGCCACCACAGATGTTCTCATAGAGGCTCCCGGTTGCGAGCTTGGTGTCCTGCAGCACGACACCGAGCTGCCGACGCAACGCACTGGTGTCGAGCGTATTGAGCGCCTTGCCGTCATAGAACACCGCGCCCGATTCCGGCTGCTCGAAGCCGAGCGCGACCCTGAGCAGCGACGACTTGCCACTGCCGGACGGCCCGACGATGGCGACATACTCACCGGGCGTGATTTTCAAGGAGACATTATCGAGCACGGGCGCCCCGCCCGACGCATAGCGGAAGGTGATTCCGGAAAGCTCGATCTCTCCGGAAAGATCTCCGGGCGGTCGCAGATCATCGGATATTTCGGCCGTCGCCGAAATCACCGGCCTGAGACGGGAAAGATGCGGAATCGCAACCAGCGATTCGCTGACGCTCGACGCCCAGCTCCCGATGGATCCCATGGTCTGGCCAAACGCCGTGTTGAAGCCGAGGAAGGCGCCGAGATCGAGCAGCAGCTTGCTATCGGTGTAAGCGGCAACGCCATAGATGATCAGGGTAGCCAGCGTCGGATAGGACGTCTCGAACACGCCGAGCCAGTTGGCAACCCGCTGCGAGGCGATGAAATAGCCCTTCTGGACCGCAAATTTCCGCGACCACAGCGCCAGCGCGCGCTCGGTCGCATTCGCCACGCGGAGCTTGCCGACGCCAGAAATCAACTGCAGGACGAGACCTCCGGTCTTGCCCTGCAGGTTGAAATGCCGGTTCTCGTAGTAGACGCGTAACGCGCTGGTACCGATGATGACGACGCCTCGCACCAGCGTTAGAGCCAGGGCGATCACGCCGAGCTTGACATCGTAATAGAGCATCAGGCTGACACTGAAGATGCAGAACATCGAGGCGATGAAGCCGCGCAGGGTGTGCCCGGTGAGAATCCGCCGGATCGCATCGATGCCCATCGCGCGATCGACCAGGTCGCCCGTGGTGTAGTTGCGGAACAACCCAGCGGGCAACCTCAGCAAGCGATCGATCAGCGCCGCCTGCAGCTTGTAGTCGATGAGGCCCTCTAACCTCAGCATCACCATTCCCTGCACGCCCTGCAGGCCCGAGATAGAGACGGCCGTCACTACCAGCGCGAGCGCACAAACAACGAGTTGGTCGATCTCGGTTCGAGGTATCACGGAATTGACGAGGAAATTGGTGATCAAGGGCGGGATCAAGGACAACAGGCCGATGGTGAGGACCAGCAGTGCGGTGCGGAGCACGCTGCCGCCAAGACCGACCATTGAGATCGCGACCAAATCCCAATAGCGAAGCGCGCGCGACGGCAAGGCCGGATAGAATGCGGCTGCATCGGGCGCGAGCTCCGCCGCCAGCGAACGCGTGACCAGTAATTTCGTCCCGCCCCTGGGGTCGTGCATCGTATAACCGCCATGACGATCATGGATCAGCGCTACAGGATCGCGTTCCGCTCCACGCCAGGCGACGAGCGGTCCGACATCGAGCTTCCACCATTCGTCGCGCAAGTGAACGCGGCGCACACGCAGGCGCGCCGAGCGGGCAATCTCGAGCACGTCGCGGAACGTATGCGCCGAGGTCGATCGATGCGACGGCGGCAACGTCGCACCCAGCGTCGCCGCCACGATGCGGCAACTGGCCAGCAACGGATCTGCGTGATGCCATCCGGCTTCGCCGAGCGCGGCTTTTCCGACCACGGTTTCGGCGAGGCGCCCAAGGGAATCGACGGTCTGCGCGTGCGCGAGCTCAGCGCGCTCCGACAGGCGCTGCCGCTCCTGGTCGGCATTGCGTGCAAGACCGGCCGCAATGCGTGAGACGACCGCCAGATGGATGCGGTCGATCGCGGGCCATAGCATCGATGATTCGGGCACGACGGCATCGGCCAACACCGTGCAGCCGGCCTCTCCCGCCTCGATCCAGAACCCAGCAACCAGGGGGATTACCTCGTCGCCCACCGCCAGGTCCGGCTCCAACGCCATGAGTCTCGCGGTGCCCGCCGTGACACGTGTCCAGGCAATGCTGCGCATGGGGCCGCGACAACGCTCCGCTGTCTTGAGCTCGTGAGCCTCGCCAGGCACCAGTTCTGGCACCGTCCCCGGCAGTCCCGGCGGAAGCACCAGCTGGGCCAGATGGCGAAGCCAATGCGCCAGCACATCGGCCGATCCGATATTCGCGCGCGGCAGACCGGTCAGCTCCGCCCCCGGCCCGCCAATAGCAACGATCTGCAGCAGCCCACCGCTTCGTTCGCACATCGTGTGCAAGTCAAGAATGATCTCACCCACGCCGACGCGAAACAGAAAATGGCGGCGCATCTCATTGGCGCCCTCCCTCTCGATGGCAAAGATGTCGACATGACCCGCCCTCACCCCCAGCACCTGCTCGCGATCATCCAACAACAGCGGATGACGGGGATCGAGCAACGTCTGGTCCGGCGATCTGCCCGGCGCCGCTTGCTGTGCGTTGTCGCTGGCGAGACTGTCGCTCATTCGGTCATCACGAGCTTCGCGTAAGGACCTTGGCGGGCCAGCAACTCCTCGTGCCTGCCGCGCTCGACGATGCGGCCCCGTTCGAGCATGATGATCTCGTCGCAATCGCGGATCGTGCTCAGGCGATGCGCAATGATGATGCAGGTGCAGCCGCGCCGCCGCAGATTGTCGTCGATCGCTTTCTCTGTGATGGGGTCGAGCGCGGCGGTCGCCTCGTCCAGCACAAGAATGGATGGGTTATCCACCAGCGCGCGCGCAATCTCGATGCGCTGCCGTTGCCCGCCGCTGAAATTGGTGCCGCCTTCGTTGACGTGACAATCGTAATTGCCCGGCCTCGTTGCGAGGTCCTGGTGGATGAGCGCGTCGTTGGCAGCGGAGATCAGCTCGCGCTCGGCGACGGTCGAATCCCAGAGCGTCAGATTGTCCCGTGCGCTTCCCTCGAACAGAAAGATGTCCTGATCGACATAGGACACCGAGTTCGCGAAGACTTGCGGAGGAATCTCTGCTAATTGGCGCCCATCGAACAGGATGTCACCGGACCAGGGCTTGTACAGGCCGCAGATCAATCGGCCGAGCGTTGACTTGCCGCTGCCGGAGACGCCGACCAGTGCCACCCGCGAACCCGGCGAAATCGTTAGCGAGAGGTCATCCAGCAGCGGCGCCTCCAGCGGCGAATAGCCGAAGCTGACCTTTCTGAGTTCGATCCTCCCGGCAAGTTTTGGCGCATGGTCCGCTGTGGCTTCGACACGCGCCAGTGGCTCGGAGGGATATTTGTAGACGTCCTCCAGACGTTCGAGCGAGCCCTTGATCGTTTGCAGACTGCCGAAATAATTCACGAGATTGGCAAAGGGCTCGGAGAAATTCGCCGCCAGCGATTGGAAAGCGACGAGGCTGCCGAGCGTCAGCGAGCCTTCGATCACCCTCCAGCCTCCGATGCCGAGCATCGCCGCAACCGACAGGCCCGACAGCAAGGTCGGGACCATTTCGAGAGTGACGGCGGAGGTCCCAAGCTGCTGCTGCGCGTTGAGGGTCTTGGCCTGGAGGCCGGCCCACTGGCCGAAAGTATCGTCCTCCAGGCCACTTGCCTTGATTGTCTCGATCGTCCGCACCACGCTCACGGTCGCACTCAGGAGCTTGCCCTGCTCGAGCGCGAGACGATAGCTGAGCTCCTCGCGCCGGCGGGCGAGCGCACGCAGCAAAACGACGTTGAGCAGAGAGAGGATGATGCAGACGACGGCAAGCGGGACATCGTAAACGGACATGGCCGCGGCAAACAACAGCACCGACATCAGACTCAGGGCGTTGGAGGCGATACCACTCGACAGCAGCCGGGCGATCGTCTCATTGGCGGCGACTCGGTTGGCGATATCGCCGGCATGACGCTGCGTGAAGAATTCGAGCGGCAGCCCCAGCACTCGCCAGAGAAACCGGCTCGTGGTAACAGCCGAGAGTTTGGCCTGGAGCCTCATCAGAAGTGATTGACGCAGGATCGTCAACGCAGCCCGGAACACTGCGGTCACTGCCATGCCGATGAGCAGAGGTACCAGCCAATTCCGCGAGTGCTGGATAAGAATGTCGTCGACGAAGATCTTGGAGAAACCGGCGGCGACGACATTGGGCACGACCAGCGCAATGCTGACGACGATCAAGAGCACGACTGCCGTCTTCGAATTACGCAGCTCGCGCAGCAAAAGGCGCGTCCCTTTCGGCTTGGTACCTATCTTCCTGAAGGCCTCGCCGCGTTCGAAAACGAGCACGACGCCCGTGAAGGCGCGGTCGAGTTCGTCGAGGCCGACCCTGCGGCGACCGATGGCGGGATCATTGACATAAGCGTGCTTGCTGTCGATGCCCTCCAGCACCACGAAATGATTGAAGTTCCAGTGAATGATGCACGGCATCGGCATCTGGTGCAGCGCCACAGGCTCGACGCTGAACCCCTTTGCGACAAGTCCATAGCGCCGCGCGGCTCTGACGACATTGCTCGCCTTGCTCCCATCGCGCGAAACGCCGCAAGCGGCGCGAAGCTCTTCCAGCGGTATCCACGCGCCGTAATGGGCAAGGACGATCGCGAGCGACGCAGCGCCGCATTCGACCGCCTCCATCTGCAGAATGGTAGGCGTACGCGTCCCCCGCCGTCCCCGAAATGGGAGCCGGCGGCCGGTCTTGCGGCTTGCCTCTGCGCCAGAAGGACTATCCATCTATACCCGTCAGGTGCCTGATGAGCGGTATGATCAGATCGAGCGGACGCTGACGCCGCGTCGTGATCTCCGCTCGCGCCAGCGTTCCACTCGTCAGATGCAGGTTCGGCCCGTCACCGACGGCCCAGCGATAGCCCGTTGTCGTCGATGGATCCTGTTCGAGAACGACCTTGGCTGCATAGGGCGCGCCATCATGGGAGAATTTCGTCACTAATGTCTCGTTGTGCAGGACGGCGGTCATGCCCTGCGGCGTCATCGGAAACTCGGACACCGTTTCGACACGGCCAAGCATCATGCCGAACTCCTCGCGCCTCACTGTCGAGGGCTCGATATGGACCTGCATCCCCGGCTTGATCCGCTTGCCCTGTTCAGGCGGAATGTAGATCACCGCGTCGAGCTTGTTGCCTTCGCTCTCGATTTCGACCACCGCCGTTCCGACCGCGAGCACCGAGCCCGGCGAAATCTTGATTTCCACGACCCGGCCCTCGATGGGGCTGATCACTTGCGTGTTCTGGCTCAGCGATTCCGCGGTCGCGCTCACTTGCCGTTGGGCTTCATTGACCGCGAACTCGGATTGACGTAGCTCGCGGTCCCGCTGCGTCTCCAGGTCAGTCTTGTCCGCTCGCAGCTTCAGGATCTGATTACGCGTATCGTCCAGCCGTTGTTGCGCGGAGGTGAGCTCCTCGCGTCTATCCGAAAGGTTCTTGCGCGTGGTGTATCCCTTGGCAAGCAGATCCTCGAGATTCCTGACGTCCACCGTCAGAAAATCAACGCGCTGTGTCGTTGCCTTGATGACCTGGTTCAGCGCGTCCTCCATCTTGGCGAAGTTCTGGCTCTTGACCGCGAGCTCGCTCTGCACTTTTGCAGCCAGGACGGCGTACTCTCGCTGCTTCTCGCCGAGCACGGCGACCGCCTCGCTGTGTTTTTGCTCGATGTCGGTTTGAACGATCTGCGCGATCGGCTGCCCTTTGACGACGTGATCGCCAAGCGCGACGGACACTGAAGCGAGACGTCCTGCAGCAGCGGATACGGCGTCGACGACCCTGTCGCCATTGCTGATCAGGATACCCTCGCCGGATACACGGGTGGGAATCCGCCCTAGGACGCCCCAGATGATCGCGGCAACGAGCAAAAAGCAGATGACCGCCGCCCAAATCCAATCGGACGGCCTGGTTATAACGACCAGATGATCAAACTGTTCGGGCGACGCTGCGCGGTCGAGCGCAGCGGCACGAAATGTTCGTTGCGGCGAGGCGGTCACCCTCTTATTCTCCCATCATCCGCGCCAGCTTCCGAGCGCGGCATTTTCGAAATTGGCGGCCAGGGGACCACTCCTGCAGCTCGCAATCATTATTGCACGAAGGCAGTCGCCTAACAACAAACCAGGCGTATCGTGCAAACGCAGGACCTTGTGATGCGGGAAGTCTTCGACTGGATCAGATATGCCGTCTTTGCACTACCGCAGCGCAGCGTATTCGCTCTGGCCCTGACCGCCATACTCCTGCTGCCTGCCGCCTCGAAGGCCGGCGTCCTCTCCGAAACCGATTTGCAGAGGGTCGAAGCATTAAGACCGCTCTTCGCCAACCTGATGGTCGATCTTTCGCAGACGGCAAAGCGCTCGGACGTGGCCGACGCGGACGTTAAGTGCATCAACTCGACCATCCAGGAGCTCCTCCAGATATCGGACGAACTTGCGAGCTACGAGTACTTGATCGCCATGGATCGAGACATCAAAGACTTCGGCGACAAAAATCCGATGCGCGATCTCGTCAAATTCGCCGCCGACAAGAGTAGCGCCATCCTGACCAGCGAGCGCAAACGGCTCGCGCAACTTTCTGACCAGTGCGCCCGCTCGCCGGTGGCGTCGAGCAAGACCCAGGAAACGCTTCAGGTCATCGACACCACTAACACTGTGCTGACGTTGATCCGCGATCACCTTTAGAGAAACCCTTCATCGGGCCGGCCGCGACCGACTCCGTTAGGTTGGCAGACGAGTTGCGCGGAGTGTTCATGCCGATCTCCTGATCCTTGCCGTAAGCCACCCCGAGCCCAGCGCCGTTATCAGCGCATGTCGCCGCCTGGCAAGTAGGGGTTCTCGCCGCCAGAGTTAGGGTTCGGATTCCACGGGGTCGGCAGGTAGATGGTCGTGCAGCCGGTGCAGACACCGAGACTCTTAACGACAGCCAAACCGCCGGTGATCGCATCCAGTTCGGCATCCCGGAGCTCCGACATGGTATTATTATCAATGACAGTCATGGACTTCTCCTTTTGGTACGGCTGGTTCACACATCGGGTGAACAATGCCTCAACGTTTGTCACGACCAGTCACGTGCCGATGTGAGGAAAGGCACACTCACAAAGCCGGGCGCGAAACCAAATTCACAAAGAAAGAGGCCGCCCACTGAGGAACGTGATCGCGACTTAAGGGGCCAAACAGGGCCCACGCTGCGAATCATCGGACGCCGTGAAACGCGCTTGGTCCAGTTGTAGCTCTGCGCTTGATCAGGCACGCACGGTCGCCATCGCGCTCGACGCGGAGGCGATAGCCATCGTACTTAATCTCGCGAAACTACTCGGCGCTGGAGGGCACAGCCTTGCCGACAGAGGACAAGCAACACTCGAATTGGGAGCATGGTCCGAAAATAGGAGTTCTCGGCCATGGCTGCGAATTCAAAGGGGGGGGCCCCCCGATGAGGCGGCCTCCCTCCTTTCGCAGGTGTGGTCGGCTTAGGCAGGAGATCCGCCAGGGAATGTGCCTCCACCGTTCTTGAAGCCCTGCAGGAAGGCATTGATCAGGAGGTTGCCTCCGCCGCCGCAGTCGGTGCCGGGTGCATAGAGGCCCTCCGGCTTCGACCCACCGGGAGGGCAATAGGTGAAGTCACCAACGTTGCTGGTGCTGCCGCTGCCGCCCACAACGGTGTCGAGTTCGTCGAAGCTCAGTTCGCAATCGCTGTTCATGTCTCTCTCCTGCTTGTGAGTGAGGGACCACCCGCTCACGCATCACTAGACGCTGTGACGTAAACGCTGGTTCATCTGCCCTGCATTGGCTGTGACCTGGAGCACGCTCGCAATGAGGTCCCTGGGCGAATAGATCGGAACCCGCCTGCGTGAACGGTTGCATCGATGAAGAAAGGGTTCAAAACGGCCGTAAGGCTGGCCCGCCTGCCGGGGTAAGGTCACGCCGCACGTCCTTCGCCACACAGCCGCGACGTGGCTGATGCAGCGGGGCGTACCAATCTGGAGGTCCTGCAGGAAACCCACGGCCACCATCACCCGGACTTTTTGCAGGGAGCAGCGGCGGCTATCGGTTAAAAAGGCCGGTACGTTTCGGGGGTTGAATCGATGGTTGACTCGGGAATCACCAGCGATCAGAACAAAAAACCAACGAATTCTGGTCGGAGTGGCAGGATTCGAACCTGCGACCCCTGCGTCCCGAACGCAGTGCTCTACCGGGCTGAGCCACACTCCGACTGAGACCGCGGCTTATAGCGTCGGGTTTCGCGCACCGCAAGGAGCCGATTTTGGAGATTTTGAGCCCGTGACCATTGGCCTGACGACCGAGATTTCGCCCGCCGGCGCGGCAGATCTGGTTCTGGCCGCCCGCGCGCTCGGGCAAGGCCGCCTGGTCGCGTTCCCGACTGAGACGGTCTACGGGCTCGGGGCGGATGCGACCAACGCCGATGCCATCGCCCGCCTCTACCAGGCCAAGGGGCGCCCGGCCTTCAATCCCCTGATTTCGCATGTCGCCGACCTCGCTGCCGCCGCGAAAATCGGCCGTTTCGACGCGCCAGCGCTGGCGCTCGCCAAAGCATTCTGGCCGGGGCCACTGACGCTGGTGCTGCCGAAAACGAGCGGCTGCGCGGTGGCGGAACTGGCGACCGCCGGCCTCGACACCATCGCAATCCGAATCCCCTCGCACGGTGTCGCCCGCACGATCCTCGCCGCCTTCGGCAAGCCCGTGGTGGCGCCGTCGGCCAATATTTCCGGCCATGTCTCGCCGACGACGGCTCAGCACGTGGAAAGCGACCTGGCCGGCCGCATCGATCTCATCGTCGATGGCGGACCTGTGGACGTCGGGGTCGAATCCACCATCGTCGGCTGCTTTGGCGAGCCGATGCTGCTTCGCCCCGGCGGCCTGCCGCGCGAGGAGATCGAGCGCGTGCTTGGTCGCGCGCTGCTGCGGCCGCCGGCCGAGATGGAGAGTGACAGCGCCCAGCCGCTGGCGCCGGGCATGCTCAGCTCACATTATGCGCCGCACACGCGCGTGCGGCTCAACGCGACCGATGTTGGCCCTAACGAAGCGCTGCTGGCCTTTGGACCGCCACTAAAGGAGGCGGAACGAGCCGCCGCCGTCATGAATTTATCCCGCATCGGCGACCTCAACGAAGCCGCCACCAATCTTTTCGGCTATCTTCGCGCTCTCGACGCCAGGATGGCCCAAACCATCGCCGTGATGCCGATACCGAACCATGGGCTCGGAGAGGCGATCAACGACCGGCTGCGCCGCGCGGCCGTCGAACGAGAATGACCGGAACTGGAAATCAATGAACATCGCGCAAACGACCACACCGCCGCCTGCCCTCTCCGCAGATCTGATCACGAAGTTCCGTAAGATCGTCGGCGATAAATATGCGGTGACCGACCCGGCCGATATCGCGCCCTACACCACCGAGGAGCGCGACCTCTTCCACGGCCACTCGCCACTGGTGTTGCGCCCCGGCGCGACCGCGGAAGTGGCCGCGATCTGCAAGCTCGCCAGCGAGCATAAAATCGCGCTGGTGCCGCAGGGCGGCAACACCGGCCTCGTGGGCGGGCAGACGCCGCATCATGGCGAGGTCGTGATCTCGATGAAGCGCATGGACCGGATTCGCGAGGTCGACACCGCCTCCAACACCATGACCTGCGAAGCCGGCGTGATCCTGCAGGTGGCGCAGCAGCGCGCGGCGGCGGCCGACCGGCTGTTTCCGCTGTCGCTCGGTGCGGAAGGAAGCTGCACCATCGGCGGCAATCTCTCGACCAACGCCGGCGGCACCACCGCGCTCGCCTATGGCGTCGCGCGCGAAATGGCGCTCGGCGTGGAGGTCGTGCTTGCCGACGGGCGCGTGTTGAACCTGTTGTCGAAACTGAAGAAGGACAACACCGGCTACGATCTGCGCAACCTCTTCATCGGCGCGGAGGGCACGCTCGGCATCATCACGGCGGCGACGCTGAAGATGTTTCCGAAGCCGCGCGCGATCGAGACGGCGTTCGTGGGCCTGAAGTCGCCGGCCGACGCGCTGAAACTGTTATCGCTGTCGCAGAACGAGGCGGCGGGCACGCTGACGAGTTTCGAGTTGCTTTCGGAAATCTCGGTCGATTTTTCGATCCGCCACGGCATCGACGTGCGCGATCCGCTTGCGAGCAAGCACCGCTGGTATGTGCTGATGGAGTTGTCCTCACCGCGCGACGACGCCCGCTCGACGCTGGAAGCGATTCTCGAACAGGGCATGGAAGCCGGGATTGTCGATGACGCCGTGATCGCGGCCAATCTGAGCCAGCGCCAGGCGTTCTGGAAATTGCGCGATGAGATGTCGGCGGCGCAGAAGCCGGAAGGCGGCTCGATCAAGCACGACATCTCCGTTCCCGTTGCCGCAGTCCCCGATTTCATCGCGGAAGCAGATGCCGCCGTGGTGAAATTGATTCCCGGCTCGCGGCCGGTTCCGTTCGGTCATCTCGGTGACGGAAATATTCATTACAATGTCAGCCAGCCGGTGGGCGGCAATGCCGCCGATTTTCTGAACCGCTGGCATGAAGTGAACAAAGTCGTGTTCGATATTGTGATTCGCATGGGTGGTTCGATCTCGGCCGAGCACGGCATCGGCGTGCTCAAGCGCGATGAGTTACCCGATGTGAAGGACAAGACCGCGATCGAATTGATGCGTGCGTTCAAGGCCATGCTCGATCCGCACGGCATCATGAATCCCGGCAAGGTGCTGTAACTCCAGGATTTGAACATCATGATTGCCGGGCTTGCCATTACCGCCATCGAGGATGCGGACGTTACCGCCGTTGTCGCATTGTGGGAGCGCTGCGGCCTGACGCGGCCCTGGAACGATCCCGCGGCCGACATCGCCCTGGCGCGCAAGGGAGCGAACTCCACCATCCTGATCGGCCGCGAGGACGACAAGATCGTCGCCTCCGCCATGGTCGGCCATGAAGGCCATCGCGGCTGGGTCTATTATGTCGCCGTCGACCCCAACCGGCGCGGGCAAGGGCTCGGACGCACCATCATGAACGCGGCCGAGGACTGGTTGCGCCAGGCCGGCATCGTCAAGCTGCAACTGCTGGTGCGGCAGGACAACGCCAAGGCCAGCGCGTTCTACGAGACCATCGGCTATGATGAGGCAGCCGTGACCGTGTTCGCAAAATGGCTCGACGGCCGCGAGCAGGCGCCCCAGCTCGCCCCACCCGAAGGACAGGCATGAGCATCTCCGACCGGATCCGGGTCAAGGACGTCCGCCTGCTTTCCGACCATTACGGCACACTGAAAACGACGACATTCGACTGGCGCCGCGCCGACGGCGAGTGGCAGACGCAGTCCCGGGAAACCTATGACCGCGGCGGCGCCGCGACCGTGCTGCCCTATAACCTTGCGCAGCGCACGGTGGTGCTGATCAAGCAGTTCCGCTATCCGGTCTACATCGGTGGCCACGACGAGCTGATGATCGAGACGATTGCCGGACTGCTCGACGGCGAGGTGCCGGAGGTGCGAATCCGCGCAGAGGCGGAGGAAGAATCCGGCTATCGCCTGCACGAACCCACAAAAGTGTTCGAAGCCTTCATGAGCCCGGGCGCCCTGACGGAAAAGATCCACTTCTTCGTCAGCGAATACGAGCCCGCGATGCGCATCGGTCCAGGTGGCGGACTCGCGCATGAAGGCGAAGACATCGAGGTGCTGGAGCTTCCCATCGACGAAGCGCTCGCCATGATCGCCGACGGCCGCATCGCCGACGCCAAGACCATCATGCTGCTGCAATACGCCGCGCTGAATATTTTCAGATGAGGACTTGTAGGGTGGGCAAAGCGCAGCGTGCCCACCCTCTCAACCAATGCGAAAACGGTGGGCACGGCGCGTACGCGCCTTTGCCCACCCTACGAATCTTCATGACGACGACGGCGGAATCAAAACAAACTTCCCTGCCCGTCATCGACCGACGGCGGCGGCTTGCGCGGCGCGGCCTTCTTC
>Ga0134126_10003655_pt1 | contig 19267 bp, 16 predicted proteins | sample KB31752_FD_96881 | JGI IMG/M metagenome (GOLD analysis project Ga0134126, IMG submission 96881) | Terrestrial soil microbial communities with excess Nitrogen fertilizer from Kellogg Biological Station, Michigan, USA - KB3-175-2 | ecosystem: Environmental > Terrestrial > Soil > Unclassified ...
CTGCAACATCAGCTATATACCACAATTAGAATGGAATTTGCATAAACAGTTGAACAATCAGGAATCTGGGGGCAGCTAAAATTAACTGCTCCCAGGGTACCTGGTCTTAAAAAGTGGAATTAACAATAACAAAAATATATAAATACTAAAAATCACTCAATCATGAAAAAAAGTAAAGACATCCAGGTTAAAAAGACAAAGCAGGGCAAAAAAGCCTTGATATGCAACCTTGAAAAAACGCATCTTCAGATATTTGATGTATGGGGACAGCGGATTTTTGAATCATCAGGGTTAACCTCCGGAGGCGTAGCGCTTCTGATAGTTAACAAGTAAAAAGAAGAAAAGTAAAACGTGATTTAGTTAATGCCAGTATTCCGGCCTTCTTTTCAAAGACGGAATATTAAGGCTTGACCTAAAAAGTTAAGAATTGTTTTGTTTGTATTCTTTAAGAAAAAAATGCCCTGTAAAGGGCATTTTTTGATTTATAGCCGCGCCACTATACCATTCCATTCTAAAAATTTATACTTTTGTTTCCGTTACATGGCCGTTAATTTTAAAAGGAAAGAAATATAGCTCATGACCCCTACAAATTACAAAGACCCAGAGTATTTTCATAAGGTGGTTGATTGCCAGTATGCCTGCCCCGCCCACACGCCGGTTCCTGAATATATAAGGCTTATTGCCGCGCAACGATATACCGAAGCGTATATGATCAACTGGGAATCAAATGTATTCCCCGGCATTCTTGGCCGTACCTGCGACCGCCCTTGTGAACCTGCCTGCCGCCGGGGCAGGGTAGAAGAAGAACCGGTAGCGATATGCAGGCTGAAGCGAGTAGCCGCTGATAATAAAGGTGACGTTAAATCATTCATGCCCCAAATCCCGAAAACAAAAAATGGAAAACGAATTGCATTAATAGGAGGGGGGCCGGCTTCATTGACAGTAGCCAGGGACCTGGCTCCTTTGGGTTATGAAATTGACCTTTATTGTGAACAGAAAAAGGGCGGAGGTATGATGCGAAGCCAGATACCATCATTCAGGTTGCCGCATTCTGTACTGGATGAAGAAGTAAATTATATCCTTGATATGGGTATAAAAACCCATTTTAAAAACTATGTATCCAGCCTGAAAGAAATACTTGATAAAGAATATGACGCCGTATTTGTAGGAACCGGGGCGCCCCGGGGCCGCAACCTTAACCTGCCGGGCCGAGAAGAGGGAGCAGCCAATATCCATATCGGGATAGAATGGCTCGCAAGCGTGGCATTTGAGCATATCAATAAAATAGGTAAACGCGTTATTGTGCTTGGTGGCGGCAACACGGCCATGGATTGCTGCCGGACCTCCCGAAGGTTAGGAGGTGAGCAGGTGAAAGTAATAGTCCGCAGCCCTTATACTGAAATGAAAGCTTCGCCGTGGGAAAAAGAAGATGCGCAGCATGAAGATATTCCCATCATGGACAATCATGTTCCCAAAACTTTTGAAATAAAAAACGGGAAACTGGTGGGAATGACATTTGAAAAAGTGCACCCGGTTTATGATGAAAATGGCAAACGAAGTCTTGTGCCAACAGGAGAACCGGATGTTTTTGTGGAAGCCGATGACGTGCTCATTGCCGTAGGCCAGGAAAACAGTTTCCCGTGGATCGAAAGGGATTTGGGCCTTGATTTTGATAAATGGAATATGCCCGTGGTAGATTCATTGACATTTCAATCCACCAATGAGAAGGTATTTTTTGGCGGGGATTCCGCGTTCGGGCCGAAAAATGTGATTACAGCCGTTGCACATGGCCACCAGGCTGCCGTTTCTATTGATTTGTTTTGCAACGGGGAGGATCTGAAAAATCGTCCCAATCCCATGACCAACCTGGTAAGCCAGAAAATGGGTATCCACGAGTGGAGCTATGACAGCTCTGTGGTCATTGATCAACGCTATATTGTGCCGCAGGCAGATAAATCAAAAACCCTGAAAGACCGCAAAATGGAAGTAGAGCTGGGTTTTAACGGGCTTACGGGTTATAAAGAAGCCATGCGCTGCCTGAATTGTGATGTGGAAACGGTTTTTACCGCAGATAAATGCATAGAGTGCGATGCTTGTGTAGATATTTGCCCCACATCATGCATCACTTTTACAGAAAATGAAGATGAAAAAGATTTACGTTTGCATTTACTGGTTCCGGCATTAAATCTTACCCAGGATATCATGGTAAGCGATCCGGTACCACAAACCCACCGGGTAATGGTAAAAGATGAGGATGTCTGCCTCCATTGCGGATTATGTGCCGAGCGTTGCCCCACGGCAGCCTGGGATATGCAGAAGTTTTTTTATGATACTGCAAAAGCAGGGGCTAATGTGCTAATTAGTTAATGTGCTGATGTGGTAATTGGTTGGCGCATTTTTGTTTGCTTCCCAGAAAAATAACCAATTAAGCACTTTTTAAATCTGCACATTATCGCATTATCGCATCAGCACATTGAATTTATCCCACGCTCCCTTCCAGGCTGATAGCTAACAGTTTCTGCGCCTCCACTGCAAATTCCATAGGCAGTTTGTTCAGCACATCCTTGCAATAGCCATTTACAATAAGCGAAACCGCCTGTTCGGTATCAATGCCGCGCTGGTTACAGTAAAATAACTGGTCTTCGCCAATTTTAGAAGTGGTGGCCTCATGCTCTACCTGGGCGGTCTGGTTATCTACTTCTATATACGGGAATGTATGCGCGCCGCAGGTGTCTCCCATTAGTAAAGAATCACATTGGGAATGGTTGCGGGCATTTGCAGCGCGTTTATTTACTTTTACCTGGCCGCGATAAGAATTTTGACTAAAACCTGCTGAAATACCTTTGGAAACAATCCTGCTCTTGGTATTCTTGCCAACATGGATCATTTTAGTCCCGGTATCAGCCTGCTGATGGTTGTTGGTAACAGCCACCGAATAAAATTCGCCTATGCTGTTATCGCCTTTCAGGATTACGCTTGGATATTTCCAGGTTATGGCCGACCCCGTTTCTACCTGTGTCCAGGATATTTTTGAATTGTTACCCAGGCAATTGCCGCGTTTGGTTACGAAATTATAAACCCCTCCCTTGCCATCCTTATCGCCGGGGTACCAGTTTTGTACCGTTGAGTATTTTATTTCAGCATTTTCAAGGGCTACCAGTTCTACAACTGCCGCATGAAGCTGGTTTTCATCCCGCATCGGGGCGGTGCAGCCTTCCAGGTAACTCACGTAGCTGTTGTCTTCTGCCACTATTAATGTCCGTTCAAACTGTCCGGTATTGGCTGCATTGATCCTGAAATAGGTTGATAATTCCATCGGGCAGCGAACCCCTTTCGGTATAAAACAGAACGAACCATCGCTGAAAACTGCGGAATTAAGGGCCGCAAAATAGTTATCGGTAAATGGCACCACAGAACCTATGTATTTTTTCACCAGTTCCGGGTGGTTTTGGATGGCTTCGCTCATGGAGCAGAAGATGACGCCCGCTTCATGGAGTTTTTCTTTAAAGGTCGTCGCAATGGATACGCTATCAAAAACAGCGTCCACCGCCACACCGGAAAGCATTTTTTGCTCATTCAAAGAAATGCCCAGCTTTTCAAAAGTCTTCAAAAGTTCAGGGTCCACCTGGTCCAGGCTGTCTAATTTTACTTTTTGCTTGGGCGCGGAATAGTAAATGATATCCTGGTAATTGATCTTAGGGAAATGAACATTCTGCCAGGTAGGCGTTTTCATAGTAAGCCAGTGTTTGTAGGCTTTCAATCGCCATTCCAGCATCCATTCAGGCTCATTTTTCTTTTTAGAGATATAAGTTACGGTTTCTTCGGTAAGGCCCGGCGCAATGGTATCCTCGGCAATATCCGTTACAAAACCATATTTATAATCGCTTTGGGTTAGTTCTTCAAGCAGCCGGGTATCTTCTGTCATGTCTTATTTTTATTGCCACAAAATTTTATTGCCACAAAGGCACGGAGGCGCAAATATTCGCTTATTTGCTTCCTTTGTGCCTTGGCGCCTTTGTGGCTAACCTTTTCTTATTTAGATTCATTCTAAAAACAATGCAAATGTACAAAGCGTTCGGGAAAACTTATCAGGCAATTTGAAAATGAGACAATGAGGCAATTAAATTGCGTGTGAGATTATGTTTCCCGCAGATTACGCAGATTCTCGCGGAACTTATATATTTGCATTTGTAAGTATCAATTGCCATTTTAAATTCCAAACAGCTACCTGATGCGTAAGCCAATTCTCAAATTCTCAAATTCTCAAATTCCCAAATAGCTTCCTTGTTCTCCAAAGTAGATCATATCGGTATCGCGGTAAAAGACCTGGAATCAGCCAATAGCATGTTTGCTTCCTTGTCTGAAATTGGACTGCTCAAAATTGAAAAAGTGGAGAGCGAAGGGGTCTTGACCTCATTCTTTAAAGTAGGTGAAACTAAAATAGAGTTTCTTCAGGCTACCGATAGCCTGGGCCCTATTGCGAAATTTATAGAGAAAAACGGGGAGGGGCTGCACCATATAGCATTTGAGGTAGATAATATTGATGCTGAAATAAAAAGATTGTCAGAAGCAGGCTTTGAGATGATAAAAGCTGAAAAAAAAGAGGGCGCCGATAATAAATATATCTGTTTTGTGCACCCTCGTTCTACCAATAGGGTGCTAACGGAACTCTGTCAGGACCGTTCTATTTCTCCTCTCCTTCAGGAGAGGAGTGCCAGGGGTGAGACCTAATGAAAATGCTCCTCGTGGTGGGAAGAGTGTTCCAATACCAGCTCAATGCTTGAGGGGTCGGGCTCGAAATTTAACGTATCAAGGTTCCCGATAACCTGGAGCAATTGATGATAGGTTATATACAACTCCGGATCGGTTTCCAGGGCCTGCCGGATACTGAAATTCTCTTTTTCAGTAAGTTCGTTGTAAATAAAGAGTATGAGATTGTCTTGAGTGTAGCTGTCAGCCATAGGCGGAAATTTTTATTTCGTATTCAGCCTAATAACGCCAACCCCGAAGTATTATTATTCTTAAAGCAGGAAAAAATTTGAAATCCTTGTCATTATAAGCTCGGATGCCTTGTCATTAGGAGCATTACCTGGAATGAATTTGTTGCCCTAATAGTCTTATTCTTCGATTTTGCCAGGCTCTTCATTAAGTGAAATTACCTCTGATTCTCCAAGTAAAACAACAGCCTTGTCAGACGGAAGTTCATGAACATCGCGCAGCTTGCGGGTTATGGAACGGGTCCTCACCTCTGCATTGTCAATGGCATCAGATGCTTCTGACAGTTTCTTTTTTGTTTTTGCCAGTACTTCTCCAAACTTGCCGAATTCAGTCTTTACCGAACTTAACAAATCCCAAACTTCGCTGGACCTTCTTTGAATCGCCAAAGTCCTGAACCCCATTTGCAGGCTGTTTAAGAAAGCAGATAAAGTAGAAGGCCCCGTTATATTGATCTTATAATCTTTCTGCAATGAATCAAATAAGCCGGGGGTACGCAAAACTTCTGCATACAGGCTTTCGAATGGCACGAATAATATAGCAAAATCGGTGGTATTGGGCGGATCAATATACCTGTCGCGGATATCGCCGGCGGATTTTTTTAATCCCTTGATAAAGTTTTTGCGGTGTTCCTCAATTAATTCAAGATTGGCCGCTTCATAAGCGTCCATCAATTTCTCAAAATCTTCTTTCGGGAATTTGGAATCCAGTGGGAGCCAGGTTATCTTTTCATTGTTTCCGGGCAATTTTACCGCAAATTCCACCAACGCGTTGCTTCCTTCTTTGGTCTTCACATTTTTCCCATACTGGTCTGGGGTGAGCAACTGTTCCAGTATATTTTCCAATTGATATTCACCCATTACCCCCCGGGTTTTTACATTGGACATGATTTTTTTCAAATCTCCCACTCCAACTGCCAATTGTTGCATGTCGCCTAATCCTTTATGAACCGCTTCAAGCCTATCACTTACCAGTTTAAAAGATTCGCCAAGTCTTGTTTCCAGCGTTTTTTGGAGTTTTTCATCAACCGTTTCCCTCATTTTTTCAAGCTTAGCGGCATTATCCTCTTGCAATGACGTAATGGATTTTTCAATTATTCCGCTCATCTGATCAAGTTTCGCTTTGTTTTCAATATTTTGTGCGCCAAGCCTTTCTATCAGATCGCCAAACCTTAATCTTTGGTTATTGGAAAAGCCTTCCAGGTTTTCTTTCAATTCCCTTTTTACTTCATCCAAAACATCTTTCATCTCCTTGCGGCCGAATTTAGAATCATCCTGTACTGCCTGCAGTTTGATGTCAATAATTTCGGTGAGCCGGGTTAATTTAGCCTCGTTTGTTTCTCCGAAATCTTTCAGCGCTTTCGAGAGTTCTTCCCTTGAGTCTTTTGCCGATAGACCTAATTCAGTCCGGTTTCTTGATATTTCTTCTTTAACAGATGTTTCTATCCGGATAATTTCCCTTGATAAGTTTTCCGGGTTTTCATTTTGCGCGGTTGAATTTGACAACTTGTAAATTATAAATACAAGGAGCAAAATAACCAACCCGAATAGTATATATGTTAAACTCATAATTTATAACCACTTAAATAGCTAATCTTTCGTGCGCCAGCCAATTCCCAAATTCCCAAATTTCCAAATCTTCAAATTACCTACGTAAACTTCTTCAGCGCATTCAGCCAGCGTTCCGGTATTTCATCGCGGGTGGCGGCGAGATAATCGTTATATGAGCATGGCATAATATGCCTGGTACCTGAAAATTCTTTCTCATTTATCGGGACTTCCATCCACCATCTGTCTGTGCGTTTACTTTTGTAAAAAACAATCTGGTAGTGGTTGTTTTCCAGTGCGGTAATGAATTTCGTAAAGTCCTCCTTATTTTCCATGGGGCTTTCAGGGTACTGGTTCATTGCGCCATCCACAAAATACCAAACCATTTGCGCGGTAAGGTGCGCCGTTTGCCCGTCCCTGTCCTTGTGCGGGGCATAATTATAGTAACCTATGGAACGCATATTACTGCCCAGGCCGGCATAGCGTGATAAGAGGCAGGCTTCTTCACTATAAAAACCATTGGGCGATGGATTAAGGGTTCCCGGCGCATCACTTTGACGAATGGCCGAAATATCCCAGCTTGCAAAATGAGAGCTTCTCAAAAGCGGTTCCAGGTTGCTGATATCGGCACGGACGTCGCCCAGCCGGTGCAGGTCAAAGTATAGGTTCTCTAAAAAATCTATAACGGCCTGACCCGCGAAATGTGACTGAAACCCGATATTGGCATAACCAAATAAGTAAGAAGGCTCTGCCATGAATATTTTCTGGAGAAAATTATCAGCATCCATCTTCTTGTTTTCGTGCATGTTGAAATCAAGCCGGGGGTCAAAGGAAACCAGGTTCACATAATCTTTCATGTAGCAGAAGGCAAGGTATTGGGCCCAGGTTATTTCCTGGCTGCCGTTTAGCAATACAGGTAGGTGGTTGTTGCTTATCAGCTCACTCAATATAAAACCCAGTGTTTCATAATCCTTTTCCTGGTAGCCAAACTTGAAATTCCCCAGGTCGGCGACTTTTTCAGCGTATTCAGGCTTGCCGAGGCGGTACAGGTATTTGCGTATTTCATTGGCCGCGTTGTTTTCATTTTCAGGGTGTTCTATGCCAATAAGGACAATCTTTCTTTCTGCCAGGTCAAGATCAGCTCCCGTATTAATGGCCAAAGACTGCGCCCAGGTTGCTTCTTCAAAGCCTTCATTGCCCTGAATGGCATCAATATCAACAGGTTTAAAAAAATCCAGGACTTCCATTTTCTATAAGCTCTAAAAGCTGTACCGCTCTCGTCTCTGCAAATATATTAGATTTGAGCCTTTATTTCACGTACTATTCACAATTTATGGTTTTGGTAACAGGAGGCACAGGTTTTATCGGCAGCTATCTCCTGTATTATTTACTGAAAGAGAATAAAGAAATAAAAGCCCTCAAAAGGCCCGGGTCTGACCTGAAACACACAAGGTTAATTTTTAAATATCTCTCAGAGTTTGAAACTGTGCCACATTCTGAAACATGGGAACAGGCGTTTGACCGGATTCAATGGGTTGAATGTGATGTAACGGATTATGAAACTATTATAGATGCTCTCAATGGCATTGAAACGGTTTATCATTCAGCGGCAGTGGTGAGCTTCAGCCGCAAAAAGCGAAGCCTGGTGATGGAGACTAATGTAACCGGAACAGCCAATATGGTAAATGCCTGCCTGGAAAAAGGCGTGAAAAAACTGGCTTATGTTTCGTCCGTCGCCGCCTTGGCAAGAAAAGCTGGGGAAAAAGTCACTGAATCATCTATGGATGATGATATTCATTTTACAAATGCCTATTCAGAAAGCAAATTCCGGGCAGAAATGGAAGTATGGCGCGGCATGGCGGAAGGGCTTGAGGTGGTGATCATTAATCCCGGCATTGTTCTCGGGTGGGGAAATTTTGATAACGGTTCACCGGAGATGTTTAAAACGGTTTATGACGGACTAAAATTTTACCCCACCGGTTCCAATGCCTTTGTAGATGCCCGTGATGTAGCAAAAGCGCTGATACTATTAACAAAAAACGAGCAGGCAGTGAATAAAAGGTTCATCGCAGGCGGGACGGTTTGCTCTTATAAAAGGATATTTGACCTGATGGCCAACGGGCTTGGCGTGCCCCCCCCCAAAATAAAAGTAAAAAGCGGATTGGTTACCCTCGTTTGGCTATTGGCAGAGATCAAAGGCTTGCTGACTGGAACCGAACCCTTCCTTACCAAAGACATGGCCCTCACCAGCAGCAAAAATTATGATTTCGACAGCTCCAGGATTAAAGAACTACTCCATTTTGAGTTTACGCCGATTGAGGAGACGATTGGGGATGGGTGTAGGGTTTTTAGAAAAAGAGATTTGACAATTTTCTAAAAGTTGTCAAATTTAACGTTCCTGACTCCTGATTTCTGTCTCGCTTTATTCCACGTCCTTCTCACTTGCCGCTACAATTTTCATGGTATTCAAGTCCTGCCGGAAAGCGATAATACTGAAATCATGTCTATTTGTTTTTTTTGGGAACGAGAGCAAAACGATGCCACCTTTGGCGGGCGCTGTCACCATTTGCCTTACCACGTTATGGTGGGTCAGGGTTTTCCCGGCATTCTCCCCGGCCAAAACTTTCTGGGTCACGGTTTTCTCCACAAGGACAATATTTATCACAGAATCCCCCGGGATATTTTCTGTTTCATACCTCACGTTTACAGACTCATTATTGCCGCTTGTTGCGCGGCTAATTTTTATTTTTGCAGTGGGTGTTTCTTTTAAAACACTGGATACGGCACTGTCCGTAACGGCCACATCAGACCCAAGGATCGGCGCATTGCCATTCACCACCATGGCAGGGGTATATAGCCCGGCATCCGGGTACTTGCTTACATAACTTCTTTGCCTGTCTGTATTTTGCTCGCTGCTAAAGGGATCAACCCAGGGCTTGTTGAAATAGTCCACATGGAAGTCAAGCAAATATACATGCTTATGGTTTTGTTCCCCAGCCTTTACCAGTTGCTCTACAACCCTGTAAGCAGGCGGACAATTGGAACAGCCTTCTGAAGTAAATAACTCCATGAGGGCAAAGGGTTCAATAGTATTGTTTTCCGGAGCAAGGCATCTTTCAGCCATCGCCGGACTTTTTTCGGCAGGGTTAGGTATAAATCCATAAAATAAAACGCCCGATAGGGTCAGGCATATAATCAGTATTTTCATTTTGGTTGGTAATCATTTTATCAATAGGGTGAATACATTAAAAACGTTTCAAGGCAATTATTGTTGACAGATATTAAAGAAAAGAGAAGCAGGGGTAAGTAGTAAGTGGTAAGTAGTGAGTGGTAAGTGGTAAGTGGTACTCCGAATTGCCTTACGCCTTATGCCTGACTCTTTACGCCTATTCTCCTACTTTTGAACCTCAATCCTCTTCGTCAATGCCTGATCGCCGGAAACTATGTTCAGGAGATAAATTCCTGCCGGCTCGTTGCTGAGGTCCACCTTGAAATGGTTATTTGATAATGTGCCGTTTTGAATAACTGATATTTCCCGCCCCAGCATGTCATTCACGGTAATCTTTATACTTTGCGGCTTGGGGATGTTAACATTCAGGATAAAAATACCCGTGGTTGGGTTGGGGAAAATACTGATGTGTTTTTCAAGCTCCAGGTTTGGTTCAATTTCTGAAATGCACGGGGCTGACCCCGACGGAAGAACGGTAATATACCTCACTTCTGATTTCCCAACATTTCCTGCCCTGTCTGTTGCGGTGTACTGGATGTTGAGGAGCTGTTCTATAGTTGTGCCGCCATCTTTAACGAAATTGCCAAGCGTGTCTATTTTTAATTCTCCCGGAACAGTGTCGTAATTATCGCTCACTTTATATCCGGAATCCTTATATGCCGCCCACCGGCATACCTGCACAGCTGCAGCGCCTATGAGGCGGATATCGGGGGCTGTACGGTCCTGCACCTTAACGATCCGGGTCACAGAATCTTTATTCCCTGATTTGTCTATGGCTGAATAAATTATCGTGTATAAGCCTGTTACATTGGCAGGGGTTCCGGGCGAAAAGGCCGCGTAAAAAGTTCCCGAAGTGTCCCACCCAGTGAGGGTATCATAATTATCAGAAACAATGGCGCCGGGGTCTTTATAAATGCCAAACACCGCCATGCTATCCGGATTAAACCCATTCAAAATAATGGATGGCTTTATCGTATCCATAACAATAATAGTCCTTGTGATGCTCACCCGGTTTCCTGAAGGATCAGTAACTGTATAAACAATGGTGTAGGTACCCAACCTGTTTGTATCAAGATTGGATTTTATACTTAGAAGAGTATCCAATTCGGCGATGGGGTAGTAAGTGTCCGTAATCTTTACGCCGGGGTCTTTATAATGGGTATATACCTCAATTTTTACGGTATCTTTTCCATTCAGGGTCAGTACAGGTTTTATAGAATCCACGATCCATATCACCCTGTAAACGGTTATTTTATTTCCGCTTTTATCATGCGAAGAATAGCTTACCCTGTAAATGCCCAAAACATTGGTTTTTACCGTGCTGCTGTCTATAACCACAGGTTCCGGCCCGTCAACCAGGTCAATATCGCTGATCACTTTTGGTATGGGCAGCGGGTAATGTTGTTTGAGCGTAACTGAATAAAAAACGGTGTCTGGCAGTGCCACAATCAGGTTTGGAGGGGTGGTATCTTTGGTCAGCTCCACAATCCTGTACTTTGTTATCGCTTTATTGCCTGCCGAATCGGTAACATTGTAGCTAAAAATATAAGTCCCTACCAAAAGCCTGTTAAATGTATCGTTCGGGTTTATGCTGCCTGCCTTAAGCGACGTTCTAATGATATTTTTTGTGATATTGCCATAACGCAGTGAAGTAGCAGAATCTCCTGCCGGTTCGGTAAACGCATTGCCCTGTTGCAGCTTAATGGTATCATACAAACCCTGTGTTCCTTTCAATGTGATAACAGGCAGGATGTTATAGGGAGTAATGTAAAGCCTGTAATCCTGGTATTCACCGTATTGGTTTATGCCGCAGGGTTTATTGGCAAGGGTGCCCAGGTTGGTGGCAATGCGCATAACGGTAGCGCCGGTAACCGCATTTTTAGGAACAGTTATTTTTTTGCTCCATGTTTTTGAAAAGCTGTTGGAATCTGAACCAACAATATCCCCTGTATCAGTGAAATTTCCATTCTCGTTCCAGTCAATATAAACTGTTCTGTTTATGGGAGAAGATAGCAGGTTCGGGTCCCTCGAAACAGAGAGTGTATAGGTAACCCCCAACGCCAGTGTGGTGGAAAGGCTGCTGTCATTTACAAAATCAGTATAGCCCTGCTGTGCCTGTGGCGTTATATTGTTTATCGTGTTAAAAACCACGCTGGAGATGCCAATCCCTGCATTGAGCGAATTGACTTTTGGCACACAGTAGGGGAGGCGTACATGGATATATTTCGCAATTGTAACGGAATCTTTTTGGGCGCCGTTGAGATTGTCAACATATAATGATACATCATAATATCCTGTATCTGTAAAGCTTACCTGCGGGTTAGGGCTTATACGGTTTGTCCCGTTTACATATATAGCGGTCCCGCTTCCTGACGATTTGGTTACGGTCCATTTATAATGGTCAATACACTGGGTTGCTGTTGGAATGAGGTTAATAATATCGCTCGTTGTCGGCCTCGGGTTATCTGCCATAAAAGTGGCTTTTGGCGGGCCCGGCGAAACCACGTTAATAACCCGGCTTACCGTATCAGCCCCGCCGCAATTGATTGCGATCAGCGTTACCGTGACCTGCCCGGTTGTTGGATAAAGATATGTAGCTGATGCACAGGTTCCCACACATTCAAAAGTTGACAAATTGCCATCCAGGTCCCAGAGAAAGGTTGAAGGGTCAGCGGGGTCAATTTTTGAGGTATTGGTAAAAGTGAGTGTTCCATTTTCACAAACAGAATCTCCCGGGTTTGAGGATACAAAAGATACAGCCGGTTTTTTTGCGCCTGATTTTGGCTTCGTCCACCAGTAAGCGGCAAACCCGGCGCTCTGAACTGCCTGGTAGCAATTCATTTCAATATACATCTGAGTTTTGGACTTGAATGTATCTGGTTTTGTAACATTCGGCATACATTGAAAAGCGCAGGTAGGGAAAGCTTTGCCACCGGTGAACCCGGGGCCATCGTTATTATAAGAGCCGTTTTTGGTACATTTACCAGATATATTCAGCCCTTTGTTGTTGGCCCCCTGGTATATCCTCAGGTAATCAAACCCGCAATAAAGGTCAAACAGGCTGAATGTCAGGTACACACTGTCCGCGCAAGGAGCTATAAGGATAGATTCGACACTCTTGTCCGCGTGATAATTTCCATTTGGCCCGCCATTGTCGTACAAATACCCGGAAGGGTCATGCACAACCCTGTAAGAGCCTAAATCATAGGATGGCACGACCTCAACGTAACTGCTTTTGCATATAGGGGAGCCGTTGCCAACACTATTCCCTGAAATCAAACATACTTTGTATTTGCCAGCGGTAAAAAATTGAACCTGTGGGTTTTGAAATGTTGCGCTGCCATAAACAATTTTATAATTGGCCGTTTGCACTCCGTTCACAATAGAAGAATCCGGGCTGATGGTCCAGAACCAACGGGTAGGGCCATTGTTGCTCAGGTCTATAAACGACACGACATCACCTGCTTTAATAATGTTTTTGTCGGAGATGAAATTTACGACAGGAATAGCTGTGGGCGCAGCAACGGTAAAAGTATCGGATGCAGAATCAGAGCCGAGGCAGGTAACGGTTACCAGTTTTAGGATGTTTTTCCCGAGTACGAATTTATTGGTGAACAGTACCAGGGAATCACTCACCAGAGTGCCATTTACGTACCAGAAATAGCGCTGCGGTTCCCCTGCTTTCGCGTTCTGGTAAACATAAGTGGGACTATTTGGATATATTTTTGGAGGCAGCGTGAATGAGACAACAGGGTTGCCCGAAAAATAAGTTGACTCATCTGCGCCTGCCGTTGGGAATGACAGGCATCTTTTATCACCATCTATATCCACATTTATCCCTGCATATATCCCCGAAGGGTTTGGCGCGGCCTGGTTGCAATGAAGGTTTCTTTGGGAGACAAAATTGGGTTTTATATTATTGTCGTACAAAGACCAGCCATACTTTCCCGCGGCGCCCTGGAAACCCGCAAGGCTGCTATATCCGGCCCCGTTCAGGCTTACCAGAGTTCCGCCCGTGTTGTAATAGTCATTTCCGTCCACAAAAATATTTGATGGAGTACCCGTGGTGGCTAAATAAAATGGCACAATAGCTGAGTTGGTGCTCATAATATTATTCTCAACAGTTACGCCTCCGCTTGCAACCAGGTCTATATACACGATATTCGAAGGGGAGTTGTTTTCTTCATCAATGGTATTGTGCAGGATTTTCAGGTTCATGTTTGGGGTGCTATCTGCATCAACATAAATACCCTGGTACTGAAAATTGCCAATCATGTTGTTGTAGATCATAAAAGGAATCGTATCAAAACCAAAGTTGGGGAAATCTATTTCAATGGGAAGGTAGGCCGCTACATTTCCATTCGTAACATTGTTTCTTATTGTCGCCCCGTTTTCATAAGAAAGCTGCAGGGCCGATATATAGGGGCTTTTTGATGAATCGAAACTATTGCCGATATAGCTGTCATGCACCAGGCCGTAAGCAGACGTGGCAAGTCCGTATATGTGATTGTAATAAGCGCCGGTGAAGCGGCTATTTATTACTGTCGAATTACCATAGCTTACTGTTTTACTGCCGGATTGTCCCAGGTTGTAAATGCCAAACAATCCGCCGGAAACATGGCTGTTTTTTATAGTGTCATAATTGCAGTTGTTCCAAAACAGTCCGACGACGTTATATTGGCCATTGGTACTTACTGCCACTTTAATGCTGCAATTATTGATGACATTAGAATCATCAAGGTAAGTAGCTATTGCCGCAGGATATATGGCATATCCCGTTGTAGCCGTGGAAGTATTTTCCACAGTCATGTTCTGGATAACTACGTATTCGCATTGGTTGAGAAAAATGACCGCGCTTCCGGAACTGGTAAGGGCAGAATATATTCTTGTACCGCTTATCCCTGAACCATTAAAAGTAATGGTATTTGTAGGACTGGACCCTGATATGGCAGGTATGGTTATGGTTTCATTGTAATTACCGGGGGCAATGTTAAACACAACCTTCCCCTTGATGCCATTGGTGGTAAGGACGCTCACTGCAGCAGTGAAAGTTGCATAATCGGCCCCCGTCCCTCCTACGGTATAGGTTCCGGAAAGTCCGGTAGCTTTACAGGTTCCGGCGCTGAGAAACATTAATGCGAAAGCAATAACATATCCTGGCAGATGTTTTATCATTCTAAATGACATCGGAAAAGATGGTTTGAAAACTATACCTTTACAACATTCATACTCCACAACTCAAATTTAGGGAAAATTTTTGAAATGAGGGGCGAATGGGAGTTTTTTTATAAAGCACATTAATAATGGAACCTGCATTGGATCACCGAACATTTCTGATTGGTTCCTTTTTTGCCGGTAACCTGGTACACCAGGCGGTGTTCGCCTGTAATGCGTCTCGACCAGAAACCCCTCAAATCATATTTTAAAGGTTCTGGTTTACCAAATCCATGAAACGGAGTTTTCATAATTGATTTCAGCAGATCGTTAATCCTGGATGCGATTTCGGGATCATTCTCCAGCCACCAGCTAAAGTCTTCCCAGCCTTTTTCAGTAAATTCAATTATCACTTTTTGACAACTATGCCGCCGGGAGTGAATACGCCACTGTTTTTCCGCTTTTCAATTCTTCAATTGATTCCTGCAGCCTTTTACGGTTTGCAGGTGTTGACAGTAAATGACCTGTTTCAACAAGGGAATTATATTCTTTAACGGACATAATAACTACCGCGTCGTCCTCATTGCTGTTTCGCGGAACAATAATGACTTCCAGCGATTTACTCACATCGTCCAAATATTCCTTCATTTTATTCCTGAGAGAAGAAACTGTAATTGCTTTCATAATTTGTATTTACGTACATACAAATGTACAATATTTTGTACAAATAAGTTTTCATAACACAATAATTGAAAGGTTTTGCCATCACGCCGCATCCCGCTTCGGCTCTAAATAATGCTTCAGATCAATAACGTATCGCTCAAAAGCCTCTTCACCTTTGGGGGTAATGCTACATAAAGTAAGCGGATAATTGTTTTTGAACTTCTTTTTCACTTTTATATATCCGGCATCTTTCAGTTTGTCAATCTGCACACTGAGGTTGCCCGCCGTGGCCCCGGTCTTTTCCTGGATATAGGTAAACTGTGCTTCCGCAAGCCCAACCAGCAGGGAAACAATGGCCAGCCTCAGCTGCGAATGAAGCAACGGGTCAAGCGGCTGGTACATAGGATTTGTCTTTTTCGCCGGACTGTTTTTTAAGGATATATCCAGGAATAATGTAGCCAATGAGCACCGACAAGGCAAGGCAAAGGGTGGCATACTCGTCGGTAACAAACACGGAAACCATTGCCAGTACCCAGCAGGTAATGCCTCCGATAATTAGCGGCTTGAATTTGAGGGTTCCGCCTGTTATAAACAACCCTAGGCCATACAATCCAATAAGGACAGGGTAGAGGTTTACATGCAGGTATCCCATTGCAACAAGAATAATGAAAAGCACCGCGCCAAAGGCAATCCACAGGTATTTCATTACATCGTCAAACCATGTTTTTACTTTTTCCTGTTTTTGCTCTTTCCGGGAAATAATAATAGAAAGGATTCCGCCAAGAGGCATTAATATGAGCCAGGTAATCCCGTCCAGCTCTATCCCAAAATGCTCAGTAACCATTAAAGCTTTCTGGCTGTAGCCAAGCCAGTGCATGGCCAGCTGCCCCATGGCGGCAATAAAAACCAACCAACCCCAAAGCAGAAAGAACGCGCCATTGTCCTTTACCTCTTTTTTGGCAGTGTACAGCATGTCTTCGATAATTTTCATGATTGCGTTTGAGTCCATATAATTTTTTTTAAATGTTATAATTTATTCTGCCACAACCTTAAGGGCGGTTCCATTTTCATCATCACCGTGAAGATCAATGACAAAAACGCCATGCAGTGGCCAGGGCAATTGAAGTGTCTGCGCGGGAGCGCCTGATGAAACGAAACTGGTTTGAAAAATCTCCTTCCCCAGCATATCGCATAGGCCAAGATGGTATTCCTTTCCTGTCTTCAAATCTCCGCCTACTCGCAATTGTTCATCATGGATTGAAGCTGAAAGATTGTGCGGCGTTACTTCCGGATTATCAAAGCCTGATAAGTTTTCCTCGAGAAGATATTGAACGGATTTTGTAACAGATGCACCTGAATAGCTTGAGGCAATTTTTAAAAGGCTGGAGTAATGGCTGTCATCAAACCACACATAGGATATCGCAGTTGAAACATCAAAAGTGCCTGCAGGCAATGCGGTATCTTTTTCAGTTTGTATAATTTTTAAACGAAGGACATTATTATATATCCCGTTCGGCAACTTCAAAGTTCCATAACCATCAGCTACTATATCAACAGTCCCACCGCCACGGTAATTACTGGTTCCGGCGCTATAATTAAGGGTATAGCTCTTACTTATACTATCTCTGTAAGTCATTGGCCTTTTGGCATAAGAAATACTTTTTGGGGAAAATTTTATTTCAAGCCCTTGGTAAACCTCTCCAACTAGATAATTAACAGAATCTGTTTTATTCACGTAATCTAGCCACCCGTCCGAATATTTCTCTACAAGATTGGCGCCCGGAAAATCACCTCCATTTGGTGTCGAAGACGGTTCAACCATTCTTTCGGTTGTACTGTCGGGATTCAACGTCACACCTGAAAAATCCCAGGTCTGGTTGGCGCCCCCTTTTCCTGGCAATACGCCTGAAGGGTTAACATTTCGAAAAATAAGATTCCAGCCAATAGGAAAATTTTCTATTTTAGTAACAGTGGGTTGACTTTTCGCAATTGAAGAATAAGCCAGCAAAACAAGGATGTAAAGTATTTTCATAGTCGTTATTAACAAGTTAAACCACTGCAAATGTAAAGTAGTTTATAGTATAAACCAAATTTATATAAAAATAAAAAAAATACAACTTGAAAGTCTCCCCAGGGGCAAATATTGCTTGTTGATAATTAGTAATTAATCATTTTCCCTATCTTCGGCCTGTGAAAGCATACCTTGATTTATTAGAAGACGTTTTGAAAACGGGAGCCCGGAAATCTGACCGGACTGGTACTGGCACTGTCAGCGTTTTTGGCCGCCAATTGCGGTTTGACCTTGAAAAAGGTTTTCCTTTGGTCACCACCAAAAAAGTGCATACCCGCTCCATTATTTACGAATTGCTATGGTTCCTGAAAGGAGAAACCAATACCCGCTACCTGAAAGAAAACGGGGTAAGCATCTGGGACGAATGGGCCGATGCAAATGGTGATCTTGGCCCGGTATATGGGTATCAATGGCGCTCCTGGCCCGATTATGACCAGGGACATATTGACCAGATAGCCCTGCTGATAAATACTTTGAAAAAAAACCCGGATTCGCGCCGGATGATTGTTTCTGCATGGAATGTGGCACAGATAGACCAGATGGCGCTGGCTCCCTGCCATTGCATGTTCCAGTTTTATGTAGCAAATGGAAAACTGAGCTGCCAGCTTTACCAGCGCAGCGCAGATTTGTTTTTGGGCGTACCCTTTAATATTGCATCTTATGCTTTGCTTACAATGATGGTGGCGCAGGTTTGTAATCTGAAGCCGGGGGAATTCATCCATACTTTTGGTGATGCACATATTTACCTCAATCACTTTGAGCAGGTAAATTTGCAACTCACCAGGCAGCCTAAAGCATTACCTATCATGAAGCTCAACCCCGATATAAATGATATTTTCAATTTCAGGTACGAAGACTTTACCCTTGAAAACTATGATCCCTGGCCTGCAATTAAGGCGCCCGTAGCGGTTTGACCTTCGACGGGCACGGGCCCCGCTTCAAGTGTTGGCCGGCCTTAGACAGGCACAGGCCTCCGCTTCCATGTCGAAACCTTTTTTTGTGTTTTAATATTGCTAATCAATGAAATCTTCCTAAATTTGACAGATATAAAATTTAAAAATATGAAAAAGCTGTTTATCTTACTTGCCGCTCCGGCATTGTTATTTTTGGGCTGCAAGCCAAAACCTGCTCCAACAAATCCTTCGGGTAGTAACCCGCCCCCGCAGCCAAAGGCTTGTTTTACCTTGAGCAAAACCCTTATTGATTCAGGTGAAACTATTAGCACAACCAATTGCAGTACTAATGCTTCTACTTATGACTGGAATTTTGGTTTCGGGTTACAGAGTTCTTCTTCAGCCACAGCGCCCACATTTAAATACATAGACACTTTGGGCTACAATCCGGTAAGGGGCGATTCCTATAAAGTTGACCTCAAAGCGTTCGGCACAGGATCCTTAGTGGATGAAAAGTACAGCTATGTGAAGGTTGGCTTCAGGCAATTGGATTCTGTAGTCGTTTCAAATGTACCGGGTTTCGTACCGGACGGCACAACCAAATTAGAAGTTCAGTTTGGCCCCGGGGCAAACACCACCCAATATACTTCCGATCCAAAGGCGCCGGCGCCTACAGCAGGGGGGCCTTGGTCTTGTACCTTTAACCTGGACGATC
>Ga0134126_10003656_pt1 | contig 19266 bp, 17 predicted proteins | sample KB31752_FD_96881 | JGI IMG/M metagenome (GOLD analysis project Ga0134126, IMG submission 96881) | Terrestrial soil microbial communities with excess Nitrogen fertilizer from Kellogg Biological Station, Michigan, USA - KB3-175-2 | ecosystem: Environmental > Terrestrial > Soil > Unclassified ...
AAAGCGGGAAGAGCACAGCTCGCAGCATCCCCCATCCCGCAAGAAAAAGAACGATTCCACCGAGCAGTATCAACAGCGAACAGCGGCTTGAAAATAATTCAGCTCCCAAAGAGCCCACAAGCAAGGCGCCGATAGCAGCAAGCATTACAATAAGGCCCGAGTTTGCAGGCCTGAGTTTCACCTGCCTCAGTTTCTGCCGTTCCCTCCACAGAATGAATGCCGAGAAGACCGGCACGAGGAAGCCGTGTCCATAATTGGGATCTCTCCACCAATCGAGCATCAAAGCCTTAAGAATTGATCCGTAAAGAATCAAAATAAGGGCTGCAAACACACCTATCCAGAGCGGCCAGAGAATACGACTTTCCGCTCTATTTTGGGTCAATACCACCTGTACCGAGGAATTTGCCACAAATCACCTACCTTGATGCCTAAAAAGGGCCAAACAGAAGCCCAATCAAGCCGTGATGAAACCGTAAAACCACTGCGCGTACGTGCAAGATGGCTGCCTAAATACGTGAAAACGGATAGAAAGGAGTACGACCAACTTGTCCATAATCAAACAGTTGGATTCTGCATCCTTTCTCGGCACCAAAGTTTAACGAAAGTAGAGGCTATGTGCAAGTTATTGCATATTTGCCTGTGTTTTGGTTCCACTCTTTTACCGGGTTCACGGTGGATTTGGGCGAGATTAGTCACTGATTTGAGGTGGCGAAGAAAGATTGAGGATGCTCGTAAACATTTTGATCGAGAATTGGAAGGACGAAGTCTTCTGTAGGTCCCTGATACGTGGTGCTCTCGAGGACAATTCGCCGATCACGCTGCAAATGCGGTGAAATCGTTCGCGCGGTACCTTCTACGTAGGAAAGATCAGGCTCGCGGCGCTCATCGAGCGACGTCCGCACGCAAATCAGGACTGCGTCCATGTCGCGGGGCTGCGCGAAATCTTGTGGCTTATTGCTGACGTGCGGGAAGATTTGCGCGGCCGGAATACGCTTGATGTAAGAATTCGCCGTGATTCAGCTTTTCAACTTTTGAGAATCGGTGTCAAAAGCGAATGGACGTTGGCGGCGAAGCTCAAGGCCGGCGGCGGTAAGCCTACACATCCGCAATCAATGATTCCTTTCAGATCCTCTCTTGCAAAGTGCTCCGGTGTTCTCCACGCCAATCCGTGCGAGTTCTCGGTACGTCCGGGGTCTCACATCATACAGAAGGCACAAAGTTTAAAATGAGATTTCGTTTCGACACGCCAACGGGCAGTAGCAGACGGAAGCGGACGAAGCGACGAAGCGCTTGCTACACAACCCAGACTTGAGGAAATAGATCAGGAACGCTTTGTTGCGTTTGATAAGCTGATTTGGCCCACCCCTGAGCCGTAAAATCTTTCTCTTCTCCGGCCCCGAGTGCGAGCGGGGATGGGGTAGCGAGGGAAGGGTCGACGTCTGAGACCCTTCCCCCGCCCCACTTGTGGAGAAGCCCGCCTTTGCTACGAGTTTTTTTCTCCTGTCTTCCCTCCACGGTGCGCCGGAAGCGATAAGACTCCGTGCCCGTCTCGATGATGTGCGCACGATAAGTGATGCGATCCAGCAGCGCCTTGCACAAGCGCGGATTCGGAAACACTTGCGTCCACTCCGAAAAGGGCAAGTTGGTGGTCACGATCAGCGTGGCGCGTTCGGCTCGCTCCGCGATGACCTGGAACAGAAACTCCGCGCCGATCTCCGCCAGCGGCACATAGCCCACTTCGTCGAGCGCGATTACGTCGTAGCGCATCCAGCGTGCCAGCACCCGCCGCACCCCGTGGTGCTGGCCGGCTTCCACCAGTTCGTTCACAGATTCGCCGCCGTGGTGAAGCGCACTCTGTGCTTCTGACGGCACGCCGCCCACACAGCCCCGTCGCCAGATGCGTCTTGCCCGTGCCGCACTCCCCGATCAACGCCACCGGCTCGGCCCGCGTGATGTAACCTCCTTCGGCCAGTTCGCGGATTTTCGCCGCCGGAATCTGCGGCGCCCGAGCGAACTCGAACTCTTCCAGCGTTTTCATCCGTGGCAGCTTGGCATCGTGCAGCCGGTGCGCAATCGCGTGCCGGTCGCGTTCCTCACTCTCCATGGCCAGCAACGCTTCCAGGTAGCCGATGTGGCTGTGGTTCTCTTTCACCGCCTGCTCGGCTAGACGCACGAAGTTTGCAGCCATCACCGGAACCTTAACGGCCTTGCAAAACTGCCGCACCGAAGCGTGCTCCAGAGCTTGTCCCGCTGCCTGGCTCATGGCCTCACCGCCTCGCCGCCGAGCAGTGCATCGTAATCGCTTAGCGCCGGCAACGGCCGTTCGTAGCGTTCCAGCAAACCCATCTCGCGTATCGGTTTTTCCCGGTGCGCCAGTTCGCCGGCCACCACCAGATGCCGCACCGCCACCGCGTCCGTGCAGCCCAGCGCCAGCGCTTGCTCGACCGTTTTCTTCAACACTTCCCATCCGTGCTGTGGACCCAGCCTCGACAACTCGATCATCTCGCGCGTGCCTTTTTGCTGCCCGTGCCGCTCCCGCAAGCTCTGCCACAACCGGTCGAAACTCTCCGGCCAGCGTCCGCGTCATGCAATTCTGTTCGTGCCACACCTCCACGTACGCCGGTAGTAGTCGAACTTGCGTCTTCGTTCCCACCCGCGACGAAACCGAATAGCGATTCGTTCGCACTTTCACGCAGCCCTCGCCATCGACGACAGGGAAGCTCGTTTCCGCCAGCTCAAAGCCTTCGCTGGCCAGCGGCAGCAGATGCTCCCGCTCGATGCCCATCGCTTCGCCCACCGTGTGCGACTTTCCGTGGATACGCCGCTGCTCATCCCGCTGGCAGCACGCGCGCAAATACTCTTCAACCCTCCGAGGTCTTTCACTTTCGGTACCGGCACCAGATGATTCCGCCGAAAATAGCCGACTTCACCTTCCACCCACGCCGCCAAAATAATGAAACGCCTGCTCGTGCGCTTCCAGAAAAGCCTGCTGCGTGGCGTGAAAATACGCGGTGTGAAACGCGCCACCGCATGCCATGCTGCGCATGGTGAAAAAATGCGCCGTCTGGCGGCCCTCGGCAAACTCCACCGTGGCTTCGTACCAATCCACCTGCCCCTCGACGCCCCAGTCGTAACTCTGCGGCACGAACGTCTCGCGCGCCGCCAGCCCCAGTTCTTCCTTGCGCCGCTGTACATACCGCAGCACCGTCGCTTTCGCCACCAGCGCGTGGGATGTTCCTGGCCAATCCGCTCCCAGATCCGGTGTGCCGTGTGCCGCTGCTTGCGCGGCGCTCCTCGATCACTCTGCAAAATCCCGTCGATGAACTCCCGCACCGGCTCCAACTTCGGACTGCTTCTCGCCGGCTTCTTGCGTTCCGGCGGAATCGCGCTGGCCAGCGCCGGCCGAACCATACGGCGATGTGTTTTCAACTTGCTCGCCACTCCCTGGATCGTCCCCACCCCAAACCGATATTCCCGCCGAATCTCCTCGAACAGTCCCACTTTGCGTCTCCTGTCCATCGGCCCCCATCCCGCTTCGCGGGACAGGTTAGGCCGTCATGGTTCTCCCGGGGTGGGCCAAATCAAAAGCGCAAAGTGGGCCAATTCAAAATAGCGAAATCATTTGTCGAGCCTGGCTGGGGACGGACGCTCCAGCTTAGGCCTTGCGAGCGAGTCTTTTAATGCACTGGCGGACTCGCGGCGGGAAACATGTGAATAGCCCACGCGCCAGCATCTCGACGTTGCCCGTGTCGCGAAACGCCCGCGCAAGCGTTTTGACCGCCTGCCACTCATGGCCGTCGGCGAGGTGCATCCAGGCGAGATGCTTCGAGAGGTAGCAATAGCACCATTTCGCTGCGTCGAGGACGTCCATATCCTCTTTCAGTTGAAGAAGCTCCTGCTTATAGAGCACAAGCTGCATGGATAGATTCTCCGCTCGATGCAGGCGATGCGTAGCATCGCTTTGTAAGCGCAACACAGCCAGCGGCTCATCAATGTAACCGAAACAGCAAAGCCGTGAAAGACGGATCAGAAATTCCCAGTCGCTGCCAGCGACCCAGCCCTCGTTGAACCAGCCGGTTTGCCGTATTACTTCGGCCCGTACAGTAAGCGCGGTGGGCTTTATGGGAACCTCGCGCAACAGGCAGAGATACATCTCACGCTGGGTGAAGATGATTTCATGGGGGTAGCTTCGTTCCGCCAGCATGGTCGAAAAATATGCTGTTTCGCGCTGGAAAGAAGCCACATACGTTCCACTGTCATGCTTTTGCAGGTCTTCGAAAACGCCGCCCGCTTCGGGGTGGCGTTTAAAGAAAGCGACTTCCTTCTCGAGCTTGTAAGGTTTCCAGAGATCGTCGGAATCGAGGAATGAAATCAGTTCACCGCGGGCGTTGCGAAGGAAAATATTTCGGGCCGCAGCAACCCCGTGGTTCTGCTCGGTACGAATGTAGCGAATTCTGGGGTCATGAAATTCCGCGACCACCTCAGAGGTGTTATCCAAGGAGCCGTCGTCGACAACAATGACCTCGAAGTCCGTATAGGTTTGCGCGAGACAACTAGCGAGAGCCTCGCGAATGACATACGCGCGATTGTAAGTTGGCACTCCTACAGAGACGGTCATGTATTCCGGACCCCGTGGGAAAACTGAGTCCTCTTAGCTATCGTTTGAACGATTTGCGTTTGGCGCAGTCTAACTGCGGTCGCACTCATGCCAGAGAGCACCCAACGACAAACGGTTATTTTTATGCTACTTCCGCACCGATGATAATGAAACTGCGCGAGTTTGGCGCTGCTGCAGCACAGGATAGAAGCCCGCCATAATCGCTTCACCTGAACATAACCCAAGTTAGCATACACTAAGCAGATCAAAACACAACAAGCGAGAGCAGGTAGTGGGCCAGTTTGAATTTGACAGGGTTTAGCGGGTATGGGAGCATGGGGCATGCATAAACGCTCAAGCAACACAGGCATAGATCAGATAGCGGCCAGCATCGTATCGCAGTTAGGCGGGGAGCCTCTAGGTTCTAAGAACCCCGCCGCCGTCGCTCTAGGGCGCATGGGCGGACTCAAGGGCGGCCCAGCAAGGGCCAAACGCCTGAACCGCGCCAAGCGCTCCAGAATAGCCCGCAAAGCCGCCAATGCCCGCTGGAAAGCCAAGACAAAGACGTCCTAAAAGAGTTTCCCTCTCGGCAGTTTCTAGCTACCGAGAGGGAGGAACGCTGCCGTCCCCTGTTTAAGCGCGAAATTGCGCCCCTGCCTGTCAGGCGGGAATGGCTCAAGGCTACCGCCAATAAAGCTAGGCAGCGGCCCACATACGGCGTGAAACCATCCCAACGGGCCATCAGGTTATATAGGCTCAAGGGTGATTTCTACCGTTCCGTCCGGGTAGATACGGACGGTCACTTTGTACTTCATGTTACAGGCCGTAGTTTAGCGCGGAGGCTTGCCGTATGGCCTATACCATACGGTAATGCGGTATCGCGTCGAAATCCAAGCCCATCGCAACGGCGGTAGCCTTAAGATTCCAACGAAAGTAGTTGACGTGCATGACCGCTCAAGCATAAAATGGCGTCAGTTTAGGAGACGCCATGAACCGCCTGAGCGAAGCCAAAAGAGTCCAAGTAATCAGCGCCTTAGTTGAAGGCAACTCCATCCGCGCCACTATCCGCATGACGGGCGTGGCTAAGGATATGGTAATCAAGTTGCTTGCTGAAGTCGGCCAAGCGTGCGCCGATTATCAGCGCCGCACGCTCTGCAATCTGGCGTGCCAGGGCGGTGCGCAAGGATGCGGAGTTGCATCGATTCTACCAGCGCAAATTGATTCAGAAAGGCCTGGGGAAGGCGCGGGTGGCCGTCGCTCGCAAACTGGGGCTCTGGAATCATGTTGCGCGACCAAATCGATTATCAAGAGTTCTGTCGTCGCGGACAGAGGCGACAGAAAAGCGGTGCTGCCTGTGCGGGGATGCCTGGCATGAGCTATGGTTCTGCAAAACAGCTAACCGGACGAATGATTAGGCCCCCGGTCATGGTTGATTCTGACCCGAAGAGATGTTCGGTGGGCAGCACCGACTCGATGAACGGGACAGGCAGAGCGATCAGTTAGGGTGACAAAATATGCAGCAAAGATGGAAGCTCACGCGGCGACGAGCGGGGTGTGCTCAAAATGAGTCTCCCATCATGAAGAAAAAACCACTTAAAACCGCCTGGCGTTGTTAGAGATGGCTTACTAGATGACAGGGGAAGGTTGAAGTGGAATTGTCCCCTTGGCTGAGACAAGCAGTTAAGACACGCCTTGCCGTTCGCTGTTCTTCGATTGTACTTCTACGTCTTCCTGCTGCACGATGAACGTCGGCTGGTGAAGCAGAGGCGGCTTTGCGGGAGCGCAACCCGCCAAGAATAGCCAGCGGGAAACCCATCGTACCGATGAGCGCAGGAGCAGACAGCCAGGACTGCTCCGGCTTACTGCCGTACGAACTTACAAGCGCCATGCCTAGCGCCTGAAGCGTCAGTTCAGTCTCCAGGGTGCGGTCCAGCGCCCAGCCGATCACGCGGCGGGAAAAAGCGTCCACGATCACGGCCAGATAGACGAACTCGGTCAGCAAGCGGATGTAGGTAATATCTGCCACCCAGAGCTGATCGACACCGGTCAAGATCATCTCCCGCGCCAGATTCGGATACACGGCAAGTCGTGCGCAGAGTCGGTGGTGATCACGAACTTCCGACGCCGCAGGCACAGCAGGTTGTCCTCCCGCATCAGCCGGTACACCCGCTTGTGATTCACCACCCAAGCCGCGCCGCACGAGTTCCCGCGTCATATGCGGCCAGCCGTAGGTAGGAAATTCCAGCGCCACGCGCTGGATCGCATCCCGCAACTCCAGATCGGGATATTGCTCCGGCGTGGCGCAGAGCGAACGGTAGAAGCCCGCGCGACTGACTCGGCCTAGCTGGCACGTGCGTTTCACCGTCAAGGCTTCGGCTCCGTCTTTTTGACTTTCGATCTGGCCGTAGACAGTGGCGGTTCTCTCACGGCCTGCAGTTGCCGCTCTCCAGTGCGTGCTGGCCGATCTTGCGTTCCAGTTGCGCTACGCGGCATACTTCCCAGTGCCGCTGGGCCAGCCTGGAAAGGCATTGCCGGGCCCCCTAGCTGAACTCGCGCCGTCAGCGATGCAACACGTTGGGATTGACCTGATCCAAAACCCAAAAACTGACACAGAGGAAATTAGAGGTAAGCTTGGGCGGAGTTCCTGGAGATCGTATCAAAAACGCTGTGAGGCTTCGTGCGCGTCGGAAGCTGGCGCGCTAGGCGCAGGAGGCCTATCGGATCAGTGAGCGGCGACGCCGCGCGGATCGTGCAGCTGGCGATCAGTACGTTGCGATACCAGAGCCGTAAGGTATTCGACGAGGTGTTGTGGCGGCGATTGCGAGAGTTGGCGGGGACGTACGTGCGTTACGGGTATCGGCGGTTGACGGTGTTGCTGCGGCGCGAAGGATGGAAGGTGAATGCCAAGCGCAGCTACCGGTTGTACCGGGAGGAAGAGTCGATCGTGCGCACCAAACAGCGTCGGAAGATCGCACGACGGCAGCTCGTTCCAACGAGCGGGGCCGGCACGCGACCAATGCTGGAGCATGGATTTCGTGAGCGATAAATTTTCCGACGGGCGTTCGTTCCGCATTCTGACGGCGATCGACCAGTTCACCCGGGAATGCGTGGCGCTCGAAGCGGATCATTCGATGACGGGAACGAAAGTGGCCGAGGCGCTGGAACGGGTCAGAGAGCAACGCGGGTTTTTGCCGGAAAGCATTACCGTGGATAATGGCAGCGAGCCCTCCGGTCGTGCGCTGGAGGCTTGGGTGGTGAGCAACAACGCGCAGTTGTGCCTCATTCGGCGAGGGCGTCCGGTGGAGAACGGATTCATCGAGAGTTTCAATGGCCGTCTGCGGGATGAGTGTTTGAACGTGGAATGGTTTTCTTCGCTCGAAGATGTGCGGGAGAAGCTCAGGAAATTCCGTGAGCATTACAATCATAAGGGTCCGCACAGTCCGCTGGCGGATCGCGCTCCTGCAGACTTCGCGAAGATGTGCAGTTCGAAGAAGGAACTTTCTCCACAAGCGGTTGCAGGGGACGCCAGTAAATGGCCGGAGAGGGAAATTCGTCGGGCAGATCGCACCAGCGAACGCCGCTGCGCAGAATCCACAAAATGCCTTCGAGGACTTTGCGATCGTTCGCTGGCGGTCGTCCACCCTTCGGGCATTTCGCCCGTTTCGGAAGCAGGGGCTGGATCTTTTCCTATTGAGCGTCGGTCAACAGCCGGCCGTATCGCACCATCGGGCCTCCCCCGGCGCTGCTGCTCAGCTTTATCGCGCATTTTTGCCAAACTAAACATCACTTATTCAGTGCGTTGTACCCAGTTTTGAAATAGGTTTAACCGTGGAAAATTCATCATCATAAGCCCCTTATAATGTCGATGATGCATCATGACGTGGCTGCTCGCCCACCGGACATGGAAAACACAAGCTCGATATGCAAATTTATTGCACATTCGCAAGCGTTTTTGTTCCCCTCCTTACCGCGAGCGCCCTTGATTCTGCATTATAAAGAAAGAGGGAATTCTGCGGGTTTATTCCGGCGAATGCGCCGGGGCGGGATTGGGACAGGCGGATATTTTTGAGCTTTCGATTAGCTTTTTGGCCCAGGTCCGGCAATCCTCGAACTCCGTGCGTTCCATTAGTTCGCCGAGAAACGGGTGCAGTTTCGCCACTCCAGAGACAGAGAAAGCGATAAGACCCTGGAAAAGGGGATCAGGTTGGTTGAATACCGGCGGCTCTCCATTGAGCTGCAACACGACGCCGCCGGAAAAGCGCACAAGAGCCACGCCAGCGGCCACGTCCCACTCATGCTTAGGAACGAGAGTCCAGGTAGCGTGAGCCTTGCCTGTTGCTACCAGTGCCAGTTTGTAGGCTACTGAGCCCAAAGGCTGAATGCGAAATCTCGATTCCCGAAAACGCTCCCATTCTCCTCGTTTGACCTCGCTGCGGCTGCCAAGGACGAGCGGCTCGAAATCCAGAGTTTCGCAATGGAAACCGTTGCCGGCGCACTTTGCAGTAATGCCACCTTCCGCAGTGCCGTAAACCAGTTCCTCTGTACACGGATTGACTATGCCCGCGGCAACCAAACGCCCTCGTTCGAGTAATGCGATAGAAATACACCATTCGGGAATGCCCGTGACGTATTCTTTCGTTCCATCGAGCGGATCAACGAGCCAGATTCGTGATCGCTGTAGACGTTCAGCATTATCGGCGCTTTCCTCCGAGAGCCAGCCTTCTCCAGGCTGCACAAGCATGTCGAAGAGCAACTGATTGACTTCCTGCTCCGCATCCGTGACAGGATCTCCCCCGTGCTTTCGGTCAACGCGTACTGATTCCATCGAGCGAGAACGATAGACCTTGGCGCCTGCTTCGAGAGCGCCAACTATTCTGGCAACGTCTTGTTGATGTGATCTCACTCTTGTCCTTACTTTTATACCATTCTAACTTGCATCTGGGGATCAGGAGGCATTTAGAGCCTTGCGCGCTAGAGCATCGATATACCGGCAGCAACGAGGGCTGAAAACAGGACTGTTCGCAGCCATGCTGCGCGAAGGGAGGTGGCGTACTGAGCGGCTATCCACGCCGCTGGAATCGAGCCCAGCAGCAGCGCCGCCAGCAACGGAAAATTTATATTCCCAAGAACGAAATGGCCCATCCCGGCCACAAGCGCCAGAACAACAGAATGCGCGATGTCTGTTCCAATAAGCGTCTGCAGACTTCGGCTGTAAAAGAGAACCAACAGAACCATGATGATGCTGCCAGAACCCATTGAAGTCATGCCGACCAGGAAGCCGCCGATAAGTCCGACAGCGATTGCGCCAGCTTGAGGTGTGATCCATTCGGGTAATCTATCGCGGAGGCTCTTCTTGCCGGTCTTCTGCAGGTATCTCTGAAAGAGAGCGAATCCTGGAGTGACAATCAGAAGCACGCCAATCATGATCTTGAGCAGCTCATTCACGCTGGTTCCGAGATGAGCCCGCAAGATAGCCAATACCGCCACACCGAGAATCGCTCCCGGAATGCTTCCGCAGGACATTCGCAGGACAAGACGGGTATCCACACAGCCGCGCCTGTAATAGGACCATGCTGCACCAATCTTCGTGGCTGCAACGAAGAGCGCTCCCGTGCCGACCGCGAGGATAGGCGGAACATCGAGGACGAGTACCGTTAGCGGAACGAGAAGCGCGCCACCACCCACGCCGGTCAAACCCACCATGGCTCCGACGCCAATGCCAATAATCAGAGCAATCAGAATGTGGTGCATCTCGCCCGTTCTCTCTAAGAGTTAGATTCCGCGGCCTCGCCGACGTAACCTTCTTTTTCAAGATACAGCATGATTTCCTGGGCTGTTTCTTCGGGGCTCATTTCCGCCGTGTTGAGAATGATTTCGGCGTCTTTCGGCGACTCATACGGATCGGAAACTCCGGTGAACGTCGGAATGAGCCCGGCGCGGGCTTTTGCATACAGTCCCTTACGGTCGCGCTGCTCGCAGACTTCCAACGAAGTGGATGTGTGGACCAGTATAAATCCGCCCGAACTTGAAACGAGTTGGCGCACTTCTTTCCGGATGCTGTCGTACGGGGCAATCGGTGCGCAGACAGCAATTCCGCCATTTTTGGTAATTTCGTGCGCCACGAATCCGATTCGGCGAATGTTAAGGTCGCGATGCTCTTTTGAAAAACTAAGCTCAGAAGAAAGGTTCTTGCGCACGATGTCCCCGTCCAGCAGCGTCACCGGTCGGCCTCCCATCTCCAAAAACTTCACCAGCAACACATTGGCAATCGTGGATTTTCCGGAACCGGAAAGTCCTGTGAAAAAAACAGTGAAACCTTGCTTGCGCCGCGGTGGATAAGTTCGGCGCAGCTCAGTGACGACTTGAGGATACGTAAACCAACTCGGGATTTCCCGGCCGCCCGCAAGACGAGCGCGCAGTTCTGTGCCGGAAATATTCAAAACGCGGCTGCCCTGCGGGACTTCATCTTCGGGCACGTAGGTGTCTTTATCTTCAAGGTAAACCATCATCTTGAACGGCACCATGGTCACGCCAATTTCCTGTTGAAACTGCTGCAATAGTTTCTGTGCTCCGTAGGGATCATAGAACGGCTTTCCCTTGGAATCTTTTCCCGGACCGGCATGATCGCGCCCTACAATGAAATGTGTGCAGCCGAAGTTTTTGCGGATAATCGCGTGCCAAACGGCCTCACGCGGTCCGCCCATGCGCATCGCCAGAGGCAGAAGCCCGAGCTTCACGGTATTCGCAGGGTATTGCGGCAGAATCGCCTGATAGCAGCGAACGCGCGTGTAATGATCCACGTCGCCAGGTTTCGTCATTCCCACGGAAGGCTGAATGAACAAATTCGCCGATGCTTCTTTCGCGGCGCGAAAGGTAAGCTCAACGTGGGCCCGGTGCATGGGATTGCGAGTCTGAAAAGCAACCACGCGGCGCCAGCCCAGCCGGGCAAATTCAGCACGCGTTTCGGCAGGGCTCAACCGAAGCGAACGATAATCATAGTGCAACGGAAGCTGCAAACCTTCGATTTTTCCGGACACATATACCGGATTGGCTTTCTGCATTGCATATACTGCGCCGGGGTGCAGAGCATCCGTCGTTCCAAAAACGTTCTCCGCTTCCCTTTGGCGGTCTGGCTCCCATATTTCCTCGACATGCAGCGCGGCTAACATCACGCCTTCCGTATCCCGCAGGGCGACTGTGATGCCAGGTTTCAACTTCTTCGCAGAATCCGCGGAAACGTCCAACACAATGGGAATCGGCCACACCAAGCCGCTGGCCAGACGCATGGATGAGCAAACCGACTCATAATCCGCGCGTCCCATGAAACCTTGAAGAGGCGAAAATCCGCCATTCATCAGCAATTCCAGATCGCAAAGTTGGCGGGGCGTGAGGTCAAGCGAAGCCCATTCCTTCGAGGCAGAACGCAGGTCTTCCCGGCGCTTAGCGTCCACCATCAGATTTACGAGGGTGCCCCCGTGGGGCGGATTCGAATGCTCGGTCTTGTTATTCATAATGAAATTAGAACGTGAACTATGCCTCCTCTTGAGATTTTTTCTTTCGTGCGTTCTGCTCCAAGCGATAGTTGTACAAAAGGCCGCGGCTCATGTGTTCCATTGTGTTCAACTTTTCCCATTCGCAGAAGACAGAAAAAACGAAAGCCGCGAGGACCTAATCGGGACATGCTCTAAAAATCATTTCCGCGCGTACTAAGCGGATGTACGTAACTCACACCAATGGGGAAAGCAATTCTCGCTCCGAACGTGATGTCAATCCGATTGCGCAACACACGTCATTCCATAAGATTACATCGGAAACCGAAAAAGCAAGGTTAGTTTTTGGGCAGAGATGTGCAACCCGTTGCACAGTACCGGCCTGACCCGTTCCATTGAAGATTGTCCTCGTCTCCAAATTAGAAATGATTCCGTGATACGGGGTGGCAATTTCCAGGCAAGTTCGGCACTAGATTTGCTAGAATTTTTACGCTGGCGCAGAAAGCGCGAGCCCGAATGGAGGTCCGAATCGCCGTTTCGCTGAAAACGCTGCATGTCTCCGACTGAAGACAATCCGGAAGTTTTGCAAGTACATAGAAATCGGCGATTTTGGCCCGTGCCTCTAGGCTTCGAGTTAGCAAGGCTCACTGGTCCGCGATATGCGCTGCGTTGCTTGCTGTTCCATGATGTTGCAAACGAGCTCTCGGAGTTTACGAATGGCCTCGGCGTCACAATGGCTGTTCGAGCTTTCGAGGCGCTGATCCGCTTCGTCTCACGCTACTACACGGCAATCACGCTGCTGGATTACCTGGACTTTCGGGCGAGCGGGAAATTCCCGCCACGTCCTGTCATACTTACCTTTGATGACGCCTACGCATCGGTGGCGCTGAATGCGGCTCCCATCCTGAAAAAATACGGCGTCCCCGCCGTTTTTTTTGTCACAGCCTCTTTGGTGGGAAACGAGGAGCTGGGGCTGGATAATCTGCTCTGCTATGTAGCCAACAAACTTGGATTCGACACCGTCCGAGTCGTAGCGCGACAGTTTTCATCCGCGGGCACGGAATTCGCTTCCCTCGAGCAAATCTTTGATGACCTGCTTCCGGCACTGTCACGCGAGCAGGTCCGTGAGTTCCGCACAGCCTTGAGCGACGCGGTCGGCATTTCGACGCGAGAACTGGCGCAAAAGGCGCGACTCTATGTGAATCCGGAGCAACTGCGCGCCCTTGCGGAGAGCGGATTTGAGATCGGAAACCACACCTTCTCGCATGTATTTTGCAGAACGCTCACAACTAATGATTTTCAACAAGAGATTGATGTGAACAAGACGAAATTAGAGGCGATCACGGGGTTGCGAGTCAGGGCGTTCAGCGTGCCCTATGGCTCGCCGGCGGATCTCACCAGCGAGGTCGCCGAAAATTTGCGGCGTTCAGGGCACGAGCTCGTTTTTCTCGCGCGTGACCGCTCGAATTCGCCCGACACCGATCTCTTCCGTCTCAATCGAATCAACATGCACTCCGGCACAGACAGGGATTTCTTCGCGGAAATCGAGCTGCTTCCGCGGCTTCGCTCGCTCGCAGATATTCTCTTGGGACGGAGCTACAAAGGTGGGAACGGATTGCGAAATTAATGTGTACCCGGCATGACTTCACACAGAACGGGATTTGCGCTAGGATTTTGATCTTTGATGAGAATCATCCTAGTCACTGCCGCCAATCTCGAGCACATCTACGTCGCCAATAAGCTGGCAAATACGATCCCGCTCAACAAGATCATTGTGGATGACGGAAGGCGCATCGGCTTGCTCGCGAATGCGCGGCGTCTCTGGCGCAAGTACAACGTGCGGCAGCTATGCTCGCGTGTTCACGTCGCGCTCATGACGCGCATGTGGCGCGACGAAGCAGGCGGGCGCAATTCCCTGATTGCGGCGTACGGCGCAGAGAACTGTTTACAGTTTTCCCATCCCGAACTGCTCCAGCACATTCACGGCATCAATACGCCGGGGGGCGTGCAGGCGGTAGCTTCGTTGACTCCGGACGTGTTGCTGATCTATGGAACCGTGCTGGTGAGTTCCAGAGTACTTTCGCTGGCAAAAGTAATTGCACTGAACATGCACACCGGGATCTCACCTTATTACCGCGGAGCGGATTGCGCCTTTTGGCCCCTCTACAACGGCGAACTGGAAATGGTTGGCGCGACGGTGCACGAATGCACGCGCGACATTGATGGCGGAAGGATATTCGGCACGGCCAAAGCGCACTTGCGGCCTGACGATGACGTTTTCTCGGTGTTTGCCCGGTCGGTAATGGCCGGAGCTGATCTTTACGTTGCAACAGTCAAAGAACTCATCGCAGGAAAACTTGACGGTGTGACGCAGGATCTGTCTCTGGGGAGGGAGTACAAAGCTTGCGACAGAAACGTTGCGGCTGAACGCGCAGTTCGGAACAAGATTCGAGAAGGCTTGATCAAGAACTTCGTGACTGCATTGCCGAAACTGGAGCAAAAAACCACGAATGCCTGTCCGCCGGTAAGCTCCTGAATTTGCCTGAGGTTACAGGAGAGAACTTCGCAATTCGGAGCGCCGACCGTAGCCCATTCTAAGCGGTTTCTCCAAATCCCTCCCTTTCTACTGGACTGAGGCACACAACGGGTACAGGTGCGCGGACCTGACCCATTTTTCGACTTCCGGGCAGCTGTTTTGCATTCCGCGTCCGCTCACAATCGCAGCACGGTCGGGTAAAGACCGTACTTCGAATTTGGAGGGCGGGGATGGAGATCAAAACCCAAGAGCTCAAGTCATTAAGCTTCGAAGATCAGTCAGGCCCAGCCCCGAGCCGCCGATCCTGTTTGGCGGCCGCCCTCGCTTTGAGCGCGTTTCTCTACATCGGTCTTGGGTTATCCGGCTGCGCATTGAGCGGTTCCTCGGCGACCCCGCCACCTCCATCGAGTTTAAGCATTACGACATCGAGCCTTGCCTCTGCGCAACAACAGTCGGGCTACAATGCACTGTTGAGCGCGTCTGGCGGAAGTGCACCATACCATTGGAGTCTCAGCTCCGGATCGCTGCCGAATGGGCTGTTCCTGACAAGTTCAACTGGCGTGATTTCCGGAACCGCCACGCAGTCAGGCAGCTTTCCTTTTACGGTTCAGGCGCAGGATTCCTCTTCACCGGTTCAGACGGCCACGCACAAGTACACGATCTCGGTGTCTACTTCGAATACGGGCTCGAGCGTCAGCATCACGACAACCAGTATGCCTGGCGCAACTGTCGGGACCTCGTATTCAAGGACTCTGGGCGCGAGCGGCGGTGCGTCGCCTTACACGTGGGGAATCATTTCCGGCTCCCTGCCGCCTGGACTTTCGCTTAATTCTTCTACGGGTACGGTATCCGGTACACCATCTCAGCAAGGCACAGGGACTTTCACAGTGAAGGTGTCGGATTCAACTCAGCAGGCAGCGCAGGCATCATTGAGCATCACCGTCTCGACCGGAACCAACAATACGGCGCTGATTATCACGACAACGTCGCTTCCTGCCGCCCAAGTTTCCGTTTCATACTCGGTGACAGTCGCCGCCAGTAACGGCACGACGCCGTATACATGGAGTCTGGCGCCGAATTCCGGGCCGTTGCCTGCGGGTCTGACTCTATCAGCAACCACCGGCACCATTTCCGGGACGCCAACGACGTCTAGCGCGTACAACTTTACGATCCAAGTTTCCGACAGCAGTTCGCCGCAACAAACCGCTTCCCAGACGTTCACCCTTTCTACCTCCGGCGTCGCGCTTGATCAGTATGGCGGCCGCGAGGACGTAAAATGCGCGAGCGCAACCGGCTTGTTCCACGTGGAAAAGATCCAGAACCAATGGTGGTTCTGCACACCGATGGGGAATGGGTTCTTCATGCATGGCGTGTATGTGGTTGCGACAACGGATGCTGGCTATGTCACAGCGATCACAAGTAAGTACGGCGATGCAGGCCCGGAATGGAGCATCAATACGAACCAACGGTTGGAAAACTGGGGATTCAATACTCTGGGAATCTATGCAGCCAACATTACGCTCCCGACCGCGACAGACAACAGATTTCCTTTAGATGCGGAGGGAATTCACTCACAGCCGGTGAAGATGCCCTTCATTATGGTCGTGAGACCGGCTTTGTACTCCATGGAGAATCCGGCCATCTCGGTGACGAGTTCCACAAGTCAAAAGCTGCTTCCCGAACCCGTGAAAAACATAATGGGCGGACTGAGCCCGTTCTATACGGGGTTTGTGCCGGCCAACGGCGTAGCCGATTATTTCGACAGCAAGTTTGATACCTGGCTGGTTCAAGACCTTGCGCTCTCATTGAGTTTCAAGCAAGTTGTCAACTCTCCTTATTTCCCTTATGTCATTGGAGTAGGTGCGGATGATGGCGACGAGATGTATGGTTTCGGAGCGGGCGATGCGCTGCCGACTCAACCCCCGGGCCACAACAACCCCAACCTCTCATGGCTCGTCGCCACGATGTCGCCCGTGCAGACAGCGAGCGCAAAAATGCAGGCAATCTACTCCGACACGACGGTATACAGCAAGAAGGCCTGGCACGACTCGCTCGTGTCGAAATACGGTACGATCTCAGCGCTCAATAGCGCATGGGGTTCGAACTACAGCACGTTCGACTCTTCGGGCACGACTGTGACGGGTGAGGCGGTCGGGACTGGAAACGGAAGCACGCTCAGTTTCTCCCACGTGATTTCCAAACTGACACCCAGCGCTCACTCAGTACAGATTCTGGTAAACGGCACTGCGGTAGGCGGCGACGTTGGGAACGGAACGATCTACGGTCCAACGCTGGCGGCGACGAGCGTGATCAATTACACGACAGGACTCCTGCAAGTGAACTTTACGGCAGGAAACGCACCTCCGTCCGGAGCAACCATCACGGTCAATTATATTCAGAATGGATGGGCCATCGGCAGCGGACTGATGGATGAGGACGGTCGCGTAGCGCACCAAGCTTGGCTCGGAGGCGATTTCACCGCCCTGTCTGACACGAATGCGAATGTGAAGACCGATATGAACAATTTCCTGTTTTCCGCGGCCAGCCAGTATTTGGGAACTTGCAGCACGGAACTCAAGAAGGTCTTGCCCAACACCCTATTCTTTGGACCTGACAGCATCGGAAGCTGGGGGACCCCCGCGCGCTCACAGGTTCTGCAGGCGGCGGCGAAGTATGTTGACGTGCTCGCCGGCCCGGGCTTGATCGAGACGACACAGACAGGATTGGATTACATCGGGCAATATTTCGGGGACAAGCCAATCATCGAGGGACAATATCGATCGGCGAATGCGGATTCTGCCTTCACCTCTGTGGCCGTGACCGTGGACAATATTCATGAGTTCGCAACACAGCAGCAGCGGGGACAGGCTTACTACAATGACGTCACAAGCTTGCAGGCGCTCGCCTACACCTCAATGGGGTCCCACCCTTTTGTCGGTGCTTCGTGGTGGCAGTACACGGATAACCGAAGTGAGCAGCGGAACTGGGGTCTGATTTCGCTGCTCGACAATGCATACGATGGGCACGAAGATGTTTCGGCTCGCGTGTCGTGTTCCGCTCCTACGCAGAGCTTTGTGTGCGGAGGTGAGGCGGGAAACTATGGCGACGTCATCACCCAGGTACGCGCCGCTAACCTCTACTGGCTGACCCATTAACCGTTGCGGCTAGCGAAGAGCGGTGCAATGGCCGTGACGGCCACACAGGCGGTACTAAAACTCCTAAATGGTGGTAGAAAAACGCTAAACTTCTGTTTCATTTATACTTGTGCGAGTTCGTTTTGCAGTTTTGACTTTTGGGGGGCCCAGCGAGACTATCACGTACTATAGCATGCGTATCTGTTAATGACCCATGCGTATAGCTGTCGAGAAGCCGAGAGCCATTGAGAAATGTGGCCCACACTAGTCAGGCAAAAGCAGCAGAGTCGCTCAGAAGTGTGACGCGGCGCTCCAAATGCAAAGAGAAATGCGGGCGGAGATACGAGACGACGGCTTTTGGCAGTAGAAGCGGCCGCGAACCTGGGAGACAATCAGTAGTGGCTACCTAGCGACATTTGTTTCCGAACGGGTGCCTTTTACATTCATGCCGCTCTTCCACGCGGGGAGGTCACATCCAAGCAACGCCTCGACGGCCTGAATTTGAGGGCCAATTGCGGTTCTGAGGCGGACGGCTGTTTGGGTGTCAAGCGAGGGCATCTCCGTGAAGACCATCTTGCGGAATTTCGTCCCCAGGGCTGTTTTCGCGGCGAGTTCGACCATGCGTTGCGCTCCATGCTGGCGGACCCAATGAAGAAAGGCCTCAAATTTGTCGGGCCGGTCCTTGCCAAGCCGAAAAAACCACCTCAGGAAACTTCCGAAAGCGTTCCCCCGGGGCATCTGCTTGAGAGCGTGGATGCGCTGATCCGGAGCAACGGGAGCATTCCGCACATCGATTTTAGAAATTCCAATAAAATCGCAGATTTGGTTGACATAGTCTTGCGGCGACGCCACGAAGTCGTCGTACAGCACGACCAGCACTCTATCTTTGCCGACTGTGCCTTGCCAAAGACGGATGTATTTGGCGTAGTCGCATTCGTCGACAATGTCATTCCAGCGTCGATCGGTAGCTTCCGCGAAGCCGACCTTGGTGCGACCGTTCCATACGCTGAGGCAATAGAGTGAATACTGCCGCTCGACAGGGTCTCGCAGAGTGATGATGATCCGGCAACCAGGAATGTCCTTAGCGATTCGCTCGCGGGCCTCGCGATTATAGAAATATGTGGGAGCGATTTCGCCGATTGGCAGGCCTGGGGGGCAGTTGACGAAGTACCTAGCGTACGCTGGAAGACCCTGGTTGTAGTCCCGATCAAAAAAGTTTGTCTCCTTAATGTTAGCGGGAAGGCCGACACTGCCGACGAGAAAATGGTGAAGCCATGTTGTTCCCGTGCGTGTGGGACCAACGGCAATGAAACTCGGCAGGCGTGGTGAAGCGACATCAGGAGCTTCTGTGGCGGACAGACCAGCGTCATTCCTCTCTTCCATTTTTCCACCAGAAAAAGGCTTTTACGACCGCCTCCGAAAGAATTAAGGTTCGGAAATGATTTAGCTTGGCTAAATCTGCATGCCCAGGTGTTCCCCAAGTACTGTGCCCTTAAGGCAGTTATGATT